>Ga0070741_10007489_pt1 | contig 22541 bp, 14 predicted proteins | sample Coa_R1_4_FD_66440 | JGI IMG/M metagenome (GOLD analysis project Ga0070741, IMG submission 66440) | Surface soil microbial communities from Centralia Pennsylvania, which are recovering from an underground coalmine fire - Coalmine... | ecosystem: Environmental > Terrestrial > Soil > Unclassified ... | reverse complement strand
CCGCCCGGCTGCGCGTTCCATCCGCGTTGCCCGTACGCGTTCGACCGCTGCAAGGTGGAAGTTCCCAAGCTGATCCCGATCGACGGGCACCATGCGTCCGCCTGTCACCTGTCCCTCGCGGACAGGGAACGCATCTTCCACGAGGAGGTCATGGTCCGGCGATGAGCGTCGAGGTGAGCGAACGCACTGCACCGCAGCCGGATACGACCGGCGAGCCGTTGGTCCGGCTTCGCGGCGTCAAGAAGTACTTCCCGATCACCCGGGGGATCATCTTCCAGAAGCACGTCGGCGACGTGCACGCCGTCGACGGCGTGGATCTCGACATCTACCCGGGCGAGACCGTCGGGCTCGTGGGCGAGACGGGGTGCGGCAAGTCCACCCTCGCTCGCGTGATCATGCGTCTGTACGACGTTACGGAGGGCACCATCGAGTTCGAGGGCAAGGACATCACCCACCTCAAGGGCAGGGCCCTCCGCGAACGGCGCCGGGACATGCAGATGATCTTCCAGGACCCGTTCGCCTCGCTCAATCCCCGCAAGACCGTCGGCAGCATCATCGGTGCCCCCTTTCGCCTGCACGGGACCGTGCCCAAGAACAGGATCAAGAGCGAGGTCCAGCAGCTCATGGAGCTCGTGGGCATGAGCCCCGAGCACTACAACCGCTATCCGCACGAGTTCTCGGGGGGGCAGCGGCAGCGGATCGGCGTCGCGCGGTCGCTCGCGCTCCGGCCGAAGCTGATCGTGTGCGACGAGCCCGTCTCGGCGCTCGACGTCTCGATCCAGGCCCAGATCCTGAACCTCCTGGAGGATCTTCAGGAGGAGTTCAACCTGACCTACCTGTTCATCGCTCACGATCTTTCGGTCGTGAAGCACGTGTCCGACCGGGTGGCGGTCATGTATCTGGGCAAGATCGTCGAGATGTCGCCGGGCGATACCCTCTACAAGAACCCCAAGCACCCGTACACGGGCGCCCTGCTTTCCGCGGTTCCGATTGCGGACCCGGACCTTGCCCAGACCAAGAAGCGGATCATCCTGGAGGGCGACGTGCCCTCCCCGATCGACCCGCCGTCGGGATGCCGGTTCCACCCCCGGTGCCCCAACGCCCAGTTCCCGCGGTGCAGGGAGGAGGAACCCCTGCTCCGGCCGTTCCACCCCGGGCAGGTTGCGGCCTGCCACTACCCGCTCGAGGACCGGGCGGTCATGGAGACCACCGCCGGCTAGAATCGACCCGTGCTGAACATCGCCGCCCTGATCATCAACATCGCCTCGAGCATCTTCCTGATCGTGTTCATCCTCCTGCACTCCGGGCGGGGGAGCGGGCTGTCTGACATGTTCGGCGGCACCAGCACCCTGAGCGGCGGCACCACCCTCGAGCGGCGGCTCGATCGGATCACGGTCGTCACGGGCATCCTGTTCGGCCTGTCGACGTTCTGGCTGTCCTGGAAGTGGAAGTAGCCGGCCGAGCAGCTCCGGCCTCGTCGGGCCCCGTTGGTAGAATCCCCCCGCACGCGTCGGAGTGGCGGAATCAGGTAGACGCGCTAGGTTGAGGGCCTAGTGGGCGCATAGCCCGTGGGGGTTCAAGTCCCCCCTCCGACACGCTCTCCGATACCAGACGGGTTTCCGAGATCCCTGTCCCTCACCGCCGCCCGGCCCTTGGACCCATACCCCGGCGCGCAGGCGCCGTGACGATGTGCATGTCAATGTGTGTGCATGTACGAGCGGCGGTTGCATCTGCTCCTCGACGAGGCGCGCTACCAACGGGTGGCGGCTGAGGCACGCCGGCGTGGCGTCTCGGTCGCCTCCGTCATCCGGGAGGCCATCGATCGTGGGTTGTCGGCCCCGGGGGCCGGGCGGAGCCAGCGCTCTTGGGGCGCTGAGTGGGAGCCGGCCGGCCTTCGACGCTCAGGGCGTGGGGTGGTGGCCCGGGGGCTCCACACGGCGCCGCAAGGCCGGGTTGTCCACCTCGGCCGCGAGGACTCGGGCCACGTCGAGCGCGCCGGGATCCCCGAGCTCGTGCCGGTACCGGTACGCTCGGGTGAGGAATTCACGCATCATGGTGCGCGAGGCGAGCAGCTCGAGATCGCCGACCCAGTCGCGCGCCTCGTCCAGCCCGTGACGGACGGCGAACGCGCAGGCGAGGTCGAGGACGAAGGCCTGGCCCCACAGCCACGCGTCGGGCTCTCGGGCGCTGCGGCGGCGGGCGTCCGCGAACCGGTCCCGGGCGGCGTCGAGCTCGCCCGCGGCATCGTCGCAGAGCGCGAGCCCCGCCGCCGCGAACGCCTCCCAGCAGCAGTCCCGGATCTGGCAGGCCAGGGCGAAGGCGTGCTCGAGGCGTCGCCGCGCCCCGGCGGGGTCACCCGAGGACACGTCGAGGATGCCGAGCAGCGCCTCTGGGTACGGCAGGTACGCGTTCCAAGCCAGGGCTCTGGCCTCCGCGAGGGCCCGTTCCAGGGCCACGCGGGCCTCTGGGCCACCTTCGCGCATCACGTGGATCAGGCCGATCTCCCCGAACGCCAGGACCAGCGTCCGCCGATCGGCCTCGTCCCCGGCCCCGCGCGCCGCCGCGAGCAGCAGCTCGAGTCCCTCCCCGTACCGGCCGAGCTGGTAGGCGCACGCGCCGGCGAGACCCATGAGGAACGGGTGGTCGCCGTCGATCGCCCGCGCGGCGTCGATCTCGGCCTGGGCCCGGGTGTAACGGGCCCGCAGGATGTCGATCCAGGCGAGCTCGGCGCGCGCCGAGGCCGCGACCTGCGGACGCGCGGCGCGGAGCGCGATCGCGGCGGCCTCGTGAAGCGCGGCCGAGGCCTCCTCGTCCCGACCGCGGGCGGCATGGGCGAGCGCGGAGCCGAGCGCGAGCAGCGTCTGGGCCTTCAGCGCCAGGTCGCCGCAGGCGTGCGCTTCGGCCGCGGCGCGCCGCAGGCACTCCAGCCCGGCATCCACCGCCCCGGCCCCGATCGCGGCCTGCCCCGCCTCGAGCTGCGCCTCCGCGGCGGCCCGCCCCGCGATGGCGGGGGTGGTCGCGCTCGCCGGGGTGGCGTGCGCAGCGGCGTGCACGGCCGGTCCGGGCTCGACGCCGAGCTCCCGTCGGAAGAGCTCGATGCAGGCGGCGAGCTGACGGGTCGCGCCGGCCCGGTCCCCCGAGGCGGCGTGCGCGCGGATCAGGAGCTCGTGGAGGTTCTCGTCGAAGGGGTTCATCCCGACCAGCCGGGAGGCGAGGAGGATCGCCTCCGGCGCCTGCCCCGCGGCGAGTCGGGCCAGGGCCGCCTCGTGCAGGAGGGCCTCGGCCTGGGCCTGGAGGTGGCGTCGCTCCGCGAGGAGCCAGGCCTCGAAGGCCGGGCTCCCTCCGAAGCTCATGCCCTCGAGGAGCTCTCGCCCGAGCCCGGGCACCTCCAGGGCCTCGACCCACGTGCCGTACTCGACGGCCCGCAGGTCCACGAACGTGTCCGGCGGCAGGGGGAGCGCGAGGAGGGGACCCCGCAGGGCCTCGGTGACGCCGAGGAGGCGGCGGAGCTGCGCGAGGTTCCACCGGAGCGTCCCCAGCGGGTCCTCGGCGTCACCGAAGAGCAGTCGAGCGAGCTCCTCCCTGGGGGCCGGACGATCGGATAGGAGCAGGTAGGCGAGCAGCCCCCAGGCCTTCCTGCCGCGCGGGGGAGGGCGCGGAACGCCGTCGGCCAGGACCGCCGGCGCTCCCAGCAGGTGGATCTGGAGGCTCACCCGCCCATCGTGCGGCCCCCCGGCGCGGGAGGCAACCCCGGCCTACGGGTCCGCCTCGCCGCCCATGGCGCCCGCGGCCTCGAGGTTGGCCATCACGACCTCCATGGTCCGCGCGAGGTCGGCCGAGGGACTGAACTCCACCACCTCGGTCCCGGCCGAGAAGAGCGGTAGGTGCCCGGGCCTCGCGTAGTACGCCTCGCCGGCCTCCACGACGTCCTGCGTGCCGTCCTCGTACCGGTAGGTGAGCCGCCCTCGCAGCACCACGCCCCAGTGCGGGCACTGGCAGCGGTCGTTCGGCAGTCCCCGGAACAGGGCGGCCGGGTCCTGGTCCGCCGTGTAGGACTCGAACCCGATCGTGTAGCCGCCGGCCTCGGCGTAGTGGCCCTCGAACCCCGACGCCTCGGCGTGCTCGGCGGCCGTAGCCTTGCTCGCCTTCGTCATCCCCCACCTCCTCGGATCGGCGTCAGGGTCGATGGTGGGCGATGGCCGTGTGACCCTGCGTGTGAGCCGGGGAGCTGATCGACGACGGTCCGCGAGCTGGTCCGCCGCTACGTGGAGCAGGGCCTCCGCCAGCCGAGCGCGCACGGCACGAGGGCCGGGCGCCGGCAGCCTTCGACGGCGAGTTCGCCCGCTACGTGGGGCTCGAGCTCCTGCACCTGCGGCCCTGACCCTGGCCGGTGCGCGGATCGCCGGCTCGGCCGAGCCCCGCTCGACGCTCGCTCAGCCGTAGGAGGGCTCGTTGCCCGGGCGCCACTTGATGCTGCAGCCGACGCTCGGCCGCTGGTCCTTGGGCACCGGGCGGTCGGCGAGGACCGCGTCGATCGCGGCGCGGATGTCCTCGCAGGTGACCGGGATCCCGTTCCCGGGGCGGCTCGAGTCGAGCTGGCCCCGGTAGACGAGCTTGCGCTCGGCGTCGAAGAGGAACACGTCGGGGGTGCAGGCCGCGGTGTAGGCCTTGGCCACCTCCTGGGTCTCGTCGAACAGGTAGGGGAAGGTCAAGCCGGCCTCCTCGGCCTGCTGCGCAAGCCCCTCGGGGGCGTCCTCGGGGTAGGCCTCGGGGTCGTTCGCGCTGATCGCGACGATCGCGAGGTCGGCATGCGCGTAGTCCCGCGCGAGCCGGGCGATGCCGGTCTGGACGTGCTGCACGTAGGGGCAGTGGCGGCAGAGGAACAGCACGAGCAGGGCCTTCTTGCCGTCGAAGTCCGACAGGCGCACGATCTCCCCCGTCCGAACATCGGGCAGCGCGAAGTCGGGGGCCTGCGTCTCGAGCGGCAGCATCGTCGAGCTCACCGCCATCCGTGATCCTCCTTGCGTGTCTCGGACGTCCCCATGGTAGGAAGTAGGGACACGAACGCAGCGAGCGGTGGTCGGATCTCCCTGCGGGGCGGTCGGCGGCGCGTCATTCCCGCGACCGCGGGTGCCTGTAAGGGTCGAGCTCGGGCAGGACGCATCGCCGCGTCGGTGACGTGAGGTACAAGGAGAGCATGAGCTACGACGAACGGTTCCGCCGGCTCGAGGCCGAGTTCAAGTACGCCGTGCGCGTGTGGGTCCGGTTCCGGCGATCAAGGCGTCCCAGCCGCCGGCGCCTGGCCGAGCAGCAGCGGGGCGTGGCCGCGGGGATCTTGGTCGCGCTCGACCGTCTGGGCTACGGGGCCGAGAAGGAAGCGATGCTCCGCCAGCTCGACCGCGAGTTCCCCTCCGACCTCGAGCGCTGGTTCGGCCTCACCCGCGACCGCTACCTCCCCGGCGCGCGCTGACACCTCCCGTTGCGATTAAGACCATGGAACGTGACCATGGTACGGTCGCTTCGTGGACGTGATGCCGATCTCGAAGTTCAAGGCCACGTTGCCTCGCGGCCCTTGAGCGGGTCCGCCGGACCGGGCGTCCGCTCCTGGTCACGAAGCGCGGCGTGCCGATCGCTCAGGTGGTCCCGGCGCCGAGGGAGGAACCCGCCGGGGGAGCCTTCGGGGCGATGCGCGGGACCGCCGAGGAGCTGGGGGACACCGTCGAACCGCTCCCTGAGGAGGACTGGGAGGCCTTGCGTTGAGCAGGCGAGAACGTGGCCGACCCCGCGGGGACCGACCGGGTCGGACCGCGGGGCGGCGAGGGACGAGACCGCCGGGCCCGAGGTGGGTTGCGTGTCGAGTACCGGAACCTGGGCGAGGAGGAGGAGCGAGGCAGGTACGACGCAGGCGAGAAGGTGGTGCTGATCAACCTCGACCACCCGATGGTGGCCGCTGCTCGCGACGCGCTCGGTATCGAGGATCAGGGCTTCGTACGGCTGAGCTACGAGATCGCGTTCACCACCTACGCGCTGGGGTTGGCGCGGGAGGTCCTCGCGAAGGATCCCGAGCTCTCAGGGGACGACATCCTGTTCGAGGTCCGCGACACCCTTCGTCGCGTGACGCGGCGTGCTGCGGTCCTGTATCGGAAGGCAAAGCCGTGACCCCGGGCCGAGGGCGAACACACGTTCGTGTCCCCGGAAGGTTGTACCTTTCGGCGTGTGCGTAACCTCCCCCTCGAGGACGTGACGGCATCGCTCCGTCGTCCGCGGCGATGCACCGCCACGGGTGCCTCCTTCGGGGTGCGACGACGCATGCACCTCCAAGCCCGAGGGGGCACCGCCTGATGCGCCTGGAGGAGCTCACCCCGGGAGCGCGCATCCGTGGCGTCGTGCCCGAGCGCACCGCGGAGGTCGTCCAGGTCGCTTGGCACGGCACCGAGGCCCTCACCCTCACGTATCGCGACGAGGCCGGTCGGGTCGGGGAACAGCTCCTGTACCGCGATGACGAACCTCGGCTCGAGCTCGTCGGGCCCGGCGCCGTGTTCGCGTTCGATGCCAACGGCGACCTCTTCCGGCTGGCGTCGGAGGCGCTCCGCATCCGCCTCGCGTACCTGTTCGATCCGCTCCTCGCCATCCACACGTCGGTGCTCGAGCCGCTCCCGCACCAGATCAAGGCCGTCTACGGGGAGCTCCTGCCGCGGCAGCCGCTCCGCTTCCTCCTCGCGGACGACCCCGGCGCGGGCAAGACCATCATGGCCGGCCTGTTCATCAAGGAGCTCATCATCCGAGGGGACGTACGGCGCTGCCTCGTGATCTGCCCGGGCGCCCTCGTCGAGCAGTGGCAGGACGAGCTCCACGACAAGTTCGGCCTGGACCTGGAGATCGTGACGCGCGAGACCGTCGAGAACTCCCGCAGCGGCAACCCCTTCGCGGAGAAGAACCTCGTCATCGCGCGCCTCGACCACCTGTCGCGGAGCGACGACCTGATCGCCAAGCTGGAGCAGACGGACTGGGACCTCGTCGTCGTGGACGAGGCCCACAAGATGTCGGCCCACTACTTCGGGAACGAGGTCAAGGAGACCAAGCGGTACAAGCTCGGCAAGGTGCTGGGACGGCTCACCCGCCACCTGCTCCTGATGACCGCCACCCCGCACGCGGGCAAGGAAGCCGATTTCCAGCTCTTCATGGCGCTCCTCGACGCGGACCGGTTCGAGGGGAAGTACCGCGACGGCGTGCACATGACCGACGTGCGCGACCTGATGCGGCGGATGATCAAGGAAGAGCTCCTCCGCTTCGACGGACGCCGGCTGTTCCCGGAGCGCCGCGCCTACAGCGTCGAGTACACGCTCTCGGACGAGGAGGCGCATCTCTACAAGGAGGTCACGGACTACGTCCGGGAGGAGATGAACCGCGCCGAGCGCCTGAAGGCCGAGGGCGACGGTCGCCGAAGCGTCGTGGTCGGCTTCGCCCTCACGGTCCTGCAGCGTCGGCTCGCCTCCTCGCCGGAGGCCATCTACCAGTCGCTGAAGCGCCGGCGCGAGCGGCTGGAGAAGCGCCTCCAGGAGGAAGAGCTGCTCAAGCGGGGTGCTGAAGCGCGCCTGACCGCTCCGGTCGGGCTGGAGGAGGAGGACGTCGAGACCATCGACGAGCGCCCGGACGAGGAGGTCGAGGACCTCGAGGAGGAGATCGTCGATGAGGCCACGGCAGCCCAGACCATCGCCGAGCTGAAGGCGGAGATCGCAACCCTCGCACGCCTCGAGGAGCTCGCACGCAGGGTCCGCCGCTCGGGCACCGATCGCAAGTGGGAGGAGCTCTCGAGGCTCCTGCAGAACGAGAGCGAGATGTTCGACGCCGAGGGGGCCCGGCGCAAGCTCATCATCTTCACGGAGCACCGGGACACGTTGAACTACCTGGCCGAGCGGATCCGCACGCTCCTTGGGCGTCCGGAGGCGGTCGTGACGATCCACGGCGGGATGGGGCGTGAAGAGCGCCGCAAGACCCAGGAGGCCTTCGCGCAGGAAAAGGACGTCCTCATCCTGGTCGCGACCGATGCTGCGGGGGAGGGCATCAACCTCCAGCGCGCCCACCTGATGGTCAACTACGACCTTCCGTGGAACCCGAACCGGATCGAGCAGCGGTTCGGCCGGATCCACCGCATCGGCCAGACCGAGGTGTGTCACCTGTGGAACCTCGTGGCCGTGGAGACGCGCGAGGGCGAGGTCTTCAAGCGGCTCTTCGACAAGCTCGAGACGCAGCGACAGGCGCTCGGGGGCCGGGTGTTCGACGTCCTCGGACAGGTCTTCCGGGAGCGCCCGTTGCGCGACCTGCTGATCGAGGCCGTCCGCTACGGCGAACAGCCGGAGGTGAAGGCCAAGCTCGAGGAGGTGGTCGACAAGGCCGTCGGGGAAGAGCTCCGACGGGCGGTGACGGAGCAGGCTCTCGCGACGGACGTCATGACCGCCGCCGAGGTCGAGCGCATCCGCGAGCAGATGGAGGAGGCCGAGGCACGCCGCCTCCAGCCCCACTACATCCGGTCGTTCTTCCTGGAGGCGTTCCGCCACCTCGGTGGCAAGATCTCGGAGCGCGAGCCGGGGCGCTACGAGATCTCCCACGTCCCGCTCGACGTCCGCACCCGCGACCGCGTGATCGGCCTCGGTGCGCCGGTCCTCCGCCGCTACGAGCGCGTGACCTTCGAGAAGGAGCTCGTGAACGTCCCCGGCAAACCGCTTGCCGAGTTCGTCTGTCCGGGACATCCGCTGCTCGATGCGACCGTGGACCTGATCCTCGAGCGCTACCGGGACCTCCTCAAACGGGGGACGGTGCTCGTGGCGGACGCCGATCTGAGCGAGGACCCCCGCCTCCTCCTCTACCTCGAACACGCGATCCAGGACGCGCGCCTCACCCCGTCGGGCGAGCGCAGGGTCGTGTCCAAGCGACTGCAGTTCGTCGAGCTCACCGAGGAAGGAGACGCCGTCTCCGCCGGGTACGCCCCCTACCTTGACTACCGCTCGCTCCAGGAAGGCGAGTGGGAGCTGGTGCAGCCGCTGCTCGATGGGGAGTGGCTGCGGGCGGACGTAGAGGCACAGGGTCGCGCGTTCGCCGTCCGGGAGGTGGTCCCCGAGCACCTCGAGGAGGTCCGCCGTCGGACCATCGATCGGGTCGACCGGACGATCGCGGCGGTGAAGGATCGGCTGACCAAGGAGATCAACTACTGGGACCATCGAGCCATCGAGCTGAAGCAGCAGGAGCTCGCCGGCAAGCAGCCCAAGATGAACTCCGCCAAGGCCCGGCAGCGTGCCGACGAGCTCCAGGCTCGGCTGAAGCGTCGGCTCGAGGAGCTCGAGCAGGAGAAGCAGCTCTCACCCCTCCCGCCCGTGGTCGTGGGCGGGGCGGTGGTGATTCCCCGCGGCCTGCTCGAGCGCCTGCGCGGGGAGCGCGACGCGGACCGGAGCGTCTACGCCAAGCTCACGGAGCGGGTGGAACGACTCGCGGTGGAGGCCGTGCTCGAGACCGAGCGGCGGCTCGGCCGCGTGCCGGTCGAGATGCCGCGGAACAACCCCGGCTTCGATGTCCGCTCGAAGGACCCGCGGACGGGCGACATCTGGTTCATCGAGGTCAAGGGCCGCATCAAGGGCTCGGACGTGGTCACGGTCACGCGCAACGAGATCCTGACCGCCCTGAACAAGCCCGACCGATTCATCCTGGCCCTCGTCGAGGTCGGGGAGGACGAGTCCACCGACGTGCGGTACCTCACGCACCCGTTCGCCGGCACCCAGGACGCGTACTTCGGCGTCACGAGCGTGAACTACGACTGGGCAGCGCTCTTTCGGCGAGGCGCAGGACCGACCCGGGAGGCGACCCGGACGTGACGAAGCTCGAGCCGTGGGCGAGCGTCCGGGATCGGGTTGAGTGGAGGGCCATCCTCCTCGGCAACGGTGCGAGCCAGCAGGTCTGGAGCAGCTTCGGCTACAGATCCCTATACGAGGTTGCCAGGAACGTCGAGAATCCTCTCCGCCCGGAGGACGAGGTCATCTTCCAACGGTTAAGGACGCGTGATTTCGAGAAGGTCCTGCATGCGCTCCGAGACGCCCACATCGTCAACGAGGCTCTGGGCCTGGAGGCGCAGAAGGTGGCATCGCGGTACTGCGAGATCCAGCGAGCACTGGGGGAAGCGGTCGCAAAGACGCATATCCCTTGGGAGTGGGTTCCCCAGGTGGTCCTCCGGACGATCAGCTCCGAGCTGGTCAAGCACAGGTTCGTCTTCTCCACCAACTACGACCTCCTCGTGTATTGGGCCATCCTGTGCGATGACCCCAGGCCGCAGGACGTGAAGGATTTCTTCTGGACCCCCGGGCCCGAGGAGGAGTGGCTGCTATTCGACCCGTCGGATACGGAGACACCGAAGGACGTGACCCGCGTCCTCTATCTCCACGGCGGGCTCCACCTTTATTCCCTGTTCGACGGCAGCACGGCCAAGTACGTCCCCGCTGAAGGCGAGAACCTTCTGGATGCCTTCCAGCGGTTCATGCGCGACCAGGATCCATTCGGTCCTATCCCCCTGCTCGTGACGGAAGGCGATCCCGAAGACAAGCGCGCGGTGATCGAGTCCTCCTCGTACCTCTCCTTCGGCTATCAGAAGCTGGTGACGTGCCAGGAGCCGATCGTCGTCTTCGGCCATGCCTTGGGGGATAGCGATATCCATATCGCCAAGGCGCTCAACCGCCACCTTCCCATCGCGATTTCGCTCCTGCCAGGGACGCCCGAGGAGATCAAGGAAAGGCAGGCTCACTACGAGCAGCGCCTGCCGCGTGCCCGTCTGCACTTCTTCGACGCCACGACGCACCCGTTGGGTGATTCTTCTCTTCGCATCGACCCGGAGGAGTGATGACGTGAAGAGGAAGCTGATCGAGGTGGCGCTGCCACTCGAGGCCATCAACGAGGAGGGCCAGCGCGACAAGAGCCTGAACCGGCGCCACCCGAAGTCGCTGCACTGGTGGTGGGCGCGGCGCCCGCTCGCCGTGTGCCGGGCCATCGTATTTGCCCAGCTCGTGGACGACCCCTCGGCCCATCCCGAGCGCTTCCCGACCCCCGAGGATCAGGAGCGGGAGCGGGAGCGCCTCTTCGCTCTGCTGCGGGAGCTCGTCCGATGGGAGAACTCCGACGATTGGGCGCTCATGAAGGAGGCCTACCAGGAGATCGCGCGCTGCTTCGACGGAGAGCCGCCCGTGGTGGCCGACCCCTTCTGCGGCGGCGGGTCCATCCCGGTGGAGGCCCAGCGGCTCGGCCTGCGCACGGCGGCCTCGGACCTGAACCCGGTGGCGGTGCTGATCACCAAGGCCATGATCGAGCTCCCGGTGCCCTTCGCCGGCCAGCCGCCTGTCCGGCCCGATGGAGGGGAGGAGCTCATGTCGCGGGGCGACTGGCGCGGCTACGAGGGGTTGGCGGCCGACGTCCAGTACTACGGCGAGCGCCTCATCGAGGGCGCTCGCGAGCGGGTAGGCCACCTCTTCCAGGGCCCACCGGAGGTGGTCGGGGCGGGAGAGACGCCGCTCGCGTGGATCTGGGCGAGGACCGTGCGGTGCCCCAACCCCGTGTGCGGGGGTACGATCCCGCTCGTCAATAACTGGTGGCTGTCGCGACCGCAGAAGCCCTCCAAGAGGCGTCCCCGCACCTATCTGCGTCCCGAGCCGAGCACGCGGGGACGCTGGGTCGCCTGCGAGCTTGCCCACGACGGCGAGCCGCCCCCGGGCACGGTGAGCGGGAACGACGTGGTGTGTCCGCTGTGCGAGGGCAGGACGACCGTCGATTACGTCAAGGACGAGGGCAGCGCCGGCCGCATGGGTGCGCAGCTGCTGGCGGTCGCGGTCGAAGGGCGCGACGGGCGACGCTTCCGCCCAGCAGATGTGGAGCCCTCCGCCGCCCCCTCGTACGGCACGCCCTTGTCGGCGGAGACCGTGCCGTTTCATCCGCAGTACCTCCAGCTGCCTCGCTACGGCTTCACCACCTTTGACACTCTCTTCACGCCGCGGCAGCTGGAGCTCATGCGGGCGCTCGTGGAGGCGCTCCCAGGCGTACGAGCGCAGCTCGAAGCCGATGGGGCGAGCTCAGGGTATGCTGACGTCCTCCAGACCTACCTCGCGTTCCTCATCGACCGCATCGCCAACCGCAACAGCGCCTTTAGTTTCTGGAACGCCGTCAACCACGCGTGTGAGGCAGCCACGGCGACGAACTACCTCCCCATGCGCTGGAGCTTCGCCGAGGCGAACCCCTTCGCGGATGCTTCAGGCGGCGCCCTCGGACAGCTGAAGTTCCTCGCCGAGGCCGTTGCGTCGCTCCCCGTTGGTCCACCCGGCCGGGCCCTCCAGCTCGATGCCACGAAGGCGATGCCGGCGCCTGGGCCCGTCGCCTTCTGCACCGACCCGCCGTACTTCGACAACATCCCCTTCTCGGACCTCTCGGACTTCTACTACGTGTGGCTCAAGCGCACGGCGCGGGACGTCTATCCGGATCTGTTCAGCACGATCCTCACGCCCAAGGAGCGGGAGCTGGTGGCCGACGCCACCCGCCACGGCGACGGTGAGTCGGCCGCCGATTTCTTCCGGCGGGGTTTGCGTGCCGCCTTCGACCTCATGGCGAAAGCCACGCACCCCGACGTACCCATCGTCGTGTACTACGCCCTGCGTCAGCGCGAGTCGACCGACGAGGGCGGGGTGGTCTCCACGGGCTGGGAGCGGATGCTCCAGGGCCTCGTGGAGGCGGGGCTCGCCATCACCTCGACCTGGCCGGTACGTACCGAGAAGCGCGGGGGCTTGCGCTCCCACAGGCGAAGCGCGCTCGCCTCCTCAGTGGTGATCTCCTGCCGCCCGCGGGCCGCCGATGCGCCCATCGCCACCCTCGGGGAGTTCCAGGCCAAGCTCCGCGCCGAGCTGCCGGCCGCCATCAGGACGCTGCAGCACGGGGGCATCTCGGCCGTGGACCTCCACCAGGCCGCCATCGGTCCGGGGATGGCGGTGTTCTCCCGCTACGCGCGGGTGGTTGGGGCGGACGGTCGCCCGGTTCCGGTCCGGAAGGCCCTGGAGCTGATCAACAAGGCCCTCGACGAGATCCTCGCCGAGCAGGAAGCGGAGCTCGACGCCGAGACGCGCTTCGCGGTTTCCTGGTTCAGCGAGTTCGGCACCGACTGGGGACCCTTCGGGCGGGCCGAGGACCTCGCCCGAGCCCGGAACGTGGCGGTGGAGGGGTTGGTCGGCGCCGGAATCGCGGCGTCGAACCCTGGGCGGGTGCGCCTGCTGAAGGCGAGCGAGCTGCCCGAGGACTGGGATCCCGCCGCCGACCCGCGCCTCACGGTCTGGGAGATCACCCAGCACCTCATCAGGCGCCTGGAGACCGGGGGAGAGCGGGCCGCGGCGGACCTCTTGCGTCGGGTCGGCGCGCTCGGGGACGTGGCCCGGGACCTCGCCTACCGCCTGTACGTGATCTGCGAGCGCAAGGGCTGGGCCCAGGAGGCCTTGGCCTACAACGCGCTCGTGGTGTCCTGGCCGGAGATCGCACGCCTTGCCGCCGGCGAGGCCGACCGACCGCAGCCGACGCTGCTCGAGGAGTGATACGGGGATGGCGCTGACGAACCGCGACCGTGTGGGACAGGCCCTCGACGTGCTGGGCCGCGCGCTCAAGCCCTTCGTGGCCGGACAGATGGAAGCCGCCTACGGCAAGCGGTGGCTGCAGGAGGCGGCGTCCAGCCTCGATCGTGAGCTCCGGGGCGGCGAGGCGCACCTCGACGCCTACGCCCTGCTGAGGATCATGTGGGACCGGTGGCACCAGGTCTTCGGCAAGGTCCTCGGCGCGTCGGACCGGACGCTCGTGGCCGAGCTGCGCGATGTGCGGAACCGCTGGGCGCACCAGGAACCGTTCACGACCGACGATGCGTTCCGCGCCCTCGACAGCGTGCAACGCCTCCTCATGGCGATCTCGGCGGGGGAGGAGGCCGCCGAGGTCGACCGCCAGAAGCAGGAGCTGCTTCGGCAGCGGTTCGAGGAGCAGGCGCGCCGGGCGAAGAAGCAGGCCGAGCGCGAGCCGGTCGAGGTCCGCCCGACCGGGGGGCTGAAGCCCTGGCGCGAGATCGCGACCCCCCACGACGATGTCGCCTCCGGTCGGTACGAGGAGGCGCAGTTCGCGGCCGACCTCGGGCAGGTCTTCCGGGGTGAGGCGGCTGCCGAGTACCAGGACCCGCGCGAGTTCTTCCGCCGGACGTTCATCACCGGCGGGCTCCACGATCTGCTCGTCCAGGCCATCCAGCGCATCACGGGGGCCGGCGGGAACCCTGTCGTGGAGCTCCAGACCAACTTCGGGGGCGGCAAGACCCACTCGCTGCTCGCCCTGTACCACCTGCTCTCCGGGGTGCCACCCGCGGAGCTTCCGGGCGTGGAGCAGGTGCTGCAGGACGCGGGTGTCACCGCGCTCCCGGCGGTGCGGCGGGCGGTCCTCGTCGGCACGCACATCAGTCCCGCCCGCGTGTACGAGAAGCCGGACGGCACGAAGGTGCACACGTTGTGGGGAGAGCTCGCATGGCAGCTGGGCGGGGCCGAGGGCTATGAGCTCGTCGCCGAAGCCGACGTGCGCGGCGTGAACCCCGGTGACGGCCTGCACGCGCTCTTCCACCGGTTCTCGCCGTGCGTCGTCCTGATCGATGAGTGGGTTGCCTACGCGCGGCAGCTCTACACCAAGGACGACCTGCCGGCGGGGGACTTCGATGCGCACTTCTCCTTCGCGCAGGCGCTCACCGAGGCGGGCACGGAGGTCAGCGGTACGCTGCTGGTGGTCAGCATCCCGGCGTCCGACCGGGAGATCGGCGGTGAGGGGGGCAAGGAGGCTCTCCGTCGCCTGGAGAACCTGGTGCATCGGACCGACTCGCCCTGGCGGCCGGCCACCGCCGAGGAGGGTTTCGAGATCGTCCGGCGGCGCCTGTTCCAGCGGATCGAGTCCTCACCGGAACGGGACGCGGTCATCAAGGCGTTCGTGGACCTGTACCGCTCGCAGCGGCAGGAGTTCCCACAGGAGGAGTGGAGCGCATACGAGGATCGGCTCCGCGCCGCCTACCCCATCCACCCCGAGCTCTTCGACCGCCTGTACCAAGACTGGTCGACGCTCGAGGACTTCCAGCTGACCCGGGGGGTGCTGCGGTTGATGGCTGCCATCATCCACGCGCTGTGGGAGCAGCAGGACGGCTCGCTCCTCATCATGCCGGGGAACGTGCCGATCGACAGCCCGGATGTGATGTCGCGTTTCATGCAGTACCTGGAGGCGCCATGGGCGGGAGTGATCGCCGCCGACGTGGACGGCCCGACCTCGGCCGCGCTCCGGCTCGACCGGACCAACCCCAACCTCGGGCGCCTATCAGCTGCGCGGCGGGTCGCGCGCGCGATCTTCGTCGGCGCGGCCCCGACCGTGGGTACAGCCAACCCCGGGATCGAAGACACGCGGATCAAGCTGGGCTGCGTCCAGCCGGGCGAGCCCCCGGCGGTCTTCGGCGATGCGCTCCGGCGGCTCACCGACGAGGCCATGTACCTGTACCTCGACAAGGGCCGCTACTGGTTCGACACGAGACCCACGATCACGAAGACGGCTGCGCAGCGCGCCGCGCAGTTCAGCCGCGAGGAAGACGTCCTCCCGGAGATCCGGCGACGCCTGGAGGCGGCGCTCAAGGACCGAGGGCCGTTCCACGCGGTCCATGTCGCGCCCTCTTCGGGCGCGGATGTGCCGGACGAGGACGAGGTGCGGCTCGTGGTCCTCGGACCAGAGCATCCGCACGTGAGCGGGGACGAGAACAGCGCTGCGCGCCGGATGGCGGCGACGATCCTGGACGAGCGGGGAGCAGGGCCGCGTCTCTACCGGAACATGCTGGTGTTCCTCGCAGGGGACCATAAGCGACTGGAGGAGCTGGAGAAGGCGGTCCGGCAGTACCTGGCGTGGCGCTCGATCCACGAGGAGGGAGACCTCCTGAACCTAGACGCTCACCAGCGCTCCCAGGCTGGGCAGAAGATGCAGCAGGCGGACGAGAAGGTCGCCCAGCAGATCCCCGAGGCGTACAGCTGGATCCTGGTGCCGAGCCAACCCGACCCGAACGGGCCGGTCAGCTGGCAGCAGCTGCGGTTGCAGGGTCAGGAGCCCCTCGCCGTGCGCGCCGCCCGCAAGCTCAAGGGGGACGAGCTCCTGTTCCTCGAGCTCGGACCGATCCGGCTCCGCTTGGAGCTCGACCGCATCCCGCTGTGGCAGGGCGACCACGTGCGGCTCAAGCAGCTGTGGGAGTACTTCGCGCAGTACCTGTACCTGCCGCGGCTCCGCGACCGGGAACTGCTCATCGCAGCGGTGCAGGAGGGCGTCGCCTCCACGACCTGGGATCCCGAGACCTACGCATACGCAGAGGCCTCCGATGAGGCGACAGGTCGGTACCGCGGGCTGCGGGCGGGCGAGCACGTGAGCGTACGGATCGACGGGGACAGCCTGCTGGTGAAGCCCGAGGCAGCGCGAGCCCAACTGGCCGAGCAGGCTCCGGTCGTCACAGGTGGACTCACCGCCACGTCGGAGCCGGCGACCCCCGACGCGACGGGGACGGTCGCCGGTGCCGCTGCCGAGCCTGTGGTGCGGCGGTTCCACGGGGTCGCTGATCTCGACCCGCTGCGGGTGAACAAAGAGGTCGCCGAGATCGTCGAGCACGTCCTGCAGCACCTCGCCGGGTTACCGGGGGCATCGGTGGAGGTTGCCCTGGAGATCCATGCGGAGGTCCCCGATGGGGTGCCGGACCACGTCGTCCGGACGGTGACGGAGAACGCCCGGACGCTGAAGTTCCGCAACCACGGCTTCGAGCGGGAATGAAGGCCTGTCGGGGTCTCCAGGTACGGTCCCGCCGCATGCGTTCCTATCCCGTGGGCAGGTGCAGGGCGTAGGAGGGCGCCTCAGATGATGGGATACGGGAGCGTTGGGGTGATCAGGTTCGAACGGCGCCGTGCACGCGAAAGCCGACCGCCTGAGCCGCGACGGCCAGCTCCGGGTCGTGGGTGGCCAGCGACAGGTCGTCGAACTCCTGCCGCACGAGCAAGGCACGGCCAGATGGATGGCGTCGAGGGACCCGAGCATCGTCGGGAAGGGCTCGGCCGCTCGCTCGAGGACCCGCACACCGACCGGAACCGGGCTGAAGGTCTCGATGGCCTCCAACACCGCCGCTTGGCCTGTCCCGGCTCCTGCGCGGCTAGAATCGGCCGGCCACGCACGAGGGGTGGACGGAGGGAAGGCCGATGCAGGGGGAGTGGACGCCCGTGGCACGCGTCGAGGTTCGCACCCACCACCGGCCGACGCCTCGCGTACCGGCCCAGCCGTCCCCGAGGAGCTCCGGGTGACGAAGGGTTCGGACGGCGCGGCGGACCTCGCGTTCCTCGGAGGAGGCGTCTACACGCTCGATGCGGCGCGCCGATGGGCGAGCGCCGTCGCGGTTCGCCGGGCCCGAATCCTCGCCGTGGGGACGGACGAGGAGATCCGACCCCTCATCGGTCCGAGGACCGAGGTATTCGAGCTGGGCGGACGGATGCTGCTGCCCGGGTTCCAGGACGCCCACGTCCATCCGCCGGCAGGCGGACTGGAGCTGCTCCAGTGCGCCCTCGCCGACGCCTACTCGGTCGAGGACTACCGCCGGATCATCGCCGCCTATGCCGCGCAGCATCCCGAGGTCGAGTGGATCCAGGGAGGCGGCTGGTCGATGGACGTTTTCCCCGGCGGAACGCCGAGGAAGGAGACCCTCGACGAGATCGTCCCCGATCGCCCGGTGTTCCTTCCCAACCGCGACGGCCATAGCGCCTGGGTCAACTCCCGTGCGCTCGAGCTCGCCGGCGTGACCCGCGAGACGCCCGACCCCGTCGACGGCCGGATCGAGCGGGACCCCGACGGATCGCCGACGGGGGCTCTCCACGAGGGCGCGATGCATCTCGTGGAACGGTTGATCCCTCCGACGACCCAGGACCAGTGGGAGGAGGGCCTTCGGGTCGCCCAGCGCTACCTCCACTCGCTCGGGATCACGGCCTGGCAGGACGCGATCGTCGGAGGATCGTATCCGACGCTCGAGGCCTACCTGGCGCTTGCGGCACGCGGGGAGCTCAGCGCGCGGGTCGTGGGAGCGTTGTGGTGGGATCGCCACCGGGGCGAGGAGCAGGTGGAGGAGCTCATGGCCGAGCGGGAGCGTGCGTCGGTCGGTCGGTTCCGGGCTCCGACCGTGAAGATCATGCAGGATGGGGTGGTTGAGACGTTCACCGCCGCCGTGCTCGCCCCGTACCTGGGCCCCGATGGAAGGCCCACCGCGAACCGGGGGCTCTCCTTCATCGATCCCGAAGCCCTTGGCCGATTCGTGACCCGCCTGGACGCCGAGGGCTTCCAGGTCCACATCCACGCCATCGGGGAGCGGGCCGTCCGCGAAGCGCTCGACGCGTTCGAGGCCGCGCGCCGCGCGAACGGGATGAACGACCTGCGCCACCACATCGCCCACGTCCAGGTGATCCATCCCGAGGACCTCCCTCGTTTCCGCGTGCTCGGGGTCGCGGCCACCATTCAGCCGCTGTGGGCGATGAACGAGGGGCAGATGGTCAACCTCACGCTCCCGTTTCTCGGACCCGAGCGGTCGCGATGGCAGTACCCGTTCGGGAGCCTCCTGCGCTCGGGCGCCGTGCTGGCCGGCGGGAGCGACTGGTCGGTCTCCAGTCCCAACCCGCTGTGGGAGATCCACGTCGCGGTCAACCGGACGTCCTTCCCGGGATACGCGTACGGGAGCGACGACCTCGCCGAGCGCGAGCCGTTCCTGCCGCACGAGCGCATCGACCTGCCCGCCGCGATCGCCGCCTTCACGGTCGGGTCGGCCTACGTGAACCATCTCGACGACCGCACCGGCTCGGTGGAGGTCGGCAAGGAAGCCGACCTCATCGTCTTGGACCGCAACCTGTTCGACGAGCCCCCCGAGGAGCTCTGGCGGGCTCGAGTCCTGCTCACGCTCGTCGGGGGACGACGTGTGTTCGCCGACCCGGCGTTCGCCTGACGACGGGCCTCCCACCACGATGGGAACCGCCCGTGAGAGCACCGTCCCGACCGGCGGTCAGACACACCCCTATCCACCCTCCCTTCCGATTGCTAGCCTCCTGAACGATCATTCAGCCATGCGGACGGGAGGACTTCGGATGAGCCGAGCGTCGGCACCGCTCGATCCGGCACGCCTGCGACCGGTCCTCGCCCCGACGTTGGGGGAGGCCCGGACGCTTCCCGCGGAGGCCTACACGTCGCCCGAGGTGCTCGCCTGGGAGCGACGGCACTTCTTCGAGGGATCCTGGGTGTGTGTCGGACGAGCTGCGGCGCTGGCCTCGCCGGGCGATCAGGCCGCGGTCCGGATCGGCGAGGAGGGGGTGCTGCTCGTGCGCGACGGCCGGGGCGTGCTCCGCGCCTTCCACAACGTCTGCCGTCACCGCGGGCACGAGCTGCTCGAGGTGGGGACCACCCGCAATTTCCGCGCGATCAAGTGCCCGTACCACGCGTGGGTCTACGCGCTCGACGGCTCGCTGGCCGGGGCGCCCAGGTTCGGCGACGTCCCGGGCTTCGACCGAGCCGACTACCCGCTCGTGCCGGTTCGCGTCCACGAGTGGCGCGGGTGGGCCTTCGTCAACGTCTCCGGCGACGCTCCGCCGTTCGAGGAGCACCTGGGAAACCTGAACGAGCTCGTGGCGCCGTGGGAGCCGGAGCGCCTGTTCGTCGCCGCGCGCCACGACTACGTCGTGCGCGCCAACTGGAAGGTGGTCACCGAGAACTACCACGAGTGCTACCACTGCCCGAGCATCCACCCCGAACTGTGCGAGGTCACGCCGGTCGACTCCGGTCGCAACTTCCCGCAGACGGGCTGCTGGGTGGGCGGCTCGATGGACCTGAAGCCGCATGCGGTCACGATGTCGCTGTCCGGAGCGAGCCGGGGGGTCCGGCTCCGGGGGCTCGACGACACGCTGGCACGAGAGGTCGCGTACATCGGGCTGTTCCCCAACCTGCTCATCAGCCTGCACCCCGACTATGTCATGACCCACCGGATGGATCCGGTCGGCCCGGGGGAGACGCGCGTGGAGTGCGCCTGGCTCTTCCCGCCGGAGGTGCAAGAGATTGCCGACTTTGATCCCGGATACGCCTCGGAATTCTGGGATCTCACCAACCGCGAGGACTGGAGCGCGTGCGAGTCCGTGCAGCGCGGGCTCGCCTCAGCAGGCCACCGCCAGGGCCCGTTCGCCTGGAGCGAGGACGAGGTCTATGCGTTCATGGCGATGGTGGCACGCGGCTATCTGGACGGACGGGTGAGCGTGCCGCCGCGCGTGCAGGAGCCGACCGTCACGGCGTGAGGTTCGACCACGGACCTGACCACAAGTCAGGGGCTCACCTTGCCACGACCCCGGCCGCCGAGGACCATACGCCCGGGATCGAACCCGAGCCGGCGGCGCGGACCGCCGGATTCGAACCACGCGAGGAGGGCTGCACGATGCCGTTCGACATGAGTCTCGTCCAACGAGGCGCTCGCAACCGGCGAACCCCCTATTACGAAGCCACCCAGCGATACGAGCCAAAGGGCTTCACGGTCTACAACCACATGTACTTTCCGATCCGCTTCGACACCTTCGAGGCGGAGTTCGATGCCTTGCTGAACGACGTCACCCTCTGGGACGTCTCGGTCGAGCGATGCCTGGAGATCGCCGGTCCGGACGGTTTTGCCTTCGCCCAGCTCCTGACCCCGCGCGACCTGTCCACGTGCGCCGTCGGGCAGGCGAAGTACGTCCTCATCTGCGACTCGGACGGCGGGATCATCAACGACCCCGTCCTCACGCGGATGGACGAGAACACGTTCTGGTTCGCGCTTGCCTCATCCGACGCCCTTCTGTTCGCCCGGGGCCTCAAGAACGCCTACCCGAACCTCGACGTCACGATCCGCGAGCTCGACGTCGCTCCGCTGCAGATCCAGGGACCGAAGTCCAAGGCGCTGATGCGAGACCTCGTGGGCGAAAGCATCACCGACCTCAAGTACTACTGGTGGCGTCACGCGACGATCGCCGGAGTGCCGGTGGTCGTCACGCGCACCGGCTGGACGTCCGAGGTCGGCTACGAGGTCTACCTGACCGACCCAACCAAGGGGACGGAGATCTGGGAGGCCATCATGACGGCCGGCGCCAAGTACAACATCAAGCCCACCGGGCCGAGCGACATTCGCCGCATCGAAGGCGGCATCTTCAACTGGGGCGCCGACATGACCTACGAGAACAACCCGCTGGAGATGGGACTCGAGCGCCTGGTCGACTGGGAGCTCTCCGACGACGCGGTCCTGTCTCTCAGGGCCCTGCGCGCCATCCGGGATCGAGGCGTGACCCGAAGGATCAACGGGGTCGAGCTGGACGGCGACCCGTTCCCCGAGCTGAACAACGTCAAGTGGCCGGTGGTCGAGGGTGGGAGCAAGATCGGCAAGGTGACCTCCGCCATCTATTCGCCTCGACTCGAGCGCAACATCGGGTACGCGTGGCTCCCGGTGGACCGCTCGACCCTGGGCACGACCGTGACCGTCGAGACGGAGTGGGGCGCCCGGACGGCGACCGTCGTCCGCATGCCGTTCGTCGACCCGGGCAAGCAGATTCCGGTGTCCTGAGCGAGTGCGTTCCGAGGAGGAGTTGAAGAGAGCTTCAGATCAAAGGCCGTCCCGTTCAGCAGAGCGCGCTTGCGCACCGCTCCTGAATTGAACGATGATTCAGTCTGGGTCCGGGTGAGGGATCCGACGCAGACTGAAGGGAGATCGCCCAGATGGTCAACGAGCGGCAGGCCATGCTCGAGCGCAGCGCCACGATCTACTTCGGGCCGTGGTACGGGCGCTCGCCGTTCTTCGAGGCCACGCGGAGGGCGGGGTGCACCGCCTACGACGTCTACAACCACATGCTCCTGCCTTCGTACTACGACGACCCCGTCGTCGAGTACTGGGCCCTGCTGAACGACGTCGTGGTGTGGGACGTGGCCGTGGAACGAACCGTCGAGATCGCCGGGCCCGACGCCGACCGGCTCGTCGACCGCCTCACCTGCCGGGACCTCACGAAGTGTTCGGTGAAACAGGGCAAGTACATGATCGTCACGGCTCCCGACGGTGGCATCGTGAACGATCCCGTCCTCCTGCACGTGGATCGCAACCGGTGGTGGATGCAGCTCGCGGACAGCGACGCGGGTCTGTACGCCCTCGGGGTGGCCTCCCAGTCGGGGCTCGACGTGGAGATCTCGTACCCGGACGCGTACCCGATGCAGGTGCAGGGCGCGAAGGCGGCGAGAACCCTCGAGAAGCTCGTGGGGCCTGCGATCTACGACCTCACGTACTACTGGTGCGACTGGTTCCGCGTTGGGGACATCCCGGTGCTCGTGAGTCGCACCGGGTGGACCGCCGTGCAGGGATTCGAGATCAACCTGCTCGACCCCACCCGAGGTGACGACCTGTGGGACGCCGTGATGTCCGCGGG
>Ga0070741_10007488_pt1 | contig 22542 bp, 25 predicted proteins | sample Coa_R1_4_FD_66440 | JGI IMG/M metagenome (GOLD analysis project Ga0070741, IMG submission 66440) | Surface soil microbial communities from Centralia Pennsylvania, which are recovering from an underground coalmine fire - Coalmine... | ecosystem: Environmental > Terrestrial > Soil > Unclassified ... | reverse complement strand
CGATCACATGGGACCGTGGTCACTGTTGGATGTCATGCGCTTCCTGCCGGCTCTCTTTAGCACCCTGACGATCCCAGCCATCTACCTGCTGGCGCGCCGGATGCTAGCCAGCGAGTTCATGGCCGGCATCGCGGCGCTCGCCTTCGCCTTCCTGCCGAGAGCGTTTAACTGGGAAATCGCCGGAGGAGGGTTGACCCGCGCGCCGGGCTTGCTCTTTGCGGTCCTGACGATCCACCAGGCCTACATCTTCTACAACGAGCGGACGCGCGGCTCCGCAGTCCTGGTGCCGCTGCTGGCGGCTCTGACCGTGCTCTGCCACCTGGAGATGGCTCTGTTGGTGGCCGCAACCTGTGCAATCTTTCTGGTGGCCTACGCGCGCGATCGCAGCATGGTCATCGCGTCGGCGGCTATGGCGCTGGCGGCGACAGTTCTCACCGCGCCCTGGTGGGCTGTCGTTCTGGCCCGCCACGGTGCTGACCCGCTGCTCTCAGCGGCCCAGGCGGGCAATCACGCCTGGTACTCGCTGTTGGGGATCGTGATCTTCCGCTTTGCGGAGGAACCGCTCTTCCCGCTACTGGGGGCCATCGGGTTGCTGGGTCTCTTTGTCTGCCTCCTGGAACGCCGCTTCCTGCTGCCGGTCTGGCTGCTCGTCCTCTTCGTTGTCGATTCTCGCAAGGCCTACACGGACGCAATGCTGCCCCTCTCGATGCTTATCGCCATTGGAGTGTGCTCCGTCATCCTGCCCCTGGCATCGCATATGGGTGCCTCGCTTGGGGAGCGCCAGGAAAGCCTGCGACGCGATAGCCGCGGCAAGCTTATGGGCGCACAGGTCCTGGCCTGTTCAGCGATTCTCGTTTTCGCATTTCTTGGAGCCACTCTGCCGCTGAGGGACGCGAAGTCTCCGTTGCACTCACTGGCGCCAGAGCAGCGCCAGGCCATGGCGTGGGCGGCCGAGAGCACACCCACGGACAGCCGCTTCTTGGTGATAACGGGCAGCGTCACTCCCTGGACCGATAACGTCTCCGAGTGGTTCCCGGCCCTGAGCCTCCGCCAAAACCTGGGGACCGTACAGGGCCACGAGTGGCTGGGTGGCGGCGAGTATCGCGAGCAGAAGCAGTTCTATAAGGACTTGCAGCGTTGCGCGCAAGGTCCGGTGAGCTGCTTACCGCTCACGGGTAACGGCACGACGCTGGTGAACTACGTCTACATCGTTAAGCAAGAGGTCTGGGGCTCCGAGTCCGATGCCGACTGTTGCACCGGCCTCATCGAGGCGCTACGCGCGGCACCCGGGTTCGCTACCGTCTACGAGAACGAGCACGCCGTGATCTTTGAGGTGACCGGATGAGCCTGATCACTCGCGGCGTCTCCGAGACGCAAGGCGCCCCTGGCCAGGCGGAGTCTATTCGCCGGGGAACACGCTGGGGACGTTGCATCGCGTTGGTAGTTGTACTTGGCCTGTTGGTGCGTCTCGGCCACACGCTCTCGTCTGGCTTCCCCCTGCATGATGGCGGCCTCTTCCTGGTGATGATGCAAGATCTGCAGGACGCGCATTATAGCCTGCCGGCGTTCACCTCCTACAACGGGGGAGACATCCCCTTCGCCTACCCGCCCCTGGGCTTATACGTCGGCGCCATCCTGGAAGCGGTCACGCCGCTGTCCTATCTTGATGTCCTGCGATTCGTTCCGCTGGTTGTGAGCGCCTTGACGGTCGGCGCCTTCGTCTTGTTCGCGCGCGCCTACCTCCGCAGCGATGTCGAGCGCTTCGGCGCGGTGTCCACGTTTGCCCTGCTGCCGGGAGCCTTTGTCTGGTGGATCATGGGCGGCGGCCTCACCCGATCCTTCGGCTTCTTCTTCGCGGTGCTGGCCATTTGGCAGCTCTACATGCTGCTAACGACGCGTAACCGCAGCTACGCCTGGGCTTTCGGCTTGTTTGGCGGCCTGACAGTGCTAAGCCACATGGAAGCGGCCTACTTCGTCGGGCTGACGGCAATCGCCATGCTTCTGACACTGGGCAGGGACCGGCGGGCCGTCCTCTCCTGCTTCGCGGGCGCGCTGCTGGCGGCCGTGATTTCGGCGCCTTGGTGGCTCACCGTCATTTACCGCGAAGGCCTGGGGGCGATCCTGGGGGCAGGAAATAGCCGGCCGCTCTTCGGCATTGAAGCCATCGCGGCCAGGCTCGACTTCAACATCACGGAGGAGCCGCTGTTTCCAGTGCTCGGCGTGCTGGCGCTGGTTGGATTGGTGGTCTGCCTGAGCCGCCGCGACTGGTTCCTGCCGGCCTGGGTGTTCATCTTGTGGCTTGGCGCGCCGTGGATCATGGCGCGAGTCGGCACTGTGCCCATCGCTCTCCTCGCAGGCATTGGCTTCGGAGAAGTCATCCTGCCGCTCCTGGCGCGAACCAGCAGCTTCATCGATTCAAGGGTAGGCGGCGACCGTAACGGCTCGCCTGACAAGCTGCGGCCCCTGGCCGTGGTCGTTGTCGGCTTTGTGTTCGCTTACGCGGCGTTAGGCAGCCTTCTGGCCACACACGGCCTGCTCTCCGGGCTCTCGATGCCCGAACGACAGGCCATGACGTGGGTCGCAGCGAATACCGAGCCGTCCGACCGGTTTGTCGTGGTGGAGGACCGCCGCTGGTGGGATGACAGCACCTCCGAGTGGTTCCCGGCCCTGAGCGGCCGTATCAGTGTCGCAACGCCCCAGGGCGGAGAGTGGCGGAAATCGCCCAGCTTCGAGACGTTGACCGATCGCTACAAGAACCTGCAGGAGTGTGGCGAGCTTGATGCGCGCTGCCTTGAGGAGTGGTCCCTAGAGAACAGCATTAGCTTCGACTACGTGTATATCCCCAAAGTCGATCTGGTGAACGTCGAATCGCCGCGGATTGTCGGCTGCTGCAGTGCCCTCAGGAGCAACCTGGCGGGTTCGCCTGACTACTCCCTGGTCTATGACGGCCCGGGCGCCTCTATTTACGAAAAAATTCACTAAACTAGCCACTTTGGCTGTGATTGTAGCTGTAACAGGCCTCGAATGGGCCACGTCTAACAGGTGGAAGCGCACTTTATCTCTCGCCTGTGCCTTTCAAATAAGTCGAGGAGGTAACGCATATCGGGGTTAGCAATTAACAAGGGCGTCTGATAGCTAATCGTCCTGGTGCCGGCTAGATGCCGGACCGAACCGCAAGCAAAGAATTCGATCGATCTAATTTTTTGGAAAGGGAACAGGAACAAACGATATGAGTGTCATTAACAACAAGTTGCTCCAGCTGATGGCCCGTCTGCAGAGCGCCGAGCTGAACGGTGTCAAGAGGGAAGAGGGTCAGGGTCTGGTGGAGTACGCGCTGATCCTGGCGATCATCTCTATCGCCGCCATCGCCACCATGGGCATCCTGAGCGGCAAGATCAACAGCGTCTTCACCACGGTCACCGGCGCCCTCGGAAGCTAGGAAGACGACCACCTGCTTATGACCTGGGCCGGGGCAAGCTCCCGGCCCAGGTTGTCAACAGGTGGAGATTATGTTCAAGCGCAGGGTCATCCAATCCGTGGCCCGCGCCCTCATCCGAGATGAACGCGGGCAAGGTCTACTTGAGTACGCGCTAATTCTCCTCCTGATTGCGGTCGCCTTGGTGGCAGTTCTCGGTGTCATGGGTGGCCAGATCAGTGGCAGCATCCTGGACACGGCCGGGAAGATCCCGGGCGCCTCCTAGGAGGCCAGTTTAGACAAGTCATGCTGGAAAAAATGAACCAGAAGAAGACGAAGAGGCCGTTGACCAGGTTGCTGGCCCGGCGAGAGCGAGGGCAAAGCTTGGTCGAATTCGCCCTCATCTTGCCGTTCATCCTGACGCTCTTGCTCGGGGTGGTTGAGCTGGGCAACGGCCTCAACTCTTACGTCACCATTGTGGATGCCGCGCGAGACGGCGCGCGCCTCGGGTCAAGGGGCAGCACCGTCACGGCCGCTGATATCACCGCGGCTGTCAACCGGGACGTGGAGCGCTTGAGCGGAGCCGGCCCGACCGTCACCGTCACCAACCCCACCGTGGGCGGTCTGACCGCGGTGAAGGTGAAGGTCTGCTATAACCATCCGCTGATCATCGGCCTGCCGGGTGTCTTGCCCAACCCGCTGCCAATGTGCTCGGAATCCACGATGCCTCAATTGCCTTCATAGGGAGACGGACGGGACAAAATGTCGAAGAAAACTTATCGCAGAAGTGAAGCAGGACAGATCCTGCCGCTGATGGCAATCTTCATGCTGGCGATTATCTCGCTGGTAGGACTGACGATCGATGTCGGTAGGGTCGTCTCGGAACGGACCAAACTTGTGCGGGCTGTAGACGCGGCTGCCCTGGCAGGAGCGCTCAAGCTGCCTGACACCTCGGCCGCACTTACCGCCGCCAACGCTTATCTGGCTGAGAACGAGCCAACCGCAACTCTGAGCAGCTCACCCGGTAGCAACCAGATCCAGGTCTCGGCAACCAAGAACGTCTCCTTGCTCTTCGGCAAGGTCTTCGCCTTGCTGCCGGGGGCCAGCGGCCTCACCGGCTGGGACATCAGCGCCAGCGCTACGGCAGGCTACGGAATTGTGCCGATGGACGCCTATATGGCGATCGACGACACGGGCAGTATGTCCGGCTCGCCGATCACCAACGCCAAGCAAGCGGCGACCAACTTCACGAACACGCTGCTCACAGGTAGCAGCAGCTCCGTCACCAAGGTGGGCGCCGGCGGCGCCCGGGGCTGCTACAACCCGCCCAGGACTTACTCAGGGTGCGAATCCGTCAGCACCAAAGTGCACAACCTGACCAACGTCGCCTCTCAGGTGATCAGCACCATTAACAACCTTGATGGTTCGGGAGGTAGCGGAACCAACGTCTGCATCAATCTTTACAAGGGGAACGAAATCCTCTTCGGAACGGGCGCCCAGACGGGCAGCAACGTCATCAAAGTTATGGTCGTGCTGACTGACGGCGATAACAACTACAACTCTAACTCCTATAGTGCCAGCCAGGGCTCGCCACCCAGTGCTTGCACTCCCACCAACCCGACAACCCAAGATAGCACTTCCACCTGCAGCTCGACCGCGGGGGCGCACGAGAAAAGTCTAGACACTAAGACTAAGGCCTACGCGGATACGCTGAAGGCCGCTGGAGTACAGATCTACGTCGTGGGCTTCGGCGTCTGCGGCACCAACAGCACCAGTCAGTACCCCACCGCCAGCTATTGCGCCAACATCGGCAACAACGATGGCGATAGCATCGCGGACCGGCGTCTGCTCAAGTGCATCGCCTCTTCGACATCCGGCACCAACGACCACTACTTTGAAGCAGCCTCGGCCAGCGCGCTGCCCAATATCTTCGCGCAAATCGCGCAGCAACTAGCGTTCCGCCTGATCCAATAACCATGGCAAGAAACCGGCCTGTTAAAGCGGGCAAGGGAGAGAGAGGCCAGACGTTGGTCGAGTTCTCTGTCGTCCTTCTGGCTTTCCTGATGCTCGTCTTCGGCGTCATCGAATTTGCCCGCCTCTACGAATCGTGGGTCGTTGTACAGCACGCAGCCCGGGAGGGCGCCCGCTATGGCGTGACTGGCCGCGCCGACTGCGCAGCGTCCTCGCCCAGCCGCGAGACCTGTATCGCTTACACGGCCCAGAACTCCCTGGCTAACCTTTCCACCGCCGATTCCAGCGTGTCGACCAAGAGCTGGGATTACCCCAACTACACCACGTCGGTATCCGGCGCCGGCAACGCCTGCGACGTGCTGGAGGTGGACGTGACGTACAACCACAAGATAGCGGCACCCATCATCAGCAACATCATTGGGACCACGGTCACTCTGCACGCGAAGGAAAGAATGATTAATGAGCCGTTCGCCACGTGCCAGTGATGTAACGCTGCGGAAGCAAGCTAAGTCTACCAATAGGTGAGGGATTGAAATCCAGTTAATCGAATCTGGGAGAAGCCATGATCAAGAATCAGACGCTCATTAAAAACAACCGGAGCCTGCTGCTCCTCTCGTTGCTGCTTGGCGGTTTGGCGGCGCTGCTCATCGTCGTCTACCTCAACAACAGCAATAGCGGCAGCTCCAGCACAGCGGTCATCCCGCGAGTCTCTGTCGTCGTCGCGAAGGAGAACATCGTCGCCGGCGCCAGGATCACTCCGGCCATGCTGGAAGTGCGCTCCGTGCCGACCGATGCCGCGCTTGTAGGTGTGTTCACCAACGTTAACGACTTGAAGGACGCCATCGCGCAGGTGCCAATCATCGCTGGCGAGCAGATCTTGCCGCAGAAGGTGACAGGCGCCGGCTTTGCCCTGGCGCAGTTCGGCGATAACCCGCCGCTCTCGCTGGTCGTGCCAAGCGGCATGAGGGCGATTTCCGTCAAGGTTGACGAGATATCTGCCGCTGGCGGCCTCGTTCGTCCCGGAGATTACGTGGATGTGATCATGGTGGAGAACGTCGGCGGCGACAAGCCTGTCGTGCAGAGTTGCTACGTGGTGCAGAACGTCCGGGTCCTGGCGATCGCCCAGGACGTGGAGCGGCCGTCCGCCTCGGGGGCCTCAAGTACGCCGCAGATCGGCTCTAATGAGGTCAACTCCAAGGCGGGCTCTGCCACCGTGGCCCTGACGCCGCAGCAGATTCCGCCGGTCAGCATTGCTGCCCAGCGGTCCGTCAACCAAACCCTGCTTCTTGCCTTGCGTCCCTACGGCGACCATGACGGTGCCGGCGTGGCGCAGTGTGCCCTCTAGCCGGAAAGGGGCCAAAGCGTGCGCAATCCCAGAGTCCTGCTAATTGACCAACAGCAAGTAAACCGGGCTGAGGTCCAGAAGATGCTGGCCCTTTCCGGGTTTGCCGTGCTCGGCGAGGCCGGCTATGGCATTGAGGCCTTGTCCCTCGCCAAGGAGGTACAGCCTGACCTCATCGTCGTGGCTCTGGAGGAGCCGGCTGTCCGCGCCCTGCAGACCATGGAGGCGCTGAGCGACCTCCTGCCTGGCTCGCCCATCGTCGTCTACTCATCAATCCGCGACCCCATCAGCATCCGCAAGGCGATGCAGATCGGCGTCAAGGACTACCTGGCCACGCCGCTCAAGGAAGAAGAGCTGATCAACTCCCTGCATGCCGTACTGGCGCAGGAAGAGCGACGGCGGCAGCGCCTGTCGGGCGAGATCGAGGAGCCAGCAGCCGCCGGCACCGTGATCACCGTCTTCGGCGCCAAGGGCGGCATCGGCAAGACCACCATCTCCGCCAACCTGGCGTCTGCCATCGTCTCGAAGACGAACCAGACCGCCGTGCTGGTCGACCTCGATACTCGCTTCGGCGACGTGGCGATCCTCATGGACATCCCGGTGGAGCGTAGCATCGCCGACCTGGCGATGCCGGAGGAAGAGATCACCAAGGAGATGGTGCAGGAGTGTCTTTACACGCACCACAACGGCATCTCCGTCCTACCGGCGCCGATTCGCCCTACGGACTGGCGCAGCGTGCACGCCGGGCACATCGAGCGGATCATAACTTTGCTGGCCCAGAACTATGACTACGTCATCCTGGACACGCCCGGTACCTTCAACGACATCGTCGCGCGGGCGCTGGAGATGGCGACCATCGTCCTCCTGGTGGCCACGGTCGATATGGCGAGCCTCAAGGACACGCTGCTGGCGCTGGACATGCTCCGCTCCTGGAACTTCCCGCAGGAGCGTGTGAAGCTCGTTGTCAACTCAGTGAACGATGTCCTGGTCCTGCAGCCGCAAGACATCAAGCGCATGCTGGGCCGCGAAGTCTTCTGGACCATCCCCTACGACCGCAGTGTCGCGGCAGCGAGCCAGGAGGGCATGCCGGTGGTCTCCTCCAAGCCGCAATCGGCGGCCGCGCAGGCTCTGCTGGAGATGGCATACCACCTGACCGGCATCAAGAGCGCGCCGGCAGCTGCCGCACCTTCGGAGCCAAACGCTAAGCCCAAGCACAGGGGCATCCTTAGCCGGCTCACCAGTCAATCGGAAGAGAAGTCCAAGGCCAAGGAAGAAGAAGAACGAGTAAAGGTTGAGGCAGAGTAGTCATGACGCAATGGCAGAGCAGCAGATTCGTTGGCGCCTCACAGAAGATGGAGCCTCGCCAGCCCGCCCGGACAACCCCGGGACGCTACAGCGAGGACATGGAGCAGCTCATCTTCCGCATGCACCAGCTCCTCATTGAGGAGCTGGACTCCGACCAGATGGGGGCGATGGCCCCCGATGAGCGGCGGCAGGTGGTTGAGCAAGCCGCCCAGGCGCTGCTGCGCCGCGAGCTGCCGAACGTCGGTGGCATCACCCGCGACCAGATCGTCAATCGCGTTGTCGACGAGGTCGTGGGCCTTGGCCCGCTGGAGGGCCTGATGAAGGACGCGTCTGTGTCCGAAGTCATGGTCAACGGCAGCGCCGATGTCTACTTTGAGCGCGAAGGTATCCTCTACCTGAGCGACGTCCGCTTTCGCGACCCAGCGCATATCATGCGCATCATCGAGCGCATCATCGCGCCGATCGGCCGCCGCGTGGACGAGAGTTCGCCCATGGTGGACGCTCGTCTGCCGGACGGCTCCCGTGTCAACATCATAATCCCGCCGGTCTCGCCGAGCAGCCCGACCATTACCATCCGAAAGTTCCGCGCGGACAAGATGACCATGGATGATCTGGTTGCCGCGGGAACGCTGAGCCAGGAGATTGTCCATTTCCTGGACGCCTGCGTTCGGCTCAAGCTCAACATCCTGATCTCTGGTGGTACCGGTACCGGTAAGACAACCTTCCTCAATGCGCTCTCTGCCTATATTCCTGAGAACGAGCGCATCGTCACCATTGAGGACCCAATCGAAATGAAGATGCAGCAGCCGCACGTGGTCAGTCTTGAGGCCCGGCCGTCCAACATCGACGGCCGTGGCGAAGTGACCCAGCGTGACCTGCTGCGCAACACCCTGCGTATGCGGCCTGACCGTATCATCATCGGTGAGGTGCGCGGCTCGGAGGCGTTCGACATGCTGAACGCTATGAACACCGGCCACGAGGGCTCACTATCGACGATCCACGCTAACTCGCCGCGAGACGCCATGTCCCGTGTCGAGAACATGGTCCTGATGGCCAACCTGGACTTGCCTGACCGCGCCATCCGCGAGCAGGTAGCTTCGGCTCTGCACCTGATCATCCACCTCGCCCGCGGTGCCGACGGTGTCCGCCGGGTCACACACATCACTGAGATCAACGGCATGGAAGGCCTGGTCATCACCATGCAGGACCTGTTCCACTTCGAGCAGTCCGGCGTGGCGGAAAACGGACACATCCTGGGCGATCTGCGCCCCACGGGTATCCGGCCCGGTTTCGCCGAGCGGTTCGAGATGGCCGGCATATCAATGCCGCAGGGCCTCTTCCTTGGCCAGAGGATCTAAAGCATGGGTTTGCTAATCATCATCGCGCTGCTGATCGTGGCGGCCGTTCTTGCCCTGACATTCGCGGTGTTCGGCCGCTCGGAAGGCAGCCCGCGCATCGGGCGCCTGATGCAGTATCGCAGCGATGCCGAGGCTGAGACTGTCGACCTCGATCAGACGGTCCTGCGCAGCGAGGTGGAGAGTCAGCGAGGCCCGTTCAGTCGCTATTTCGGGCGGATGAAGGGCGCGGAAGCCATGCAAGAGGAGCTGGAAAAGGCTGGCTTGCCCTTGCGTGCATCCGAGTTCTACATGATTCGCTATGCGGCCGCGGTCGTCGGATTCCTGGCGGCAATTCTGCTGCTCCGCAGTGCCACCGGCGTCGTCCTCGGTGTGCCGTTCGGCATGGGTGCCTTCTTTATTCCGGGCATCTACGTCCGTCTCAAGAAGCGCAGCCGCATGCGTAAGATCGATAGCCAATTGGGTGAGCTCCTGACGTTCGTCTCCAACTCACTCAAAGCAGGCTACGGTCTGATGCAGGGTCTGGAGTTTGCCAGCCGGCAACTTCGCGACCCGATTGCGGAGGAGATCCGGCACACCTTGCGGGACGCCAGCCTTGGCATGGCCGCAGAGGAATCGATCAACGGCCTGGGAAGGCGCCTGGAAAGCGCTGATATGGATATGGTAGTCACAGCTATCAACATCCAGCGCAGCGTGGGCGGTAACCTGGCGGAGATCCTGGATAACGTTGCCTTTACTATGCGGGAGCGCCAGCGCATTCGCGGCGAGATCCGCACGCTGACGGCGCAGCAGCAGATCTCTGGCTACATCGTCTGCGCGCTGCCGATCTTCGTTGGCGCGGCCTTCTTCCTGCTTAACCCGTCCTACATCTCGCTGCTCTTCACGGAGTCGCTTGGCAGGGTCATGCTGGCCATTGCAGCAGGCCTGCAGGTGCTGGGAATTGTCATCATCCGTCGGATCGTCAACATCGAGGTATAGAGAATGCTGTTTGTAATTGGCCTATTGGTGTTTGCGGCCGTCAGCCTGGCGCTGGTAGCAGTGAGCAGTCGCCGTGCCTCCGCGTTGGAGACGCGAATGGACACGCTGCGCCAGGTCACGCGAACCGAGAACGCTCCACTGGCAGATGAGGCCGCACCGTTCGGTGACCGCGTCTTCCGACCGGCACTGCGCGGGGTCGGTCGCCTGGCGATGTCTTTGCTGCCAACCTCGATTCTCAAGAACGTCGAGCAGCAGCTGATCATGGCTGGCAGCCCGACCAACGTGGTGACCTTCGCCTCCATCTGGCTCGGAGTCGTCGTGGGTGGCGCTTTCTTCGGCCTGCTGATGGGCCTTTCGATGGGCAGCTTTGGTATCCAGACGTTCTCGATGTTGGTGTTTGGAGCCGTTGTGGGCTATATGCTGCCGCGAATGTGGCTCAAGAGCCGCGTCGGCAAGCGGCAAAAGCAGGTGCTGCGCGCCCTGCCTGACGCCCTGGACATGATCACCACCTGCGTGGAGGCCGGTCTGGGCCTGGACGCGGCGCTGGCTCGCGTAGCCGAGCGCACCGAGGGGCCACTGGGCAAGGAACTCAGCGAGACCTTGCGGGAGATCGCCATGGGCCGCCTGCGCCGGGACGCCCTGACCGAGATGGGCGACCGCACGGGCGTCGAGGACCTGATCATGTTCGTCGGTGCAATTACCCAGGCGGAACAGCTGGGTGTCGGCATCACCCAGGTCCTGCGAGTGCAATCTGAGCAGATGCGCGTGCGCCGCCGGCAACGGGCTGAGCGCGCCGCTCACGAGGCGCCCGTGAAGATGATGATCCCGCTGGTCTTCTTCGTCTTTCCGGCGTTCCTGGTGGTCATCCTGGGCCCGGCCATAATCGAACTGACGAGGGAGCTCTAACGAGCCCCCTCAACGAGGCGACCGCCATGCCCCTGGGCGAAATACTGAGGAAGCAAAGGGAGCAGATGGGCATGAGCCAGGCCCAGCTGGCGGCGGCAGCCGGTCTCAGCCAGGGCTACCTGTCCCAGATCGAGAACTCTGAGGTGGCCAACCCCAGCGCGGCCGTGCTCTTTCGTCTGGCGCAGGCGCTCCACCTGGACCCGCGCAGCCTCTTGCCGGACGACCCGCGTTACTTCGGGACGGCTGAGGCGGAGAAGTTCGAGACGCCCGTTGATCCTGACCTGCTGCGCTTCCTGGCCCAGCTGACCACGGAGCAGCAGACCTCTCTGCTAATTTTCCTGCGTAGGATGGAGGAGGCAACCGAAATTGAGCAGCCTCGCCATTAACGCTGATACCGTCACCGTGACGGACCAGGATCGCCGTGCCGTCGTCGCGCGGGAGGTCCGCATCGCGAAGTCCCCGTGGTCGCGTTTTCTGGGGCTGATGGGACGCCGCAGCCTGCGCGAAGGCGAGGGCTTGCTGCTTATCCCGGGCGGTTCCATCCACACGCTGTTCATGCGCTTCCCGATTGACGTGTTCTTCCTGGACAAGGAGTGGCGCGTGCAAAAGGTGGCCCGCAACGTCAAGCCCTTCCGGCTGGCGTTCGCCAGGCGCGGAGTACGAGCCGTCCTCGAGGTACCGGCGGGCACGGCGGCGGCGATCGGCGCCGAGCAGGGCGACACGCTGCTGATCAGCGTATGAGGACAGTGAAGCGGGACTTACTTGTCTTCGCGGACAGAGGTCAGCCGCTGCCAGACCTGCTGGCGGTGGCGCTCCGCCTCGGCGCGCCGGGCGGCACCCAGCACCTGCCGCAGGCGGGCAACCTCGACCAGCTCACGCAACTCGGCGTCACCCGGATCGGCGGACGCTTCGATTGCGGCGCTGAGGTCTTGAGCTTTGCGGTCGCTGGTCATAATTCGAAAAGAGGGCAATTTCCGCCTTCTAGGGCCAAAACTGACTATATTGATATAGCAATATGATTCTAGCTGTCAAGTGCAACTACCTTGACTTACGCTTGAAAAGCGCCCAAAATTTCGTTCACGCGCTCATGGAGACGAGACAATGCAGTTAGGCAACAGGATCAGGGAGCTGCGTGAGGAACGCGGCGTCACCCAGGGTCAACTGGCCGCGAAGGCACAGGTGAGCCAGGGTTACCTATCCCAGCTGGAGAACGGCGACGTGCGCAACCCCAGCGCCGGCGTCCTGCTGCGCGTGGCCGATGCGATGAAGGTTGAGCCGGATGACCTCTTCGAGGCGGCCGGCTATCCCACTGTCCGTGCCTTGCGTCAGCTTTACGCTGAGTACGAGGCGAGCATCGATCCTGACCTGGTGCGCTACCTGGGCCGGCTAACCCGCGATAAGCAGCGGCGGCTGCTCTTCCTCCTGGAGGGCATGGAGAACCTGCTGAAGCTTGAAGGCAAGCTCCCGGAGGAGGCAACGCCCGCTACGGCGGAGATCGAGCCTCCCGCGGTCGAGCGGGCCGACCCGGCGCAGGATCTCCTCACCCGGCTCCAGGGCTGAGCCATGGCTGACTTCCCGGAAAAGGCGTCTCTCGCCGATAAGGTAGACGCTGACCTTCTCCAGTTCCTCGCCCGGATGCCCAAGCGCCAGCAGCGCCAGGTGCTGTTGCTGCTCATGGTCGTAGAGAACCTCCTCTATGAAATGATGCGCGAACGCCGCATGCGCGAAGACCTGGAATAACTTCCCGAGCTGCAAACGAAAGAGGGGACCCCGCCCGCGGGTCCCCTCTTTCACGATTGGAGGTAGCTATCTATCTAGCCAGGTGATTTCCGTCTCAGTTGCTGTAGCAGCAGCTTCCAGGTCTCTTCCTGCTGCTTGCTGCCGCGCTGCGCGGCCCGCAGGGCCTCAGCGCGGCGCAGGCGCGCTACTTCCAGCAGTTGGGCGATCTCTTCGTCGTCGCTGTGGGGTTCGAGGCCGGCGATCAGCTTATCGACCTCTCGCGCTAGCTTGTCCGCCTTTGTCTTCTCTGTCATTGTCCCCCTTGATAGAGGCCGTTTTTGTCGATGATGTTACGCAGCCGGCGTAGCCCGCGGAAAACTGCAACACGAATGTTGATCTCCGTGGTATCGAGGACGTTGGCGATCTCGCGATTGGTCAACTCGGCATCGAACTTGAGAGCGATGACCTCTTGCTCCCGTGGGGGTAGTTGCTGAACCAGTCGCGCTAGGGCCGCTGCCTCTTCCTTCTTGAGCAAGCGCTCCTCCGGACCGGCGTGCTGGCTGGTGAGGCTGAGCTCCCATGTGGCTTGCGTCCAGGCCTCCTCAACCGGCTTCTCTTTGCGCCAGTGTGTCACCATCTCGTTGCGAGCGATGGCGAAGAGCCAGGAGCCGATGGAGTCCGGCGAGCGCAGGCTCCCCATCTTGAGGTATGCCTTCTCAAAGACGGCCGAGGCGATGTCCAGCGCCAGGTCCTCGTCGTTGAGACGGTTCTGAGCGAAGGCGTAGACCTTGGGGAAATAGTGGTCGTAGACCTCAGTGAAGGACGGCAACTCGCTGAGCGTCGGCCTTTCGGCCACGCGCGGAGCCGCGGTCTCGTAGTACGCCCTCGCTGTAGTCATAGCTACAGTATCGAAAGGCGGGGTGAATCCGACGGTGAATTGGTTACGTCTTAGAGTGAACCTTGGGTTAACAGCTCGTCAGGCTTGATAGGCCTGGTCCAGCAGCTCCACCACGTGGAAGACGCGTCCGCGCCGTCCCTGGCGCTTGAGGCCGGCCTCCAGCTGCAGGATGCAACCCGGGTTGGACGTGGCGATGATCTGCGCGCTCGTCTCGCTAACCTCTGCCATCTTGCTGTCCAGCACCTGCAGGGACATCTCTCGGTTGGTCAGGTTGTAGATGCCGGCGCTGCCGCAGCAGCGGTCCGGGTGGGCCATCTCCAGCAGCCGCAGGCCGGGGATCGACTCCAGAATCTGGCGGGGTTGGCTGCGAATGCCCTGGGCGTGGCCGAGGTGGCAAGAGTCCTGGTAGGTAACCGTGGCGTCGATCCCTGTAGCGGGCGGCTGGAACGGCAGCTCCACCAGGAACTCCGAGATGTCCTTCACCATCGCCGAGAAGCTCCGTGCCTTCTCCCCGTAGGTGGGGTCGTCCGCTAGCAGGTGGCCGTACTCCTTGAGCGCGGCGCCGCAGCCGGCCGCGTTGATGATAATCGCATCGACACCGGCCGCCAGGAAAGCATCGATGTTGCGCCTGGCGAGCGCCATCGCGGTGGGGCGGTCCCCGTTGTGCGAGAAGAGAGAGCCACAACAGGCCTGATCGGGCGGCGAGATGACTTCGCAGCCGTTGTGCACCAGCACGCGGGCGGTGGCGCGATGGATATCGCCGTAGGCAGCCGCCATCATGCAGCCGGCGACCAGCGCTACCCGTCGCAGTGCCGGTGCTTGAGGCCGGGCCATTACCCCGCGCGGACTGAAGGGGAGGCCTCGCAGTTCCGGTGCCAGTTGGGAGGCTTCGCGCAGGCGCCGCGGCAGGAATCGCTCCGCCAGGGCACGCAGGCCGGAGCGCTGGTAGAGCCGTAACAGCGTCGCCAGTAGGCGCAGGCGACGCGGGTGCGGAATGGTCTGGCGCAGCAGGAAGGCGCGCAGACGCCACGACAGGGGAGCGCGACCGCTCGAAAGGATGTCGGCGCGGGCGTCCTCCATGATCGCCCCGAAGGGCACCCCTGAGGGGCAAACGGCCTCGCAGTTGCGGCACTGCAGACAGAGGTCGATGTGCCCGGCGGCGGTCGGTGTCGGCTCGATGCGGCCCTTGGCGATCGCTTTCATCAGGTAGAGCCGGCCGCGCGGCGACTCAGTCTCCAGGCCCAGCTCCAGGTAGGTGGGGCAGCTTTGTAGGCAGAGGCCACAGTGGACGCAGCGGCTGAGGTCGACGTCCGTCGGCGCGAAAGTAGTACGGAAGCCGCTCTTCTCGGCCACTAGAGCCCTCCCAGGAAGCGGCCCGGGTTGAGGACACCAGCAGGATCGAACTGCTGCTTGATCCGACGCATCAGCTCGAAGTCGGCTCGCGTCGCGCCGAAGACGTCGATGGAGCGCTTGAGCTCGACTGGGCAGACTCTCGCGACGGCGTTGGCGTCGAGAGAGCTGACCTCATCCCAGAGTCGCTGGGCTTCGCTGCCGTCGGCCCAGGCGGCGATGACGGCGCCGCTCAGGGGCCGTGCCAGCAGCCGCGGTGCCGGCGATATGGCGGCGAGCGCGTCAACGATTTGCGGCAGGCGGGCCGGCTGGCAGCTCAGTCGGCAGACCAGCTCGCCAGCCGGCCTTGCCGACTCGACGGCCTGAGTCTCATGGCAGCCGGATTCCGCCGCCAGGCTGCGCGCCTCTGCCAGCGAGCGCTCGACACCGGCCGGCGTCCCAGCCAGGCCGAGGAAGAGACGAGGCGTTTCCGCCGGGCCGAGGAACAGTTCAGCGCTCTCGAGCGAGAGACCGTGCTTTTGCAGCTCACGCGTCAGCCGGCAGGCCGTCCCGACGTCCGGCGAAACCAGCGCTAAAAGCTTGCGCCTTTTTGGCAGCGGCGCCACCTTAAACGTCGCCTCGACGATGACGCCGAGCGTGCCGAAGGAGCCGGTGTACAGCTTGCAGAGGTCGTAGCCGGCGACGTTCTTAACCACCTTGCCGCCCACGCGGGTCAAACGCCCGTCCGGTGTCACCACGCGCAAACCGATTAACCAGTCGCGGGCGGAGCCGTAAGTGCCTTCCCAGGCGCCGCGTGAGTCCGTCGCCAGGCGGCCACCGATCGTCGCGCGGTCAGACAACGGCGCGTCAAGCGGCAGGAACTGACCGGCGATCGCCAGGTGCTCCTGCAACGCGGCCAGCGTGATGCCGGCCTCGGCTGTCACCGTGAGGTCGGCCGGCTCGTGTTCCAGCACGCGGTTGAGGCCCCGCAAGTCGAGCGCGATGTCGTGGCGGGCGAGCAGGTTGCCGATCGACATCAGGGTGCCGCCGCCCCAGGGGATGACCGTCAGGCCGTTATCGCTGGCGTAGCGTAGGCACTCCGCGACCTGTCCGGCGCTAGCGGGCGTGACGACCGCCTGCGGCGCCATGCCGTCGGTCAGGAACTCGCCGGCGGCGGGCTGGCTCACGCGGTCGGCGCCCAGCGTCCGCGCCAGCCCGTCCAGAGATGTCGTTCCGTTGACCATCGCCAACCGCCTAGATGTAGGCGTCCGGGCCCACCCTGGCGATGGCGGCGCTCATCGCGGAGGAGACCTCGCCGCAGCCCTTGGAGGTAGGGAAGACCTTGCGCGGGTTGAAACCCTCGCCGCCACCGAAGGCCGCCTTGAGACGTGACATAACGAGGAGGTCGTCCTCCGAGAAGATCCAGCTCATGTAGTTGCGCTTCTCGAAGCCGACGCCGTGCTCGCCGGTAATCGACCCGCCAGCATCGACGCAGAGCCGCATGATCTCCTCGCCGCACTCCAGGACACGGGCGGTCGAGCCCTCGACCCGCTCGTCGAACAGCAGGTTGGGGTGCAGGTTGCCGTCGCCGGCGTGGAAGACGTTGGCCACCAGGAATTCGTAGCGCTCACAGATGTCGTAGACGCCGCGCAGCACCTCCGGCAGGCGGGTGCGCGGTACCACGCCGTCCAGGATGTAGTAGGACGGTGCCAGGCGGCCCAACGCGCCCAAGGCGCTCTTGCGACCGGCCCAGAGGCGCTCCCGTTCCTCCGGCGCCAGGCCGATGCGAACTTCGCGAGCCCCCTCCTGTTCACAGATCGAGCGGATCTCCGTCATCTCCTCTTGTGTCTCCTCGCGCAGGCCTTCCACATCGATCAGCAGGACGGCACCGGCGTCGGGCGGGTAGCCGGCATGAATATATTCCTCTACAGCGCCCATCGTTACGCGGTCCATCAGCTCCAGCGCTGCCGGTACGATGCCGCGCGCAATAACTGCTGATACGGTGCGGCTGGCCTGGTCGACAGTCTCGAAGATCGCCAGCAGCGTGACGGCGCTCTCCGGCAGCGGCAGCAGCCGCAGCAGCGCCTTGGTGGCGATGCCCAGCGTCCCCTCTGAGCCGACGAAGGCGCCGGTCAGGTCGTAACCGGGCCGGGATGCCTCGCTGCCCAGCCAGACCAGGTCGCTGTCCGGCGTGACAATCTCCAGGCCCAGGACGTGGTTGACGGTGACGCCGTAGCGCAGGCTGTGTGGCCCGCCGGCGTTCTCCGCCACGTTGCCGCCGATGGTGCAGACGCGCTGGCTGGACGGGTCCGGCGCGTAATAGAGGCCGTGTGGAGCGGCTGCCCGGCTGACGTCCAGGTTGATGACGCCCGGCTCAACCAGCGCCGTGCGGTTCTCCGCGTCAATGGCGAGGATGCGATTGAGGCGTGAGGTGACGATGGTGACGCCGCCCGCGCAGGCCAGGGCGCCGCCGGAGAGCCCGGTGCCGGCGCCGCGGGCAGTCACTGGCAACTCGTGGCGCCGCGCGATGCGCACCACCTCCGCCACCTGCTTCGCGCTCGCGGGCAGCACTACAACCTCCGGCACGCCCTTGTCGATCGTGCCGTCGAACTCGTAGACCAGGACGTCTTCCGGCGCGTGCAGCACCCAGCGTTTGCCCACGGCGCGCTGCAGCTCAGAGACGACTTTGCGGTTCACCCGTCAAGTCTATCATCCGTCCGATGCAACGGCAGAGAACGCTTAGCCGTGGCGCGTAGGAGGTGATCTTTCGCCGTGGATTGCATAATTGCGTTATGCAATCGCAACGACCGGCGTCTAGAAACGAGAGAGGTAGGCCAAAATGGTGCCCAATCGCAGGTCTCATGGCCATCCAGTCCGCCGCCTCGGCGCGTTAAAGTAGGATTCAGGAAGCGCAGGACAGAACCACGGAAGATAGCGAAGGATCAGCAAACCGGCAGGCAGGGCGGTTACGTGCGGCCGCCGGACACGGCTGGTCGAGTTGGCTTGTGGTCGGCGGACTTCTTGGCGCAATGATGGCCGTGGCGCTGATCGTCGGTTGCACGCGCCCGGCTGCTCGGCCGGGCAGTGGTGCTCCTGTTGGCGGGACTCCTGCCGCTGAAACCCCACTACCCGGCTCATCACTGGGCCCGGAAACTGCATCCGACGCGCCGCCACCGCCGGTGCTGCCGCTGCCGGAAAACGTCGCGCTCTCGCCTCAGCTCGCTGCACTGCTGTCGACTCTTGTCGGAGAGGTGGAGACGTATTCGGAGGCAGAGGGCGGCATCGACGTGGCGATTGCCGTCACGGACGTGCAGACCGGCCAGACGCTATCGATAAGCGGCAACGTCTTGCACCGCACCGGCTGCACCATTAACCTCTTCGCGCTGTTGGCCGCAACTGAACGCTTCCAGGCCGGCGCCGCAGACCCGGGGGATTATGCCTACTCTATTCGGGTTGGCATCGGCTCCAGTTACCCGCCGGAGGTCAAACGCTTTCTAGAGGCTGTCTTCGGCAGCCAGGAGGAGGGCGCCGCCTATGCGCAATCGCTTATGCGCAGCTGGGGGCTATTGACTTCCGTTTTTGACCACGTCCCCTATTACGGCGATGGTGACACCAACAACTACCTGACGGCGCTCGAGACAAACCTGACCCTGGCGCAGCTCTATCGAGGCCAGCTGCTGTCGCCTGAGTGGTCAGCATACGCGCTCGAGGTGCTGATGGACATCGATCCGGGCCTGAACTACATGCTGCCGGGCCTGCTGCCGGAAAACGCGGTGGTTGCCCACAAGATCGGCTATTACTGGGACGGCGACGGCTGGGTCACAAACGACGCTGGGATTGTGCTCTTCGATGGTGCTGACGGCCAGACGAAGGCCTATACCATCTCCTACTTCGCGCAGCAGGCCGCCACGGAGTACATCGGTAGCTGGCTGGCGGCGCGGCTCTCCGGCATCGTCTGGGACTACTTCGCTGGCATGTACGGCGCGGGAGAGAACTCCTATGAGCCTGGGCCTCCGCCCTATTACGCTCCTGCCACGGACTGGCAGGCCCCCGCTGCCCAGGAGGCCCCCGACGAGCTGGCCGCCGACGGCGCTCCAGCCGAAGGCTAACCGTATCCCGCTAACCGCGTTTGTAATTCACACGAGCGTATAATATCCCCATGACAAGCCTACGGAGGACGCGATGCCGCGGTCTATCTGGAACGGCGTAATTAGCTTCGGCATGGTCAGCATCCCGGTGCGGCTGTTCACCGCCACCGAGGGCAAAGACATTAGCTTCAACCTCCTGCACGAGGTCTGCGGCACCCGCATCAAGCAGCAGCGCTGGTGCCCGACCTGCGAGCGCGAGGTGCCCTGGGAAGAGACGGCTCGCGGTTACGAATACGCCAAGGGCCAGTACGTGAAGCTGGAGGATGAGGACTTCGAGAAGCTGCCGATCGCCTCGAAGCACACCATCGAGCTTTCGTCCTTCGTCAAGGCCGAAGACATCGACCCCATCTACTACGAGAAGACCTACTACCTGGAACCCGACGATACCGGCCGCAAACCGTTTGCCCTGCTGATGCGAGCCCTCACCGAGAAGAAACTAACTGCCGTGGCCAAGATCGCCATCCGAAATAAGGAGCGCCTCTGTTCCCTGCGCCCGTACCAGGGCGTCCTGGCGCTGGAGACGATGCTCTACCCGGACGAGATCCGCAAACCGGAGACCGAGGGTCTGGACGACATTGAGGTTAACGAGCGTGAGCTGCAGATGGCGATGAGCCTGATTGAGTTGCTGACCGAAGAAGAGTTCGACCCCTCTCGCTACCAGGACGAGTACCGTCAGAAGCTGATAGAGCTGATCGAGGCCAAGCTGGAGGGCGTCGAGATGCCAGAGGAGGCGCCGGCGCCTGCCCGTATCACCGATCTCATGGCAGCCCTGCGCGCCAGCGTGGAGGCAGCCAAGGCTCGCAAGGACGCCGAAGAGCCGCCAGCGGCCAAGCCCGCTCGCGGGCGCCGCCGCGCCGCTGCCGGCTAAGGGTGCGCCCGGCCATGGCGGCCAACCTGCCCCGGGCGCAAGCACTGCCTGCGACCCTGGAGCCGATGCTCCCGGCGCCGGCTGTTGAGCCCTTCGACTCCGACAAGCACTTCTTTGAGCTGGAGTGGGATAGCCTGCGGGCGCTTGTCTTCCTGGAGGGCGGCCACGTTCGAGTTCAGGACATCTACCAGCGCGACGTCACTGCTCGTTTTCCGGAGCTGGCGCAGCTAGCCGGTCGCATGCGCGGCGACGGCGTAATCCTGGATGGCGAGATCGTAGCGCTAGACGAGACGGGGCGGCCGGACTTCGGCCGCCTGCAGCGGCGCCTGGCGGCCGCGGACAGCGAAGCCGCTCGCCTGTCGATGGACCATCCGTTCACGTATCTGGCTTCGGATATTCTTTACGCGCACGGTCAGCCGCTGCTCCAGGCGCCGCTGACGCAGCGCAAGAGCACGTTGCAGCGCCTGGTGCGGCCAGCGGAATGCCTATTCGTCAGCGAGTACACAGAAGGCGAGGGCATCGCTTTCTTCGAGGCTGCCCGCGATAATGGCCTCGGCGGCGTCTCAGCACGGCTCAAGGCCAGCCCCTACCTGCCGGGCGGCCGCTCTGAGAACTGGCTCAGCTTGCGCGTCTTTCAGGTGCAGGAGTTCGTCATCGGCGGCTACACCTTCGGCGGACCTAGCGGCGCCAAGGGCAAACGCGGTGCCGGACCCGTTGCGTCCCTGCTGGTCGGCCTCTTCGACTCAGAGGGCGACCTCTATTACGTCGCCGAGGTGCCGGTTGGGCTGCCGCCGGCCGAAGCGACCTCGCTGGCGGCGACCCTGGACTCGCTAGTAAGCGCCGACTCGCATTTCGCCCTGCCACCGCGCCTGCAGCGTCTCGCCTATTGGTGCCGGCCGGAGCTGGCCTGTCGCTTGCGCTTCAGCTCCTGGACAGCGGACGGGACTCTGCGCTTCCCGGTCTTCGTTGGCCTGCGACCCGACGTCCCGGCCCAGTTTTGCCGGATCGAGGGCAGTTGACAGCCCGCGCCGGGTGCCTAGAATTAAGCCAAGTTCAAGGAGGTCGGTCCGTTTCCTGAAATCGGCAGCTTTTGGCGGCGGGCCAGAGGCGGTAAAGGCCCTTATCCCCTTTCTCGGCACTTATCTTTCTTGTCATAAGTCTCCCAAAGGGCTCCCTCCTCTGCCCACCCCGGCTGTCTTCGTCGCCACGAGCAAAAGCTCTGATCGTCAGAGTGGGGAGTACCTTTTGTTAGCTGAAGGGCTGGCGCGGTCGTATACGGTGGAGGAGGCGTTTGCCTACTGCCGTCAGTTGGCGCATGGCCACCGCGAGAACTTTACGGTCGCTTCGTTTCTGCTGCCGGCTGATAAGCGGCGCTACATGTACTCCGTGTACGCCTTCTGTCGTGGCGTCGACGACCTGGGCGACGAGGCTGAGGGCGACCGTCTAGCGCTGTTGGATGACTGGGAGTCCGAGCTGCGCAGCTGCTACGAGGGCTCGCCGCGCCATCCGGCCTTTGTGGCTCTGCGCGAGACGATCTCGGCCTTCGACATACCCCCGGAGCCGTTCCTGCGGCTCATCGAGGCCAACCGGATGGACCAGCGCAACAGCACCTATGACACCTTCAGCGACATCGTCTATTACTGTGAGCACTCCGCGAACCCCGTCGGCCACCTGGTGCTCTATCTCTTCGGCTACTCGGACCCAGAGCGACAGGCCCTCTCTGACGCGACCTGCACCGCCCTGCAGCTGGCCAACTTCTGGCAGGACGTGGCGCGCGACCTGGAGAAAGGGCGCTGCTACATCCCCCTGGAGGACATGCAGGCGTTCGGCTACAGCCTGGAGGCCCTCAAGGGCCGCGTCTACAACCACTCGTTCCGGCGCCTCATGGCCTTTGAGGTGCAGCGCGCCCGCAGCCTCTTCGCCGATGGCCTTGGCCTTATCGGCACGGTAGACCGGCGTCTGCGCGTTGATCTCAAGCTATTCTCGCTCGGCGGGCTGACCGTACTGTCAGCTATCGAGGCGATCAACTACGACGTCCTGCATCGCCGGCCGTCACTCTCGCGACTGCAAAAGGCCGGGCTCTTCCTGCGCGTCTTGATGCCGCGGCAGATATCGGCCAACGGAGGCAGGCCGTGACGACGCTGGCGCCACCGGTCAGCGCCTATCAGTACTGCCAGGAGCTGACCAAGCGCGAGGCCAAGAACTTTTACTACGGCTTCTTCCTGCTCTCGCCGCCGCGCCGCCGCGCCATCTACGCTGCCTACGCCTTTGCGCGGCAGTGCGACGACATCGTCGACCAGGACCTGCC
>Ga0070741_10007487_pt1 | contig 22545 bp, 16 predicted proteins | sample Coa_R1_4_FD_66440 | JGI IMG/M metagenome (GOLD analysis project Ga0070741, IMG submission 66440) | Surface soil microbial communities from Centralia Pennsylvania, which are recovering from an underground coalmine fire - Coalmine... | ecosystem: Environmental > Terrestrial > Soil > Unclassified ... | reverse complement strand
GGGCAGGGCGGAAGTGCCGCCATGTCCGTCGCCGCCCGGGGCCCGGCCTCCGTCAGAGTGGGTGACGTCCACGTCAACGAGGCAGGAGGTTCACCAATGCGGTTGCCGCACCCAAGCCCCACGCTCGTTATCGCCTGTCTGGCGCTGCTGCTCGCAGCGGGCGGTGTTTCCTACGCCACCGTCAAAGCGACCGGGCAGGCAGTCAACATCACCGACCCCAACAGCGCCGGCAACGTCGCGAAGGTCGACGGGAGCGGCAGGCTGATGGTCGGCGACAACTCTGGCCCGCTGACCGTGGACGGTGCGGTGACCGCGTCCGATGCGCTGCCGAAGAACTTTGCCAAGCTGAACTTGGGCACGACCTCGAGCCAAGACGGCGTCTGCTATCCGGTCGGCTTCCCGAGCGGAAAAGCTCTGGTCATCAAGAGCATCTTCGTCGACATCGCCACTCCACCCGACCCGCCGAGCGAAGGCACGTACTGGACGCTTCGGAAAGGCGCGGCATGCTCTGGCCCTGACATCGTCGCTGAACATCCAGGCACCGCCTTCGGCGGGAAGACGATCGAGCTCGACCCGGGCTACGCGGTACCTGCGTCCGCGGCCGGGATCTCGCTGTTTGCCAGAAACCTCTTCACCGATCCCAGTTTCGTCGTCGAGACATATGTCTACGGCTACTGGCTGTCCGCCAGCGCCGTCCCCGCCGCCGACGCTGCCAGCGGCGAGACGAACCGTTAGGAGAAGCCCCAGGGGAGGCGCGCCGCCCGACCCACCTGGGGCGCCTCCACCGCCGCCCCGACCTCGAACGGGTAGCGCCAGTACGCCCGGTTCTTCACCTTCACCCAACCGCGCGCCCCCGACCTGTACGGCGACCGCAGCCGCTTCGCCACGACGCCTTCGAGCCCGTGGTCGACGCAAACCGTCCAGAGCGCCTTCGGCTTCGCGAGCTCCGGCAGGTGCGAGGGTCATGTTCCAGCCGTGGCGGCTGCGCACCTCGAGCCGGTCGCCGGCGCGGACGAGCGCGCGGAAGCCGTCCAGCTTGAGCTCGTAGGTCCAACCGGGCTCGAGCGGGATCGGGCCGGGTGAAGCTGCCGTCGGTGGTGTTGTCGTCGAGGATGTTGTCGCCGCCGCTGTAGATCGCGCCGCCGGAGATCGCGAGGCGGTGTTGTTGCCGGCGATCACGCTGTGGCTGACGTCGAGCCGCGAGGTGTCGCCGGCCTGGAGGCCGATGTCGTTGTCGGAGATCGTCGAGCCGGCGACGATCGCCCGTGCGTTGAACGCCGCCTGCAGAACGGCCGCGATGCCGTTCCCGGCGATCGCGCTGTGCGTGACGATCGTGCGCGTGTTGGCCCCCGCGAAGATGCCGCCTCCATTGTCTTGAAGACGCGTGTTGTCGAGCGTGAGGATCGCGATGTTTACCGAGGCTTAGGCGCCCCTTTACCCGCAGCCCTGACGCTGGGATCGCAAGGGCTGCACGAATGGGACGCTCGAAGAACGGAGGACGGGATGCCCCCATCGATGCGGCACAACACATCGGGCGAGGAGAGGAGGTTCATCCATGAGGTGGCCATTCAGCAGGAGGACCCGGCTTATTGGGTTCCTCGCCGCCGTGGTCGGGGTCGCGACGGCCGGAATCGCCTACGCGACGATTCCGGAATCGTCCGGCGTGATTCACGGCTGCTATCAGAAGAACAAGGGCGCGCTGCGCGTGATCGACACGGGCGCAGGCCAAGCGTGCGACTCGAGCGAGATCGCCCTCAACTGGAGCCAGACGGGCCCCCAAGGACCGGCTGGGCCGGCAGGCCCGGCAGGACCCGCAGGACCGGCAGGGGCGCAAGGACCGGCAGGGCCGGCAGGGGCGCAAGGACCGGCAGGGCCGGCAGGGGCGCAAGGACCGGCAGGGCCGGCAGGCGCACAAGGACCGGCGGGCCCTGCGGGACAATCCGGTGTCAGTGGTTACGAGGTTGTTCAAGGACAAAGCGACTTCAGCATTGAGACATTGAAGGTCGCGTTCGCCACGTGTCCTGCGGGCAAGAAACTGCTCGGAGGCGGGGCTGTGACGCAGACCACATTCGTGGGCTCTGACGTTCATCTGAGACAGAGCGGGCCGTCAGGCGGAGATTCCACGACCACGTGGTTTGCTTCTGCGGATAACAAGACCGCAGGAGATAGTTGGCAACTCACCGTCACTGCCTTCTGCGCAACGGTCACGCCGTAGCGCGAACAGGAGCTAACTTCCCTGATCTGCTGAGTCGCGAGAGCGGAGTGCGGCCGATCGACGAGCCGCACACCGCTCTCCGGCTGGTATCGCTCGCAATTTTGCACGCGGCCTTTCCGTAAACCAGCTTGCCTGGCCGGGGCAGCGGCTTCGTCGGGAAGCGTGTTCGCAGATCGAGCCGGGGCGCTCGATGGCGCGCTTTGATAGGCGGTCAGAAGGAAACGGCAAGCGTGGGGACCACTCGGTGACAGTCCAGCCTAGCTTCACCCGCACCCTCGGCAGCAAGTTCCCGTACCCGAAGTTCAACCTGGAGAAGCCGGATCGGCGGACGCTGATCCTCGTGGGGCAGTTCTTCGCCAAAGCGCTGCCGATCTGCGCGCGGATCCCCGGCGAACTGCTCGCGCTCGGCGAACCCGCCGCGGGAAGGACGCCCTGGGACGCGATCAGGTCGCCAGGGCGACCGAGACCTGGTCGATCCCGACGGCGTTGTACTCGAACGCCAGCGAGGGACCACGACGGCGTTCGTCGCGACCAGGCGCTATGAGAACAACCCGGAGCTCGCGGACCGGCTGGCGTCGCGGAGCGACGAGGTGAAAGCCGTGATCTCCGCCGTGCCCGGGATCGTTTCCTACTACCTGATCCATGACGGCAGCGACACCGTGCCGGTGACGGTGGCACACGACAAGGCCGGCGTCGAGCAGTCGAACGAGGAAGCAGCAGCGTGGCTCCGCGAACATGCGTCCGACGTTCCCGCCTCACCGCACCGGATCACCGAGGGAGAGGTGTTGGTGACGCTCGCCGGATAGCAATTTCTCGCCCCGACCGCTCCGGCCGAGCAGCCAGAGCCCCGGTCGCCGACGTCGCCCGCGACGTCGTTGGCAGAGCCAGCGCGCGAGGGTAGGTGACGCCAACGCCTACCTAGGTTTGAGTGTAGGAGCCGGGCGTGTTAACGGCGTGTGCAACACCGACCCGCTCTTGGGGTAACCCGTTTGCAGGCGCATCTTTCGCCAGCTCGCCGGTCGACCGGACGGCAAGCCGCGCTCCAAACGGTGCGCGAAGGCCGAGTGGAGCTCGAGTCAGCGATCGGGGCGGGATACGCTCCCGCCCCGACCCTTCACGTCGCTAGTGGTAGGTGTACTTGTCCGCGCTCGAGGTCGCGCTCGAGCCGGCGTTCGTGACGACCTTCACGTCGACGGTTCCGGCCGCGTGCGCCGGGGCGACCGCCTTCAGCTGCGTCGGCGAGACGAACGTCACCGTGGCCGACGCGGTCGACCCGAACTTCACGGTCGCACCGGGGACGAAGGCCTTGCCGTTGATCGTGACCGTTGTGCCGCCGCCGGTCGGGCCGGAGGTCGGACTGATCGAGCTCACAGCGGGCGGGCCGAAGGCGTACTTGTCTGCGTTCGACGTCGCGCTCGTACCGCCGCCCGTGACGACCGTCAGGTCGACAACTCCTGCCGCGTGTGCGGGCGCGACCGCCTTCAGGAGCGTCGGCGAGACGAACGTCACGGTGCCCGACACAGCCGAGCCGAACTTCACCGTTGCCCCGGGCACGAAGTTCGAGCCCGTGATCTGGATCGTGTTCCCGCCGCCGGTCGAGCCCGCGTTAGGACTCACGAGCGTCACCTTCGGGGGTCCGTAGGCGTACTTGTCCGCGTTCGAGTTCGCGCTCGTCCCGCCGGGTGTCGTCACGACGATGTCCACGACGCCCGTCGAGTGTGCTGGGGCGACCGCTTTCAGCTGGGTAGCCGAGACGAACGTGACGGAGCCAGACGGGGTGGAGCCGAACTTCACGGTCGCACCCGAGACGAAGTTCGCCCCCGTGATCTGCACGGTGTTCCCGCCACCCGTCGGGCCGCCGTTCGGGTTCGCGGCGGTCACGGTCGGCGGTGCGTCATAGGTGTACTTGTCAGCCGACGACGTTGTGCTCGTGCCGGCGGCCGTCGTCACCGTCACGTCGACCGTTCCGGACGAGTGCGCAGGCACCACCGCCTTCAGCTGCGCCTGCGACACGAACGTCACCGAGCCCGACCCGGTCCCGCCGAATTTCACCGTCGCGCCCGGGACGAGGTTCGTGCCGTTGACGAGCACCGTGTTGCCGCCCGCCGTCGGGCCGGCCGCCGGGCTCACCGAGGTCACGGTCGGCGGCCCGTACGCGAACTTGTCGCCGTCCGTCGTTGCACTCGTGCCGCCGGGCGTCGTCACATGGACGTCGACGACGCCCGCCGCGTGCGCCGGCGGCCGCGCGCTCAGCTGCGTCGGTGACACGAACGTCACCGACGATGAGGCCGTGCCGCCGAACTTCACTGTCGCGCCGGGGACGAAGTTCGTACCGTCGATCTTCACCTTTCCTCCGCCGCTTGTCGGGCCGGCGGTCGGGTTGAGATCGGTGACCGACGGTGCACCGTAGACGTAGATGTCGGCGCCCGAGGTCGGGCTCGTTCCGCCCGAGGTCGTGACCGTCACGTCGACGATCCCGCCCGAGTGTGCCGGCGCGGTGGCGGTGATGTGCCCGGAGTCGATCACGGTGAAGGTGCCGGCCGCCGCCGCGCCGAAGCTGACGGTGCTTGCGCCGGTGAAACCCGCGCCGTGGATGTCGACGGTGTTGCCGCCTGCGGTCGGGCCCCCGTTCGGGACGACCGAGGTGACAACCGGAACCCAGCTCCACGAGCCGGACGCAGTGCTCGGCCCGTTCGACGTCGTCGCCGTGATGTCGACGGGGCCGCCCGAGCCGGCGGGGCTGACGGCCTGCAGGTGATGCGCGTCGATGAACGAGACAGCGGCCGCCGGCGTGCCGCCGAACGAGACAGACGTGCCGCCGTTGACGAAGTCGAACCCGAAGATGTCGACGGCCGTCCCGCCGGACCCCGGGCCGCTATGCGGCGAGACCGAAGTGATGAACGGGGTGTCGAAGCTGAACTGGCCGAGTCCGGTCGCCCAGTTGCCGCCGCTGCCGGCCGCGCCGTACTCCTGCGCGGTCCAGACATTGCCGCAGTCGGAGGGATCCTCCTGGATGCCCGAGTAGTCGCCCCAGCGCCCGCCGCTGTACGTCGTGTCGCCGGTGGCGTAGTCGACCCGAGCGTAGGTTGAGGCCCCAGGCGTGGTGCTCCCAACCATCGCCGCCGACGGCAGCGTCGAGCCGTCGGAATACGTGATTCCGAACCAGAGATCGCCGATGCAGTCCTGCGCCACCGAGGGGTAGATCTCGTAGGCGCCGGAATCACCGATGTCCTGATCGAGCAGAATCGAGACCGAGCCCGGATTCGACGTGTCGACCTCGTCGATTCGGGTGCAGTCGACCGTCCCGCCTCCGCGGGTACAGCCGTCGGTCGAGGCCGCCCACAAGTGGTTGTCGTTCCAGGTCGCCGATTCGACGAAGTTGCTCGACTGTGCGCCCGCCGGAACGCCCGCGGCGTTCACGGTTCCGGTCATGTTGCCGATGGCGGGATTCTGCGTGTTCAGGCTGACCGCACTCACGTTGGGCACGCCCGTGATCTGGGCCACGCCGAGAGAACCGAATCCCTGCCACGACAGGAACTGCGTGCCGCTGCTGCTCGCGGACGAGGGCGAGGGGCTCGCCGGAATCGTGTCGAAGGCGTAACCGGACGTCCAGCCGACGTAGTGCGCCGACCCGGTCAACAGCTCCGACTTGTTCCACGTGATCACGTCCTCGTGCAGGAAGCACGAGCCGGCGCCGCAGTGGCCGGTGTAGACGTTGTCGCTGATCGTCACCTTGTCGGCGCTGAAGCCGAGCTTCGGCTGGTCCTGCAGGTTGCCCTGGTCGTTGAACGGCGTCCCGCTGTAGATGTTCTGGTAGATCAGCCAGCTCCCGAACGGGTCGTTGGTCTGCGAGACAGCCAGGTCGACGCCCATCGTCGACCAGTTACCGCCGCAGCCGGCGTTCTGGCAGACCATCAGCGTCATGTACCACCGGTCGGTTCCGGCGTCGTAGGCGACCTTGGGGTCGCTGCCGAAGTTGTTCGGCTGACCGAACGAGAAGAACGACACGAGATCGAAGCTTCCCAGGTCGTTTCCGCCGTGGTCGAACAGGAACGCAGTCAGGTTGACCGGCTCGAAAACATCGCTGGAGCTGACCGCGACCTGAGTGTCTGGCGGCTCGCAGCAACCGGTGTTGTTGAGAGTCGCACCCGTGAACGAGTTCAGGAGCTCCATGTTGGTGCCGAAGGCGTTGGGGTGCGGCTCCTTTGCGCTCGTCCGCGGGGCTGCGTTCGAGGACGGCGGACTCTTCACCTGCAAACTCGTCCCACGCACACCATCCCGGGGTCCACGCTGACCGCTAGGCGTCACTCCGGCGCGCTGCAAGAGCAGTTCCGGCGACGGCAGGTCCGTCCGAGCCATCGGCTGCCGCTGCTGGTTGACACGCGGCAACGAGCGCGCGTCGACGGTGCCGGTCGCCTTCACGGTGCCGGACGCCCCGGCGCCGAACGCCGGTACACCCCGACTCCCGCCGGAGGAGTCGATGCCCGCTGCCACGCTGGCAGCCGGTACCAACAGGACCAACATCGCAGCGGCGGCGAGGCCAACACGCCGGACAGTCGTCATCGGTCACCCCCCGGAAGGTAGTTCCTGCCGCCCTCGAGTCTCCAACAGGCCTTGAAACCTGTCAAGAGCAACCCGAGGGCTCCTCCCGCACCACCTCTCCAGCACAGGCCGATGCATGCTCGTCGTCGTGCTCCTCGGCCGAGCGCCGAGTCGAAGGTGCCCCCTCGCCGAGGCGAATGAGGTCAGCGCCGCAGCGGAGCATTAGGGGCCTGTCCCCGGACCCCCGACCGCCCGCCGGGAGATTCCCGAATGTCGAGAGGCTGTTGCCGAGTTGATCGAGAAGGGAATGAGCCCGAGAAAGGTCGCGGACGTGCTGGGCGTAGCCCACGCGACCGGGGCTCGCGATCTCGTCGCAAGTGCGACACCCGAACCCGAGGACGAGCCCGAAGATTTCGCGTGCCCCTGTCGCAGATGCGAGGCCGCTGCACTCCCGACTACAGAAAAGCCCCCGTTTCCAGGGGTTTTGCTGGAACAGACGCAAGGACGCGTGGGCGAGGCTCCAGGCGTAGGGTCCGTGCGCTACGGGGCCTCGGCCGTTGCGCGTACCTGCTCCAGCTCGCGGACGCGTTCCATCGTCGACTTGAGCAATGCCCAGGCGAGGCCGGCGTTGCTCTCTGCGAGCTGACGGAACGCCCATGACGTCATCCCGTAGCAGCGTAGGTCAGTGTCGGCGGTCACCGTCGCCATGCGCGGCGACTCGGCGATCAGGGCCATCTCGCCGACGTGATCTCCGGGCCCGAGCCGGGCGACGATCTTGCCGAGCACCGTCACCGTCGCCCGGCCTTCGGCGATCACGAAGAAGCCGACGCCGACCTCGTTCTCGCGGGCGAGCGCCTCTCCCGCAGCAAACGTCCGTTCGGTCAGGGCCTCGGCGACCTTCTTGAGCGAGCGACGGTCGAGCTGCGAGAAGAGGCGGACCGTCTGGAGGAGTGCGGTCGGTGCGTCGCCCATGAGCGAGTCTATGCGCGCAGGAACGCGGGGAGCGCGAGCCGGCGCGGGTGCTCGCGAAGCTGCTCGCCGCCGATCGACGCTCGGACGTTCAACCGCGTGACCTCCTGCCGCCAGCGGATCCGCGCCCGCTTCGACACGGTCCTGTCGGCGAGGAAGATCAGCCGGAGCTCCCCTCCGGAGCAGAGCGAGGTCACCTCGAGGCGGCATTGCGGATGGACCAGGCGAAGGTCACGTGCAAAGGCAACCGCGTCACGCAGCACGGCGCGCAGCTCCTGGCCGCTCATCGCGACGAGCTCCGGTGGCTCGGGCTCGTCTGGCGAGTAGACGACGCCTCCGGGCACGAGCTCCAGGAACCGGCGGCGTGCGGCCTCGATATCCACCGGTACGACTGCCGTCAGCACGTGCTGGCTCGCGTAGCCGAGCAGTCGGCCCTGGCCGGCGGCAAGGAGCGCCTCCTCCCCCGCGGGGCATTCGCGCTCGACCACGGCGTCGACGAGTCCGCCGCTAACCAGCTCCAGCCACTCTGCATCGACCCGCGGCCTTCCGGCCCGCGGCTCGAACCAGACGACTCGATCCGGCCCGATCCAGGCAGCAGCTCCGCGCAGACGCAGCCTCCCCGCCGTGCGTCCGGCCAACTGTCCGAGGCGCCAACGATTCCGGGCGTCTCGCGTGCGGGCGTCGAGTCTGTCGGGCCCGGCGGCCGAGACGACTCGCGCCGAACCCACCCGGACAGGCTGACGGTAGTTGCCCAGCCGGCGCAGCCACTCCAGCGTCAGGAGCGCGGTCCCGGGCTCGCCCAGCGCTCGATGGATGCCGGCGAGTTGCGTCAGCACCGCTGCGCTCGCGACGGCGACGATCGCGACCGCCGTCAGGCGCCTCCCCTCGCCGTGCACGAGCGGCCCGACCGCCGCGAGCCCCGCCACGCAGGCCAGGCCGCTTGCGATCACCGCCCCGTACGCGCGGTCCGCAAAGGCGTTGATCTGGATGCGGGCGAGGAGCGACCGGGCGAGGAAGAACGCGAGCAGCGCGCCAACGAGACCGCTGACCCGCCGGCCCTCGAACGCGACCGCGAGTCCCGCAGCGCAGGCCCAGAAGACGAATCCGAGCGCCCAGGCGAGCTCTGCCGTATGGCGGTCGAAGCGTCGTCTGAGGTTCCTGAACAGGCGCAGCTCGAGGCGCTTCAGGTCGAAGTAGAGCAGGCGCGCCCAGTCGATTCCCGCGCGCAGGGCGGGCGCCGCGACGAGGAGCACGAGCAGCGCCGCCGAGCGCCGCTTGCCTCCGTAGATCAGCGCGAGCACGACTAGGGAGTCGAGCGCCATCACGGCGTGCGAGAAGCCACCGAGCAGCGCCTCGCGAACCCTTCCACGCATGGCGGCGCGCAGACTGGCGAGACCCAGCTCGTCGCTCGGCGACAGCCCGAGGAAGTGGTACGTGCGCCTCGTGAAGACCAGCGTCAGGATCGTGGAGGCCGCGGTCACGAGCAGCGAGCTGACGACGAGCGCCCAGAGCCCGACCGCCCACCAGAGCGACAGAATCGTCGCGATGCCGGCCAGCTCCGGCGCCAGCGTCGCGAGCACCGGCTTGTACACGCGACGCATCGCGTAGACGCCGGAGTGGTAGCAGCGCACCGGCAGCTCGACTGCAACGCGCAGGAAGCCGACGGCGACGAACGCGTCGACGGCGCCGACGCTCCCGTGGACGAGGTGCCACGCCGTCCATCCGATCGCCCCGGCCAGCACGCAGGCCGAGAGCACGGCCGTGAACGTCAACCAACCGCCGACCGTCGCGGCGATGAGATGCGGACGGCCGGAGCGGTGCAGGTCCCGGATCTGGGCGCGCATCGCCTCGAGTGCGCCCCACCAGAGGCTCGACGTCAAGGTCGCGCTGGAGAGCACGACGGCGACGAGGAGGAAGCTCCCCCAGCCCGCGCTCCGGAACAGGTAGACGACCGTCAGCGCGTGCGCGACGGATTCAACGAGGAAGGTGAGGAAGAAGAACCGCAGGCGGTAGAACGAGTACCGCCACAGCCGGCCGGCAAGCAGGGCCTCCTCGAGCGCGACGATCTGACGCTCCCGACGCGCGCGCCGCTCCAGCCAGCGCTCGAGCTCGGTCTTCGGGACCCCGGCGGAGAGGGAGAGCGTGCTCACTGTCGATTGCGGGCCGCGACGAGGGAGCGCAACCCCCACTCGCCCCGGAGCTTGCGGTACGGGACCTGTCGGAACGCGCGCACGTCGTGGCTGCGCCGGGTGAGCGCCGCGACGACAACGCGTGCGACCCAGTAGTCGAGCTGCTCGAGCTGCCGCCGGTCGGTGACGACCCGGCGCAGGAGGATCGCCGAGCGCTGCTGGGCCAGTGCGCTCTCCGGGTCGAGCGAGCGGTTCACGACCGCGCAGACGGCCTTGCCGAGCGTGTCGGGGTCGGCGCCGTTCATCGTCTTCACCGTCGCCTGCGCCCGCTCGGAGATCTCGCGAAGCAGCGTGCGCACCTTCTTGCCGTCGAGCGCGATCGTCCCCTCGGCCGAGATCAGCGTCCCGAGGTAGGGAACGTACGGCGCGCCCGTCGCCCCGGGCCACTCGGCCGACGGCCGGCCGGGAGGCGTGAGGTAGAGGCGCCGCCGTTTCTTCTCGTTCGAGGTCAACCGGAGCGACGCCAGGATGCCCGTGATCGTCGCCTCCGCCTCCTGCACGACATCCGGCTCCGGATGTGCGAAGAGGAAGTCGTCGCCGTAGCGCGCGTAGAACGCGCCGGGAACGTCCTGGAGCGCACGATCCATCTCGCCGAGGTAGAGGTTGGCGACGACCGACGCGATCGGCTGCCCCATCGGCAGCCCGCGAATGCGGCACGCGACGCCGGCGTCCGGCAACTCCAGCTCGACGCGCACGGCCTTCTCGACGAGCGGGTGGAGCGGCGCGCCGAGGCGCGCCTCGAGCATCGCCCAGAGCGGTGAGTCGCGTCCGATCGGGATCGAGTCGGTATACGAGTCGACGTCGCACCGCAGCACGTAAACGCCGCGCTTCCGCGGATCGTCGTGCTGCCGGCGCTCCGTCCGCAGGTAGCGCGCGAACTGCGTGATCGGCGTGAGCGATGCGAGGCCCTTGCGGTACGAGAAGACCCGAGGCGAGACGTCCGCCGCGACCGCCTCCTGCACGAGGTTCGCGACGACGCCGTGCACGATCAGATCGGTCAGGCGGCACGAGAACACCTCCCGCATCTTGTTCCGGGCCCTGATCGTCCGCAGCTCACCGGGCTCGAACGAGTACTCGCCCCTCTCGACCGCCTCCGCGAGCAGCCGCGCCACCCTGCTGCGACTCATGACGATCGTGGCGAGCGAGACGTCGCTCTGCTTCAGCTCGTAGAGCCTGCTCGTGAGCAGGTGCCGCTGGTGGAGCCGTTCGATCTGCCGCTCGTAGCGCCCCGGCTCGGCGAGGCACGCCTGCACGTCCATCGTGGCCGGAGAGGCTAGCGTGCCAGAGGGGGCGCGAGAAGGGTCGGGCGAGTGGTCTGTTTATTGATTTTCAACGAGAACGACAAAGGTGTGTCGTTTCGCTGTTTTAAATCAGGGCGGGGAAAGACCGCAGTCTCTGGCCCCACCAAGGCGAAACGCTGCACAAGTGCAGGAGTCGCCCGACCCGCTTCGCGCTGGCCGGGACAGTACCACGCGGCCCAGTCGACGAGGAGAGACGCGGACGCCGCGCGCGTCACCGCCCGGACGCCTTGCCTGGACACGGCCGGCCGAGAAGAGGTCAAGCCACGCCCACCGATGCCGCCATCGCCGACCGTCGGTGTTCGGTCTCGTCCTCGCGGGTGGTGAGGAGAAGCGTCTGCTCGCCGCTGCCGACCGTCTCGAGCCTCGTCGCGCGGGATCGCGCCGACGCGGCCGTGTGGCAAATGGAGCAGGTCCGGCGGCAGGGATCAGAAGTTCACGCCGGAGTGAACTTTGCCCTTGCGCGGTCTCCGCGAGCGTCCAGATCAGGCGGGGAGGTCCTGGCTCGCGTCCGGCCTGCGCACCCGTTGCGAACATCGTGCTGAGCTCGGTGCGGCCCTCCGAGGAGGGGCACGCGTCGGGCGCGAACAACGCGATCAGTGAGCTCGGCGGCGTCTTCGGCGTCGCGGTGCTGGCCTCGATCTTCGACCACTACGGCAGCTACCGGACGGCCGAGACCTTCTCGAGCGGGATGAGCGCGGCGGTGTACGTCGGCGCCGCGGTCCCCGCGGTGACGGCGGCGCTGATCCCGCGCCGGAGGCGGGGTGCGGAGATCGAGGTCGGCGTCCTGCGGCCGGCGCTCAACGAGGCTGCATAGCCGGACTGTTCGCGCGGGCTCCGATCACGTACGATCCGGCACGTGGAGCGAGGGGGGGCGCTGCGCCGGACGGTCGAGTGGTCGCTCGTTCCGGTCGTGATCGCGGGGACGCTCTTCGTGGCGCCCCCCGCGCGTGCCGACACGACGCTGACGACCTGCGACGACGCGAGCCTTCGCCACGCTGTCGCCCACGGCGGCGTCGTCGGCTTCGGCGTCGACTGCACGGATCTCGTCCTGGCGAAGCCGATCGTCGTCGGCTCGTCCCTGCAGGTCGACATCGAGGGAAACGGCCACAATGTGAAGCTCGACGGCGGCGGCGTCACGCGCCACTTCACCGTCAACGGCGGCACGCTCACGATCGGCGGGATCACGCTCGCGAACGGTTTCGAACGGGGCTTTCCGGGCGGCGCCGGGACGGCGGGAACGCCCGGCACGGCCGGGACCTTCGGAGCGCAGGGCCAAAGCGGCGCGCGGGTCCCGACACCGGCGAACCCGTGCGGCGCGCCGCCGGCGCCGGCCGACGGCAACGGCTCCGACGGCTCATCCGGCGGAGCCGGATCGGCAGGTTTGGGCGGCCTGGCCGGCCGGGGCGGGACCCAGGCCAGGGCGGGTTCGATCCTGATCACGAGCGGCAGCGTGACGCTGTCGCACGTCACGCTCAGCGGGAACAAGGTGGTGGGCGGCAACGGCGGGAGCGGCGGCGCGGGCGGTGCCGGCGGGCGCGGCGGCAACGGCGGCGGCGGCGGAGCCGGCGAGGACGGCACCCGGAGCTGCCCGGCCGGCCACGGCGGCGCGGGCGCCGCGGGTGGACCGGGTGCGGCCGGCGGACACGGCGGCACGGGCGGGACCGGCGGGACGGCCTGGGGAGGCGCGATCTACAACGCGGGGACGCTGACGCTGACGAACGTCTCCTTCACCTCGAACACGGCGAACGGCGGCACAGGTGGCAACGGCGGGGCGGCCGGACCGGGCGGAGGCGGAGGAGCCGGAGGCGCGGGCGGACCGGGCGGCGCGGGCGGCGGCCAGGGCGGCGCCGGAGCCTCGGGTGCCGCGGCCGGGCCGGCGGGAACCGGCGGCACGGGAGGGACGGGCGGGCTCGCCGCGGGCGCCGCGATCTACAACCTCGGGACGCTGAACGTCTCGAGCGTCGGTTTCTCCTCCAACCAGACGACCGGCGGCGCCGGGGGTTCCGGCGGGACCGCGGGTCTGGCGGCCTCCGGCGGTCCCGGAGGCGCGGGCGGGGCGGGCGGTGCCGGAACGGGGAGCGGCGGCGCCGGCAGCACCGGCGCGGCCGGCGGCCGAGGAGGCGACGGCGGAACGGGCGGAGCAGGCGGTGCGTCGCTTGGCGGCGTTCTCTACAACGGGGGCAGCGCCGGCCTCACCTCGTGCTCGACGTACGACGACATCGCCCGCGGCGGCAGCGGCGGCTCGGCCGCGATCGGCGCGCACGGCGGCGGCGCGGGAGCGGGCGGCCCCGGCGGCGCCGGCACCAACGGGCTCTTCCTCGACTCCGGAGACGGCCTTCCCGGCGGTACGGGCGGCGCGGGCGGCTCGTCGATCGGGGTCGGCGGCACCGGCGGCACCGGCGGCACCGGCGGGCACGGCGGCCCCGGACGCGGCGCCGCGGTTTACAACGTCCAGCAGCTCTCGATCGACCATTGCACGCTCTCGTTCGACAATGCGTCGGGCGGGCTCGGCGGCGCTGGCACGACCGGCGGCGGCGGCGGGAACGGCGGTCCCGGCGGCGTCGGCGGCAAGGGCGGCGACGGGTCGTCCGGCTCCGACCAGGGCGACGGCGGCTTCGGCGGAGGCGCGGGCGGCGCGAGCGGCGCGAGCGGCTCCGGCGGCCCCGGAGGACCGGGCGGGAACGGCGGCTCGGGCGGCGAGGGTGGCATCGGCGACGGCGGGGGGGTCTACAGCACTTCGTCGCTGACCGTCGCGTCGATGACGTTCGACCACGAGACGGCACAGGGCGGCGACGCGTCGTTCGGCGACATGGCCGGCTGCGGGGGCACCGGCGGCGACGGCGGCGGCTCGGCGCGCGCAGGGAGCGGCGGAGCGGGCGGCAACGGGCCGCTCAAGAGCGGGTCCGGCGGTCCCGGCGGTCCCGGCGCGGCCGGTGCGACAGGCGGCGGAGGCGGCCTCGGCGGGCGCGGCGGCACGGGAGGAGTAGGCGGCGACGGCGGCGAGGGCCGCGGCGGCGCGATCCACAATGCGTCGACGGGGACGACCCAAGCCACGGGGGTCACGTTCACCTCCGACCGTGCCGTCGGCGGCCAGGGCGGCAACGCCGGTCAGGGCTCGTGCGGCGGCGGCGGCGGCTCGGGCGCGCAGGCGACGCCCGGCGGCGGCGGCGGCCCGGGCGGGAACGCCGTCGGCGCTTTCGGCGGCGGGAACGGCGCCTCCGGCGGCAGCGGCGGGAACGGCGCTCGAGGGGGCGCCGGCGGTCGCGGTGGGTCGGGCGGCCGCGGCGGCGCGGCCGGGCCGGCGGAGGGAGGCGCGATCTACAGCGTCGGCGGCCTCAGCGTCCAGAGCTCGAGCGTCTTCAACGGGAACCAGGCTCAGGGGTCGAGGGGCGGCTATGGCAGCTTCGCGTTCTACGGCGGCCCGGGTGGCCACGGCGGCCGTGCGGGAGGCGGCGGCGGCGGAGGAGGAGGAGGAAACGGCGACGGCAACGGCGACGGCGGGAGCGGCGGAGCAGGCGGGCACGGCGGGAACGCCGGCCCGGCCGGCGTCGGCGGCATCGGAGGTCAGGGCGGCCCTGGCTCGCCGGGGAGCGGCGGGGCGATCTGGAACGGCGGGACGCTATCGCTGACGAACTCGTCGTTCCAGTCCAACTCTGCCCGGGGCGGCGACGGCGTGATGGGCTACGGCGGCGGCGCGGGTGGGGCCGGCGGCACGGGCGGCGACGGCGGCGTCGGCGGACCCGGCGGCGGAGGCGGCAACGTCAACAACGGCACCGGCACGGGCGGGGCCGGCGGCAACGGCGGCGGCGGTGGGAATGCGGGAGCCGGCGGAAACGGTGGAGCGAACGGTCCGTCGGGCAACGGCGGAGACGCCTTCGGCGGGGCGTGGTTCAGTACCGCGCCGCCGGCCACCGAGACCGGGAACAGCTACTCGTCGGATTCGGTCACCGCCGGCGCGGGCGGGACCAACAACTCCTGCGGCACCTACGGCACGTGCCCCGGTCCCGGCGGCGCCGCGGGGCATCCGGGCTTCGGCGGCACCGGCGGAACCGGCGGCCCCGGCGCCGCGGGCAGCGGCGCGAACGGCACGACCGCGTCCGGCGGCTCGACCGCGAGCGGAGGCATGGGCGGCACGTTCTCGCCGAACGGCGTGGCCGGGACCGCGCTGGACCCCGAGCACAACTGACGTTCGAAGCGTGCGGCCATCTATCTCTGGTGGCGATGCGCCAGCTATCTGGGGTGGCGACTGGCCACCCGTAGTTATTGCGGCTCTATATCTCGGTGGGATGTTCGGGATCGGGACGGCGCGGACGACCAGGGACGGTCGCCGGTTGGCTGCCCTGGGTCCGCTGCCGCTGCCGGTTTTGAACGAGGCAAGAAGTCCTCGGGTGTAGAGGACGCGGAGGTTCTCGCCGGCGTGGCGGGGGTCGCGGCCGGCGAGCTCTCCCATTTGCCGATAGCTGGTGCGGATCTCGGCGCCGGCGGCGAGACCGTGAAGGTGTTCGAGCTCGACGAGAGCGCGGTAGATGTCGATCGCTGCGGCCCGTCGCTCCCTTCGGAGCACCACCGGCCAGCCGAGCTTCTCGAACCGGTCGAAGCGCTCTCCGCGCGGGCCGCGCGCCGCGCCCGCGTAGGGAGCACAGTTGGCGGGACAGCCGACGTCGGTGCAGGTCGCCGCGAGGACACGGTGGTAGATCGAGCCCGGCTTCTTTTCGAGTCCGGGCGGCCAGTACTTGTAGGAGCTGTCCGAGCCCTTCGCGTAGGCGTTCTGGATCACCCGGCAAGCCGCTCTCTGGTTGTAGCCGATCTTATTTGCCCAGCGTTTGAGCACTGCCTCCGTCTCAGCCGGCGTCCACTGCAGCCGGCGGCACTCGATCGCGATCACGAACGCGGCCTCGTGCCGTGCGGCGCCGCCGAGGTTTCCGTCGAGCAGGAACGCGACGCACGGCTTCAGGGTGCGAGCGGCGAAGTGGTACTCGTCGGCGACCAGCCGGACGGCCTCGAGCGCCCGGAGTTGCAGCTCGCCGGGGACAAGGCGAAGGTGATCGGGAAGACACTCGGCTCGAGGGCGCCGCTCCCGACGTGGCCTGACGGTCACCCGGGCGAGCAGGTGACCGGCACCGCGAGCAACCCGAGCAATGGAGTAACGTCGGAGTTCTCCACCTGCTTCGCGAGCCCGTAGGACAGAGCGCCTGAGCTTGGGTTGATGCGGCCGCAATTTGCTGGGCCTCGGTAGCGAGGGCTCAGACGGGGACACGCCAGGCGCGGGCATGCGGATTCCGCCGTGCCTGGCCGTCGATCGGTTGTGGTCGGGGAACGAGGCCGTGCCGGCGGGGCCGCCGACCCCGCCATTCCCCGGGTCGCCGCTGCGGCCGCCGACGCCGGTACCTCCGTTGCCGCCGGCGGGCGCGGTGGTTCCGTCGGTCTTGTTCTGGCCGCCGGCGCCGCCGGCGCCGCCCAGCCCGCCGGTGCCGCCGTTTCCGCCCGCCCCCGAGCAGCCCCAGCCGCAGGAGCCGCTGCCGCCGGAGCCGGCCGTGACCCCGTCGCTGGAGAACGTGTTCTGGATGTCGGCGACGAGAGCGCTGCTCGTGAGGTACTCGCCGCCGAGGGCGTTCCCGCCGGAGCCGCCCTTGGCGCCGTCGCCGCCGAGCCCTCCGCGCCCGCCGCTGCCTCCGTCGCCGCCGGTGGCACCGGAAAGTCCCGAGCCTCCCGCTCCGCCCGCCGTGCCCTCCCCGCCCGTTCCACCGCCGCCGGCGGTCGACCCCGCGTTGCTGTCGCCGCCCGCCTCCCGGCGGTCGCGACGTCGTTCGCGAACGAGACGTTCTGGAGGCCGAGCGTCCCGATGTTCTGCACGCCGCCTCCCTCCGCGATCCCGCCGGCGCCGCCCGTGCCGCCGGTGCCGCCGCCGGCGCCGCCCGGCCCTCCGCGGACACCTCTTCAACACCGCCGACTCCGGCTGGCGTGAAGGCAACGAGTTCCTCGCCGGCGACTAGCGTCGGAACCTCTGCGTCCTGCGGATCGTCGCGATCATCGACGACGAGCTTGTCCGACCGGATTCAGGTGATTTCGGTCGTCGAGCCCGGGTGGCTGCGGAACAGCCGGGGGCTTCGGATCCGCGTCAGGGGCTCCGCAGGAACCTGCACCGGCGGTTCAGCTTCGGGGTTCCCGTGTGGGCGTCGGGGGCGGCTAGAGGGTTAGCTTGAGGCGTTGTGTGCGCGCCCAGGTTCGTCTTCGATCGGCGTGTCTTGTGCTGGTTCTTCGGTTGGGGGATGCTGCGCTTGCGCGGAGTCGGCTTTGCAGCTTCGGGCTGCTCTTGGCTTCGTTCGTGAGAGGGGAATTCGACCGATGGGAGGCGGCATGCTGGACGGACTGCTCGGAAGATCTCGACCCGTGCTCGCCCTGGCGACGCTGCTCGCCGCCGGGGCCGCGGCGGTCGCCGCGCCGGCGTTGGGGGGTGATGCGGGCGCTGCGGCGTCGTCGCCGTGGCTGACGAATGGGAACTCGCTATCTGCTGGGTTCCTGGGAACGGCCAATGCGTTTCCGCTCGTGCTCAGGACGAACAATGCGGAGCGGCTGCGGATCACACCTTCCGGGTCGGTCGGGATCGGCACCTCTTCGCCGGCCGATCCGTTGAGTGTGCAGACGCCGGCGGGCCGCTACGGGGTGACGCATACCGACGGGGTCGCGACGGTCGGTACCTGGGTCGGGCCGGGGAATGGTGGTGTGCCGGAGAGCGGCTGGTTGGGGACGAAGACGAACAGTCCGCTGCAGTTCTTCACCGGCGGCGGTTCGTCGGAGATGACGATCAACACCAACGGCAACGTCGGGGTCGGTACGACCGCTCCGGCGACGAAGCTGAGCGTGCAGACGCCGACGAACAGCTATGGGCTGACGCAGACTGACGGCGCGGCGACGGTCGGCACCTGGGTCGGCAACGGTTGCTGCGGCGTCCCGGAGAGCGGCTGGCTCGGGACGAAGTCGAACCACCCCTTGCAGCTGTTCACCGCCGATGGACGCCCGTCGATGTCGATCGCCACTAACGGCAAGGTCAGCATCGGCACTGTCAGCAGCAACGGCACGGCCGTCTACGATGCGAGGCTCTCGGTCGACAGTCGCGACTACAACGCCGCGATCCAGGCGAACAGCTACTCGTACGCCTCTGCGATCGTCGCGACCTCGAAGAGCGGGGCTGCGGTTAGCGCGACCGCTTCGAGCGGCCCCGGGATCAGGGCGAGCTCGACCAGCGGCGACGCGATCAAGGCCACGTCGTCGGACAGTCACGCAATCGAGGCGACCTCCAGCAGCGAGGCGGGTGTGATCGGCGAGACCGATGACCCCGGCGGCGCCTACCCCGGCGTCTGGGGGATTGGGCCCGGTGTCGGTTACGACTGGGCTGGCTACTTCAGCGGCGACATCCGGGTGGAGGGGAACGTGATCAGCGGCAGAGCGTTGACGCTGGCCGACGATCCCCGCGATCCTGCGAATGCGGAGCTCGCGTCGACGCCGGTGAACGCGAGCGCGATGCTGAACGTGTTCAGCGGGAACGTGACCACGGACGCGAAGGGCGAGGCGGTCGTTCAGCTCCCTGGCTACTTCGAGGCGACGAACACCGACCCGCGTTATCAGCTGACGGTGGTCGGGCAGTTCGCGCAGGCGATCGTCGCCCGCGAGATCAAGGACAACCGGTTCATGATCCGGACCGACAAGCCCGACGTGAAGGTCTCGTGGCAGGTCACCGGCGTCCGCAGCGACCCGTACGCGAAGACCCATCCGTTCCAGGCGGACCGGGCGAAGCCGGCGTCCGAGCGCGGCAAGTACTACGACCCGCAGGCATACGGGCAGCCCGCTTCGGCGGCGATCGGCCCGGACACGTCGCATCCGGGGACGGCGGTCTTCCCGGCACCGAGCCCGTAGCACCGCCCGTGAGGAAGGGGGCGGCCACAGCCGCGCCCTTCCTCACCGTCACTCACTGTTCCCCGTCCGCGACCAACACGGGCAGCGATGGACTCTCGACCTGCTCGCAACGAACGGGAAGGGTGATCGCGACCAGCGAGGCGTACCGGATGCGGGCCTGTCAGGCGGGGTATCCAGTCGGTGCGGAAGAACGCGCCGACGGCGGCTGTGGACGATCTGTCGTAGCGGTCGAGCCGTCTCGCGGCGGGGACGAGTCCGTGCGAGGCCCGGGTGGGTGGGGTCGGGGCGTGAGGATGGCTGCTGGGTAAGAATCCGTGCGGCAGGCAGATGACCCAGAGGGAGGTTCCCCCGATGCGTTCCCTTCGTCCGAGCCCCGCGCTCGTGATCGCCTGCCTGGCGTTGCTGCTGTCGGCGGGCGGTGTCTCCTACGCGACCGTGAAGGCGACAGGGCAGCCGACGAACATCGTCGATCCGGCTACGGCGACGAACATCGCGAAGGTCGACAACACCGGCGCGTTGAAGACGAACGCCACCATCACCGCCGGCAAGGTCGCGCTGAGCCCGCCCAACGCACCCTTTCGCATCGTCGGCGCTCTCGTCAACGGCGTCGGACCCACCTCGTTGAGCGGCAGTCCGACCACCGCGACGCTGGCGATCACCGACATCGCGTTCGACAACTACTGGGGCAACCCCGACCCGACCAACGTCCGCCTGATCGAGTACTCGGGAACCGGAGCCGGCGCCTGCACGCCGCCGGGCACGGCCAACCGACCACTCGGCTTCTACGACATCCCACACGCGGACACGGTCAGCGAGCAGCTAACGACCCCGCTCGTGCTGAAGCCCCTCCAACCAGGCCAGCAGTACTGTCTCTCGGCCAGGGCCGCCAGTCCCGACAACGGCGCCAACTCGATCGCGATCAACGTCACGATCGGCGGCTACGTCGTCGCCGGCTCCTACACCCCACCCACGACCGCCGACACCGGCAACCCACTACCACCGTCGAACCAGTAGGCCATCGAACGTCGGCGGAGGCGGCGCCCGCCGCCTCCCCGAGCTACCGTCCCCGCGCCACGGACATCGCCGCGACCTCGAACGGATACCGCCAGTAGTCCAAGCTCCTTCACCTTCACCCGCAGTGCTCGCTCGGCCGGTACGGCGACCGTAATCCTCGCGGTTCTCGGCCTGCTTTCACGAGCGTGTAGCCCCCGGGGGTAGTCTGTCCAGCCGGCGGGCGGAATGATCAGCCGGCGGAACCCGACGCCGCCCGGCCACAGGCAGTGCGTCAGCTCGACCGGAGATGCCCGGTGCCGGAGCTTGTTGGTGCCGTGCGGTTTGCGGCTGTTCTCGGTCGAGCGTCTCGAACGCGTCGGCGAGCGGCTCGGCGCGCTCATGCGTGGGAGTCGTTCACGACACCCGGTCAAGTTGGCCGCTGAGCGTGAGTTGGCCGGGGTGCGGTCGACGTTGCTTACGGCGCAGCTGTTCGCCGCGACCGCTGCGCAGGCGGGCTTCTGCGCGGGCGAGGCGGCGCGTTGGCAGGGGTCGCCGCCAGCAACGCTCGGGGCGTGGCGCTCCCCGGCGCGTAGCGCCTTCCGCGGGCTAGCCGGTAGGGCCGGGAAACCGGCCCCTCCGGGTGGCCTCTTTCCTTCCTCGCCGTGGTGAGTCAGAGTCTGTTGCCTCTCGTACTAAGCCGGAGGAGGAGGTTCCGATGCGTTTACCTCGTCCGAGCCCGACCGTGAAAACGACCGGGACGGGGGAGAACATCGTCGATCCCGTTACCGCCGCCAACATCGCCCGCGTCGGCTCCCTGAAGACCAGCGCGACGATCTCCGGCCCTGTCGCGCAGGCCGTTCCGAAGCACGAAAGCGATCGCCTTCAACACCGGCGTCGTCCCGGTCGTCGGCCCGAGCGCGTCGCCGATCGACCTCAACACGCTCGTCACGACGACGATCGGGACACCGGCCGCAGGCGCCAACGCAGAGATCATCCTCTGGGCTCGCGACGTGCGGAGCTCGGCGACCGACTGTAGACCGCGCCGAGCGCCGACGCCTCACTCTGGGATCCCGGAACCCCAGGGCAGACGTTCTCGCCACTCCTGAACGTCAGCGGCTTCTATGGCTGAATGAGCGATCGTGGACGCAAGGCCACCTCCACTTCGAATGGGTACCGCCAGTAATCCGGTTCTTCACCTTCACCCAGCCCCGCTCGCCCGACGGCAGACGGCAGCCGCTTCGCCACGACCCCTTCGAGGCCGTGGTCGACGCAGACCTGCTAGAGCGCCTCCGGGTCGTCGAACAGGGCGGACGTCTGCCAGGCTGGCCCGTGTGGCCCGAGGCCGTTCAGGAGGCTCCTACGCTGGCGGAAGGGCAGGTGCGTGACGCGGGACGGCGGCTCTTTAGCGTCGATCACCGATGATTCGCAGCAACTCGTGCAGTCGAAGCCAACCGAGGAGGCCGCCGTGAAGTTCATGCTCTTCACCTACCGCGACCCGAACGTTCAACTCACTCCCGAGCAGCGAGCGACCGTCCCGGCTGCCGTTGGTGCCTGGTGCGACGAGATGGACGCCCGCGGCGTGCGCCTAGCAGGCCACGTTCTGGCCCCGCTCTCCGCGGCACGGACGATTCGTATTCGAGAAGGTGATCTGAGCGTCGACGACGGAGCGGTGAGCGAGCAGACGCTTCAGATCGCAGGCCTCAACATTCTCGAATGCGCCGATGTCGACGAGGCGATCGAGGTTGCTTCGAAAAACCCGGGAGCATCCTTCGGCGTCCTGGAGCTACGACCCATCGAGGAGTGATCCTCCACTCCGCAGCCAGTCTCTCTTCGCACGTCATCCTGGAACTGCGCGCGGGCGACCACCTGCGGGTGTCGCGCTCGCTGAGCGGCAGTTGCGTTACCCGTTGGCCGTCGAGCTCGAGCAGGTCGAAGGCGACGAACACGACCAAGATCCGCCGGTCGCCTTGGAGCATCCGCCGGCAGAGCCGCGGGAAGTCGGGCCAGCCGTCGTCGCCGAGCGCGACGAGCTCGCCATCGAGCACCGCATCCGCCGGTAGCTCGGCGAGCTCCGGCAGGTGCTGGGTCATGTTCCAGCCGCGCCGGCTGCGGACCTGGAGCCGGTCGCCGGCGCGGACGATCGCGCGGAAGCCGTCGAGCTTCAGCTCGTACGCCCAGCCCGGGCTCGAGCGGGAGCGGGCCTGAGCGGGCGAGCATCGGCTCGGGCAGGACCATGGACGGACGCTACCGCGGAGCGGCAGCGCGCGTCCTTTGTCAGTTGTGGGTTACTTGAGCGGGATCGGTCCGGTGAAGCTGCCGTCGGTTGTGTTGCCGAGGAGGATGTTGTCGCCGCCGCTGTATACCTGACCGGCGACGCCGGTGTTGTTTCCGGTGATGGTGCTGCGACTGATGTAGATCGGCG
>Ga0070741_10007486_pt1 | contig 22546 bp, 12 predicted proteins | sample Coa_R1_4_FD_66440 | JGI IMG/M metagenome (GOLD analysis project Ga0070741, IMG submission 66440) | Surface soil microbial communities from Centralia Pennsylvania, which are recovering from an underground coalmine fire - Coalmine... | ecosystem: Environmental > Terrestrial > Soil > Unclassified ... | reverse complement strand
GGGGGCCCGCGACCGAAAACAAAAACACGCCCAATCAGCGTGTTTTTTCTGGCGGGGAGGGCGGGTTTCGAATATCATCCCCTCAATGGGGGCCCGCGACCGAAAACAAAAACACGCCCAATCAGCGTGTTTTTTCTGGCGGGGAGGGCGGGATTCGAACCCGCGACCGAGTTTAACCCCGGCACTCACTTAGCAGGCGAGCCCATTCAGCCACTCTGGCACCTCCCCAAGTGCACATATTTTACTCGATGGATGCGGAGCGGAGGGAGTGGGATTCGAACCCACGTTGGTGTGACCCAAACATGTTTTCAAGACATGCGCCTTCAGCCGCTCGGCCATCCCTCCAGTCGGAGCGCAGGGGATTTTACCATAAAGAAAACGGGAACTGGAATTTGCGAATCGGAACTTGGCATGTCCTTTCCAATTCCCGAATATCGCCTCTCGAATATCGAATCCTGACCACTCTTGGTATAATTCGCTTCCTATGAAATATCACATCTGGACTGAAGGCTGTCAGATGAACGTGGCCGACTCGCAACGCGTCGGCTCGTCGCTGGAACACCTTGGATACTCCTTTACCGATGCACCCGAGGAAGCGGATGTCATTGTTTTAAACACGTGCGTCGTGCGTCAGTCCGCCGAAGACAAGGCCTATGGGCGCTTAAGTTCGTTGCGCCCGTTGAAAGAAAAGAATCCCAATCTCATCATCAACCTGATGGGTTGCATGGTCGGCGTGCGCGGCGCGGAAAAACTGAAACAAAAACTTCCCTACGTAGATGTCTTCTCGCCGCCTTCCGATCCCGGCCCGCTGATCTCGCATCTCACGCAAGGCGAAATCCATTCGATGGAAAATGCGGAAACGACCCGCCGCTTCTTAATGATGGACGAAGAATTGATCCTGCCGCAGGCCGAGCAGGGCAAACTTGTCAGCGCGCATGTGCCCATCGTCTATGGTTGCTCGCACGCTTGCACTTTTTGCATCATACCTTACAAGCGCGGGGTGGAGCGCAGTCGCCCGGTTGGCGACATTGTCAGCGAAGTCCGTTCGCTTGCCAAACAGGGCGTCAAGGAAATCACGCTCCTTGGCCAGATCGTGGATCGTTACGGAAAAGATATTCCGGATGGCCCCAACCTCGCCGGTCTTCTGCGCGTCATTCACGAAGTCGAGGGCATTGAGCGCATCCGCTTCCTGACCTCGCATCCCAACTATTTCAGCGATGATTTGATCGAAGCCATCGCGGAATTGCCGCACGTCATGCCGCACATCGAACTTCCGATCCAAGCGGGCGACGATGAAGTTTTATCCAATATGAAGCGCGGGTATACACAACAGGATTACCGCGACCTTGTTTCAAAAATCCGTGAGAAAATACCAGACTGTTCCATCGCCACGGACATCATCGTCGGCTTTCCCGGCGAGACCGAGGACCAGTTCATGCAAACCTACCGCGTCTTGTCGGACCTCCGGCTGGATGTCGCTCATTTGGCCCGCTACTCCCCTCGAGAAGGGACCGTCGCCACGCGCCGCATGGATGATAACGTGACCGACGAAGAGAAAATGCGCCGCTTCCGCATGCTGGAAGAATTGCAGGAACAAATCGTGGACGAGATCAATAAAAAATATCTTGGCCAAACAGTTGAAGTGTTGTTCGAGGAAAAGACCAAAGGGCGCTGGCGCGGAAGAACACCGACTAACAAACTGGTCTTCGTTGAATCGGATGACGATTTGCGAGGCCAATTGCTCAACGTCAGCGTCACATGGACCGGGCCGTGGTCCATGCAGGCTACACTGACAAAACAGCCTGCGCTGATTTCCATCTAAAATCAACTTCCCGTAATCACTGCGGGAAGTTGATTTTTATACAGCCGGCAAGCGCGCGCCGGATGGCGCAAATCGCACGCGCTGTTCGCTCTCTTCCGCCAATTCATGGATCTTTTCCATCATGGCGGCAGTCACAGATCGGACCAGGTTCTGGTCTTCGATGTCGCCGGTGAATGTGACCGGTTCGCCAACGGTCATGCCATACGGCCCGCGCAAATACCAGTATGCCGCAGTCCGCTTGCCGCTTAGTTTTGATTCGATGAACAGACTTCGCTCGCGCGGCAGATAAATTCCGATGGGGACGACGGGCGCGCCGGTCATCAGCGCCAGCCGCGCTGCGCCGGTGCGCGGCGGATGGTAGCCTCCGCTTCGAGGGCTGACCAGCCCCTCGGGGAAGATGCCGACCGAATGTCCATGATAGAGGCGGTAGAGGGCTTGATCCAACGCGCGGCCTTGATTTTGTCCCTTGACAACCGAGATCTGTTCGCAATGCTGCAGGAAACGTCCAAACAGCGGCACGTCAAACGCGTTGCCGCTGATCAGAACGCTGAGATGTTTGGATGAAAGCAGGTGAAGAAGAAAGGGATCGCTGGCGCTGGGGTGGTTGGCAATGAAGAGTTTCGGTCCCGCGGGAAGCGGAGCAACATGCCAGCGGATGTCAAGTTTGAGCATGAGGCGGGCATACAAACGGATGAGTCGGACTGTAAAATTATAGAGCCGATGGGAAGACATGATTTCCTCTCTGAGTTTCACGGAAGATAACACAGAATCTTCCACCTAGATATTCCAATTTAAGGCCATATCTTGAAAATAAGCCGATTTTCGGCGAATCAGTCAAACCATCGAGCGATCGTAGCCAAGTCGTACGCTTTCAGAGAGGTTATAATGTCGGCGCATCCTAAGCAACAAGGCAGATCAAACCATTATGTCATTCAAAGCAAAACAGACGCCCGGCAACATTATCTTTTTCATCGGGATCTTTTCAGGTCTTGCTTTGGCAGTGTTGGCCATTTGGGCGGCCCTCGAAGTTCAGGCTTATTACTACACCGGCGAAACATTCGAAGCCTTCAACGGACTGCACTGCCCGCTCTTGATGACACGTTCAGAGACAGGCACGATCACTGTGAGCTTTGATAATCCAAGCGACGAGGAGATCCAGCCTTACTACAAAGTGGAGACCAGCGGCCCAATCCCTCAGCAGTTTGAGAATCAAATTGTCGTGCCGCCTCATTCATCGAAAAACATTGAATGGACCGTGGGCGTCAACGACATAGACCTGCGGTCGTTCATTTTCTCAAGGGTGGAAATCTTGCCCAGCGCCGGACACGGATCGCGTCAGGCGATTTGTGGAATTCCCGTGCTGAATATTCCCGGCGCAACCGGCGAGCAGGTTTTTATCTTTACATTGCTCCTCAGTTTATCCGCGATTGCAATTGGCTTTACATGGTGGAGCCGCAGTGTGGATAAAAATACCTCAGCCAATATGATCCACTCGATGCAGGCGTTGGGAGTCTCCGTGCTGGCGGCCATGCTCTTCGCGTTCATCGGCTGGACGCTGGTGGGACTTATTTTCAGCATCATCGCCATTTTGCTTCTGTTTATCATTCTGCGCTTTGCTGTTGGATAAAACATCGGCGGCCAAATGGCCGCCGATGTTTTTCGCTTTATGCAACGAGATTCCTCAACACCGTATGGAGTATTCCTCCATTGCGGTAGTAGTTGACTTCTACCTCGGTATTCAGCAAGGCAGTCACCTTGAACTCGATCACTTTGCCATCGGGCCTCTTCGCCTTCACGGTCAGGACCGGTTTCGGCGGCATCTTGTCGCTCAAACCGGTGATATCGAAAACTTCATCGCCTTTCAAGCCGAGCGACTCGGCATTTTGACCGTCCATGAATTTCAACGGCAGGATGCCCATGCCGACCAGGTTCGAGCGATGGATGCGTTCGAACGATTCAGCGATCACCGCGCGGACTCCCTGGAGCAGTGGCCCTTTCGCGGCCCAGTCACGGCTGGAGCCGGTGCCGTATTCCTTGCCTGCAACGATGATGGTTGGAATACCGGCTTCCTTGTACTTCATAGCCGCATCAAAAATTGGCATCACCTGACCATGGTCCGTCGTCTGTTGTCCATCGCCAAAGTACTTCGTCCAGTTGCCTTCCTTCGGCGCGACCAAAAGATTCTTGAGCCGAATATTCGCGAACGTGCCACGCGCCATCACCAGGTCATTGCCGCGCCGCGTGCCGTATTGATTGAAATCCTTCGGTTGAATGCCGCGCTCCTGCAAGAATTTTCCGGCGGGAGAATCCGTGGCAATGTTACCCGCAGGCGAGATGTGATCGGTCGTGATCGAGTCGCCGAACAGCCCGAGCACGCGCGCGCCTTTGATGTCGCTCACAGATGGCACATCCAGCGTCAGCGTTTGGAAATACGGCGGGTGATGAATATATGTGGATTCATCGCTCCACTGGAACAGGTCGCCCTCGGTCACTTTGATATTCTTCCACATATCCGAGCCGCTGAACACATCCGCGTATTTTTCCTTGAACATCTCGGCTCTCACGTTCGAAGCCACGGCTTTATTGATCTCATCCTGCGTCGGCCACAAATCTTTCAGATACACAGGCTGACCATCTTTGCCCGCGCCGAGCGGTTCTTTATCGAGGTCAATGTCCACCGTGCCGGCCAGCGCGTACGCGACGACCAGCGGCGGACTGGCGAGGAAGTTGGCTTTGACCAGCGGATGGACGCGGCCCTCGAAGTTGCGATTGCCCGAGAGCACCGCCGCCGCAACCAAATCGGACCCGGTCACGGCTTTCGCGACCTCGCCCGGGAGAGGACCGCTGTTGCCGATGCACGTCGTGCAACCATAGGCGATCACGTTGAATCCGAGTTTCGCGAGCGGGTCAATCAACCCGGCCTGTTTTAGATATTCCGTCACAACGCGCGAACCGGGCGCGAGCGAAGTCTTGACGTATGGCTTGACCGTCAGGCCTTTTTCGATGGCTTTCTTCGCGACCAATCCCGCCGCGACCAAAACAGACGGGTTCGATGTATTCGTGCAGGATGTAATCGCCGCGATCACAACCGCGCCATGTGTCATCTTCATCGAGCCGCCGTTCGTGCCGAAGGTCGCTTCAGCCTTCAAGGCTTCGGGGGTCAATTCAAAGCCGCGCTCTTTGACCGGCGCGGTCAATGCTTTTTCAAATGTCTCTTTGAGTTCAGACATCGGCACGCGGTCCTGCGGACGCTTGGGGCCGGCCAGCGAGGGCACGACCGATCCGAGGTCCAGTTCGAGCGTGTCGGTGAATTCCGGGTCCGGCGTGGACGCGTCGCGGAAGAGTCCCTGCGCGCGCATGTAGACTTCCACGCGTTCGATCACCTCATCGGAGCGGCCAGTCAATTTCATGTAGCGAAGTGTTTCCGCATCCACCGGGAAGTAACCGACGGTCGCGCCATATTCGGGAGCCATATTGCCAATGGTGGCGCGATCCGCGATGGACATCGAGTCGAGGCCGGGGCCGAAGAACTCGACGAACTTATCCACGACGCCTTTCTTGCGAAGCATCTGCGTGACGGTGAGGACAAGATCGGTGGCGGTGACGCCATCGCGCAATTTGCCGTGCAGTTTGAAGCCGATCACATCCGGCAGGAGCATGTCCATGGGCTGGCCGAGCATCACGGCTTCAGCCTCGATGCCGCCCACGCCCCATCCCACAACGCCAAGACCGTTGATCATCGTCGTGTGCGAGTCGGTTCCAACCAGTGTGTCTGGGAAAGCAACAGTTTCTTTGCCGTCTTTCTTGGTCATGACCACATCGGCCAGATACTCAAGATTGACTTGATGCACGATGCCGGTCATGGGCGGGACGACGCGGAAGTTGCTGAATGCTTTTTGTCCCCACTTCAAAAATTCATAGCGCTCGCGGTTGCGCTGGAACTCGACTTCCGCGTTGCGTTGCAGAGCGTCGGGTGTGGCGAAGAAATCCACTTGAACGGAGTGGTCAATGACGAGGTCAACCGGTACGAGCGGATTGATCTTCTTCGGGTCGCCGCCGAGGCGAGCGACCGCGGCGCGCATGGCGGCCAAATCCACGATTGCGGGGACGCCGGTGAAGTCCTGCATAATGACGCGCGCCGGAAGAAATGGAATGCCGGGGCGCGTGCCTTGCGGCTTCCACGCGGCGATGTTCTTCACATGGCTTTGAGTAATCTCCTTGTCGTTGCATTGACGGAGAGCCGCCTCGAGCATGATACGGATCGAAAACGGAAGCCGCTTGAGGTCCGTGAGACGCGCTTTTTCGAGCGCGTCGAGGCGATAGATCACGTATTCCTTTTTCCCCGCTTTCAATACGTCGCGTGCTTTAAAGAAATCGTTCATAGGAAACTCCTTTGGTGGTGGTCTCCCTCACTCCCATCCCCTCTCCCAAAATCGGGAGAGAGCGAAAGGATGAGGGGAAAGGTCACACCACAAAGTCACGAAGGACACAAAGGAGCGCCTTGGATGTCCTTGGGGCCTGCGTGGTGGGATCTACAACAATTTCAGGTCTTTCTTCAAATTGTTCGCCAGATTGACCTTCTCGTTTTCGGGCAGGAAAGCCGCCTTTGCCGCGGCGAGAATGCGTTGTTTCAATGTGTCCTGCGGGACGCCCAGATCATCGCAGACAACATGATATTCATGGCTGAGCGTGATGCGCGAGATGCTGGGATCATCGGTGTTGATCGTGACGTTGAGTCCGCGTTCGAGCATGGCGGCCAGCGGATGCGAATCCAAAGCAGGGACGACGCCGGACTGATAGTTGCTGGTCACGCAGACTTCAAAGGCCGTGCCATGTTCCTTCGCCAGTTGCGTGATGTGCTCATCTTCCAATACACGGACGCCGTGACCGATGCGTTCCGCACCTAATTCGTGGATGGCCTCTTTGACGTTCGCCGCCGGCCCCCACTCCCCGGCGTGGATGGTGATGTGCAGTCCGGCCTGTTTGGCTTCCTTGAAGACTCCATAAAACGGCTCGGACTTGAACTCGGCTTCGTTGCCCGCCAAATCCATGGCGACGATGCCGCGATCTTTGTGTTCCGCCGCCAGCCACGCCACCTGTTCAGCCAGTTCGTGGCTTTCATGGCGGTTGACGGAGGCAATCAGTTTAACGACGACTCCGAATTTTTGCGCCGCTTCCTGCGCGCTGGTGAGCACCCAGTCAATCACGTCATGGAGTGGAAACCGTTCGGCGCGGCTCAATGCCACCGGCGTGAAACGCAGCTCCATGTATTTGATGTTGTCTTTGGCGGCGTCTTCGATTGCCTCGCGCGTGATGCGATGAATGACCTCCGGTGAACGATAGAAGAGACGTAATGTGTTGAACTTGGAGAGGAAATTCTGAAATGTGAAGTTCTCTTCTGCCTGCATCTGCACCAGAGTGCTCAGCCGCAAAACATCCGCCGGGATGGTGATGCCGTGCTGACGCGCAATGTCGAGCATCGTATCCAAACGCAACGTGCCCTCCAGGTGTCGGTGAAGTTCCACCTTTGGGAGGGCGCGATAGTTCTTCAACGTTGCGGTGACAGGTTCACGCATACCTGTAAGTCTAATGTCGTCGTCGTTTCTTTTTACCGCTCTCGACCTGCGGGGTCTGCGCCGCGGCCGCGGCGGAGGTCTCGGCCACCTCGGTCGGTGTGATCTCGACACCTGCACTTGCGCCAGGTGCAAGCGTGCGTCTCGGTTGATACGAGAAGACGCGTCCGATCACGGCGGCGCGCACATCTGCAAGCAATTGCTGGAACAATTCCGACGCGCGGCCTTTATATTGTACCAGCGGGTCGCGCTGGGCGTAAGCCTCCAGCCCAATCGAAACGCGCAGAGCCTCGACCTTCGTCAGATACTCCACCCACAACTCGGTGATGGCAGACAACAGCAATTGACGTTTGACTTCGTTCAGGATGTAGGAGCCGATGGCCTGGATCAAGGTCTCCCGCTCGGACTCACTCAAAGCGGTCACCGCGTCATTGAGTCTTTCTTCGCCGAAAACTTTCGCGGCGGGACCGAAATCTGCGAGTTTGGTCGCATTCTGACTCAAGCGGGCAAACTCGCCCTGCCCCCACGCGGTCTGCAACGCAGACTCAGCCTGCTCGAGATGATCGAGAACCGCGTCGGTCACTTCATCCGCGGAACGATTTTCGAGCAGATGCGCGGCCAGAAAAACGTAACTGAAGCGGTTGAACACCTGCCGCGCCTGACGATGCGTGCGCGGATCGAAGACGGTGCGTACACCCTGCGAAAGCGAAAGCAAAAGGCGTAATTTCGACGAGTCATCTTCGCCGGATTCGCGTTGAAGCACAGAATCAATATCGCGTTCGACTTGTGAAGTGAGCCGCTCGCGCTGGCGTTGCATCAGGCCGCGCGTGGCAGACATGATTTTCTCAGCGGCGTCATCCCAATCGGTTGCGCTAATTTTCTCACCCAGCGCTTCACCGAAACGTCGCTCCACCGCGCCGACCACGCGCGCCGCGCTGAGACCGATCAATTGAGTCTCAACGTAGTCTTCCAGCCAGTCTTTGAATTCTTTTGGGTCGTCTTCCAGCTGGCGAAGTTGCTCGCCGGTCAAACGCAGTTGGAAGCCGATCAGATTGCCAAGTTCTTCAGCCAGTTTCTGCGGGCGAGGCTTTTCTTCCGAGTCGCGTAACGTGTCGAAGAAAGCATCCAGCGCATCGGTGCGTGACTCGATTTGGGCGTCGAGGCTTTTTTCTGCGTTGTCAATCAAAGACTCGACGGCGCGCAAGGCGTGAACTTGTTCGGCTTCGATGGCGCGCTCGATCAATTTAACGGCGGCAGATTTGAGGTCCGAGCCGGAAGCGGAGAATTCATCAAGCAGAAGTTTGAGACCGAAGGATGGAAATAATTTTCCCTGCGCCTGGTACTCGCTCTTGTTCGTAGAGTACTCAAACGGCGGCTGGACTCCTTCCAGCCACGCGATCAACTTCCACGGACCTTCCTCGTCGGTCAATCCGGCTTCCACGCGCGCTTCGACTTCGGACTCCAACATTTGCGCGACATCTTCGGTCAAATCTTCTTTCGTGAAGATGCGGTCGCGCTGGGAATAGATTTGCTCGCGCTGTTTGTTCAGCACGTCGTCGTATTCGAGCAGGTGTTTGCGGACGTCGAAGTTGGCGCCTTCGACGCGATGCTGTGAGCCTTCGATGATGCCGCTTACCAGGCGCGCCTCGAGCGGAAGCGAGTCATCCACTTTGAGTCTCTGCATCAAACTGCTGACCTGTTCGCCGCCGAACAGTCGCATGAGATCATCTTCGAGCGAGAGATAAAAACGCGACGAGCCGGGGTCGCCCTGACGGGCGGCGCGGCCGCGCAATTGATTGTCAATGCGGCGCGCCTCGTGACGTTCGGAGCCGATCACGTGCAGACCGCCAAGCTGCTTGACGCGTTCCATGTCTTCGAAATATTGCAGGAAGAGTTTTACTTCTGATTCATAAAGACCGTACGTCGAGGGATCCACTTTTTGCAAAGCCTGACGGCGCTCTTCGAGTGACATATCGAACGGGTCTTGATACCCCGCGCGGCGCAGAACGCGATTGACGGCTGAGATGACTTCCTCGGCGATCTCGCCGCCGAGTTTGATGTCTACACCGCGGCCGGCCATGTTGGTGGCGATGGTCACCGCGCCGAACGCGCCCGCTCCGGCGATGATCTGCGATTCTTCCGTGTGCCTGCGCGCATTCAACACCTGATGCGGCACACCGGCCTGTAGTACCGACTTTAGTCGGTTGGTTGATTCTTCGGGTAGTTTCAAAATCTCTCGCAGGGTGGCGAGGTTCGATGGATCGTCAAGGCTGATGTTGGTAAAACCAAACGATGAGCTGAATTTTCGCAACGCGTCGGGCGTGATATTTTCCAATGGTTCATTGAAAGGTTGCAGGTCCGGAATGAGGCGGCCATCTTCTTCGAGGCCTTTGGCTTGCATAAACGCGTGGCGGATGAGCAGGATGTGCATCAAGCGGCGCACCGGTTCGGCCTTGAGTCGGTTCGATAAACGATCCGACGATTCAACCGAGGTCGTGCCGACCAGCAAAGGACGTCCCAGCACGTGATAGCGGACGATCTCCGCAACAATCGAACGCAGTTTCGCTTCAACCGTTCGATAAATGACATCGGGATAATCTTTACGGCGATAGAACAAAGGTTGATTGGCATCATCACGCCGCGCGTAATACGAGTATTGATAGCCCTCTTCATCTTTTGCTTTGACTTCAACCAGCGGCGCGTCTTTTCCAAACGCCTGATATTCGAGGTTGGTGGGGATGGGCGTGACTTCGAGTTTATAAATTTTGCTGAACTCTTCGGCTTCGGTCAGCGCGGTGCCGGTCATGCCCGCCAGTTTTTTGTACATACGGAAATAATTTTGCAGAGTGATGGTCGCGTAGGTCACGTTCTCGGGTTCGACACGCACGCCCTCCTTGGCCTCCACGGCCTGATGCAAACCGTCGGACCATCTTCGTCCGGGCATGAGGCGGCCCGTGAATTCATCCACGATGACGACTTTGCCGCCCTGCACAAGATAATCCTTGTTGCGATGGAAAAGATATTGCGCGCGCAAAGCCTGTTCGAGATAACCGGTGAGGCGCGCCTGTTCGGGCGTGACATCTTCCGGTCGGTCCGGATCCATGAGCGGCTGGCCCAAAATGGCTTCCACATGTCCCACGCCGACTTCCGTTAAACTCACCGTCCGGTCTTTTTCGTTGACCTCGTAATCTTCGGGCTTGAGTTGCTTGACGATCTGCGCCATGCGGCCATACCACTCGAGGTCGCCCTGCGCCGGCCCGGAGATGATGAGCGGCGTGCGCGCTTCGTCAATCAGCACGTTGTCCACTTCGTCCACGATGGCGTAGTAGTGACCGCGTTGGACGCGATCGCTGAGGCGCATCGTCATGTTGTCGCGCAGATAATCGAAGCCGAACTCGGAGTTTGTTCCATAGGTGATGTCGGCTTTATATGCCTCGGCGCGATCCACGAGCCGCAAATGATTCTGATCCTCGTGCGGCGATTCTTTTTCAAAATCAACGATGAAGGCCTTCTTGCCGTTCTCGGTCGCGGCGGCCATTTGCAACACACCAACGGACAGCCCAAGCATGTTAAAGATGGGAGCCATCCAGCGCGCGTCGCGTCGCGCCAGATAATCATTGACCGTGACGAGGTGCACGCCGCGCCCGGTCAATGCGTTGAGATACAGCGGCAGAGTCGCGACCAGCGTTTTGCCCTCGCCTGTGCGCATCTCGGCGATCCTGCCGCGATGCAAAACAATGCCACCAATTAGTTGAACATCATAGTGGCGCAGGCCGATGGTTCGTTTGGAGGCTTCGCGCACTGCGGCGAACGCCTCGGGGAGGATTTCATCTAAGACCCCCCTTTCATCGCCCTCACCCCTGTCCCTCTCCCAATTTTGGGAGAGGATGTCCGAAGGACGGGTGAGGGAGAGTTTCCCTCTAAACTCCTCCGTCTTGGCGCGCAAAGCCTCGTCCGAGAGTTTTTCGAACTCCGGCTCGAGGGCGTTGATTTGGTCAACAATCTCGCTTAATTTTTCGATTTCACGCTTGTGGGGGTTTCCGCCGACCACACTGACGAATTTCTGAAGCATAAATACCTTTCACGCTTGTTTAGGATTCCCGCCAACCACACTTCCCCTCAAAAAGCGAAGGGCAGGCAAATTCTGAAGCATAGAATCCCTTTCGGAGAAGGGATTATAGCATACCAAAATATCCCGAAACTCTCAGCTTCGGGATATTATAAGAAAAGTTTCTAGAGATGTTTTACGAATCGAAATCTGAGATCCAGAACAATTAACCCCCACTCTTTGTCGATTTTTCGGTTTTTGTTGGCTTTGATTGTTTCCCACCCGTCTCAGAAGCATATTGTTGTATTTGCTCGGATTTGGCTGGTAATGTGGCCGCAGGTGAAGGATTTATCCATCCATTTACCTCTGCCACTAAACGAGCAATTCCATAAGGGATTGCTACAATTGGGGTAAATAGAATCCACAGTGTCACGTCAATTAAGATGTAGGCGGCCCTCCAAATCACATCAGCCAGAAATGCCAGCACCGGAAGGACGCCAATGATTAGGATGGCTAACAAATAGATCAACACTATAAAACCTGAGGCCGCAGGCGTGAAAGTCAGGGCTGCCGATAGGGAGTTATTAATGGCCAAGAGACCATATAAAACAAAAGATAAAATCAAATCTGAAGTTGGGCTCGACTCCAGATAACCTAGCGATATTAATCTCTGAACTGCAAGGGCAATCATTACGACGACAGCAAACAAAGTCACCGTTACAGCAAATAGCTTGAAAATCTTCTTCTGGGCGTCAGACAATGTGTCGGTATCAATTAACGCACCCTTACCTGACATCTCAACAAGCATCCATACACCAACCACCGTTGACATTACCGCCCCTCCTAAAACCGCAAGCTCCAATCTTTGCAATAGAGGGGGCAAATCAGGTGGAATCACACCCATGAGGACAAGGGTGGCCGCAACAACGATTGCATCTGCAATAAGGAAGAAAACAAAGAAAACCAGAGATATGACATAACCTAATGACCTTAAGGGGTTTTCAGGGTCAAAAACACGGTCTCTTTGAGCGTTAATAAATTTTGTTAAGGTGCCGTCACGCTTAGAATCGTTATTGGTCTTTGAATCGGGATCGGTCTTGGCCTCACGACGGCTATTTAGCGCCAATTGCTCCAAGAATTCCCTTGGATAAAGCGGGGGTTCATTTGGTTCCTTATCCTTCTTGAAAATTATTGGCTTGGTAATCAGTTTACCGAGTCGTCCGATGAGATTCTGCCATCGCTTGACCCAAACCAAATCTACCACTATCCATATAATCGCGACTATCCCAAAGTATTGCCAATGAAAGAGATCATAGAAGAACTGTAGTAATGTGGACATGGCTACCTCCCGATAGCATCTATCAAATTTACTTCAGCACGCACGCCATTCCAATAGACCACTTTCTCAGCGCCGTATTTTTTGAATTCAGGACTCCAATACTCTCTTAATTTCATGCAACTTGGCTGATCTATATCCCTGCAATTTGGCAAGATAGCATATATATCTACACCACTTAAGTTGATAAACAGATTGTCAGGGTTGTATTCCCTATAGACCTGCAAATCGTCGATAATTATTAAAGTACATTTACTGTAGTTTTTACATTCAGCCTGAAAAACTATTGATGCAAAGCTTAGTCCATAGTAAACGCCGCCATAATAGAGTTCATCAGTCCTAAACGGCGTTTCTATAACACCTAGACCTTTGTCGTGATTCGTAATCTCTGTAGCAAAGTTCTTCTCTGCATCATTTATTTCAGCAGTTGCAGTTCCGTTCCACGCAGTGGCTGTTAGTTTAACCACAGTATTCCAATAAGACACCCCACAGGCATATCCCGCCGCATTTGCAGTTTCAACAGCCGCCCTTCCAATTGCCTGTTTTGTCTCAGCTTGTTTTGTTGCAACATAGCCAAATCCAGGTGTTAGAGTAACTACGGGAGATGGCAGAGGCGTTAGAGTCTGTGGAAGCGAAGGTGTATTATAAAGTTGAGGAACCGATATATAGGAATAAAGTCGTGCGACCCTTGCACTATCATAAGAAGAATAGCCCAATTGAAAAATTGATACTTGACCACCTGGTTGTATAAGATGAGGAACTATTGTATCAACAAACGAGGGGATGTCTCGAATTTTCTCTTTGGTCTCCAATTCGAGGTATTGATCGCCTATGGTTCGAGGGCGAGGGTCATATAAAATAACAATTAATTGAGTCGCTCCCCATTCTGAGGGCGTAGACAAACTCAGGTTAGGGTCACAGGTTGGTGTTGCGGATGGGGAAGACGTCCAAGTTGCGTATCCAGGCGTCTGCTGACTAGGAGTCCCACCACAAGCACCCAATACTAGCAATATGAATAGAGAAAAGACTAGGATAAACTTTATCCCTGTTGAATTCCAAACCCTTGTCTGTAATGTTTCCATATGATTGCTCAATCTCCTAGATGAATGACCCAATCGAGAGTGATTCAATGGAACCAGAATATATTAATGTTGCCCTAATTTAGCACAAAGTCAAAAAAAAAACAAGTGGTTTTCTTCAACTTTTTGCTTCCTCCTCGCTCTCCACAAAACCGTCAAATACAACGTGGTCTCTACCCCGCCAGCACGGACTCCACGGTCAAATCCTGATTGGCGTTGATCAGCCGCGTCGCGTTCTCAACTGCGGTGAGAATCTTTTTTCGGTGCGCCATCAGGAACAGGTCCAGGGCATCGCCGCGGGCGGAGCAAAACAGTTCGCGGGTTTCCAGTGGAATCCCAAACGACTCCTCGCACCAACCCGTCAGATAACCCGCATTGATGTGGCAAATAGCCTTCTGAGTCTTTTCCCCTTCCGCTAAGAAGCCTTCGGCCTCAAAAGATTGCTGGTTCGCAAACACCAACAGGAACGTTTCATCTGCCACGGGATGAGTGGGATAGAGCAAATTGACAAACGCCCAGCCGGAAAACGAAAAATACGTGGGACCGAAGCCGAATTTTTCCAGCGGATCCTTCAGCCCAAAACGGTCGAAGAATTTGCGCGCTTCCGTCCGCCCCACGGCTTTGCCGAACGCGTACAAAAGTTGATCCGAGCCATGCTCTCCATAGATTTCAGTCAGCACATTGCGCAGGACTAATGATAGTGAATCTGTACGCGCCAGAATGAAGCGGTCCTTGCTGACCTCCACGCGGCCGCGCGCCGGCACGCTCTTCAGGGAATCAAAGTATTCCTTGACCGATTCCCTAGCTTTTTCAAAAACGGACGATAATTCAGGAGGGACTTCTGCGGCTCTCATGACTCACTCCAAGGGAAAAAAATTTGATCAAAACCAGCATGTCATTCCACTACCGTGTTTTCGCGCTCCCGCATTGATCAAATGGGGCTTGCCTCGTTCTTCAAATATTCATCAACATCTCGAACAAATCTCTCAGATGTCGAAAGGATTTCTTCTGCCTGGTCTCTTTCGACAGCAAGAAGTTCGCGATAGTCGCCAATCTGTCGCAGGTCAAAGGCCCGATGAAGGGCCTTGCTGATTTCCTTTGGAAACTTACCTTTCTTCACGAAATGCTCATCAAATAAGGCGATCACACCGCTATGTTTCGATGTGCCTTTGTCCACGGTAATCAGAAGAGCGAGCACGCTGTAAAACATGGCGTAATAAGCGCGATTAACCACGCTCGCGGGACTACCACTTTGATCGAAAAGCAAACGCGCATCACGAAGTGTCTCGCGAGCGCGTTCCATTCGATATTGGATGAGTTCCTGTTTGTCAAAAGACTCTTCGCTCACGCGGCAATACCTTCATTTTTCACGGTGCGGAAGAATGGCGAAGCAGATAGTCGGATTAATTCACTTTCGGTGGCAGGAATGATGGAGAGTACCTGCCCGGCTTCGAAGCCTACCTCCCATGCGGTATCCAAAGCAATATTCAAAGTACTTTTTTCGAGAGTTGGAAGAATTACCAGCAAATCAACGTCAGACATCGGTGAGGCCTCATTACGCGCTTGCGAGCCAAACAAAATAACGCGCACCGGTTGACCCAATGCATTTGTCAGCCGCTGACGATAGCGGGAAGCCAATTTCAAAGCCTGTGAGCGAGAAACATGACGAGCCATAGAAGAAATTATACTCTCCTATCCATTTGGTTTTGGAATCATTTTCACCTCATCCTCCGACCTCACCCCACGCTTCGCGGCCATCTCCTAAAAGGAGAGGGGGGAATCTGTTCTTTAAAAATCCATCCGGGTTCATCCGCGTTTATCTGTGGCTATTTCCTCCGCGCCCTCCACAGCACCGTCAGATACAACGCGATTCCAAAGTTGAAGAAGTTCGTGCCGCGAATATCGGGAACCATGCCGATATAGACTCCCTGTGGCCAGAGAAACGCCAACAGCGCGGCCAACTGACCGATGAGGAATTTATCGTAGCCATAGATCAACAGCGTACCGAGGATCGCGCCGGTCACACTGCCGGCGCCGCCGAGGATCACCATCGAAAGCATCATGGCCGAGACGTGAAAGGCCGCCACGTCCGGGTCAATGTAACCAAACGTGCCCGCGTACAATGCGCCTGCGATTCCCGCGAGAGCAGATGAGATCACAAAAGCCAGAATGCGATAGCGCGCCGTATCCACGCCAAACGAAATCGCGGCGGTTTCATCTTCAGACGAGGCCAGCCAGGCGCGGCCCGTGCGTGACGACATCAATCGTCCGCTGGCGAAGACGGCGAGAAGCACAAACACGAGGACGAGATAATAGCCTGCGGACGGGCCAGCCAGCGTCAGTCCGAAAAGATGCGGCGCGGGCAGAGCGCTCATCCCGCCCGATCCGCCGGTCACGCTGCGCGCGTTCACGATCACCTGTTGAGTCATCAATCCCAGCGCAAGAGTCGCGACCGCCAGATAATCGCCGCGCAGTCGCGTCGCCGCCGCGCCTTTGATCACACCAAACAAAGCCGCCACACCTGCGCTAATCAACAGCGCCAACATGAAATCAAGTTTCCAATGCAACGTGAGCAGGGCCGCGGCATAACCGCCAATCGCAAAACTCATGGCATAACCAAGATCGAGCACGCCCGCCAGGCCAAGCAAAATGTTGAGGCCAAGTGTGAGCAAAATGAAAATGCCAAGGCCGCGCAAAATGACCTGACCGCCGAAACCGAACAACGATGTGACGATGGGCAATGCGGCCAATGCAATCAACAGCGCGATGAGAAACCGCTTCGCGCGCGGACCCTGAACGGGCGCCGTCAAAACGACCGAGTCGCGCGCCGCAACTTGTTCCGTTTGCCCGTCGCCGCCTGCAAAGCCGCCGCGCCGCCAAACGAGCAACGCGGCCAATAAACCAAGCAGGAGCACCGGAGTCCACGAACCGGTGAGGAAGTAATCACTGAACGAACCGACCACGCCCAGCAGAAGTCCGCTCAACAACGCGCCGACCGGACTGCCGACGCCGCCAAGTAGGGCGGCGGCAAACGCGAAGAGTCCGCTCTCCGCGCCATCCTTTCCAAATGGACGCGAGTAATACATGGCAAAGACAAAGGCCGCCGCGCCCGCCAGCGCGCCGCCCAAGGCGAACGCGCGCCGAATGGCTCCATCACGATTGACGCCGACCATCTGCGCCAGGTCTTCATTCTGCGCCACAGCGCGAATGGATTTGCCCAACCTGGTGCGCGCCAAAATATAAGTGGTCACGACCACAAATAGAATCGCCGCGACCCACACGAAAACATCCGAGGCCTGCAAAACGACTTTGCCGTGCAGTAAATTTCCGAGCGGCAGGAAGTTGGGGATGCCGTCCGTCGGCACTTCGGGCAGACCCGGCACACTGCGATGCTCGCCGCGAATGAACGATTTCTGATACGTGCGCCACACGAGCGCGCCTTGATAAAGAATAAATGAAATGCCAAGCGAAGCAATGACCGGCGCCAGTTTAGATCTTCCGCGGAAAGGACGGAATGCGGCCTCTTCGACCCCAAGACTCAGCAACGCGCCGAAGCCCACCGAGGCGATCAAAACGCTAACCAAAACGAGAACGCGCGTCGGCGCGGGCCAGTTGAGATTCAGTCCAATGATGTTGATGGTTGAAGTGACAAAGGCGCTGGTCAATGCAAAGACATCACCATGCGCGAGATTCAGAGTCCGCACCGTGTTGTAGATCACCGTCACGCCGATGGCGTTGAGGGCGAGAATCGCGCCGTTGACCAGGCCGAATATCAACAATTGAAAGATCAGGTCGCGGCAGTTGACATTTTTTCCACACCACGTCGAGGTCACGGGCGCGGCGGTTGTTGTTTGCACGGCTTGTTGTTTCGTCGCGGTCCAGTCGGCTTGCAGGGACGTCTGGCAATTGGCACGCCCTTTCCAAACGATGGAGATGTGCCCCGACGCCGAATCACTCGATGTGAATGTCGCATCCGCGGTCAAGTCATCGCCGAATTTTTGAGAGAAGGAATTATTTTGAACACGAGGCTGAGATTCGGGCGGGATAAGAGAGTGGTCAATACCCGTGCATTCAAGTCCCAGCGCGCCCATGTAATTGTAGACAAAAGAAGTAACCGCTCCTTCCTTTATCGTAAATATGACCGTGATCTCACGGCCATCCTGCGCCGTACCTTTTCCTTTCCAATCTCCGTCATAGGGACTCGCAGAAGTCGAGACCCGTGTTGGAACGAGAGTTGGCGTTTGAACGGAGGGTGCACATGCCGCCAGGACCGCGGCGGTAACAAAAACAATAAAGAGGGACGTTATCCTTTGGCGAGACATGTCGGCGAGTATAGCATACACAAATGGAAAGAATAAAACACGAATGATGCGAATGGCGAATTGCACGAATTTTTTTCGAAGCATTCATACATTCGCTGATTAATGCAATTCGCGTTGAAGCCGATTTTTTAAGCCGCACGCATCTTCTGTGTTTGAACATGCGTGCTATAATCGCCTCCATCCACCGGATACTGGTAACTGATTACTGAATGCTGATCACCTGAAATGTCCTTCGCTCACCTCCACGTTCACACCGAATATTCCCTGCTCGACGGCTTCAGCAACATCAAGAAGTTGGTCCAGCGCGTGAAGGAAATGGACATGCCCGCCGTCGCCATCACCGACCACGGCACGATGTTCGGCGTGATTGACTTTTACAAGGCGGCCAAAGAGACGGGGGTCAAGCCCATCATCGGACTCGAAGCCTACATGGCCGCGCGCGGCATGAAAGACCGCGACTCCAAGCTGGATCGCTCATCCTATCACCTGCTTTTATTGGCGGAAAATGAAACCGGTTACAAGAACCTGCTCAAGATTGCATCCGCCTCGCAACTCGAGGGCTTCTATTATTATCCCCGCATAGACCATGACTTCTTGGCGGCGCACTCCGAAGGGCTGATCTGCACCTCGGGCTGTATGTCCGCGGAAATTCCGCGCGCCCTGCTGGACGACAATCCGCAGGAGGCTGTGCGGCGCATGAACTGGTACTACGATGTCTTCGGCCCTGACCGGTTCTTCGTTGAATTGCAACAGCACAACATCAAAGAAATCACAGACCTGAATTGCCGCCTCGTTGAAATGGGCGCGCGCTACTCTGCCAAATATGTCGCCACCAACGATGTTCATTATATAAATCCCGAAGACGCGCGTTTGCAAGACATTCTGCTTGCGATTCAAACCAACGCCCTGTTGACCGACAAAGACCGCATGAGAATGACGGACGAGTCCTATTATCTGCGCACGCCGCAGGAAATGAGTCAGTTGTTCGCGGAAGTGCCGGAGGCGTTGAGCAACACGCTTCTCATTGCCGAGCGTTGCAACGTGGACTTGTCGTTCAAAGGTTATCATCTGCCTGAGTTCGCAGTGCCGGAGGGATTTACACCCAAAAGCTATCTTCGTCACTTGTGCGAAGAAGGAGCGAAGAAGCGCTACGGGGAACGCGCCGCCAGTCCCGAGGTCAAGGAAAGACTCGATTATGAGTTGAGCGTTGTCCACAAAATGGGATTCGACGCCTACTTCCTGATCGTATGGGACCTGTGCCGCTACGCGCGCGAAAATGGAATCTGGTACAACGCCCGCGGTTCCGCCGCCGGTTCGATCATCGCCTACACGTTGAACATCACACTCGTGGATCCGATCCAGCATGATTTGATCTTTGAACGGTTCCTCAATCCGGGCCGTATCTCGATGCCCGATATTGACCTCGACTTCCGCGATGACCGCCGCGCCGAAATGCTCGAATACACAGCGCGTAAATACGGCAATGACAAGGTCGCGCAGATCATCACGTTCGGCACGATGGGGACAAAGGCCGCCCTGCGCGACGTGGGCCGCGTGATGGACATCCCGTTGAATGAAGTGGATCGCGTGGCGAAACTTGTGCCGTTCGTTTCGGGCCGCACCACCACCATGCAAGACGCGCTCGAAGTTTCAGAGTTCAAAGAACTTTATGAGACTCAGGATCATTTGCACGAACTAATTGACATCGCCTCGCGCATGGAAGGCACGGTGCGCAACGCGGGCACGCACGCCGCAGGCGTGGTGATTTCTGACAAGCCCATCATCGAATACCTGCCATTGCATCGCCCCACTTCGGGATCGGAGGAGACGCCCATCAAGACCGTGACTCAATTCGAGATGGGCGTCCTCGATTCGCTCGGCATGTTGAAAGTGGACTTCCTCGGGCTGATCACGTTGAGCGTGATGGCCAAGGCCTGCGACATGATCGAGAAACGTCACGGCGTGCATCTCGATTTGGACAACATCCCGCTCGATGATCCGAAAGCTTTTGAATTGATGGGCGCGGGACAAACTGCCGGAGTCTTCCAGGTGGAAGGCGGCGGCATGACGCGCTGGCTCGTGCAGATGAAACCCAGCAAACTCGATCACATCATCGCCATGGTCGCGTTGTATCGTCCCGGCCCGATGCAATTCATCCCCGATTACATCGCGCGCATGCACGGCGAGGCGCAGGTTGAATACCGCCATCCCGCGATGGCTCCGATCTTCGACTCGACGTATGGAATTCCTGTTTATCAAGAACAATTGATGCGCGCCGCGGTTGAATTAGCCGGGTACACTCCCTCCGAGTCCGACGAATTGCGTAAAGCGATCTCGAAGAAGAAGAAAGAAGACATCGAGAAGCATCGCAGGAAATTCGTCGAGGGCGCGGTCAGGCATGGCATGGCGCGCGAGACTGCCGACGCCATCTATGCGGACTGGGAAGAGTTCGCGCGCTATGGCTTCAACAAATCCCACGCCGCGGATTACGGCGTGATCGCGGTGCAGACCGCGTATCTCAAGGCTCATTACACTGCCGAATACATGACGGCTTTGCTCTCGGCTTCGGCGGGCCAGACGGAAAAAGTCGCCTACTACGTGGCAGACGCGCGCACGATGGGCATCCCGGTCCTGCCGCCGGACATCAACGCCTCAGGCTGGGACTTCGAGATCGAAGATGTGGATGGGAAGCCCAGTATCCGCTTCGGCCTCGGCGCGATCAAGAACGTGGGCCAGGGCGCGGTGGAATTGATGATTGCCGAGCGCAAAGCCAACGGCAGGTTCAAAGACCTGAACGATTTTGCGCGCCGCGTCGATCTGCGTTCAACCGGCAAACGCGCGCTGGAATGTTTGATCAAAGTCGGCGCGATGGATTCGTTCGGCAACCGCGCCGCGCTGCTCGCGTCGCTCGAACGCGTCGTGTCCATCAGCAGTAATCACTTCCGCGCCAAAGAAGCCGGGCAAATGAGTCTCTTCGGTGAAGCCACAGGCGTGGTCGAGGAAATTCATCTGCCCGATGTCAACAACGTGGACAAGCGCGAGATGCTCAACTGGGAGCGCGAACTCATCGGCCTCTACATCTCCGATCATCCGCTCACGCCGTATCAGCAAACCTTCGCGCAGATCGTCAGTTATTTTTCCGGTCAACTCTCCGAAGCGCAACACGAAGAAAAAGTGCGCGTCGCCGGCCTCGTCACCGCGGTGCGCCCATACGTCACCAAACAAGGCAAGCCGATGGGCTTCGTCACCCTCGAAGATATCCAGGGCAACATCGAACTCGTGCTTTTCCCCCGCACGTGGGAGAAACATCGCGAAGCACTCTCGGTCGGGCAGATCGTGATCGTGGAGGGCAAAGTGGACGCAAACTCCACGCCGCCCAAGATTCTGGTGGATGTGATTCGCACCGAAATCAAGATGATCGAATCGGTGGACGCGCAACCGCCTCGATCCGCCCCGATCACGGCTCCCGTTTCAAAGACCATGCCGCGTCCCGCGCCGCAGACCGCCAAACCTGCAACAGCGACTCATCCGCGCCAGGTCGTGGAACAACCATCAACTTATGCAGTCAAGCCCCTTCACCCCAGCTCCTCTCCCGCTGGGAGAGGGACACAGGGTGAGGGAATGCAAGATGTTCCTCCTCCTCCCGATAACTTCCCCGCGGGCTGGGACGATGAATGGCAACCATCCTTCGAGGAAGCCGCCATCGCCGCCAAGGCCGAACCGCGGCCGGATATGAAACCCATCGAGCCGCGCGAGGTGGTGGAATCGACTCAAACTGAATCTGAGCCTGAAGACCAGAAGCCGGTTGAAGTCCCGCGCGAAGCGGTGACTCAGCAACCCCCTTCTGCACTCCCTCCATTTTCAGAGAAAATGGGGGGAGAGGGAGGGGGGCTCCCACCCTCGCTCTACGTCCCGCTCGCAAAGGAAGAAAAAGATCAGGATCATCCGCCGAAGCAGATCACGGTGCTGTTGCGCTCGACCGGCGACAAGGAACGCGACAAGCGCCGCATCAAGACCATCTACGGCACGCTGATTTCGTTTCATGGGCGCGACCGGTTCAGTTTCCAGATTTTCGAGAACGGCAAGGGGCACCTGATTGACTTCCCCAATGACACCACGCGCATCTGCCCCGAGATGCTGGCGCGCCTGCAAAAGTTGATGGGCGAGGAGAGTTGGCGCGTGGAAGAGATTCGGTTTCAGTAGTCAATAAGTAAACTATTTGATGTTAGCCATCACAAATTATTAAAGTGTGTATGCAAAATCAATTTCATGTGTCATTCTGAGGAGCGAAGCGACGAAGAATCTCAAATTTTGAACGAAAAAAACGAGATTCTTCGCTCCCGTTGGTCGCTCAGAATGACATGAG
>Ga0070741_10007485_pt1 | contig 22546 bp, 19 predicted proteins | sample Coa_R1_4_FD_66440 | JGI IMG/M metagenome (GOLD analysis project Ga0070741, IMG submission 66440) | Surface soil microbial communities from Centralia Pennsylvania, which are recovering from an underground coalmine fire - Coalmine... | ecosystem: Environmental > Terrestrial > Soil > Unclassified ... | reverse complement strand
TCCTGTAGGCCCATAGGTCCTGTAGGCCCATAGGTCCTGTAGGCCCATAGGTCCTGTAGGCCCATAGGTCCTGTAGGCCCATAGGTCCTGTAGGCCCATAGGTCCTGTAGGCCCATAGGCTAGCTGGTGCATCCGCCAAGTCCCCGGCTCCGGAATCTCGCTGGCAGCACGTGGCACGGAGCTGCCGGAGGCACCACTAACGTTCTTCTCCCTCGCCGGGGGCCATTATACGCAGGCGCGCCCGCGTCGGGCAGTGCGGGACTCGCTGTAGACCCACGGCACCACGGCACGGTGCTTGCCAAGGAGCAGGGCGAGCCGCTAGAGATAGAGCAGCAGAGCTTTATCGGCCGGCGGTACGGGCGGCACAAGCGTGGCATGGCTCTTGCGCACATGAGGATGGCCGCACCGGCCTGCCCGTGGCTGGTCGAGAGGGTGGCGATGGGTAAGGGGCACACACCAACGAGCGGAGTGCGCCGTGGGAGCTTGCATCTGGTGAAGCCGGAGACCTCGGAGTCGGAGCCGGCATCGCCGGCAGGCACTCTCATCCTGATCGTCGACGATGAGGGGGCGATCCGTGACCTGCTGCGCTCCGCTTTGGAGGCTGAGGGATACCACGTGCTGGCCGCCGGCGATGGCGAAGCCGCGCTGGCACTCTACGAGCGGTACCAGCCGGAAGCGATCCTGCTCGACCTGATGATGCCGCGCCTGGATGGCCTGGGGTTCTTGCACGAATTCCGGCGCCGCTTCCCGGCGGCGGATCCACCGATCTTCGTCATGTCGGCGGTGCGTACGGCCGGCGAGCATGCGCGTGCCGCCGGCGTGGACGGCTTCTTTGCCAAGCCGTTCGATCTCGACCAGGTGATCGAGACGGTGGCGGCCTCCTTGCGGGGCCGGCAGCAGCGGCGGGCCAGCGGCCCGCATACCGACAGCAGGGGCAAGAGCGACGCGAGCAGTGAGCAGCGTCCTTGCCTGCAGGCATAGCCGGTCGGTCGCTCAAGCGAGAGCTCCTGGCTTTTCATGAGGCAATGCACGCTCCAGGCGCCTGGGCCACCGGTGCATCGGCACGATCTGCTACTGCCCCTGGTGCTTCACCAGGTCGGAAGGGACCACTGCCTCTCCTGGTTGATGCCTCAGGGCAGAAGAGGCTACTGCCCCTGGTGCTTCACCAGGTCGGATGCCACCTGCATCAGGTCGTCCAGCGTGTAGCGGGAGACGAGGACGATATCCTTGCGCTGCACGCGGCGCACGTAGTAGGCGGTGCTATCCGGATTGAGGCCGCCTATCTGGATGGTCCACGGCTGGCCCTGCCTGGTGGTCACGCTCAGCGTGAGCTGTGGCTTATCGAGCCCGTAGTCGGCGCCGCCGTTGCCGGCATCTGGATCGGTGCTGATCACCCGATCGATCTGCAGGTCGGCTAGCTGGTTGAGCAGGCCATCGAGCTTGGTCGATGGCGAGAGCACCACCGGGCCGGGTGTGGCCTCCGGCGGCGGCGTGGGGGTCGGCGTGGGAGTCGGCCCGCCGGTGGTGAGCTTGCCGCTGGCGTCCCGCGTGAAGGTCACGCTGCCGTCGCCCGTCGTGAGCGTCACCGTGGCGGCCTGGTCGGCCCGGTAGGGCAGCACCAGCTTCGCCGCCGCGCTGGGCGGTGTCTCGTAGCGCCCTTCGAAATACCAGGCCGCGCCGGCGGCGAGAATGAAAAGCACTACCAGCGCGGTGGTCAGCGGTGAGAGCGGGAGCGGCCATGGGCGGCCGAAGAGCGAAGGCGCACCGCCGGCCCGCCGGGGCGGCGGCTGGGGCTGGCGCACGCGGCGCGGCATCGGACGCAGCTCGCGCGGGCGCCGCGCCGGCGACGGGGCACGCGCGGCGGGGGCCGGTGGACGTGAACGCGGCTGGATCCCGGCTTCCGGCTCGCTCATCGGCGCTGCCACCACACAATGCCGCCGGCCAGGAGAACGGCCAGCGGAATGAAGAAGACAGTCGTGTAGAGCACCAGGACCGACGACTGGCTGGTGAGGACGATCGGCGGCTCCTCCTGCGGCTGCGCGCGGATGGAGATCAGCGATTCCTCCTCGGTGAGCCAGTCGACGCTGTTGACGAAGAAGTCGCTATTGCCCAGCACCTGGCCAAAATAGGTGTTGCTGGCGAACTCGGCATTCCCGACGACGACCAGCCGCCCTTTGGGCTTGCTCTCGCCCGCGGCCGGCGTGGGCGTGGGCGTCACTCCGGGTGAGAAGGTGGGGGTCGGCTCCGACTGGTTGATGGCCACGGCAAAGGTGACCGGGCCCTTCACGTCGACGCCCTCATCATACTTGGCGGGAGCGCCGGAGAAATCGGTCTCGCCCCAGGCGCGGTCGGTCGATTTGAGCAGCGGTGCGATGGCAAACTCGGCGCCAGCCCCCGGCAGGATAGTGACCGAGCGGGCCCCAGGCAGCAGCAGGTCGGGCAGCGAGCTGGAGATCCGGTGTCCGGTCTGCGGGATCGGCGCCGGCGTGAGCGGATCGCCCGGGTAGCTACGGCCAGGGTCGATCACGATGTCGTCGTCGACCTTGACATACCACTTGGCCAGCAGGTCGTTGAGCCCATCGAGATCGGTGCGCGGCTCGGCCAGCACCAGCAGGTGCCCGCCCCGGTTGTTGAGATAGTCCTCGAGCGCCTGCTTCTCCGGATCGAGCAGCGGGGCGCGCAGCCCGGCGATGATCACCGCGGCTGCGTCGTCGGGAACTCTGTTGCCGGTGGCAAGCAGCGACAGCTTGTCAACGACATAGCCCTCACGTTTAAGCGCCTGCGCGGCGCTGTTGTAGCCGTTCGGCTGGGCCGAATCGGGGTCACGCTCCTGGTGGCCCTGGAGGAAATAGACCTTCTTCTGGGTGGGCCGCGTGACCTTGAGCAGCGCGCTGGTGAAGTCCTGCTCGGTCAGGCCGGTAGTCTGCTCTTTGCGATCGCCCTGCTGGAAGATGGTGATGGGATAGCTCTTGATGCCGAACTGCTGCGCGGCGCCGGGGTTGACCTCTGGATCGATGAACTCGAGCTTGATGTGCGGCGAGCGGCGCGCGTACAGGCGCAGCAGGTCCTTGGTGCCACGGGTGAAGCTATCCTCCTGGCGGCTGGGGAAGAAGGCGGTCACCTTCACATCCTGGGTCAGCCCATCGAGGATCTGCACCGTCTGTGGTGCCAGTGAGTATTTGCGGAGCGCCGTGAGATCCCACTGGGGCGAGTGCCGGTTGGCCAGCCAGTTGATCACGATCAGCAGGCCGATGAACGCGACGCTGGCAATGGTGACGTTGCCACCCTGCCGTGCCGGACGCGTGCGCAGCACGGCCGCCAGCTCGCCGGCGCGCGGGGTGATGTAGAGCGTGGCGAGCACCGCCGCCACGATCAAGAGGGCGACCGTCTGCTTGGTGAGGCTGCCGGCGGTACTGTAGGTGACCACGGCGGCCGCCAGCACCGCGGCGGCGGCCAGCCCCAGAAAGGCACTGAAGCGATAGAAGGCTGTCTCGTCCCCAGAGCCCTCATCGCCTCCAGTGCCTTCAATGCCGGCCTGGTCGAGACGCGCCGCTCCGTCCGGGCCGTTCGCTCCTGGCTCGGTCTCGATTGGCTCTGCCCGCGCGGCGGCCACTCGGCCCGCTGCGGCCGCGCGGCGTCGGCGGCGGCTCGAAGCCGGCTGCGACCGCGGAAGGTCGGGGTCACGGGGAGGATCGTTGGGGCGGTGTGGTTGCTCAGAGGTCATGCTCGCCACCGGTTCGATTCGAGGACGCGGGTGGTGATAAAGAGCGCGCCCGCGATCACGCTGAGGAAGAAGACCACGTCTTTGAGATCGATTACGCCCGAGGTGAAGCCGGTAAAGTGATCCGACAGGGAGAGATAGCCAACGAAGCCGGCCAGGCGCGAGCCGAGTATTCCCGAGGCGGCGCCGAGCACCCACAGCAGCAGGAGGATGCCGATCCCGACCACGCCGGCCACGATCTGGTTGCGCGTGAGCGACGATGAGAACATGCCAATGGCAATGAATGCGCCGCCCAGGAGCAGCAATCCCAGATAGGCGCTAATGAACGGCCCCCACTCGCTATTGCCGTAGACCTTGAGAATGACCACGTAGCCGAGCGTGGGCACCAGCATGATGGTGTAGACCACCAGCGTGGCAAGGAACTTCCCCAGCACCACCTGCGCATCGGTTACCGGGAAGGTCATCAGCAGCTCGATCGTCCCCGTCGCTCGCTCCTCGGCAAGCAGTCGCATCGTGAGCACCGGGATCACCAGCAGCAGCAGAAAGGCGGTGGTCGGGAGTAGCGGGTGCAGGTTCGCCTCGGGGAAGCCGTTGCTGAGGATCAGGAAGAAGATCAGGCCATTGATCAGGAGGAAGACGGCCGCCACCACGTAGGCAAACGGCGAGACGGCATACGAGTAGAGCTCCTTGCGGGCCACCGCGCCGATGGCGGCGAGCCCCTGGCCAAGACGGGTCATAGCGTGCGCTCCCTACTGAGCTGAGGCCACTCTCGACCGGCTGAGGCGCTGGGATGAAGGTGAGCGAGGCTCACGCGGCCGGCACTCCCTGCTCCGAGGTGGTGAGCTGGAGGAAGATCTCTTCGAGGCTCAGGCCCTGCGGGCGCAGCTCCTGCAGGCCCCAGCCAGCCCGGACGATCGCCGCTGCCAGCTCCTCGCGGACACGACTGCTCGGCTCCGTATCGAGCTCGAAGCGCGCGACCCCATCGTGCGTCTCGATCGGAGTGACGGCCAGCACACCGGGAACGTGCTCCAGCCGGGCGGCCACCTCCTGGCGTGGGCCACGCACGGCCACCGCCACGCGCTCGCTGCCGCTGAGGCGGCGGCTCAGCGCCTCGACGGTATCGACGGCGGCGACGGTGCCGCGGTTGATGATCACCACCTTGTTGCACACCATGCTCACCTCGGGCAGGATGTGCGTGCTGAGGATGATCGTCCGTTCACCACCGAGCGCTTTGATCAGCTGGCGGGTCTCGATGATCTGATTGGGGTCGAGCCCCACCGTCGGCTCATCCAGGATGAGCACCTCTGGGTCGCCCAGGATGGCCTGCGCCAGCCCCACGCGCTGGCGATAGCCCTTGGAAAGCTTGCCAATGATCACATCGGCCACGTGATCGATCCGCGCTGCATCCATCGCCCAATCAATGCTGTCGGCCCGCGGCTGCACCTGCTTGACGCGAGCAACGAAGTCAAGATAGGCGCGCACCGTCATATCGGTGTACAGCGGTACGTTCTCCGGCAGGTAGCCGATGCGCCGCCGCACCTCGAGCGAATCTTCGACCACGTCGTAGCCGGCAACGCGCGCCGTGCCGCTGGTGGGCGGGAAATAGCAGGTAAGAATGCGCATGGCGGTGCTCTTCCCCGCCCCATTGGGGCCAAGAAGGCCCAGGATGTCGCCCCGTTCGGCGCGGAAGCTGACGTCCTGCAGCGCCATCTTCGGCCCGTAGTACTTGGTGAGGTGCTCGACTTCGATCATGGGGCTCTTGGTCGGTGGTGTATCCGCGTGTGCATGCGATGCGCCGCCCGTCGCTCAGGTGCCGACGCGCTCCCATCCCGCGCCTCAGCCGACACCGGGCGCGGTCCCCACTGCTCGCCGGGAATTCTAACGGCCGGGCGCTCTGCCGGCGCCGGTTCCAGCGGCGGGCGCCCAGAGGAGTGGCACGCCCCGCGCGCCAGCGCAGCTGCTACCGGTATGGCGCTTCGCACCACATCCGGCCATACATCATCTGGATCGCCACGTAGCTCCGCCTCGCGTCTCCACCGGTCGTTCCGGCAGAGGATCGAGAATGACTTCCTACACCAGCATACGCGCTGTCTGTGGCCGCAGGATGCCCCTTCCGGCTGGCGGCATGGAAGTCAAAGATGTCACGACCGGCCTAGCTCGCCCTGATCCAGTTCGGTTCGGATGCGTCCTCCGGGCGGCAAAGGGAAGAGCTTGGCGGATGCACCACCTAGCGCGCCGTTGAGGCGATCTCTCCTCCGGCGGGAGCGCTGAGCCGGCTCGGCGGCCCCTGCCGCTCGAGCAGCCTGGTATGCCATTCAAGCTGCTTCTGCAGCTGCTCATTCTGCCGGTGCAACTCGACGAGCTGCAGCTCCTGCAGGCGCAACCGCTCCTGGGCCAGCTTGAGCTCCTGCTCGCGAGCCTTGCGCCGATGGTCGAAGACTTTGTCGATCATCTGGATCACGATGCCGGTGCCGCAGCCGAGCGCGGTAATGGCCGTAAGCGCTACCCAAAGATCCATGGCCCGAACACTCCCGTGTGCTCTATCAAGGTATCACAAGGTATCACAGCTTGAGCACAGCCAGGAAGGCTTCCTGCGGAATCTCCACGTTGCCCACGCGTTTCATGCGCGCCTTGCCTTCCTTCTGCTTCTCCAGCAGCTTGCGCTTGCGCGTCACGTCGCCGCCGTAGCATTTGGCCAGCACATCCTTGCGCAGTGCGCGCACCGTCTCGCGGGCGATCACGCGGCTACCGATCGCCGCCTGAATGGGCACCTCGAAGAGCTGGCGCGGGATCAGCGAGCGCAGCTTCTGCACCAGCTCGCGGCCCTGCGCATACGCCTTCTCTCGATGCGTAATCAGCGAGAGCGCATCGACCGGCTGGTTATTGACCAGCACGTCCAGCTTGACCAGATCGCCGGGGCGCATCCCTTCGAACGAGTAGTCGAGCGAGGCGTAGCCCTGCGTGCGCGACTTGAGCTGGTCGTAGAAGTCCACCAGAATCTCGGAAAGCGGCACGGCATACTGGAGCAGGACGCGCTCCTCGTCGAGGTACTCCATCTTCCGGTACTCGCCACGCCGGCCAGTGACGAGATCCATGATCGTCCCCACGTATCTGGAGGGCGTGACGATGGAGATCTGCATCCACGGCTCATAGATCTCTTCGATCCGGTCTGGCGAGGGCATCGCGGCCGGATTATCGACCCGCACGACCTCGCCCCCGGTGGTGAGCACCTCATATTCGACGCTGGGCACGGTGGCGATCAGGTGCAGACGATAGTCGCGCTCCAGCCGCTCCTGGACGATCTCCATGTGCAACAGGCCGAGAAAGCCACAGCGGAAGCCATGGCCGAGCGCCGGCGAGTGCTCTGGCTGGAAGACGAGCGCGGCGTCGTTGAGCTTCAGCTTTTCCAGCGCATCGCGCAGCAGCGGGTAGTCGGCGCTATCGACCGGATAGAAGCCGGCAAAGACCATTGGCTTGGCCGGCTGATAGCCGGCAAGGGGTTCGGGCGCAGGACGGGCGTCGTCGGTTACCGTGTCGCCCACGCGGCAGTCGGCCACCGCTTTGAGCCCGGTGGCCAGGTAGCCCACCTCGCCGGCCGAGAGACGGTCGATCTGCTCCATCTTGGGGCGAAAGACGCCGATCTCCAGCAGGTCGGCCACCACGCCGGTCTGCATCATGCGCACCCGCTGGCCCGGGCGGAGCTCGCCGTCCACCATGCGCACGTAGGCGATCACTCCTTTGTGCGGATCGTAATGAGAATCGAAGATCAGCGCGCGTGGCGGCGCCTGGGGCGTGACCTTTGGCGGCGGGATGCGCTGGACAATCGCCTCCAGGATCTCCTTGGCACCGGCCCCCGTCTTCGCCGAGGCAAAGAGGCACTCCGCCGCCGGCAGGCCGATCACCCGCTCGATCTCCGCCGCCACGTGCTCCGGCTGCGCGCTGGGCAGGTCGATCTTGTTCACCACCGGGATGATCGCCAGATCGTGCTCGAGTGCCAGGTAGGTATTGGCGAGCGTCTGCGCCTCGATCCCCTGCGAGGCATCGACGACGAGCAGCGCGCCTTCGCAGCTGGCCAGCGCCCGCGAGACCTCGTAGGCGAAGTCGACGTGCCCGGGCGTATCGATCAGGTTGAGCTCATAGGTTCGGCCATCGGCGGCGCGATAGTCCATGCGCACTGCCTTGGCCTTGATGGTGATGCCCTTTTCGCGCTCGAGGTCGAGCTGGTCGAGCACCTGCTCCGGATGCTCGCGGCTCGAGATGGTGCCGGTGAGCTCGAGCAGCCGGTCGGCCAGGGTGGACTTGCCGTGGTCGATATGGGCGATGATGCAGAAGTTGCGAATAAGCTCCGGCGCGGTCACTGCCAAAGTGTACCCGCGGGCTACCCCCGGGCGCGGTGCAGGTGCGGCCCGGCAGTGTATCCGGAAGGAGCAGCCACCTCCCCCAAAAGCTGGCGGCAGTGCTAACGGTGCGGCCCGGCGGTGTGGCCAGAGGGAGCAGCCACTTCCAAGGTATGCCCGCGGGCTACCGCCCGAGCCGGGCGCGCACCTGGGCGAGCATCGCGTCCAGATCTGGCGAGCGCAGCAGGGAGGCCACGCCGAGGAACGAAGCGCCGCCGGCGAGGCACGCGCCGGCTGTCTGGATGGCCACCGGCAGGCCGGCGAGGCGCAGTGCGTCCAGCGTCGGGAGCGTGATCGCTGCCAGCGCGGCGCCAGCCACGATGGTGCGCCCCACGGCACGGTAGAGGCCGGCTGCCAGCACGGGAACGCGCCGATGCAGCAGCACGGCCAGCGCCAGGGCTTCGGCCAGTGCGCTGGCCGTCATGGCCAGCGCGATGCCAGCATGGCCGAGCGGCCCGACCAGCACCAGCGCCAGGCCAACGTTGAGCGCCATCGCGCCCACGCCGACGGCGACCGGCGTGCGCGTATCGTGCTGGGCGAAGAAGGCGCGAGTCAGGATCTCGATCGCGCCGTGGCCCGGCAGGCCAAGCGCGTAGATCGCCAGCGCCTGCGCGGTCAGCACCGACGATTCGAGCGTAAAATGCCCATGCTGATAGATCGTCTGCACGATGGGCCGGCCAAGCGTCGCCAGGCCGAGTGCCGACGGCACCATCAAGAACAGGATGGTGGAGAGCGCGCGCTGCGTCGTGGTGGCGAAGCCGGCCCGGTCGCCGCGCGCATCCTGCTCGGCAAGGGTGGGGAAGGCCGCGTTGGCCAGCGACATGGCAAACGTGCCGAGCGGCAGCATCATGATCACCCAGGCATAGTTCAGCGCGGTGTAGCGTCCGGGCGGGAGAAACGAGGCCAGCCGGGCGGTGATGATAAAAGCAAGCTGCACCGCGCCCTGGCTGAGGAGCCGCGGCAGCATCAGCCGTGCCACCTCGCGTAGACCGGCGTCGCCCAGGTCCAGCACCGGCTGCCAGCGGAACCCGAAGCTCACCGCCCGCGGCAGCTGGACGAGGAAGTAGGCCAGCGCCCCGCTCACCACGCCCAATGCCAGGCCCAGCGTGCCGAGCGAGGGGGCAAGGAAGAGCGCGCCACCGATGATGAAGAGGTTGTACACCACCGGCGCCAGCGCTGGATAGAAGAAATGCTGCCGCACGTTGAGATAGCGCGTGATCACCTCGCCCATGCCGAAGAAGATGGGCTGGAGGAGCATCAGCCGCACCAGGGCGACTAGCCTCGCGCGCTGCAGCTCGTCGAAGCCGGCGAAGAGTGCCGGCGCCAGGCGCGGCGCCAGCACGATCCCTGCGAGTGCAGCCGCGGTGGCTGCTATGGCGATGATGTTGAACACCGCGCTTGCCAGCCGCTCCACGGCGCCCGGCCGGCGGGTGGCGAGATACTCGGCGAAGACGGGGATGAGCGAGGAGCCGAGCGCGCCGCCGGCCACGAGCGTAAAGATGGCATCCGGGATGCGAAAGGCGGCGTAGTAGACATCGAGCTCGCCGGAGGTGCCAAAGCGCGCGCTGATGATCACGTCGCGCAGCACGCCCACCAGCCGGCTGGCGACGAAGCCGCCGAGCAGGATGGCGGCCGCGCCGGCGATCCGGCCGGCCGCGGGCGGCGTGGCCTCGCTGGAGGCCGACGGCCTGGTGGCCGCGTGTCTGGCAACGCGCCGGGCGATGGCAATCATGGAGCGACTAACCCGCAGATGGTATGAGCCACAGAGCAGCTGGGACCCTGCCGTGCCTGATACGGTAGCGCAAGGAGCGACCAACCCGCAGATAGTACGTGCCGGAGAGTGTGCGGGCAACAGCGCCTTTTTCGGCTACACTGGCGGCATGGAAGCGCATGAGGCGTCGGTGAGCGGCCTGTTTACTCCAGAGAATCTCGAGTTCCTGCTCCTTTCGTTCGAAGGGCCGGACCGTCCCTATTCGCTGGCCGGCGGGCTGGGCGTGCGCGTGGACGAGCTCTCCCAGGCGCTGGCGCAGTGTGGCTTCGTGACCCATCTGATCTTCGTCGGCGATCCCGACCTGCCGGGACACGAGGTGCGCGAGGAGGGCCGGCTGATCCTGCATCGCTGGTGCCAGTGGATCAGCCGCTATCACCGCGCCGGCGTGTACGATGGCGAGGAAGGAAAGGTCGCCGACTTCAACGAGAGCGTGCCGCCGTTCGTGGTGGAGAGCATCGTGCGGCCGGCGCATGAGCGTGGGCGCGTGGTGGCGATCCTGGCCGAGGAGTGGCACACGGCCGAGGCCACGTGCCGCATTAGCGATCTGCTCCACTGGCACGGGCTGCGCCAGCAGGTGCTGCTGCTGTGGAACGCCAATAACGTCTTCTCATTTCACCGCATCAACTGGGGGCGCCTGGGCTACGTCGCGGCCATCACCACTGTCTCGAGATACATGAAGCACATCATGTGGGATCTGGGGCTCAACCCGCTGGTGATCCCCAATGGTATTCCGGAGCGCTTTCTGGAGCCGCCGAACGAGGCCGCGGTGGCCACGCTGCGCGCGGCCGTGGGTGGCTCGCCGCTGCTCTTCAAGATTGGCCGGTTCGATCCAGACAAGCGCTGGATCATGGCGGTGGAGGCGGTGGCGCGGCTGAAGGAGCGCGGCCTGCCGGTGAAGTTCCTGATGCGCGGTGGCATCGAGCCCCACGGCGGCGAGGTGATGGCCCACGCCCGGTGGCGCGGGCTGCGAGTGCGCGACGTGGACGCGCCGCGCGGTGACGATGGAGCTGCCATGCAGGCGCTGGCCGCGGCCGCGCCGGGCGCCGACGTACTCAATCTGCGTTTCTTCGTCTCGGACGACTTCAAGCGCGTGTGCTATGCCGCCTCGGACGCCGTCCTGGCCAACAGCGGCCACGAGCCATTTGGCATCGTGGGGCTGGAGGTGATGGGTGCTGGTGGCGTGGCCGTGGTTGGCGCCACCGGCGAAGATTACGCCATCTCGTTTCACAATTCGCTGGTGACCGAGACCGACGACGCGGAGGAGATCGTCGGCTATCTGATGCACCTGCGCTCGCGCCCGGCGCTGGTGGAGGAGATCCGGCGCGAAGCGCGGCGGACGGCGGCCCTGTTCACCTGGCCGGAGGTGATCGAAAACCTGCTCGGCAAGCTGGAGTACCTGGCTTTGACCAAGGGCGTGGCCCCAGCCCCTCCCGCGGCCGCCCAGCCCGCTCAGCCAGAGGAAGGCCTGCAGCCGCCGGCTGCGACCCTGGCGGAGCAACCCTTGCGCTAACCTGGTGTCCGTGCTCTGCTGCTGGTAGCCGTTTCGGATGCCCCACAGCGCCCTTCGCGGGCAGCTACGCCACCGCTCGACGTGACGCATCGGCCTGGTGGACCCTCCAGATGATCCATAGCGCCCGTGAGCCGGCCGGCACTGGCCCGGTACCCGTACTATTGACCGCGTGAACATTGGGTTTCATTCTTGGGAGTTTCCACCCACCATCGTGGGCGGCCTGGGGACGTACGCGCAGTGGGTGACCACGGCGCTAGCCGCGCGGGGACATCGGATTGTGGTCTGGACGCCGGAGCATCCACACTGGCCGGCGGCGGTGCCGCCGGTGATGGCCGGCGGCGTGGAGGTGCGACGCCTGTCGCTCTTCGATGCGACGCCGATCTTCGAGCCCGTCGTCAGCGAGGAGCTACGCAGCTGGGACGGCTTCTTCTCTGAGCTGCTCGTCTACAACCTGCTGGCTACCGGCGAGACGCTCCAGGAGCGCGGCCTGGACGTGATCGCCATTCAGGACTGGCTTTCGGCCATGGCCGGGCTCATGCTGGCCAGGCCCCATCCGGCACCGATCGTCTTTCACGTGCACAGCACGGAATGGGGCCGGCAGCCGGGCGGCGGCTCACCGGCGGTACGCCACTTAGAAGGGGCGCTGGCCTACCACGCCGATGCGATCGTGACGGTGAGCGAGGCAATGAAAGGGGACCTCGTGGCGCATGGCTGGGATGCCGGCAAGATCGTTGTGGTATGGAACGGCGTGGACCCGGAGCGCTACCACCCCGACGCAGCGCTGCCGGTGGAGATCGAGGCCGTGCGCCGCTGCTACGAGCTACCGAGCGAGGCGCGGGTGCTGCTCTTCGTCGGGCGCCTGACGCCGGTCAAAGGGGTGCTGCAGCTGGTGGAGGCGATGCCGGCGATCGTGGCTGCCGAGCCGCGGGCGCACCTCATCATCCTCGGCGTGGGAGAGCTCCAGGAAGCTATCCAGGCGCGTGTGCGGGCACTCAGGCTCGAGCGGCACGTGAGCCTGCGCTTCGAGTTCGTAACCGAGAGCGAGCGCATCGCGCACTACGCCGCCTGCGAGCTCGCCGTCTTTCCGTCGACCTACGAGCCGTTTGGGATCGTCTGCCTGGAGGCAATGGCGATGGGCAAGCCGGTGGTCGTGGGTGCGCGGGGCGTCGTGGGCTTTCGCGAGCAGGTCATTCCCGCCGGCGAGGGGCAGACGGGGCTGCATGTGGACGGCGGCAACCCGGCCGACATTGCCTGGGGCGTGCTGGAGGCGCTGCGCGACCCGGAGCGTCTGCGCGCCTGGGGCGCCAATGCTCGCCAGCGCGTGCTCGGCCACTTCACCTGGGCCCACACCGCCGAGAAGACGGAGGCCGTCTATCGGGGTGTGGTCGAGCGCTTTCGGCGCGCCTGAGGGCAGCGGAGCGTGGTGCCGGCTAGGGACAGAATCCCCCTAGAGCGGGTGACGCCTTGGGAGTCGGCTTGGGAGTCGGCCCGATCCCAGTCCGGACAGACGCTATACTTTGCAGGGAACCTTCCGTTCTGGGGATCTGCGGGGGTAACTCAGGTGGTAGAGTGCCTGCCTTCCAAGCAGGTGGTCGCGGGTTCGAGTCCCGTCCCCCGCTCCAATCGCACCCCTACCAGATTAGGAGCCACAACCTAACTGTTAGACTTGACCGAAGAGCAGCCAGCCACAGCGTTGCGCCACAACCTAAGTGGACACAACACGGAGGTAGAGAACTATGGCACTTCGGTCCCTTTCCCAGCGCACGGACGCGCCCAGCACGGCGGTCGCGCGACCACCTATCGCCAACGGCGGGCGCCGATCCCGCGCCCGCCTGCCCCACCGGCCGTGGGTGACGCGCGGCGATCTTAAGACGCTCGCGGATTCGTACCAGCGCTCGTTGCTGGCCGAGAACAAGTCCGCCAAGACGGTGGACACCTACATGGAAGGGCTGCGGCTGTTCAGCGTCTTCCTGGCGGGAAAGGGCATGCCCATGGTGGTCGCCAACATCCGCCGCGAGCACGTCGAGGCGTTCATCGCCGATCTGCTGGCGAAGTGGAAGCCCGCCACGGCGCACAACCGCTACCGTGCGCTGCACGGCTTCTTCCGCTGGTGCGTCGCCGAGGGCGAGTTGAAGGCGTCTCCGATGGCGAACATGAGGCCGCCGGCGATCCCGGAGGCGCCGCCAGACGTGCTGGGCGAGGAGGCGCTGCGCCGCCTACTCCGCACGTGCGAGGGGCCTGGCTTCGCCGAGCGGCGCGACAGCGCGATCATCCGCCTGTTGCTCGACACCGGCATGCGCCGGGGTGAGCTGGCCGGCCTCAAGGTCGAAGACATTGATTTCACCAACAATGTCGCGCTGGTGCTCGGCAAGGGCCGCCGTCCGCGGGCGTGTCCCTTCGGCCGGCGCACGGCGCAAGCGCTGGACCGCTACCTGCGCCTCCGCGCGACAAGCAACGAGGCCCAGCGGCCCGAGCTGTGGCTCAGTTGGTCGGGGCACACCGGCCCGCTGACAGCCAACGGCATCTATCAGGTCATTCTCCGGCGGGCGAAGGAGGCAGGTATCGGCGGCGCCTATGTGCACCTGTTCCGGCACTCGTTCGCCCACGCCTGGCTGTCGTCCGGTGGCCAGGAAGGCGACCTCATGCGACTTGCGGGTTGGCGCTCCCGCACGATGCTCGGCCGCTACGGTGCCAGCGCCGCCGACGAGCGGGCACGAGAGGCGCATCGGCGTCTGTCGCCGGGCGATCGGCTGTAGGTCGGGCGGCCCTGCTGCTGGACTTGCTTTCGGTCGCGGTGCGCGGCTGGATCTGGATCGTCTACCCCGCGGCATTTCTCGAAGCTGCGGTCTCCTGCTTCTTCAGTCCGGCGGAAGCGGCGCTGATGACCTCGGCAGGCGCGTGTCTCGCGGAGCGGCCCACTGCCGACGGCATCCTCTGCGTCCGCATCGGCGAGCCGCTGTACGTGACGATGGACCGGCTCATGGTGGTGCACGGGCCGGTGCCGTTCCGGGGTTGGCTACACGAGGGCACCTTGCCTGCCGCTTGAGCAACGGCGATGAGTGGGCGTGGCCCAATGGCCGTCGGACAGCGGGTGCTGGAGGCCATACAGGCCGCCTAGTGCAGGATCAGGCGACCTTTTGAGGAATCGCCAGGTGCTCGTCCTGTGGACAGCCGAAGGCGGCGCAGACGCGATCGATCAGCTCGTCGGCGGACAGCAGCCGGGCGGGCTCGGCCACACGGCGCTTGCCGTGGAGCCATTTCGGTTCGATCGGATTGAGCCAGGGGCGCTTGGTCGGCAGGGAGCAGTTCACGATCCGGATGCCGGTGCCGGCCTGCGTGACGCGGCGGTTGTGGTCGCGAATCCAGGCGCGAACCTCGCGGCTGACGTGCCAGCCGGCGTTGTCCCAGACGAGCAGCAGCGCCCGCTTGCCCAGCCGCTCCAGCTTGGCGCAGCACCAGGTCAGGTACTGGGTCGTGACCGCGCTCGTCGGGCGGCCGTCGACGAAGCGCAGCCAGGCCTGCTCGTGCCAGCCGCCGTCGGGGCGGGCCCAGCGCACCAGCAGGCCGTCGCAGGCGAGGGCCTGGGGATCAGGATCGCCCTTGGCGACCGTCCGCTCGACCAGCCGCAGCGGCTGGTCCGCCTCGGCCCAGGCGGGCAGGGCCGGGGACGCCAGGCGGCTCCACCCGACCTCGTCCTCGAAGCCGAGGGCCCAGTCCGGGTGGTCCGCCGCCAGGCGGATCAGGCGGATCAGGCGGTCGCGGGCGCTTTTTTGCGCGCCTACGCCGGGTCCGGGCTGGTGATCCAGCGCTTGGCGCGCTTCCAGCCGATGCCCAGCCGCTTGAGCGGCTGGCGGATCGGCTCGTCGCTGACCCGCTCGGCGGTCAGCCCCTGCTCGAAGCTGACCTCGGTCGCCAGGTCCAGGGTCCAGAGCGAGGTCGGCTTGCCGAAGGTCCGCGGCGACTGGTGCAGCAGCGCCCGCAGCCGCTCGGCCGCCGGCTGGTCGAAGGCTGACCGGATCCGGGGCGGGCGCGTCGAACCGGGCCGCAGGCTGGCGGCCCCGGCTCGGTTGAAGGCGTGGATCGCATTGCGCACCGTCTGCTCGGCACAGCCCAGGTGTCGCGCGATCCGGGGGACCGGCTCGCCCCGAGCGCTGGCCAAGATGATCTGCGCGCGGCGGAGGCTGAACGCGTCGGACGAGCGCAGAGCCGCCTCCACCTGCTCGCGCTCGGCGTCCGTCAGCGGACGCACCCAAATCGGAGGTCGCATGCCCAACGGTATACCGCATAACCCAACAACCACCCTGGAATTACACTAGGGCGTCCGCCGTGGCGATCTACGGTGCCGCCGTTCAGTTATGGCGGCGTGCCGGACGGCCAAGGTCAGACGATAGGCGGTCCGCGACGGAGGGCTCGCTCCAGGCTCCCTCGAAGACAGCGTGCTGGCGGGCCGTGCCGAGCGCGGATGCGGCTGAGCGCGCCGCGTAATGCACGGTTCACGTCGCCCGCACCGTCAGCGGCCGCACGTCGAGCTCGTGGCGAACGCGCACCAGGGCGGATGGATCGACGCCGGCGAGTTCCCACCACGGCGCGGGCGGTCCGGCTTCTAGCCCGGAACCGGATCAGGGTTTTCCCCGATGTCCAGGGCGGCAGATTGTGATTGGTGGGAGGTAGTAGCAGCGGATAGTCCGGCTGGCACCCACAGTCTAAACCGGAGGCCCACCGGACGGTTAAAGGGGGTGACGCATGGTGGCTACAGATGCACCTGCTCCGGCACGCCAGGGTACGTCGGCGCGCGCGCCGCGGGAGGCCACCAGCGGCCGGCCATTCGTGCACAGATTTCGCGCCAGTGACGGCCAGGCCTACGTCTACGATGGGAACACCGGACACATCCTGCGCGTCAACGACATCGTCTTCGACGCGCTCGGTCTGATTGGTACCCGCGACGACGGCGCCGTCGCCGCCGCTTTGGGACAACGCTACCCGCAGACCCAGGTCAACCAGGCCCTCCGCTCCATCCGCCGCAGCCAGAAGCAGCACGGCGTATTCTCGTCCGAACGGCCGCGGGCCATCCGCTTCTGGCATAGGAAGGCGACGCTTCGGCGCCTGTTGGAGCGGGAACTGGGCCAACTCATCCTGGAGGTTACTCAAGACTGCAATCTGCGATGCAGCTACTGCGCCTTCACTGACTTCTTCGGGCCCAGGCGCAAGCACTCACCGCAGGTCATGAGCATGGAGATCGCCCACAAGGCGATCGACTATCTGATGAGCCATTCAGCGGACCGGCAACGCGTCACCATATCGTTCTACGGAGGCGAGCCGCTCCTCAACTTCGACCTGATACGGGACTGCATCGAGTACGCCGAGCGCACCGTCAGTGGCGCGAAACTGCTCATGTTGCTGATGACGTCCAACGGAACGGCGCTTTCGAGCGAAAGAGCAGCGTTCCTCGCAGCGCACAGCGTCAGGATCATGGTTAGCATCGACGGCCCGGCCGCCATGCACGACCGTTACCGACCCTTCACGGGCGGTCGAGGTTCATTCAACGCGATCGCCAAGAACCTGTTGCGGCTGCGCGAGATGGCGCCTGAGTACTACGAAAGCTGCATAACGTTCAACGTGGTGTTGGCGCCACCGTACGACATGGAGAAGGTATTGGAGTTCATCAACTCCGGAGAGATCATAGGCCCGAAGCAAGGTGTCCGCATGACCTACGCCTCGGGCCGTGACACCACGTTTTACTCGCGCTTCACAGAGGACGAACTGGCAGCAGACGGTGGGCGTGCGGGGATGTGGCAACGTTACGAGTCTGCTGCCGTGTGCGGGCAGTTCAATGGCGAGCCGGCACCGGAACACCGGGCCTTGCACGCGCTGTTCAACCAAGGTCTGGCTGGCGTCTACCTGCGAACACTTTCGCGGCGCATGCCGCGCTACTACCACCCCGGCGGCATCTGCGTTCCCGGTGTGCGTCGGCTCTTTACTACCGTCGACGGCCGGTTCTTTGTGTGCGAGAAGGGCAACACGACGACCGAGACCCTCCAGATCGGCGACGTCGACTCGGGCGTGGACGTTGACAGGGTGTGGGAGATGATCCGCACGTATGGCGCCCTCACGGCCGTCGACTGTCGAAACTGCTGGGCAAACCGGCTCTGCAACAACTGCTTCGTGCTGGCCGAGCGAGGTGGTCGATTTGACAAGCAAGATAAGCAGATGAGTTGTGCAATCATCCGCTCACAGGTGCACACTAACATGGTTCGGATGTGTGACATTCTCAGCAAGAATCCGCAAGGCCTTAAGTTCATGGACGACATGACGTTTACCTAAATCGGTGATGCGGTCGGCCCGTCGGATCTCACGAGTGGGCCCATCCCACTGGGACGGCGTTGTGTCCAAGGCCAGAGAACGTCGAGAAAGGAGGTGATAGAGATGCGTGGAAGCGCACGGCAGGCGATTCGCCATAGGGCCGAAGGGCGCGCGTTGCGGACGCCCGTGGCACCCGGGATCGAGATCGTGCACTTCGTGCGGCCCGGTCGGGTGCGGGCCATGGCCTGCTGTGGCTGTGGCTGCAGCGGCTGCTCCAGCGGCCCCAACCCGAGCGAGGACGTGAACTCCATCGGCGCGGCTGGCGCGGGCGCGCCGGATACGGGCGGTAGCTAGCGGCCTTGCTGCGGACTGCCGCCCGCGCGATCCGGCTGACCAGCGGACTACGGCCGGGGAGGCGAGGCCGGCAGTCCGTGGCCGATGCTCGACCAGAAAAGAGGTTAGTGATGGCAAGACAATCGCGGAGGAGCCGTTCGTTCCAGACGTTTCGACTCAAGGGTATAGAGCTCATGCGCTTCGGCGCGCATCGGGGCGTCGACCGCATGGCGTGCTGTGGGTGTGCGTGCCAGTGCGCCCAGGGTACGACGGATGGGTCTCAAGCAGCCAACACCGGATCATCGGTCGATTCGGAGTGGATGTCGTCAGGCAGCGGGTCCTAACACGCCTCAACAGCCGCGCAGCCGAGGCGCAGACGGAACTCGCCGATGCGGCGATCAAGGAGCCCGGCGCCCGACCTCCCCGGCTTGGGGTGGAGAGCGCTTTCGACAATGGGCGCGGGCACCTGTCCGCGAGCGGGGGTAGTCTGAGGCGACCTGGTGAGGCGCCCCGGCGACGAGAGTGTGCCGCCCGAGCGCCTCCCCGATCGCAGGCCCGCGCGCAAATCTGGGATCGCGCAGCAGAGGAGTGAAAGAACATGCTCGCAGCTCATCGCATCCGAGTCGCGATTGTCGACACGGGCGTGAGCGGTAACGCGCTGAGCCGCCCTCGCTTGTGCCAGGTAGCCCCGCGCGTGCGCGGCGACGGAAGGGTAACAATTAGGAGTCAAGCGCCGCGCGACGAGTTTGGCCACGGGACGATCTGCGCCGCCATCGTGTTGAGCGTCGCCCCGGACGTTGAGTTGTGCAGCGTCTCGGTGCTCGGGAAGGATGGCGAAGCAGACCTCATCGACCTCGCCGCGGCCGTTCAATGGTGCGCCCTCGAGCAGATCGACGTCGCTAGCATCAGCCTGGGAACGCCGGATTCCGCAGGCGAGTCGTTGCGACCGGTCTGCGAGTTCGCGCAGGAGCGCGGGGTCGCGCTGGTTGCGTCTTCTCCGGCCCGGGGCCGCGCCTACTTTCCCGCTGCCTTGACGGGTGTCATCAGCGTCGGCGCAGCAGCGCTGCTTGACGGGCAGATCGAATACCACCCAGGCCAAGTCCCCGAGTTCACGGCGTCTGGTGCCCCCCTGACGGTAACCGACAAGAAGAAGAGCCGCACCTTCGGCGGCGGCAGCGGCTCGAGCTACGCCGTGCCGCGCGTCGCCGGGCGCGTCGCACTCGTGAAACAACAGCTGCCGGACGCCGACCTGGCATCGATCCGCAAGGCGCTGGTCGCCCAAGCAGCGGCACCCGAGGCGATCCCATGAGTGTGGCAGACGTTGTGGTCGAGGCACGCGGCTTGACCAAGCTATTCCTTCGCTCGGCGTCCGCAAGTGGGAGGGGTTACGCGACGGGCGGAGTACCCGGCGACCTCGCCATGAGGGCCTGGCTCAAGCTGCGCCGCCAGCTCGTCACCAAGCCGACACGGGCACTGGACGGCGTCGACCTTGAGGTGCGCCGCGGTTCGTTTGTTGGCCTCCTGGGCCCAAACGGTGCCGGCAAGAGCACGCTCCTTCGGTTGATCGCCGGCCTCACCTCCCCGACCAGTGGCCAGTTGGCGGTCTTTGGATTGGATCCTGCGCGGTACCGGCGAGAGGTCCTTCGCCGAACCAACTTCATCGCCGGTGCGCTCACTGGAGGCGTGTGGGTAGATCCGGACTTGACCGCCCGGCGGAACCTCCGTCTCATGGGAGACCTGTTTGGCCTGCCGGCCGCGCGGATGGACGAGGTGCTCGAGCAGGTGGGCCTCGCAGACGCCGCCGATCGGCGCGTCGGCACGTTCTCCTCCGGCATGGCGGCCCGGCTGCAACTGGCCTTTGGCCTCCTGCGGCCCGCAGAGTTGCTTGTGCTCGATGAGCCCACCGAAGGCCTCTCGCCAGACGCCGTCCGCTCGTTCCACAGGCACCTTCAGCGACTTCGCGTGGAGGAGGGCGCGACCATCGTGTACGCCTCCCACCACCTGGCGGAGCTGGAGCCCGTCGTCACCGAGGTTGTGCTGCTGGCCAAGGGCAAGGTCGTTGCCCAGGGCGAGATCCAGTCCTTGGCGAGCGTCGTGGACGGCGGGGAGCACATCACGATCGATTGCGCCCCTGCCCCCAATGGTGCGCTGGACGGCATTTCCAGCCTGCCCGGCGTCCACGACGTCACCTTGGCGCCGCCGAGGCGCGATGACGCCTCGGCCCGGATCGAACTGACGGTCGCACACACGAGCACCATCCTACCAGTGGTGCTGTCCAAACTGATCGAGCAGGACCGCTGCACCGTCTGCAACGTCGAGGTCCATCGGCTCGGGCTGTCCGACGTCTACCGGTGGTTTGTGGAGGGCAAGGCCAATGCTGCTGTCACTCAGTAGGCCGACGGCGGGTGTACAGGCGTGGTTCCGCGTCTACCGATCGCTCTTTCGGCGAGACCTGTGGATGCGCTACGCATGGATGGAGTGGGTGTTGCCCTTTGAGGGCGCGAGCCTCCTGGCGGCGTTGGCAGTCTACTTCTTCCTCGCTCAGTCGTTTGGTGGCCAAGCGCCGTTCCTCCGCGCCTACGGCGGCGACTACGTCGGGTACCTCATCATCGGGGTGGCGGGCCAGGCGCTGTTGGGGCACGCCACCAGCAGCGTGTACTCCACCGTGTTGGCCATGTACCGCGGGAGCTGGACCTCCAGCGGGGTGCGCCTCGCCATGGCCGACTACGTAGAAATGGCGCAACTCCCGCTGTCCGCGTACATCTGCGCGCACACCGCGTGGGGCTACATCCAAACGTTCCTCCGCATCGTGATCTATCTGGTCGCTGGCGCTGCGGTGTTCGGCATGCGGCCGCACGCCGACGCCCAGTATGGCGTTGCCGTCGCCGCCATCGCGCTCGGCGTCGCGGCCTGTATCGGCATCAGCCTGATCAGTGCCGGCATGATCTGGCTCCTCGGCGCCTGGCACGGGAATGAGCCAACCCAATGGGCGCTCGCGACCATCGTGCCGCTCACGGCGGGTGTGTACTTCCCGTCGGAGGCCCTGCCCCCACTCCTGCGCACGCTCGCGGAGCTCCTGCCGCAGACCCACGCGCTGAGGGCGGCGCGCTTCGCCGCTTTGGGCGGTAGTCAATACGACATGGCCGCCGCCCTCCCCGAGATCGGCATCCTGGCCGCAAGCGCCGCCGGGCTGCTGCTGGTCGGCGGCTTCCTGTTCCGCCGCGCCTTGCGAATGGCACGGGTAGCGGGGTCGCTCAGCGCCTAATGGGGAGAGGACGGCCACCATGCGCGTGATGCTCTGGACCCCCTTCTACGAGTACGACCCCAAGCGGGGTGCCGCGACCGGCGTTCAGGCCGTCGTGACGACCCTCGCGCGCGAGCTGCATCGCCGCGGCCACGAGGCAGCCATTTTGGCGACGAACACTTCCGGCGGGGGAGTGCGTGTCGGGCGCGACGGGTCCGGTGTGGTGCAACTGCGTGCAGATCTGCCGGAGCTGCTGTTCCCGGCTGAGCCGGCGGCGCTGGCGCTCGCGCGCCAACAAGTGGTGGACTTGGCGGAGTCCTGGCCTCCGGATGTCGTGAACGTGCACTACGTGAGTTGGTCGGCGCCGCTGGCGGTCGACCTGGCGGCGGCGTTGCATAAGCCGCTCGTGGCCAGCCTCCATGGGTCCGACACACACACGCATCCGTATCGCTCCCCGATGCGGCGTGAGTTGCTGGCGCGGGTCATGGGCGCCGCGGCCGCCGTGACGGTGCCTTCGCACGCGCTCCGAGAAGCGCTATGGCGGCTCGGCGCCGAGGTCGCCCACGTCAGCCAGGCGGCTCGAGTGATCGCCAACGGCGTGGCGTTGCCGAAGCCGTCCACCGAAGGCAGGCAGCGCAGCGCGGCCCTGGCTCCCTACATCCTCGGCGTCGGCCGGCTGACGCCGGTCAAGGGCTTCGACCTGCTGATCCGGGCCTTTCGCGAGCTCGCCCGCGACTTCCCGGCACACCGGTTGGTGATCGCCGGGGAGGGACACGACCGGGCGAAGCTGGAAGACCTCATCAGGGCCGACGGCTTGACCGAGCGCGTCAGCCTCCTCGGTCGGGTGTCCCAATCGTACCTGGCATCCCTCTACACCGCGGCGGACATCTTCGTGCTTTCTTCACGCGACGAGGGCTTCGGGCTCGTCCTCGCCGAAGCAATGGGCTCCGGATGCCCCGTGCTGGCGACGGCCGTGGGGGCCGCCGCGGACCTGCTCCGGCACGACGAAACGGCCTGGCTCGTGCCGCCGCAAGACGCGCGCGCTCTCTCGAATGGGGTCCGGTTGCTACTGACCGACCCGCAACGCCGCGCTCGGCTCGCCAGTGCAGGGCGGAAGCTCGCGCACGGCATTCTCACTGCAGAAGCCATGGTGGATGCTTATGTTCAGCTATTCACCGAGATCCTCGGGCAGCAGCGGCCGGGGCGGCCCGCCGCGGGCGCGGTTCCCCTTGCGGCCACCGAGGCGAGCGGCGAGCACGTTACCCTCCAC
>Ga0070741_10007484_pt1 | contig 22546 bp, 22 predicted proteins | sample Coa_R1_4_FD_66440 | JGI IMG/M metagenome (GOLD analysis project Ga0070741, IMG submission 66440) | Surface soil microbial communities from Centralia Pennsylvania, which are recovering from an underground coalmine fire - Coalmine... | ecosystem: Environmental > Terrestrial > Soil > Unclassified ... | reverse complement strand
ATCGACTTCGACGACGTCTACTACTACATCAAGCCGACCAACAAGCAGGTCAACGACTGGGACATGCTCCCGGACAACGTGAAGAACACGTACGAGAAGCTGGGCATCCCCGAGGCCGAGCGCAAGTTCCTGGCCGGGGTCACGGCCCAGTACGAGTCCGAGGTCGTGTACCACAAGAACCGCGACGAACTGGCCGAGCAGGGCGTCCTCTTCGCCGACATGGACACCGCCGTCCGGGAGTGGCCCGACCTGGTCAAGCCGTACTTCGGCTCGGTCATCCCGCCCAACGACAACAAGTTCGCCGCCCTCAACTCGGCGGTGTGGTCGGGCGGGTCGTTCATCTACGTGCCGCCCAACACCCACGTCGAGATGCCGCTCCAGGCCTACTTCCGGATCAACGCCGAGAACATGGGCCAGTTCGAGCGCACGCTGATCATCGTCGACGAGGGGTCGTCGGTGCACTACGTCGAGGGCTGCTCGGCGCCGATCTACACCGGCGACTCGCTGCACTCGGCGGTGGTGGAGATCATCGCCAAGCCCGGCGCCAACGTCCGCTACTCGACGATCCAGAACTGGTCGCCCAACGTCTACAACCTGGTCACCAAGCGGGCCAGGGCCGAGGCCGAGGCCACCGTGTCGTGGGTCGACGGCAACCTGGGCTCCAAGCTGACCATGAAGTACCCGGCCGTCTACCTGACCGGCCCCAAGGCCCACGGCGAGGTGCTGTCGGTGGCCTACGCCGGCGCCGGCCAGCACCAGGACGCCGGGGCCAAGATGATCCACGCCGCCCCGGAGACGACCTCGCTCATCGAGTCGAAGTCGATCAGCAAGGACGGCGGGCGCACCACCTACCGGGGGCTCGTCCGGGTCGACCCGGGCTGCCACAAGACGAAGAGCCACGTCCGCTGCGACGCCCTCATCCTCGACGAGGACAGCCGCTCCGACACCTATCCCTACATGGAGATCGAGGAGCAGGACGCCCGCATCGGCCACGAGGCCACGGTCTCCAAGGTCGGCGAGGACCAGCTCTTCTATCTGATGGCCCGCGGTCTCTCCGAGCAGCAGGCCACGGCCATGATCGTCAACGGGTTCATCGAACCGGTCGTCAAGACGCTGCCGATGGAGTACGCCATCGAGCTGTCGCGGCTGATCGAACTGTCGATGGAAGGCGCAGTCGGGTAACACCTTCAACACAACGGTCGGGGGGCCATGGGTTCATTCACGCCTGATGCGGCGCGCGCCCTGCCGGGCGCGGGCTGGCTGACGAAGCGACGGGTCGCCGCCGCCGAGCGGTTCGCGTCGATGCCACTGCCGACACCGTCGGAAGAGGCCTGGCGCTACAGCCGCATCGACCAGCTCGACCTCGACCGGTACCGGCCCGGCGGGGCCGGCGGCGAGGGGACGTTCCTGGGCCCGACGGTGGCCCGGGCGGCCACCGTGCGGGTCCTCAACGGCGCGGTGGTGGGGATCGACCTCGACCCCGGCTGGGCCGCCAAGGGGCTGGTGGTGGCCGACATCGCCACGCTTCCCGAGGCCCCCGAGGCCCTCGGCCGCTGCGCCGACGGCAGCCCCGACGCCTTCACCGTCATGAACGACGCCTTCGGCGCCGGCGGCACGCTCATCTCGGTGCCGGACGGGATGGTCGTCGAGGACCCCATCGTCGTCGAGCACTGGATCGCCGGAGCCGGCGGCGCCTCGTTCCCCCGCACCGTCGTGGCCATGGGGGAGGACTCCGAGGCCCACGTGCTCGAGCGCTTCACGTCGGGCGGCGATGCGCATCTCGTGGTGCCGGTGACCGAGCTGTCGGTCGGCGACGCCGCCCGGCTGCGCTTCGTCGGCATGCAGGACCACGGCCCGGAGATCTGGCAGATCGCCCTGGTGCGGGCGGCCGTGGGCCGCGACGCCACCCTGCGGGCGTCGGCCGTGGCGCTGGGCGGCGACTACGCCCGCCTGCGGTCCGAGGCCCTGCTCACCGGGTCGGGGGCCAGCTCGGAGATGGTGGCGGTGTACTTCGCCAACGAGCACCAGATGCTCGACTTCCGCACCCTCCAGGACCACGACGCCCCCCACACCACCTCCGAGCTGCTGTTCAAGGGGGCGGTGGAGGACGAGGCCGAGAGCGTCTACTCGGGGCTGGTGCGGCTCCGGCCCGACGCCGCCCGGGCCAACGCCACCCAGACCAACCGCAACCTGGTGCTCTCGGAAGGGGCGTCGGCCAAGTCGATCCCCAACCTGGAGATCGAGTGCGACGACGTCCGCTGCTCCCACGCCTCGGCGGTGGGGCCGATCGACGCCGACCAGCTCTACTACCTGGCCACCCGGGGGGTGCCGCCCGATGTCGCCGAGCGGCTCATCGTCTTCGGCTTCTTCGAGGACGCCATCGACCGGCTGGCCTTCGGGTCGGGCACCGAGCGGCTGCGGGCGGCGGTGACGCGCAAGTTCGACGCCCGCCGGTGCTGCCACCCCGACGAGGTGGCTCCGGCCGGGAACCGGGGCCAGGAGAACCCGCCGAATGCCTGAGATCCCGGTGTGCAAGGTCGCCGACGTGGAGCCGGGGAAGGCCATCCGGGTCGACAAGGACGGGCACCGCCTGGCCATCGTCCGCATCGGCGACGACTTCTACGCCCTCGACGACCGCTGCACCCACGCCGAGGCCTCGCTGGCCGAGGGCGAGGTGTGGCCCGACGAGTGCGAGATCGAGTGTCCCAAGCACGGCTCGGCCTTCTCGCTCAAGACCGGCGAGCCGCTGACCCTGCCCGCCACCCTGCCGCAGGCCACCTACTCGGTCCGGGTCGACGGCGACGACGTACTGGTGCGTGTCTAGATGAGTGTGCTCACGATCCGCGGCCTGCAGGTCAGCGTGGCCGGCAAGCAGATCCTCAAAGGGATCGACCTCGAGGTCGCCTCGGGCGAGGTCCACGCCATCATGGGGCCCAACGGCTCGGGCAAGTCGACGCTGTCGCACGCCCTGATGGGCAACCCCGACTACGAGGTCACCGGGGGATCGGTGACGCTCGACGGCGAGGAGCTGCTCGGGCTGCCGACCCACGTGCGGGCGGCCAAGGGCCTGTTCCTGGCGCCGCAGTACCCGGCCGAGCTGCCGGGCGTGCACCTCGAGCCGATGCTGCGGGAGGCGCTGACCGCCCGGGGGGCGGCGGTGGCCACGCTCCCGGCCCGCCTGGCGGCCGAAGCGGAGGCCGTGGGTCTGGCGGCGGCGGCGGTCGACCGGGCCGTCAACGTGGCCTTCTCGGGCGGCGAGAAGAAGCGCAACGAGACGGTGCAGCTGGCGGTGCTCGAACCCCGCATCGCCATCATCGACGAGATCGACTCCGGGCTCGACATCGACGCCCTGCGCGACGTCGCCCGCCGCATCGAGCAGATGACCCAGGCCGGCGACGGCGGCCGGGAGCCGCTCGGGGTGCTGGCCATCACCCACTACGCCCGCCTGCTGACGGAGCTGCGGCCCGACCGGGTCCACGTGCTGCGCGGCGGCCTGGTCGTGGCCTCCGGCGGCCCCGAGCTGGCCGACCAGCTGGAGCAGAGCGGCTACGAAGGGCTCGGCATCCCCGAAGGCGAGGGCGAGGTCGACCTCCGCTAACCGGTCCGGCCGGGACGCGAGCGGGCCCCCGGTCCGCGGGCGCGGCACCGGGGGCCCGTTCGGAACTGCGGGTCTGGTGGGGCTACAGGATGCCGCCGACGCCGGCCAGCAGGTTGACGTTGGCCGCCGCCGAGGTGCCGAGCACGGCGCTCAGGATGGCGGGCACGCCGGCCGGGACGCCGGCCACGGAGCCGACGGTCGAGAAGGCCACGCCGCCGGCGGTGGAGACCAGCCCGGTGGCGACGCCGCGCACGTCCTGCACGGTGCCGAGCGTGTCGCCGAGGAGGCCGCTGTCGCCGAGGGTGCCGACCACGTTGAGGGGAGCGTTGACGAGGCCGGCGGCGCTGACGGCCACCCCGCCGAGGCTGGCGGCGGCGGCGCCGGTCAGGCCGGCGGTGATGTTGCCGCCGAGCAGCCCGGTGGCGATTCCGGCGGCGTCACCGACGACGTCGTGGGCGTCGCTCAGGGCCATGAACGGGGCGCTGAAGGCGGTGCTCACGAGCGAGCCGGTCAGGATGCCGACGCCGTTGGCGGCCACGCCGGCGGGGGCCAGCGCGGGGGTGACGTCGGTGACGTCGATCGTGTTGACCGAGGCCGAGGCGGCCCCGTCGCCGGCGACGTGGGCGGCCATGGCCGGGGCCATGGCGCCGAGGGCGAGGGCGGCGCCGGTCACAGCGGCGAGACGGCGGTAACTGCGCTTGGACACGGGGGGTTCTCCTTGTACGCACGAAAAAGGGGTGAGCGGTGGCGCTGGGAGGGGGGAGGCAGCCGTCGCTGCCGTCCCAGCGGGCTGGATGATGCGTCCAGCCTGGGAAGGGATTCGACCCTCACCAACAACACCCTTTACAGCGTGAACAGGTACGTCCCGCTCGTCCCGTTCGCCCACGAAGGGTCGCCGCCCCGCGGCAGATAGGCGCCGTTTGACGGGATGGCGCCCGTAGACTGGCAGGATTACCCGCTTCACCGGGGGGTTGGTCGACCGTGAAGATCGCCAAACGTCAGGGAATCGCCGCCGTTCTGTGCCTCCTGCTGCTGGGGGCCGCCTGCAGCGGCGGGGGTGGCTCCAAGGAGAGCAGCGGGTCGAGCTCGTCGAAGAACAACAGCGGGAACGACATCGTCCCCACCGATCGGGCCGACCTGGCCGACGGCGGCAAGCTCACCTGGCCGATCGACACCTTCCCGTCGAACTTCAACCTGAACGAGCTCGACGGCGCCCTGGCCGACGGCGCCTCCGTCATGGGCGCCATCATGCCGGGGATGTTCAACATCGACCCCTCGGCGACGCCGGTGGTCAACAGCGACTTCGCCGAGAAGGCCGAGCTGACGGCCACGACGCCGAAGCAGGTCGTGACCTACAAGCTCAACCCCAAGGCCGTGTGGGACGACGGCAGCCCGATCACCGAGGCCGACTTCGAGGCGCAGTGGAAGGCCCTCAACGGGCAGAGCCACGACTTCCTCATCGCCTCCTCCAACGGCTACGAGAACATCGAGAGCGTGGCCAAGGGCGCCGACGACCGGGAGATCGTCGTCACGTTCGCCAAGCCCTTCGTCGACTGGCAGGGCCTGTTCAGCCCGCTGTACCCGAAGGCGACCAACAGCGATGCCAAGGTCTTCAACGAGGGCTGGAAGGCCAAGGCGCTGGCCAGCGGCGGCCCGTTCAAGATGACGGCCGTCGACACCACGGCGCAGACGATCACCCTCACCCGCAACGACAAGTGGTGGGGCAAGACGCCCAAGCTCGACACGATCATCTTCCGCAAGATCGACCGCGACGCCCAGGCCGACGCCCTGGCCAACGGCGAGATCGACTTCATGGGCATCGGCTCCGACGTCAACCGGCTCAAGCGGGCCCAGGAGATCAACACCGTCAAGATCCACCACTCGTCGGCGCCGAACTTCAACCACATGACGCTGAACGGGACGAGCCCGATCCTGTCCGACGTCAACGTCCGCAAGGCGCTGGCCCAGTCGATCGACCGCGACGCCGTGGCCAAGAACCTGCTCGGCCCGCTCGGCGTGAAGGCCACGCCGCTCGGCAACCATATCTACATGACGAACCAGAAGGGCTACGTCGACAACTCGACGGCGCTGCCCTTCGACCTCGCCGCCGCCGGCAAGCTGCTCGACGACGCCGGCTGGAAGCTGGCCGGCGACACCCGGATGAAGGACGGCAAGCCCCTGTCGCTGCGGCTGCCGCTGCCGCCCGGGTCGGCCGTCGGCAAGCTCATCTCGGAGCTGGTGCGCAACATGGCCCAGAAGGTCGGCATCAAGATCGACATCCAGTCGGTCCCCGGCGACCAGTTCTTCCCCCAGTACGTCAGCCCCGGGAACTTCGACATCGTGCTGTTCGGCTGGTCGGGAACGCCGTTCCCGGTGACGTCGGCCAAGTCGATCTACGCCTCACCGAAGAAGAACCCCGACGGGTCGGAGGACGTCCAGCAGAACTACGCCCGGATCGGCACGCCGGAGATCGACAAGCTCTTCGACGACGCCGCCGCCGAGTTCGACCGGGACAAGCAGGCCGTGATCGGCAATCAGATCGACAAGAAGATCTGGGACGAGGTCCACTCGATCACCTTCTACCAGGTGCCCGACATCGTGGCCTCCAAGTCGAAGCTGGCCAACTTCGGCTCGTTCGGCTTCGCCTCGGTGATCTACGAGGACATCGGCTACCTCAAGTAGCCGCCGGCTCCTCGTCGAGGCCCTGGGCCAGGGTGTTCCAGGCCAGGGTGGCGCACTTGATGCGGACGGGGAACTTCACGACGCCCTGCAGCGCTTCGAGGTCGCCGAGCCGCACGCCTTCGAGCTCGGCGGCGAGGTCGTCACCGTCGCCCTCGCCTTCGAGGCGGGACTCGTGGATCGACATCAGGGCCTTGAAGGCCCGGATGAGCCGGCGGGCCTCGTCGAGCGACTTGCCCCGCACCGCCGCCCCCATCATCGACGACGACGCCTGGCTGATGGAGCAGCCCTGCCCGCCGATGCGGATGTCGGACACCGTGTTCCCCTCCACGTCGACGTAGAGGACGATCTCGTCGCCGCACAGCGGGTTGAAGCCCTCGAGCTTGCGGGCCGGCGGCACCGGCAGCTCGCCGCGGTTCCGGGGGGAGCGGTAGTGGTCGAGAATGATCTCGCGGTACAGGTCCTCGAGGCCGGACATCGTCGCTTCTCTTCTCTCTCCTAGCCGAACATCTTGTCGACGGCGGTGAGGGCGTCGGCCAGCGCGTCGACGTCGTCCTCGTCGTTGTAGACGTAGAACGACGCCCGGGCGGTGGCGCTCACGCCCAGCGCCCGCATGAGGGGCTTGGCGCAGTGGTGCCCGGCCCGCACGCACACGCCCTCGGAGTCGAGGACCTGGGCGATGTCGTGGGGGTGGACGGGGTCGCCGGCGGTGGTGGCGAACTCGAACGACAGCACCCCCGAACGCTCGCCCGGTTCGGCCGGGCCGTGGACCCGGAAGCGGTCGCCGAAGCGCTCGCCCAGGGTGGCCACGGCGTAGGCGGTGAGCGACAGCTCGTGGGCCCGGACGGCGTCCATGCCGACGGCGCCGAGGTAGTCGATGGCCGCGCCCAGCCCGACCGCCTCGGCGATCGGCGGCGTGCCGGCCTCGAACTTCCAGGGCAGCTCGGCGCAGGTGAACCCGTCGAGGCGGACGTCGGCGATCATCTCGCCCCCGCCGAGGAAGGGCGGCATCTCCTCCAGCCGGGCCCGGGGGGACCACAGCACGCCGATGCCGGTCGGGCCGAGCATCTTGTGGCCGGAGAAGGCCAGGAAGTCGGCGCCGAGGGCGGCGACGTCGAGCGTGAGGTGGGGGGCGGCCTGGGCCGCGTCGACCAGCACCAGGGCCCCGGCGGCGTGGGCCGCCTCGGCCAGCGGCGCGATGTCGTTGATCGTGCCCAGCACGTTGGACACGGCGGTGACGGCGAGCAGCTTGGCGCCGTCGAGCAGCCGGGGCAGATCGGTCAGGTCGAGGTGCCCGTCGGGCGTGAGGGGGATCCAGCGCAGCACGATGCCCCGCTCGGCGGCCAGCATGTGCCAGGGCACGATGTTGGCGTGGTGCTCCATATGGGTGAGGACCACAACGTCGCCGGCCGCCAGCGTGGAGCGGCCCCAGGCGCTGGCCACCAGGTTGGTGGCCTCGGTCGTCGACCGGGTGAAGATGACCTCCCGGGGCGACGGGGCGTTGATGAAGCGGGCGGTCTTGGCCCGGGCGGCCTCGTAGGCGGCGGTGGCCTCCTCGGCCAGCGTGTAGACGCCACGGTGCACGTTGGCGTTGTGCTGCGTGTAGTAGTCGTCGAGGGCGTCGAGCACGGCCTGCGGCTTCTGGGCCGTGGCGGCCGAGTCGAGGTAGACCAGCCGCTTGCCGTTGACCCGGCGGTCGAGGATCGGGAAATCGGTCCGGAGCCGGGCGAGCGGCCCCGGGGCGTGAATGGTGCTCATGGTGCGATGTCAGCCCCCCGGAAGGCCTCGTAGCCCTCCTGCTCGAGGCGCTCGGCGAGCTCCATGCCCCCCGACTCGACGATGCGCCCGTCCACAAAGATATGCACCACGTCGGGTGTCAGGTAGCGCAGGATCCGCTGGTAGTGGGTGATGAGCAGCACACCCATCTCCGGCCGCTCCCGGCGCACCTCGTTGATGCCCTCCGACACGATCCGCAGGGCGTCGATGTCGAGGCCGGAGTCGGTCTCGTCGAGGATCGCCATGTCGGGTTCCAGCAGGGCCAGTTGCAGGATCTCGGACCGCTTCTTCTCGCCGCCGGAGAAACCGTCGTTGAGGTAGCGGTCCATGAACTTGGCGTCGACCGACAGGCGCTTCATCCAGTCCATCAGGGCCAGGCGGACCTCCAGCACCGACATGTCGAAGCCCTTGCGGGCCGACATGGCCTGGCGGAGGAAGTTGAGCACGGTCACGCCGGCGAACTCCTCCGGGTGCTGGAAGCCGAGAAAGAGGCCCCGCTGGGCCCGCTCCTCGGTCGACAGCGCCGTGATGTCCTCCCCCTTGAAGACGATCCGGCCGCTCCTGACCTCGTAGTTGGGGCTGGCCAGCAGCGTCTTGGCCAGGGTCGACTTCCCGGAGCCGTTGGGGCCCATCAGCACGTGGACCTCACCGGGGGCCACGGACAGCGACACCCCCCGGAGGATCGGCGTGCCCGGCGTACCGGCCTGGAGATCATCGATGACGAGGACGGGCTCAGACATGGCCTCATTCTAATTCCACTACGGCCGTAGTGGAAATTACCTGGATACCATGCGGGGCCGTGGCCAGCCCCTGGACGTCCTCGGCCAGCCCGTCCCTCGGCACCAGCGGCACCGTCACGCTGGTCGAGGGGCCGGCCTTCTGCATCTCCGGGCGGTCGGGGAACATGCACGCCAGCTTCCCCGAGGGCCTCTTCTACCGCGACACCCGCTTCCTGTCGGAGATGGAGCTGCGGGTCAACGGGCAGGTCCCCGAGCCGCTGGCCGCCACCAGCACCGACCCCTTCTCGGCGTCGTTCGTGCTGCGCGACCACCCGCTGCGGGGCCGGGCCGACTCGCATCTCGTCGTCTTCCGCCACCGCTACGTCGGGCGGGGGATGCGGGAGGACATCGTCGTCCGCAACTTCGGCGAGGAGCCGGCCTTCTGCGCCATCGAGCTGTCGATCAACTGCGACTTCGCCGACCTCTTCGAGGTGAAGGAGGGCCGGATCGAACGGACCGGCGACCTGCGCCTCGAGGCCGACCGGGCCCGGATGAGCTTCGCCTACCGGCGGGGTGCCTTCCGGCGGGGCACGCTGGTCGACTTCTCCACCGCCCCCAAGATCAACGGCAACATCGCCTCCTACGAGCTGATCATCCCGTCGCGGGGCCAGTGGTCGACGTGCCTCCAGGTGACGCCGGTGATCGACGCCACCCCGGTCGAGCCCCGCTACCGCTGCGAGGTGCCCGTCGACCGGGCCATGCCGGTGGAGCGCCTGGCCGCCTGGCGGCGGGCGCTGCCGGTGATGGCCTGCGACCACGACACGTTCGGCGAGCTGCTCACCCGCTCCACCGAGGACCTGGCCGCCCTGCGGATCTTCGACCCCGACCACCCCGACCGGGCGGTGGTGGCGGCCGGGGCGCCGTGGTTCATGACGCTGTTCGGGCGGGACTCGCTGCTCACGTCGTGGATGGCCATGATGGTCGACCCCGACCTCGCCCTGGGGACGCTCCAGACGCTGGCCCGGTTCCAGGGCCGGGCGGTCAACCCGCTGACCGAGGAGGAGCCGGGCCGGATCCTCCACGAGATGCGCTTCGGGGAGGCGGCCGGGATCTCGCTGGGCGGCGGCACCATCTACTACGGCACGGCCGACGCCACGCCGCTGTTCGTCATGGTCCTGGGCGAACTGCAGCGCTGGGGGAGCCGGCGGGGCGACGTCGACGCCCTGCTCCCGGCCGCCGACCGGGCCCTGGAGTGGATCACCACCTACGGCGACAAGGACGGCGACGGCTACGTGGAGTACGAGCGGGCCTCCGACCGGGGCCTCCTGAACCAGGGCTGGAAGGACTCCTGGGACGCCATCCGTTTCGCCGACGGCCGCCTGGCCCGGGCGCCGATCGCCCTCTGCGAGGTGCAGGGCTACGTCTACGCCGCCCTGGTGGCCCGCTCCCACTTCGCCACCGAGAGCGGTGACACGGCGCTGGCCGAGCAGCTCCGCTCCCGGGCCGAAGCGCTCAAGGCGGCCTTCAACCGCGACTTCTGGCTCGACGAGCAGGGCTTCTTCGCCATGGCCCTCGACGCCGACAAGGTGCCGGTGGACGGGCTGGCGTCGAACATGGGCCACTGCCTGTGGACGGGGATCGTCGACGAGGACAAGGCTCCGCTGGTGGCCCGGCACCTCGTGTCGGACAAGCTCTTCTGCGGCTGGGGCGTGCGGACGCTGGCCGAGTCGGTCAAGGGCTACAACCCGATCAGCTACCACTGCGGCAGCGTCTGGCCCCATGACAACGCCATCGCCGCCGCCGGGCTGATGCGCTACGGCTTCGTCGACGAGGCCCACCAGATCATGGAAGGGATGGTGGCCGCCGCCCCCTTCTTCGACAACCGGCTCCCGGAGCTGTTCGCCGGGCTGCCCCGCCACCAGTTCCCGTTCCCGGTCTCGTATCCGACGTCGTGCTCGCCCCAGGCCTGGGCGGCCGCCTCGCCGCTGCTCTTCCTGCGGACGATGCTGCGCTTCGAGCCCGACATCCGCAACGCCACGCTCAGCCTGGCCCCCCGGGTGCCGGAGTGGATCGGCCGGCTCGTCCTCCAGCAGGTGCCGCTCATGGGCGGCCACCTGTCGGTCCGGGTCGAGGGCGACCAGCTGGAGGTGCTCCAGACGCCCGACGGCCTGACGGTGGTCGAAGAACCGCGCCAGGCGACCTTCTGAGGCGTCCGGCTAGTAGCCCCGGTCGACCCACTCCTGGAGGTGGGGGCGCTCCGTCCCGATCGTGGTGTCGAGGCCGTGGCCGGGCAGCACGATCGTCTCGGCCGGCAGGTTGAACAGGCGCTCGTCGATCGAGCGGATGATCGTGGGGAAGTGCCCGCCGTGGGCGGTGTTGCCGGGGCCGCCGGGGAACAGCGTGTCGCCCGAGAAGAGGATCGGCCACCCCTCGAGCAGGAAGCAGACCGAGCCCCGGGTGTGCCCCGGGGTGTGGATGGCGTGGAGGCGGAGGCCGCCCACCTCGATGACGTCGCCGTCGTTGATGACCCAGTCGTAGCTCGGCAGCATCGAGGCGTCGTCGCCGCCCACGCCGACGTCGAGGCCGGCGTCGCGGGCCGCCGTGACGGCCCCGATGTGGTCGAAGTGGCCGTGGGTGGTGAGCACCCGCCGCACCCCGGCGGCCTTGGCCACCGGGATGATCAGGTTGTGCTCCCCGGCGGCGTCGAGGAGGACGGCGTCGCCCGTCGCCTTGTCCCGCAGGACGAACACGTTGTTCTCCCACGAGCCCACGACGAGCTTGTCGAGGCGGAGGCTGGCGTCTTCGAAGTGCGCGGGACGCTGAGAGACCGGCATGGCGCGAAGGCTACCCCTCCCCCTACCCTGGGCCGATCGGCCACGGCCGACGGAGACGCGGGAGAGACCATGGCTGACAACACGCAGTGGCGCCCGGCCGCCGGGCAGATCGCACTCATCGAGCCGGTCGATGCCAGCCCGGGGCGGGACTGCCTCACCGGGGTCGTCGTCCCCGGCGACCGCATCCTCATCGACCTCGGCGCCTCGCCCCGGCCGGAGAGCGACGCCGCCGAGGTGGTGGCCAGCTTCTTCGCCCCCGACGCCCTGTACCGGCTCTTCGCCAAGGCCCACCAGGAGGGCGACGGGCTGATGTCGCTCGACGTCTCGGCCATCGAGCGGGTCCAGCGCCGGGCCAACCCCCGGGTGCAGGTCCAGCTGCCCGTCCGCCTCGGGGTGGGCGAGACCGCCGAGGCCGCCGTCCTGTCGGGCGAGACCGTCGACCTGTCGACCGGCGGCTGCCGGGTCATGACCGACCGGCCCTGGCCGACCGAGGCCGACCCGGTCGTCACCATCGACCTGCCCGACGGCGACGCCGTCTCGACGCAGGCCCGGGTGGTCACCGTCGACCTCAACGGCGACGGGTGGGAGTACCGCCTGGCCTTCCCGGGCATCGCCGAGCCGGACGCCGAGCGCCTGTCCCGCCTGGTCGCCCTGGAGGGCTGATCAACCCGGGGGAACCGCCGAAACCCCGGGCCACTTTTTTCTTGACCGATCGGTCAGGTAGTAAGTTCGACGCCGTCCTCCGAACGAGGGAGCGTCGAGGTGGATTTTCGGGACACGCCTGAGGAAGCGGCCTTCCGCGACGAGGTGCGGGCCTGGCTGTCCGAGCACCTGGTCGGCGAGTTCGCCCGGATCGGCGGCGGCCGGGGCACGGCCGACGAGGAGTTCTGGGACATCCGCATGGAGTGGGAGCGCAAGCTCGGCGAGGCGGGCTGGATCGGCCTCTCCTGGCCCACGGAGTACGGCGGCCGGGGCGCCACCTTCAGCCAGCAGGCGATCTTCAACGAGGAGTACGTCAAGGCCAACGCCCCGGGCCGGATCACGTTCTTCGGCGAGGGCCTGCTCGGCCCGACGCTGGTGGCGATGGGGACCGAGAAGCAGAAGCAGCGGTTCCTGCCCCCCATCCTGCGGGCCACCGAGCTGTGGTGCCAGGGATACTCGGAGCCCGACGCCGGCTCCGACCTGGCCAACGTCAAGACCCGGGCCGTGCTCGACGGCGACGAGTGGGTCATCACCGGCCAGAAGGTCTGGACGACGTTCGCCCATCACGCCGACTGGTGCTTCGTCATCACCCGCACCGACTTCGACGCCCCCGCCCACCAGGGCATCTCCTACATCCTCGTGCCCATGAAGCAGCCCGGCGTGACCTACCGCCCGCTGCGCCAGATGACCGGGGCGGGGGAGTTCAACGAGGTCTTCTTCGACGAGGCCCGCACCCCGGCCGACATGGTCGTGGGCGAGGTCAACGGCGGCTGGAAGACGGCCATGACCACGCTGGGCTTCGAGCGGGGCACGGCCTTCCTGTCGATGCAGCTGGCCTTCGAGCGGGAATGGCGCAACGTGGCCGACATGGCCCGCAAGAACGGCGCCGCCGACGACCCCGTCATCCGGGACCGCCTGGCCAGGGCCTACGCCGGCGTGCGGATCATGGCCTACAACGGGATGCGGATGCAGACGGCCCTGGCCCGCACCGGCAAGGTGGGGCCGGAGGCGTCGATCGGCAAGCTGTACTGGAGCACCTGGCACCGCAATCTGGGCGAGCTGGCCATGGACATCCTCGGCCCCGCCGGCCAGATCGTGCCCAAGGCCGGAGGGGGCGAGTACGTCCTCGACGACCTGCAGCGGTCGTACATGTTCAGCCGGTCGGAGACCATCTACGCCGGATCGTCCGAGATCCAGCGCAACATCATCGGCGAGCGCGTCCTCGGGCTGCCGCGGGAACCCCGATAAAGGAGCATCAGTGAACTTTGCCTTTTCCGAGGAGCAGGAAGAGCTGCGCCGGTCGGTCCGGCGGTTCCTGGAGGACAAGTCGCCCGTGACCGAGGTCCGTCGCCTCATGGAGACGACCGACGGTTACGACCCCAAGGTGTGGTCGCAGATGGCCAACGAACTGGGGCTGCAGTCGCTGCACATCCCCGAGGCCTACGGGGGGCAGGGCTTCTCCTTCGTGGAGCTGGTCGTGGTGCTGGAGGAGATGGGCCGGGCCCTGCTCTGCGCCCCCTTCTTCTCCACCGTCTGCCTGGCGGCCAACGCCATCCTCAACGCCGGCACCGAGGAGCAGCGGGCCGCGCTGCTGCCGGGGATCGCCTCGGGCGAGACGATCGCCACGCTGGCCTTCACCGAGCCGGCGGGCAAGTGGGACGCCAACGGCATCACCATGGAGGCCGCCCCTGACGGGTCGGGCGGCTACACGCTCGACGGCACCAAGATGTTCGTCCTCGACGGCCACGTCGCCGACCTCGTCGTGGTGGCGGCCCGGGCGGCCGGCACCGGCGGCACCGAGGGCATCTCGTTCTTCACCGTGCCGGGCGACGCCCCCGGCCTCACCCGCACGGCGCTGCCGACGATGGACCAGACCCGCAAGCAGGCCAAGCTGGAGTTCTCCGGCGTGAAGGCGTCGCTGCTGGGCGAGGAGGGGGCCGGCTGGGCGGCGCTGTCCAAGACGCTCGACCAGGTGGCGGTGTGCCTGGCCGCCGAGCAGGTGGGCGGGGCCCAGCGCTGCCTCGACATGTCGGTGGAGTACGCCAAGGTCCGCATCCAGTTCGGCCGGCCGATCGGCTCCTTCCAGGCGATCAAGCACAAGTGCGCCGACATGCTGCTCGAGGTGGAGTCGTCGAAGTCGGCGGCGTACTACGCCGGGTGGGCCGCCGCCGAGGACAACGACGAGCTGCCGGTCGTGGCCTCGCTGGCCAAGTCCTACTGCTCGGAGGCCTACTTCCACGCCGCGGCCGAGAACATCCAGATCCACGGCGGCATCGGCTTCACCTGGGAGCACGACGCCCACCTCTATTTCAAGCGGGCCAAGAGCTCCGAGATCCTCTTCGGTGACCCGACCTACCACCGGGAGCTCCTCGCCCAGCGCATCGGGATCTGATCTCCGGCCTCGTTACTTTCACAAATACGAAGGCGATCTCTTCCCGGAAATCACGAAAATGCTCGCCTAGACATGTGATCGTTCAAGACTTATAGTCGCCTGGAAGGACCGACCAAATCGGGCTTCCAGGAGAGGCGATGTTCTGGCTAATCGCGGGAACGGCGAACTTCGCCCTGTTGGTCGGATACAGCGCGATCTTCCTGGCCATGACCGTGCCGTTCATCCGGTCGCGGCAGCTGTTCGCCAACCGGTTGGGGCTGGCCACGGCCCTGGTCTTCCTCAGCTGTGCGCTGCACCACGGCTTCCACGCCGCCCGGATTCTGTGGCCCCATCTGGCGGCCGGAGTACGGGTGGGTGGTGCCCTGCGCTCGACCTGGAGCTGGCCGGCGGTGGTGTGGGACCTCGTCACCGCCGCCGCCGCCGTCTACTACTGGTCGATCCGGCGGTCGTTCCCCGACCTGTTCCGCAGCGCCGCCCTTTTCGAGGATCTCGAGGCGGAGCGCCGCCGGGCTTTGGAGATCAACGACAACATCGTCCAGGGCCTGGCCGTGGCCCAGCTGGCGCTGGCCCTCAACGAGCGGGAGAAATCGGAGCAGGCCATCATGGCCGCCCTGCGGTCGGCCCGGTCGATCATCTCCGACCTCCTCGGGCCGAGCGGCACACGAGGCCGGCTCGGCCCCGGCGACCTCGTCCGCGACGAGGCGGCGATGGTCGGCTCGCGGGGCGGCGCCCCGCCGGTGGGGCCGGGTGGCTGACATGTCGCCGGCCCAGATCGGGGCGGTGGCCAACCTCGTCATCGCCATCTCCTACGTCGTCATCACCGGCGTCATCGCCGTGCCGCTGGTCCGGCAGCGCCAGCTGCGGGCCAACCGCCTGGGCGCGGCCACGATGGCCATCTTCTTCACCTGTGCCGTCCACCACGGCGCCGTGGGGCTGGTGGCGGCGGCGGCGTCGTCGGGCGTGCAGCTGGCGTCGGGCGCCTTCCTCTTCGTCTGCAGCCTGCACCCCGGCCCCGGCGGAGTCGTGACGGCGGGGCCGGTGGGGTTCAAGCTGGCGTCGGCGCTGCCCACACCCCCGCCCTGGGACTGGTGGTCGGTGGCGGTGGACGTCTTCGGCGCGGGCGTCGGCCTCCACTACGTGAGGCTGCGCCGGACGTACGGATCCCTCATGCGAGGGCCCGTCCTCTTCGAGGACCTGCGGGAACAGCAGCGCCAGGCCCTCCAGATCAACGACAACATCGTGCAGGGGCTGACGGTGGCGCACCTGGCACTGGAGGTGGGCGATGTGGAGAAGGGAGCGGCGGCGTTGGACGAGACGCTGGCCTCGGCCCGGGTCATCATCTCCGGCCTGCTCCTCCAGGACCGGGCCAGCGGGGCGCGGCTCGGCCCGGGAGACCTGATGCGCAAGGAGGCGGCCGTGGTGATCCCGGGACGGAAGCGGCGCCGCCGATGATCGAACTGGTGCCCCGACGCCCGTCGGTCCTCATCGTCGACGACACCCGCGACATCCGCTGGCTGCTGCGGCTGGCGATCGACCGGGAGGGAACCTTCGAGGTCGCCGCCGAGGCCGGCGACGGCCGGGCGGCGGTCGTGCTCGCCCAGCAGCTCCAGCCCGACGCCGTGCTCCTCGACCTGGCCATGCCGGTGATGGACGGGCTGGAGGCCCTCCCGCTCATCCGGGCCGTGTCGCCGGCCAGCCGGGTGGTGATCCTGTCGGGGTTCAACGCCCGCCAGCTGGCCGACGAGGCGCTGGCGCTGGGGGCCGACGGTTACATCGAGAAGGGAATCGCGCCCGGCGAGCTCATCGCCCGGTTGAAGGAGTTCTGCGGAGGGCCGGGCCCCGCCACCGCCGACGGGGACGGGCAGCAGCCGCCGCCCCCCGGGCCCCTCGAGCATCCCGGCGGCCGGGCCGCCCAGCTGCGGGGTATTCCCGCCTCGGAGTTCCACGACTGGCTGGCCGTGCTCTTCCACGAGCTGTCCACCCCGCTCACGGCCGTCATCGGCTTCGCCGGCCTGCTCGACGAGACCTGGGACAGCCTGCCGCCCGAGATCCGGCACCGGGCCCTGGCCGGTATCGGACGCAGCGCCCGCCACATGCGGACGATGCTGTCGAACTTCGCCGACGTCGGCCATATCGACCTCGACGTCCTCGACCTCACGCTGGAGGAGACCGACATCGCCCAGCTGGTGGCCGAGACCGTCGCCGACCTGGCCGGGGCGACCAGCGCCATCGGCGTGCGGGTCGTGCTGCCCGGGCCCGTGCCGGCCCAGATCGACCGGACGAGGGTGCGCCAGGTCATCACCAACCTGGTCTGCAACGCCACCAAGTTCGCCGGGCCCTACGCCGACGTCGCCGTCGAGGTCGACGCCGACGAGGACGAGGTCCGCGTCTGCGTGGCCGACGACGGGCCGGGGATCGAACGCCACCGCCAGCCGGAGCTGTTCGGGAAGTTCTCCCGGGCGGGGGCCACGGCGCCCGGCAAGGGCCTCGGCCTCTACGTCTCGAGGGCCATCGCCCGGGCCCACGGCGGCGACATCACGGTCGACTCCGACGCGGGACGGGGCGCCCGCTTCGTCTTCTGGTTGCCCCGGAGGCTGGCGGCGACGAGAGCCGTCCTGATCCCGATGCTCGCCTGACCCCCGGCGGCTGGCGGCGCCCGCTCCGCCCCTCCTAGCGTGGCGCGATGGCAGTGGTTCTCGGAGCCTTGGCGGTCGGCCTGGTCCTCCTCATCGCCGCCGTGGCCATCCTCCGGGAGAGCCGCCGGCTGGCGACCCTGCCCCCGCGGCCGACGTTCGACCCCGACGCCGCCCTGGAGTGGGTGGTGCAGCACATCGCCGACGACGCCGCCGCCACCCTCACCGTCGATGACGTGCGGGTGATCCTCGAGCTCCAGCTCCAGTACTTCAAGGCCAAGGGCGTGTCGCAGAACGGGTCGAGCGCCCACCCGGTGGGCCCGGTGGTGATCGGCGGCTCGGAGACCGTCAGCTACATCCTCGAGCAGGCCGCCTCCCGGGGGGTCGACTTCACCCCCGAGCAGGTCCACGCCGTGGTCGAGACCCAGATGGCCTACCTCCGGGCCATCGGGGCCGTCGGGCCGGAGGCCGCCGGTCTCGACGATGAGTGAATTTGGTGCCCGACCCCCCCTTCCGCTTGGTATAACTGGTGTACCGAAGAAAGGAGGTGGTCCAGTCGATGCATAGTGCTTCTGGGACCTCGGAGGTGCGCGGCCGCTAGGCCGTACAGGCTGGACCGCCTGGCGGAATCCCACCGCCGCACTGCCGCCGACACCCGAGTGGGAATTGGTCCCGCCCACTGCCGTACGGGTCGGCCGTGAAACTTTCAGCCAAGTTCGGTTCGGGGGCCCCGCGGGGCCCCCGAACTATTGTTTCCGGCTGTGAGCCGCCCGGTCCGTTTCGAGCACAACCGCTACGTCGGCGACAAGCGCAGCCGGATCGTCCACGACCTCGACGCCGCCACCGACGCCTGCGGGATCGACGAGCTGATGGCCTCCGAGCAGTTCGCCGCCTTCGGGCCCGACAGCCTGGCCGAGGCCCGCAACCGGGGCTACCGTCCCCACCAGGCCTGCGCCGGCTGACGGGCCGTCGGCAGTTTTCGCATCGGAGGGGGAGCCGATGATCGAGCGGGGGCGTCGCCGGACGGCGCTGTGGCTGGCGCTGGCCGCCGGGACCGGGCTGCTGCCCCGGGCGGCCGTTGCCGCGGCCGCCGCGCCGGCGCCGGCCGAGAGCGGCCCGGTGCTGTCGGTGGCGGCCACCGACCTGGCCGCCAGCCTGGTCTGCCCGCACCCGATCGACCACGCCGGGCGGGACGTGATCCTGCTCGTGCCGGGCACCACCGTGCACCCGAAGACGAACTTCGGGATGAGCTGGATCAAGGCCTTCGAGGCCCTCGGCTACCCCTACTGCTACGTGGTCACGCCCCACGCCGGGATGGACGACATCCAGGTCTCCTCGGAACACGTCGTCCACGCCATCCGCGAGGTCCACCGCCGGTCCGGCCGCAAGGTGGCGATCATCGGCCACAGCCAGGGCGGCACCAACCCCCGGTGGGCGCTGCGCTGGTGGCCCGACACCCGGGCCATGGTCAGCGACTACATCGGCATCGCCCCCAGCGCCCACGGTGGGCGGGCGGTCAACAACATGTGCGCCGGCCCCGACGGCTGCGCCCCCGCCCTGTGGCAGCAGACGTACCAGTCGAACTTCGTGCGGGCCATGAACTCCGGCGGCGAGACGTTCCCCGGCATCGACTACACCGTGGTCTGGACGGGCTACGACGAGTTCCTCACGCCGCCGGAGTCCACCACGCTGGCCGGCGCCACCAACATCAAGCTCCAGGACGTCTGCCCGGACGACACGTCGGAGCACGTCGCCATCGGCACCCACGACCCGGTCACGTTCGCCGTGGCCCTCGACGCCCTGAACCACGACGGCCCGGCCGACCCCGCCCGGCTCGACCGGGCGATCTGCAACCAGGCCTTCGCCCCCTACGTCGACCCGGTCACCTTCCCGGCCGACTACGCCAGGGCCTGGGGCGAGATCATGACGCAGATCACGACGTACCGGCACGTGCGGGAAGAGCCGCCGCTCAAGCCCTACGCCGCCGGCCACTGACCCCCGAGGGTCCGCTCTCCCGGCCCCGCCAGGCGGTACAACTTCGCCGGAGGCGTGACGGGAGGACGGGGCGATGGGTGCGTGCCACAGGATGCGAGGCGGCCGGGTCCCGCTGCTCGTCGCCGCCGCGGTCGCCGTCGCCCTGGCCCTCTGCCCGCCCGCCGCCGGGGCGTCGGCCGTGAGCGGCAAGCCCGGGGGCCAGCCCGGCCAGCCCGGCCAGGGCGGCCAGGGCGGCAAGCACTCCGGCCAGGGCAACGGCAAGTCGGGCCAGGGCGGTGGCAAGTCCGGCGCGTCGGGCGGTTCGGGGAACCAGGCTGCCGGCCCGTCCGGCGGATCCGGCCAGTCCGGCGGCCAGCCGAGCGGGTCGGGCCAGTCCGGCGCGTCCGGCGGATCGGGCCAGTCCGGCGGCCAGGGGCAGGCGAGCGGATCGGGGCAGCCGGGCGGCGCCGGCGGGTCGTCCGGGCAGTCGGGGTCGGCGGGATCGGGCGGGCAGCCGGGGCAGGCCGGGGCCCAGCCCGGGCCGGCCGGAGGATCGGGGGGGCAGGCCGGCGGGCAGCCGGCGGCGCCGGGCGGGTCGGCCGGGCCGCCCCCTCCGTCCGGGGGGTCGGGCGGCCAGACCGGCTCGGCCGGCGGATCGGGCGGGCAGCCGTCGCCCGGCGGGGGTTCGGCCGGGCAGCCGTCGCCGAGTGGGGGTTCGGCCGGGCAACCGGCGCCGAGTGGGGGTTCGGGTGGGCAGCCGGCGCCCGGCGGAGGGTCGGGTGGGGCGCCGGCGGCGGCGGGGCCGCAGGGGTACTGGCTGGTGGCGTCGGACGGCACCGTGTCGCACAACGGTGATGCCGCCGACTACGGCTCGCTGGCGGGCACCCATCTGAGCCAGCCGATCGTGGGGATGGCGGCCACGCCGACGGGGCACGGGTACTGGCTGGTGGCGGCCGACGGGGGGATCTTCGCCTTCGGCGACGCCGCCTTCCACGGATCGACGGGGGACATCAAGCTGGCCAAGCCGATCGTCGGCATGGCCGCCACGCCCAGCGGCGGCGGCTACTGGCTGGTGGCGTCCGACGGCGGGCTCTTCGCCTTCGGCGACGCCACGTATTACGGCTCGCCGAGCTCGGGCCACATCAACCAGCCCGTCGTGGGGATGGCGCCCACGCCGACCGGGCACGGGTACTGGCTGGTGGCCGCCGACGGCGGTGTCTTCAACTACGGCGACGCCGCCTTCTTCGGCTCCAAGGCGACCGGCCGGCGCAAGAAGACGATCGTCAGCATCGTGGCCGGCCGCCACGGCAACGGGTACTCCCTGCTGGCCAGCGACGGGACGGTGGTCTCGTTCGGCGACGCCACCTACCGCAACACCCACGCCTACCCGCACCCCGTCGTGGGCATGTGGTTGACCGCCACCGGGCAGGGCGTCTGGCTGGCCGCCAGCGACGGGACCGTGTCGGCCCAGGGCGACGCCCCCGCCTACCCGGCGCCGGCCGGCACCGGCACCCACACGATCGTGGGCATCGCCGGTCTGTGACCGGTCGCCCGCCGGGCCCGGCCCGTCGGGAGTCGGCGGTGCTCGGGTCGCGGTTGAACCGATAGCTCCGGTCGCCCGCGGCGGATGCCGGTCGTCAGGCGGGGGGTTTGAGGGGCGTCGGGAGGGCGTTTTCCACGCCCAGGCGGCGGGCGTCGAAGGCCGCTTCCGACAGGGCCGGTTCGCTCGGCGGGCCGTCGGCGGGGTCGGCCGGGAGGCCGGCGAGGTCGTCGGGGGCCGTCTGCGGCTCGACGAGGCGGTGGGCCCGCAGGGCCAGCACCAGCACCTCGCGGCCGGCCAGCGGCTCGAGGGCGAGGACGGTCTTGCCGTTCAGGCCCTCGGCGGTGTCGGCGTCGACGACAGCCGTGGCCGATCCCCGGAGCTCGGCCCACCCGTCCACGCGGACTCGGCCCGGGCCGGCGCCCTCGTCGGGCAGCGACAGCCGCCGGGCCTCCCGGTAGGCGGGCTTGAGCTCCGGTTCGGCGTCGGAGTCGGCCCGGAGCCAGAAGCGGGTGGCCCCGGCCGGGGGGCCGCCGGCGTCGGGCTGGACCCGCACATCGATCACCACCTCGCCCTCGAGGAGGGCGTTGACGACGGCGGCGGGCAGCGTCAGGGCGGGTACGGCAGCGTCGGTCACGGCGCGCCAGGATAAGCGCTCCCGCTATGCACGAGACGATCGACTCCGACGGCCTGCGGCTGGCCTCGCACCTGGCCCGTCCGCCCGGGTTCGCCCGGGTGCCGGGGCTGGTGCTGTCCCACGGCTTCCCCACCGGGCCCCGGGGCGGGGACAGCTCGGCGTCGACGTACCCCGAGCTGGCCGAGCGCCTGGCCCGGGAGACGGGCTGGGCCGTGCTGACCTTCAACTTCCGCGGGACGGGCGCCTCGGAGGGCGACTTCTCGCTCGACGGATGGCTGTCGGACCTGCGCCACGCCGTCGACGTGATGTCGGAGCGGGCCGACGTCGGCGGCGTGTGGCTGGCCGGGTCGAGCACCGGCGGCTCGCTGTCGATCATCCTGGCCGCCGACGACCAGCGGGTCCGGGGGGTGGCCACGCTGGCCGCGCCGGCCTCGTTCTCGGAGTGGGCGCTGCACCCCGACCGGCTGCTGGCCGACTCGCGGGCGCTGGGCATCATCCGCCACGCCGACTTCCCGCCCGACCCGGCCGCCTGGGGCCGGCGCTTCGCCGAGCTGTCACCGCTGGAGGCGGCGACCCGCATCGCCCCCCGCCCGCTGCTCCTGATCCACGGCGAGGCCGACGAGGTCGTGCCCATCGCCGACGCCCGGGCCCTGTTCGAGGCCGGCTTCGGCAACGCCGACTTCCGCCCCGTGGCCGGCGCCGGCCACCGGCTCCGCCACGACCCCAGGGCCATCGCCACCCTGATCGGCTGGTTGACCCGCCAGAGCCCCTGACCCCGCCCGAACCGGCGTTCCTCCGCCGCCATATCCGGGTGGGTGCACGCCGGTTTGGTGGGTGCGGGCTGGTGGGTCGAACCGGCGTTTTTCCGCCGCTGTATCCGGGTGGGTGCACGCCGGTTTGGGGGGTGCGGGGTGGTGGGTCGAACCGGCGTTTTTCCGCCGCTGTATTCGGGTGGGTGCACGCCGGTTTGGGGGGTGCGGGGTGGTGGGTCGAACCGGCGTTCTTCCGCCGCTGTATCCGGGTGGGTGCACGCCGGTTTGGGGGGTGCGGGGTGGTGGGTCG
>Ga0070741_10007483_pt1 | contig 22548 bp, 24 predicted proteins | sample Coa_R1_4_FD_66440 | JGI IMG/M metagenome (GOLD analysis project Ga0070741, IMG submission 66440) | Surface soil microbial communities from Centralia Pennsylvania, which are recovering from an underground coalmine fire - Coalmine... | ecosystem: Environmental > Terrestrial > Soil > Unclassified ... | reverse complement strand
GGATGAAGCTGCGAAGGCAGCGATTTCGGCAAAGGCGAAGGTGGATTTCGTGTCGGATTTGGGCGGCAGAATTCATAAGGCGTTGAATGCGGCGTTTATCCCCCGAGTTTATGTGTACGATTCAAACCTAAGGCTGATTTGGAAACAGGACAGCCCTTCGCTAAAGGAGGTCGAGGATTATGCGAAGCGTTAGAAACCGCGGTTTCTCGGTGATCGAACTGTTGGTTTCGATTGCGATCATCCTGGTTTTGGCGGCGCTGATTGTTGCGGTTGCGGGGCCGATTCGGCGCAAATCGCAGGAAGGAATCTGCGCATCGCACATGAGCAAAATTTGGAACGCGATGATGGTTTACCGATTGAACAACGGCGGATCGGAAGGGTTTGCTGGTGACTTGGCGCGGCTCGGCTTGCCTTCGTGGCCGGTAGATATCAAAACCGGCAGGTGGTTGATTTGCGACGAACAGACCTGGCGCTGCCCCGCCCCGAAACGAACGGGCAGCGATCGTTATGTGCCGCAGTATGAATACGTAGCGGGATATAACCCGAGTTGTGGTCCGAATTGGTACCAACAGTTGGTTGAACGCTATGGAACCCGTGCGCCGTTAGTTGCCGACATCAATCACAACGATTGGGGGAGCGTGAACCTTTATGCTCCGAGAGTGAAAAAACGTATCGCTTTCATTGATTTGAACGGGGGCCTGTTGCAGACGTTTTTCTGGTCTGCGTATGCTTCTTGCGATTCCAACATCTTCAATCTGGATTCGGAAAAATAGGAGGAATCAGCAATGAAATCGTATCTAAGAGTTACAATCGTGATCGTAAGCGCAGCGGTGATCGCAAGGCTGGTGCTTGCTGCCTGCTGGCAAAGGATCTACTTTCCCGTTCCCTGCCAAAACGTCGTCGCTTACGATTGTCCCGACGGCTGCACCAAAACTTCCGGGGCTGGCATTTCCGATTGTGTGAACGTTACTGGCGGCTGTTGCCAATGGCTGTATCACACTTTCACTTGCTCCGGCGGTGAATGCAGTGGATGTGAACCGCAAACGGAGCCGGACGAGTACACGGACTACAAAGCCGGGTATTTCTGCTGCTTGTTTGCGCCTGGGAGCCAGCACCACACTTGCAAGCCGAATCCTTGCAACGGAAGCGGGGGTTAGTTTGAAGTTCGCATCGCAGCGAACCAAGATCATTTCAGGCCTTTGTGTTCTTGTGGCGGCGGCTGTTTTGTGGTGGGCAGTCAAGAGGCCGCCCGCCCCGGTTGACGCGGCCAAAATCTTAGGCGATCACCTTGTTGCGGGAGAGTTGGAATGGCTCTATGATCGTTCACTGGAAAAGGACCGCAAAGTCACTGACTTTAATCTTGGTCTTTTCAATGCGTTCTATGATGAGTTTTTGCGCCCGCTGCTATCGGGTGCGAAGGCGGGCTCCGCGGCCACGGTGTACGCAGGAGCAAACAAAGGTGTGATCACCATCACGATTTCAAAAAGCGACGGAACGACCGCAACCTTTGATTGTATGGCTTTCGTCGAAAACGGTGAAATGCGATTTCCGCTGTTCGATGCCATGATGTTTGCGTACGCCGATTTGAAGTACCCCGACGTGATGCCTGGCTTGTCGGCACGCTTGGAAAAAGCATGGCACGAGGTGGGTCCGTGGCTGCTGAATCGTGGAATCGAAAAATACTACGTTTCGCAAGACGACACGATGTTATCGGTTCGAGCGATGATGCCGAAGGTTAAACAATGACGAGAGCGGTTTTTTCTTTGTTTAGCTTGGTCGTACTGTTTTTGAGCCTTTCGTGCGCGCCGCGGCAGGTGAACGTCAGCCGCCGATGCCGAGGTCTTTTTTGGCAGATTCAATCGCCTTTTTCAGTTCGTTCGGAATCTGGTCTAACGCCACAAACGCTGCACCAGGCGCGGGAACCATTTCGGTCATCGTCCGTTCGACAACGTAATCGCCGGGCAGCGAGACCGTAATCGTGTACCAGTTCTGAGTTACGGGCATCACCGATTCGATGGTTCGAACGTCGCCCCTTTCGTTCAACTTGTATGAGCTTCTCGAACTGAATTCTGCGTAGTCGAAGACGCTCATCCCGATCACATGCCGGGTGTTTGTTTTTGCGATCATTGCCGGGCGCTGCACCACACTTACATTCACAATGCAGCTCTCGGGGATTCCGTCTGCAAAGATTTCTGTGGGATCGGATGTGGCCGGTGTTACTCTTTCATAGGAATACCAATCTTGAGAACTCTTTCGCATTCCGCTGGCGGAAAAAACCCACCGAACAACAATCGCTTTCGCTTCCGGCGGCAGACTCCCCAGCCGAAGGCTTTGTCCAACAACGTTTTTCCACCGCGACTGACCCAACGCGGCGAAAAAGTTTACGGGAGATCTCAGCACCGTTTCCACCTGGATGCGATCAACCGAAGGATTTGCGTGCGAAATGGACAGCTTCGCAAGGCCAAAACCAGACGAGGAGTAATTCGTTTTTGTGCAGAACAGAACTCCATCGTCCACTGTCGCGGTGCCTTTCGACTTGACCGACTGAATCATATTGCGTGCAGCGGCGCGATCGAACCTGCTTGATCGCACCCAAGAGTAATACCTCGGCTTCATGATCAGCCATTCGTTGTCGGATGCAACGTCGCAATAGGGCGCTCCAGAATGACCTACAGTTGGATCAGAAAAGTAAAGTTGAACGTCGTTATCCGTACGAATTCGGCGCCATTTGAACAGCGAACAAAACTGAAAGACGCTGTCATCCGGAATCGTTGCCAACAGCTGACAGTTTTTGTTCTTCGCCCATTGTCGAATCAGTTCTCCGCATACGAGTCCGATCGGATCGTTTTCAACGGGGTCGGAAAGGATTTTTTCGAAACCCCGGTCTTGTGTTACTCCATCAAGTTCCGATTGAAGTGTGTAGGTGCCGAAGCTGATCATCGTGCCATCGGAAGCCTTTCGGGAACCTCCCCCAGCCGCCGCAACGCCCACTTCGGATTGCAGTTTCGCAAGGGAATCCAGATCGTCGGTTATTTGAAGCCTGGTTCCTTTGCCGAGATTCGGTGAGTTGGCGGTCCAATCGCTGGGGAGTGCGTTCTCGCAATCGAGGATCGTAGTGCCGTCCTCAGCGGCCAAAACTAAGGTGTAGCGAATGATGGCGGGCGATCGGCGGGTGAGGGCGAACAGCAGTTTGTTCGGCCTTTCCGCATCGCCTTGACCCACGCCCGGCAGCCCGCCGTAATAGGAGTGTTCGTACTTCATCTGTTTTGCGACCGCCGACATCAATGCCGCGTCTTTTTGCAGTTGGGCGACATCTTCGAGGGCTGTAATCGGGATCGCGCGCTGCATTCTCGTGGGTTTGTCGGAATAAACCACCCGTTCTGAAATGCCGATTTGTGCAAGCGTTTGTGCGCCGATTTTTTTCAACAGTTTCACCGCGAATCGTGCGGCGGGATTCGACTTTGATAAATAGTTCACTTCGGCATACATATCCGCTTCCGGCAGCTGGTTGATGCGCTCATTTCCCATCAGCCTTTTGGCCTCGGCATCGTCGAACGCCGGAAAGTTGGCTGCGGCTTTTGCGGCTTCTTCAATTTCCGCATTAAGATCGTCTTCGATGCGTTTTTGATCGGCGCGCTGCTGGCGCAGCAGATCTTCAGAGGACAAGGTGAGTTCGTTGTCTTTCCACGATCCTCCGATGAAGTCGGCCAATTTTGTTTTTAGAACGGAAAAGGGAACGTCGTGCACGTCAATGATGATCGGCTCGGCCGCGATGTTCGCGCTGCAGCGCAGCGTTTGACCCGTTTGCTTGCCGATATCCGCAAGCAGTTTTTCCAGGCGCACAGCATCCGAACTATAGTTTATGGCCGGGTCCGCGACAAGCAAAAGCGCAAACGCGATCATGGAGATATCTTAGCAGATTTGGCCTTGAGGGCAATGGCGCCGTTAGTTTCGCCGCCGGTTCAGTCATCAGATAACCCGCCAGGGCTTGCCGAACGAAGTAGACTCCAGCCGTGCCGAGATGTGCGTGGGCCGAATCGAGCGATGCGTATCGCATTTATCACGACAACGAATGGGGAGTGCCAAGCCACGACGATCGGCATCTTTTCGAAATGCTCATTCTTGAAGGCGCCCAAGCAGGATTAAGCTGGTCTACGATCCTAAACCGCAGAGAAGGCTATCGCAAAGCGTATGGAGGGTTCGATCCGCAGAAGGTTGCGCGGTTTTCAGCAAAAAAGCAGGCAGAACTTCTCGATGACGAACGGATCATTCGCAACCGCGCGAAAATCGCAGCGAGCGTTTTGAATGCTGCGGCGTTTTTACGCATTCAAAAGGAGTTCGGATCGTTCGACGCCTACGTGTGGGCGTTTGTCAATGGCAAGCCGATTCAAAACGCGTGGGAAGCGTTGAACCAGGTCCCTTCCGAAACCGAAATCTCGAGGGTGCTGAGCAAAGATCTTTCAAAACGCGGGTTTAAGTTCGTGGGTTCGACGATCGTCTATGCGTTCATGCAATCGGTGGGATTGGTAAACGATCACTTGGTGGATTGTCCCAGGTGGAAAGTCTGCAAGACGCTGAAATGAAACCGGTATCCTGAATGAAAATGCCGCATCGAAAGGTTCTCAAGCGAACCGATTTAGCCGACACCAGCCTCGAAGCCCATCGAACGCTCATCCAGCTGTTGCGGGGTCTCTCTCCCCAGAAAAGACTTTTGCGCACGTTCGAAATGATTTCGGTGGTGCGTCGGGTCCAGGCAGCAGCCGACAGACATGACAGAACTGGAACTCCTGGCAAATTACAGTGATTTCTTAGCGCAATTGGGAATCAGGCACCTGGTTGGGGGATCGCTGGCGTCAAGCGCGTGGGGAGAACAGAGGCACACGAACGACGCAGACCTCCTGGTGGACATACCCCCTGAGAAGGCGGAACTCTTCTTGAAACGGCTGCCGAATGAGTTTCAAATCATCGAAGACGAGTATTACAAAGCGCTCAACGAAAGGAAGGTGTTTTCAACGTTTCAACTCATTCACCTGACGCTGGTGTTCAAAATTGATAACTTCGTGGCTGTGGAAGATTGGGATTTTGAACGGTTGAATCGTTCCAAACTCATAGATTTGAGACAGGGAGTCTTGATTCCGTTCTCATCGGCGGAAGACATGATCATCGCAAAGTGTCGTTGGTTCGATCTCGGCGGCCGGGTGAGCGACCGACAGTGGAACGATCTGATGCGATTATATGAGGTGCGAAGGAATGATCTGGAAGTTGATTACATAACGAAGTGGCTTGGGCAGTATGAGTTGCTGGACTTGTGGGATGAAATCCTCAACCAGGCGCAAGCCTAAACTTACGCCGCCGCGCTTGCGAGCGTCGGCTCCAAATCTTTCTTCAGAATCGCACGCGCTCTGAAGAGCCAGCTTTTTACGGTGCCTTCCGGCGCTCCAAGCCTCTCGGCGATCTCCTCGACTTCCATGTGCTCGTAATGCCTGAGCAGGATGATCTTTCGATACTTTTCAGGCAGCCTTCTTACGGCGCGGCGGACTTGGTCGCTGACCTCCGACCGTTCGGCGTCCTCGGCGGGCTTATCATCGCTTTGGAGTTTGTATTCCAGCGCCTCGATCGGGTCGGCGGCGCGGGTTCTGGTTCTCAGGATGTCGGTGCAAGCGTTGGTGCAGATGCGGAGCAGCCACGGCCTGAGCGGCCTCTGCTGGTCGAACTCCTTGAGCGATCGGTGCGCCTTCATGAAGGTCACCTGGGTGGCGTCGCTGGCGTCGTCGGGATTGCGGAGCAGCCTGTTGGCGTGGGCGAAAACCACGCGGTAGTGGGCTTCGACCAGCTGGTCGAAGGCGGGTTTGCAGCCGGCGGCTGCCTTTTGAATCAACTCTCTTTCGGTCGAATTTATGGTTTGTGTCATTTGGCATACCCTCCCCTGTTCTTCCGGGGAAGACGGTGGAGATTATGCAGGATTCTAAAGTCAGGTTTTAGGATTTCTAAAGAAATGAGTCCAAATGCCTAAGAAAATTGGGTATTTGGCCGGAAAACGTTTTTGTTATATAATGTGGTTGGAGGCAGTTGAGATGAGCGGCAGGGTTAACTTCGTGGTGTTCATGGACGAGGGGGTTTGGGTGGCGCACGGGATCGAGCACAACCTGGTTACCTCGGGCCCGACGTTACAAACCGTCCGGAAGCGAATCAACGCTTTGGTTCGTGCGTATCGGGAGGAGTCAAAGAGGCTGAAGGAGGATTTGATAGGGAAGATTCCTCCCGCACCTGACGACATTCGAGAGCGGTTCAACGAAGCGGTGGCTTCTGGGAGATATTTAGACGATCACTGCGAGGCGCCGGACGATCGAGTTGGATTTGTGCTAAAAGTCGCGTAGAGGGGTGACTATCCGTGAGTTTTTCGAGCGAGCCCAGGGGTTTGCGCATATTGAAAAGCTCGCGATAACATGCGACGAAGAAGCCATGTGGCGGCTTTCCCGTCAATATGGCGACCGCAAGTTGCACCTGATCGTGCTGGTCAACGACGAGCCCCTGCCTAAGTCTCAAATTCTGGCGCATTGTCGTGATCTCCAACTACCACCGAGTCACTTTGATATAGAAGGACACGACTTCTGATGCTGGAATCCTCCAAGGCTCGCACTCCCTCCCCCTGCCCCCTCCCTCGCGCAAGCGCAAGGGAGGGGGAGTCATAATTCTTTTTGGTATGCCGCGATATGTGAGACTTGGAAAACTGCCGCCCAAGCGGCACATCGCCTTCCGCAAGCCCGATGGAGGGCTTTACAGCGAGCAGGTGCTCGGCGTTCACGGCTTCAGCGGAATCCAGAGCATCGCCTATCACATCAACATGCCCACCCGCGTGAGCGGATGGAAAGCGCTCGGCAGCGTGGAGCCCACCTATCTGAAGCACGAACCGCTGAGGCACAGGCACCTGAAAACCGCCAGGCTGAAGCCGTGCGGCGATCCCATAACGGGACGCATTCCGCTGATGGGAAACAGCGATGTGCTTTGGCAGCAAGCCGTTGCAGCCGAACAGATGGATTATTTTTTCAAGAACGCCGACGGCGACGATCTGATTTTTATGCACGATGGCAGCGGCGTTTTGGAATCCATGTTCGGCGATGTGCCCTACAAGCCAGGCGATTATCTGGTAATTCCGCGCGGAACGATTTATCGCATTCGCATGGATTCCGTTCCGCAAAGAATGATCTGCATTCAATCGGCCACGCACATCGAGATTCCAAAACGGTATCGCAACAACTACGGTCAGCTTTTGGAGCACGCTCCGTATTGCGAAAGGGACATCCGTCCGCCCGTGGAACTAAAAACGCACGATGAGAAAGGGGATTTCAAAGTGCAAGTGCGCGCGCGCGGCGATCTGACCGAATACAGTTATGATTATCATCCGTTCGACGTGGTTGGATGGGATGGATATGTGTATCCATGGGCGTTCAACATCAACGATTTTTCGCCGATCACAGGCAAATTGCACATGCCTCCGCCGACGCATCAGACGTTTGAGGCTGGCAACTATGTGGTCTGTTCGTTCTGCCCGCGCATGCTGGATTATCATCCCGAAGCAGTGCCCGTGCCTTATGTGCATTCGAACATTGACAGCGATGAGATTTTGTATTACGTGAACGGGAACTTCGGATCGCGCAAAGGGATCGAGGAAGGCTCGATCACGCTGCATCCTTTGGGGATTCCGCATGGACCGCAGCCTGGAATCGCGGAGGCATCTTTAGGCGCAACGCGAACGGAAGAGTTGGCGGTGATGCTGGACACGTTCAGGCCGCTGTATTTGACGCAAAATGCGGTCGAGATCGAGGACGATGCGTACTGGAAATCTTGGAAGCCGGAGTGAATTGGATACAATGCATCGCGGTTTGTCTGCACCGCTTTAGTTGAAGCCGCAACTGGATGTGCCTAAGTGTTCACCTCTAGAGTGGGTGCATACAGGATATGGTGCCAAAGAGCGTAGTCGGTTTCCAGTGTCTCACGCATCGCGCGCAGAGCTTCAAAGAAGTCAGACCAGATGAACATCGCCATGTAATGCGGTGGCGAAGGCTCATCGGTTGGCCCACACACCCGCTTCAGTTCTCCTTGCTCAATACGGACGTACGAGTCCCAACAGCGGGGGAGGGAATGCGCCACGATGTTTCGATCTCCAAACACGTCTTTGTACCGATAGGCGGGTCTGATCCCAAACGTCTCCTTTTCGTGTTCATCCAGGATCACCATCTTTTGCCACGGGAAGCCTGGATTAAGCGCCCTGATGCGCCTTCTTGTTCCCGGGTCGTCCGGATCACAATTTAGATCTTGGAGCACTTTCTTCGTTTTGTCTATAGTCCCCAGCAAGTCAGGGTCCACAGTACGGAATGTCTTTTCTTGCCACTGTTTCGTCGCTTCGTCATCTTTCAGCCTACCAAAGTGGGACAGTCTTTCAAAATCTAGAACTGTCGCCGGTTCGTTCCAGAACTTCTTCCAGAGAATCAGTGCCTCTTGTGCCATGGCAAGCGTCACACGATGTTCGATCAGCGGATGCTGCATTAGAATGTTTGTTGACTTAAGGCACTCGTACGCCCGAAGGAGCATGACTTCAAGTGCGAGGGCGACCGGAAGGCCCAATTTCTCAATGACGGGTTGGGAAATCGGTTGATAGATGAACTGGTCTGCGATGTCGAGTTGGATCTGGAACGACGCAGGGGTCGGGGGATGCTGCTGATGAAACTGTCTGAGGCAAGTTCTCATTCGTTCCGCGGTATCGCCTTGCCAAGCGTCATCAAAGGTGAAGAGTTTGCCGGCATCTTGGTTGATCTCCGGAATGACCTCGTGCAGGCTGGCAAAGTGAAAATCGATTAGCGCTCCATCCCAAGTTGTGGCTTTACCTGCATCTATGTAGGCGCGCAAAACATCCTCCAGACCGGTATTTTCAAAGAGGCCAACTAGCTCATACAATGGCCATATCAACTTGTCTCGATCCACTCTCATAACCCGAATTTACCAACGTGGACGGGGGCGGGTGGCGCTGACAGGCCCGGAGGGTTTAGCAGTGAGTGACAAACCTCTGTCGAGTGAACAGCAGAATTCGCCGAGTGATCAACGAACCGTGCCATGCACGCGGACTCAGGTTTCCTTGCGCACCACGCTTCGTACCACCGGCTGCCCGTTGACTACTGACCTCGATGCTGCCTCCCGATGGTTGAAAACCTGTCTCCTCCAACACTATAGGTGCATTGCAAGGATGTTTTCGCACACGCCTCAATCTCTTCAACGAACCACTCGTTCGAGAATCGCGGGAGCGTGCAAAGTACAGATGATGACGAGAACGGAGAGAATTGAGAGAATGAATGTGGCAAGACACGAGATAATGAATAGAATAGATAGAATCCCCGCCAGCGAAACTGCGATGAATTGTTAGGATTTCAAGTCACCAAAGAACCCCAAAGCGCCTCAATCATTAGGCCCCAGAAGCCGATACTTAGACTCGGATGCGAGCATTCTTTCCCCCTCACGCAGGTGAGAGCCCGCTTGTCTCCGAAAGGGAAAGTTGGGGCGGCTCGATTCGGAACTCGGAATCGAGATGGCAACTCTGCCTTTCAGGTCGCACCGGGAAAGTCGCTCGCTTGTGAGAGCCCGCCGATTCGTTCGGCATTCATCTTGTCGCCGGGCAGTTATCGGCTGCGAATCGTGTATCACGAGCAGGTGATGGGGTTGAGTGGTGAGGCCGAGAAAGAGAAGATTCCGCCTGCCTATTGTGCTCCAAGACTGCGATTGATCTCGCCCGAGATCACCGTGATCGTGACGCGTTGAAGAAGGGCTTAGGGGGTGCCCGTGCTTTGGTATCTGCGCGGCATCGTGCCACGGGCAACTCATCGCTCGTGCGAGCCTCGCGCACTTAAGAAGGCACCCCCTCCCGCAGGCGCAAGGGAGAGGGATCGGGTATCATGATGGTGTTACTGTTCGAAATCTCTCTGACATCGCACCTTGATTCACGCCTCCGGGCCGGTTCATTTTCGATCTCTCAGCTGTTTGGAACCGGAACAATCTAATCAAAAATGGAGGCCATTTCATGGCAAATAAAACCGTTTATGTGGGCAATCTGCCTTATTCGGTGAACGAATCTCAACTCGCAGCGCTCTTTTCTGAGTTCGGCGGCAGCAACGCACGCATCGTAGATGGGCGAGGGTTTGGGTTCGTTGATGTGAGCGAAGACAAACTGTCGGCCGCGATCGAAGCGACCAACAGCAAAGATCTTGACGGAAGAAAAATCATGGTGAACGAAGCGCGGCCGCGCGAAAATCGCTCGAACTATTCGGGCGGAGGACGCCGAAGATAAATATCTAAAGCTTAGAACCGGCGCATGCCGGAAACCAACAACGTCAGCTGCCCGTCTTCAAATGGACGGGCAGCGTGCTCTCAATCAAAGATTTATGGACAATCATCTGCAAGAAAAGAATCACCGCGTGCCGTACGTGTCGTTTGCTTTGTTTACGGTTGCACAGGTTGCTTTGGCACTGATTGCGTTTCGGCTGCTCGCGCCGCACGCCTTCGCGGTGGAAGCAGGAAAGCCTTGGTGGATCGTGTTTTGGACGTTTCTGTTTGGAATTCCTCTCAGCGCGTTCGAGTATTTTTATCACCGCTATCTGCTTCATTCGGCTGTTTTGCCTTTCATGGCTTCGATGCATCGTGCGCACACAACGCATCACGGTTTGACTTCGGTGAAGGCGCCGGTGCGCCCCGACAATCCGAACGCGCTGGTCGAGGTGCAGAATCAGTTTCCGGTTGTCGAAGAGCATCAGGAAGAGTCCATGATGTTTCCTTTTTATTCGATTTCGATTTTTTACGGCATTTTTATGGTGCTGTTGGCGCTGCCGTTCAAGTTGATTTTTCCCGAGGCGCCGATTGTGCTTTCGGTCATCGCTGCGGTCACTCTTCAATACTGTGGTTACGAAATGTGGCACGCAATCACGCATCTGCCGTATGAGATGTTTTGGAAGCCGTTCACTGAAGGGCGGTTTGGGCGATTGGGCCGCAGAATCTACAGTTTTCATTTGATGCACCATTGGCGGCCGAGCTGCAACCTTGCAGTTGTGGGTTTTTGGGGATTCGCGGTTTGGGACTATGTGTTCAAGACCCACCGCAGGCCGGAACGGCTGCCGATTGCGGGAGCGAAGGTGAGTTTTTCCGACGTGGAATTGCATCCGCCGATGTTCATGCTGAGGGCTTTGGACAGGTGGAGCGGCTGGTGTCACCGAAGCTCCCGAAGAATAGAAAAGTTTTTCGCTCGTCTGTTTTCGCGGCGGAAAGTTTCGGACACCGGACGCGCGGCGTAGGAAGTTTGTGAGTGCCCGCGCGGCGCGCAAAACCTCACGTGAATTCTTATCAATTGACAGGAACTGTTGAGCGTCCTCTCCCTCAGTTGGAAGCGGTGAACTGCCGATACTTAGACTCGGATGCGAGCATTCTTTCCCCCTCACGCAGGTGAGAACCCGTGATCATCGGCCTCATCGTGGTTCTGGGCGCGGTCCTGGGCGGCTTTATTATGGCCGGCGGCCAGGTGGGCGTTCTGATTCAGATCTCGGAGATCGTTGTGATCGTCGGGGCGGCTTTGGGTTCGATTTTGGTGAGCAATCCGCCCAGCTTTCTCGGCCACCTGATCAAAGAGGTGATGGGCACTCTCAAGCCGATTCCTTATAACAAGCAGACGTATTTGTCGCTTTTGAAAATGCTGTTTCAGATGTTCAATTTGGCACGGCGCGACGGTCTGCTTGCGCTCGAATCGCACATCGAGCATCCTGAAGACAGCGAGTTTTTTAAGAAATGCCCCGAGCTTGCGAACAACGAGCAGGCGATGGCGTTTTTTTGTGACACTTCGAAGGTGATTTTGACGGGCGCCGTATCGCCGCACGACCTGATGGAGATGATGGAAATAGACCTGGAGGTGTTGCAGCACGAGATGGAACACACAGGCCACGTTGTTCAAACCACCGGCGATGCGATGCCTGGATTCGGGATTGTGGCCGCGGTTTTGGGAGTGATTATTACGATGGGATCCATCGGGGGAGATCCCGCTTCGATTGGGCATCACGTTGCGGCTGCGCTTGTCGGAACGATGCTGGGCGTTTTGCTTTGCTATGGAGTTTTGGGGCCGATTGCGACATCCATCAACGCACGTACCAAAGCCACGATGCAGTATCTGCACTGCATTCGGTATGCGCTTTTTAGTTTTGCGAGGGGCGAAAGCCCGATCACATGCATCGAGTTTGCGCGCAGAAACATTGATCCAGAAATGCGGCCAAGTTTCACCGAAATGGAAACGGGCGTAAGACAGAAGGAAGCCGCATAAATGCCCGACCAGCAACCGATTATTGTAAAGAAAATCAAAAAAGGGGGCGGCGGCCACCACGGCGGCTCATGGAAAGTTGCATTCGCAGATTTCATGACTGCGATGATGGCGTTTTTTTTGGTGATGTGGATTTTGGGATTGGATCAGGAAACCAGAAAGCTTATTGCTGGATACTTTCAAGATCCGTTTAACTTTGAAAAAGAGGCGCGGGGCAACAGCATGGTGTCGTTTTTGAACCAAAAAGACGGCAAAACGGGAGGGACCCAGGGCGGTACGAGCGACGGATATCAGGCAAAGACCCGCGATGCAGACATTGATAAAATGGCCAAGCTGCGCGCGGAGGTGGAACAGACCATTGAAAAAACTCCTGATCTGAAAGGACTGGAAAAAAACATCGAACTGAAAATGACCGAGGAAGGGCTGGTGATTAACGTGATGGAAGGTGCGGGCTCGGTGTTTTTTGAATCGGGAAGCGCCGTGGTGCGCCCTGTTGCGCGCACGCTGTTCATGAAGTTAGGCGCGCTGCTTACGAAGGCGAATCAGAATGTGGTGATAGACGGCCACACGGACGCACGGCCGTATTCGCCGGGCGCTGTTTATGACAACTGGGACCTTTCACAAGACCGCGCGCGCTCGACGCTCGATGTGATGCGCGAAGGCGGGCTCTCCGAAAACAACGTGCTGGCGGTGCGGGGTTTTGCCGCGCGCAGGCTGCGTGTGCCTTCTGACCCTTTGAATTTTACTAACCGCCGCGTGACCATTTTGCTGCCCTACAAATGGATGGAAGATAAAGTGCTTGGCGGTTCACCAATTTCAAAACCGATTCAAGCCGAAATCAAACCGAAATTCGGAATCTCGGGCCGTTAGTCACTCTTTTTTCGGTCGAGTTCTTCCAGCACCTCTTCGGGCATCACTTTCTGCTCCATTTCGCGGGTTTCTTCATCGGTGAGCTCAATCCCAAGTTTATCGGCAATCGCATCCACCATGCAGATAAGCTTCGTTACTTCACGCTCGGCAAGAAGGTTGATTTGCAAGTCGAGTTCTGAGCGCGAATCTGCCTCATCGGCCATACGGTTTTGGCTGATGAGCACGAAGGTCGAAAGAAAGATCGCTTCCAACGACACCATCATCGTTAGAAAGTTGAACGGGTAGGGATCGAACGGCTTGATGGGCAAAACGTGGACATTGAGAAGAATCCATGCCACAAACCACAGCGAATGAAGGTAAACGAACTTCATGTTGCCCGAGAAGTCGGTGATGACGTCGGCGATTCTTTCTTGCAGCGTTCGTTTGCGCTGGTGCTGCAGGCGGTGTGCCCGAAGCGCGTTGATGTTTTCGAAAACGACCTTATCGAGTTGCGGATTCATGAGGGCGAAGTTACTCGATTTGCGCAATCCGTTAGAATAGGGGCTCTATGCGGATCGGATCCCGGCTTTATTGCGACCATGCGGCCACCACTCCCGTCTCGGCGCGGGCAGCGGCGGCGATGGAGCCGTGGCTGCGGGAAAAGTTTCACAATCCGAGCAGCCTTTACGAAGGGGCGCGGGCCGCGCGACAAGCGATTGATGAGGCGAGGGACGTAATCGCCCGCGCGATGCGGTGTCTGCCGGGCGAGATTGTGTTCGTGTCCTCGGGCACCGAAGCGGCGAACTTGGCGATTTTCGGTGCGGCGGCTGGATGCACGAACCGAAAACGGTTTCTGTTTTCGGCGGGCGAACACGAGTGCGTGCTGAAATGCGGGCCCCGGCTGAACTCGCTGGGATTTTCCGTTGAAAAAATTCCGTTGACGTCTGACGGACAAATGGATTTGAACGCCCTATTTGATGCGATGAGCGATGACGTGTGCATGGTTGCGGCGATGAGCGCAAACAATGAAACCGGCGCACTGAACGACGTTGCGACAATCGCGGAGATCTGCCAAAAGTTTGGAGCGTTGTTTTTTTGCGATGCGGTTCAATCGTTCGGGCTTCTGCCGCTGGATGAAACTCCCGACGCGACGGCGATTTCGGCCCACAAGATTTATGGCCCCAAAGGCGTCGGCGCGCTTCGCATTCGGGCAGGCGCCGCGATCAAACCGATTTTGTTCGGCGGCGGCCAGGAGCGCGAAATGAGGGCTGGAACCGAGAACGTGGCAGGAATCGTCGGGTTTGCCGAAGCGGTGAAGGAGGCGATGGAAGACCCGGGTCGCGCAGAAAGAATTCAGTCCGTCCGCGACGCGTTCGTGCAGGCGATGCGCATCGAAGCGGTTGAATGGAGCGTGAAAAACGGCCTGCCCGGCCATGCACATTTTACGATTCGGGGCGCATCATCCGAAGCGATGCTGATTAATTTGGATCGTTTGGGGGTGGACGCATCTTCGGGGTCGGCGTGTTCCAGCGGAAGCATCGAACCCTCGCATGTGCTCATTGCAATGGGGATGAGCGAGACTCAGGCAAAGTCGGCGCTGCGATTTAGTTTCGGCGCACATTCTGAAATCGAAGACGCGATGGAAGCGGCAAAGCGCACAAAACAGGCAGCGGATGTGATAACGCGGCGCATAGGGTAAAACGTTTTTTGATGACAGAGAGATTGGCGTGCTTTAAGGCGTATGACATTCGCGGCATTGTGCCAAGCGAACTGAACGCCGAGATTGCCGAACGCATCGGCCGCGCGATTGCCGATGAAACCGGCGCAAAAACCGCGGTGATTGGACACGACATCCGCACGAGCAGCCGCGGCATCGTAGACGGTTTGACGAACGGGTTCACAATGGCGGGTGTTGATGTAACCGACATCGGTTTGTGCGGAACCGAAATGGTTTATTTCGCCACAGCAAATGACGCATTTGATGCGGGCGTAATGGTTACCGCGTCGCACAATCCTCCTGAATACAACGGCATGAAGATCGTTCGCGAACAGAGCAAGCCGATCAGCGGCGATTCGGGATTGTGGGAAATCGAGCGAAGGACTCGGGAGCGGGATTTCAGCCGCACCGGAAGCGGATCGGTGAACCGAAGGGATGTTTATTCCGAGTTTGTCCAACATCTTTTGAACATTGTGCCGGCACAGAGTTTGCGGCCGATGCGCGTGTTGTGCGATGCGGGCAACGGGTGCGCGGGAGTTGCGCTGCGCTCGCTGGAGCCGCATCTGCCGTTAGAGATTGTGGAGATGCGGTTTGAGCCCGATGGGACGTTTCCCACCGGCGTGCCCAACCCGATTTTAGAATCGAGCAGAAAGCCGACAGTGGAGAGGATGAAGGCTGAGAAGTTCGATTTCGGCGTTGCGTGGGACGGCGATTACGACCGATGCTTTTTCTTTGATGAAAACGGTTCGTTCATCGAAGGGTATTACATTGTCGGATTGCTGGCGCGTGACATGTTGATGCATCATCCTGGCGAAACGATCATTCACGACCCAAGGCTGATTTGGAACACCATTGACATTGTAACGAGTCTGGGCGGCCGCCCTGTTTGCTGCAAGACAGGGCACGCGTTCATTAAAGAGCGGATGAGGAAAGAAAATGCGATTTATGGCGGCGAGATGAGCGCGCACCACTACTTCAGGTCGCATTGGTTTTGCGATTCGGGCATGATTCCGTTTTTGCAGGTCGCTCGTCTGCTCAGCCGTTCGAATCAAACGCTTGGACAGATGGTGGGCGAAATGGAGAGAAAATATCCTTGCAGCGGCGAGCAGAACAGCAAGGTGGACGATGTAGATGCCGTCATGAAACGGATTCGCGAAACTTTTGCAGATGGGAAACTGGATGAAACCGACGGGCTTTCGATCGAGTTCGATGAGTGGCGGTTTAACGTTCGGGCAAGCAACACAGAGCCTGTTGTGCGGCTGAACGTGGAAAGCCGCGGCAACGCCGAACTGGTTAGAGAGAAAACCGAGCAGCTGCTGAAGATGATCCGCGCTTAGTTGCGCGTTCGGCCTTTGTACGGCGTGATCGTATCGTACGCGGAGGGGCCGGGCGGGGCGAAAACATCGTCGGTTGCGCGGGGAGATTGCAACGCTGAAGTGCGGGGTTCAGGATTGGAAGTTGCCCAAGAAGCGATGCCAAAGGCGAACCCGCCTGTGCAGAGCATCACGCCGAAAAGCACGACCCAATACACCGGCTTGGAAAACCCGGAACTTTTCAATCGAGGTCCCACAGGTAGTTCTCCCGCGAAGTGATGTTGCCGCGCCAATACGGTTTGAAATTGCACCCATCGGTCAGCGCGCCTAAGGTGAGCGTTTTCGCGCGGCCGTCTAGGAACAGCACATTAAACTTGGAGTTGTGCCACGGCCACGCTCCGCCGTACACAAGCCAATCTTTGAGCGATTCATCGTGCCAGCCTTCGGGCTTCGGACCGAAATACAGTTTGGTATCTTGTGCAAATTCGAACGTGTCTTTCGGTTTGCCGTTGAGCAGAATGTAGCGGCACGGCGGAACCACGATGTAGCTGCCGCCTCCGTGCGGCCTTCCGGAAAGATCGCGGTCCCAGACCGAATCAACATATAACAACGTGGACGAAGTATCGGAAATGCGCGAAAGTTTTTGTGTGTTGGAAACCCAGATATCTTTTGCGTTGCGGCTGAGGGGAGCCAGATATAGATAGTTGTATCCAAAGTCGGTGCGGATGCTGGATTCGAAAAACTCTTGTCCTGGGTCGGAATGCGCATCGAGCGAACGCGGCCTGTCGGACATGTCGTCGCGGCCAAGATCGGCTGGGCAGTAAAACAGACTTAGCGTTCCTACATAAGGAAGCAGGTTTTGCACCCAAGACCGGTTCTCGGTCGAGTCTCCCGGAAGCGATTCGGTGTAGGAGACAGGAGGCACGCGCTCGTCGTAATCCACCAGATACGTTTGGAACGCCTCGCCCACTTGGCGCATGTTCTGGATGCATTGGGATTTCTTCGCGGCATCCATCGCGGAGCGGAAAATAGGGAATAGAATGGCGGCCAGGATCGCCACCACTGTCAATGAGACGAGCAGCTCGATCAGGGTAAACGCTTCAGGCCGGCTTGACTTCACTTCCCTTACCCGACATTATAACGGCCCCAGAGAGCCAATGCTGCAAATCTTATACCTGATTTTTGAGAAACCCAGGATTGCTATAGCGACATTTTGGGCGAAAACCACGTCAGCGAGCGGGCTTTCGGGCTTCTGGGGCGCCGAACACGCGGATTCGGCCAACCGTATCGAAGCCCAAGGCCGAGTAGAACCCCTCTAAGCCAGGCTCGGCCTGCAGGGCGGGCTTCAGCCTTTTGAGCGAGGCGATGTCGGCGATCGAACTTACCAGGCCCCTGCCGATCCCTCGGCCCCGATGCCGTTGGTGGACGCACACGTTGTAAATGCCCCCGATGCTTCCGGTTTCCAGCAGCGATGCGGCGGCCACAATCTCATCATCTTGTTGAATGAAGTAATGCTCACCTTCAGTTTTCGCCATGGATTCTAAGAGCATGCGGAGTGTTGATCGCATTGCCGGCGGTGTCATCCAAAAGAAGTTTTCGAACACAAACTGCATCACCATTGAGGTTTGTTCTCGTGTTGCGCGATGCAGTTCAGGGCCGTCGCTGACCCAAGGATGCGGTTGCACCATCATCAGTAACGAGTAATGTTCTACGATGCCGCGGTCGGCGAGGCGGTACGAAAGATCCAACGGTTTGTCATCGGGAAACTGGTGAATTCGAAGGGGCGCGTTGCGTTTGGCGATGGCAGCAAGTTCGATGATCGCGGAATCATCGAGATTCAGCGACACAACGAAGTTTCCGATGGGATGCTGGAACTCGCTGGTGACCATCGTGTACGCTCCTGTTTCCAAAATGCGAAAACCTGGAGCGTGTTTGGCAAGTGCAAGATAGGCGGAGATGGAGTTGTGTTGAATCTGGCTGGTGATATTCACAAAACGATGCTCCAGATCAAGCCGACGGCTGGGCCGTGCTTTCCCAACAGCAGCCCAACCGAAAGACCCGACCCGATCTCTTTTGCTCCATAGAGCAGCGGGCCAACAGGCGTGATGAACCCGGTGAGGTGCGCATCGCGCGAGCGGGTTCGCAGCAGATCGAGTCCGGCTCCAACGGTTAGGCCGTAGTCCGTAGCGTAACTGATGCCGATCCGGACGGTGGGGGTGGAAAACGATCGTGGAGGCGCTGCGTTTGAGTGAATAAACTTGGAATCGAAAAAGTCCGCGATGGAGCGATACAGCCTTCGCTCGACCAGCACTCCGCCGTAATGGCCGGTATCAAGCGTGATGCGATGCTTTGCGTTCCATGCGGCTTCGAGCTTTTGCGTGTCAACGGGCGGCACAACTTGATCGTAGCGAGCGCCGACGATCAGAATGGAATCGCCGATTTCTGGTCGCGCGAAGTTCAGGGGTTCGATGGGTTGAAGAGCGGTACGCAGGCGTTGTTCGTCATACCCTTTTTTGCGAAGATCTCTGCGTACATCCATGGTAACCGTGCTGTTGAACAGAAGGTGCGCCAGATCGCCTCCTGCCAGCACGAACGCGGCTGCGGAGATTCTTGAATCTACGCCCGTGCAAAGCGCGCCGACGATTCCGCCCAGGCTCACACCAGAAAGCGCAATCCGTTTGGCATCGTATTCGTTGTTGGATACGATGTAGTCAATCAGGCGCTTCACATCCATCACGGCTTGGGTCATTGTTTCGATGAGCGCGGAGACATCGGGAGTGATGGCGGCTTCGCCGCTTCGAACTCCGGGCGGCGATCGCCTCATGTGATAGGGAAGAACGAGAATCGCCGCAGCGATCCCTTTTTCGTTGAGTTTTCGCGCCAACCGTTCTTCGGTTTGAAGATCCGATGCGCCCCAATAGTGCAGCACGATGACCACGGGCATCGGCTTTGGAGCGTCACGCGGCGTGTACAGTTCGACTTCTACCGTGTTGTTTTCTTTGATCGCGGTTGTGATTGCGCTTGGGAACCTGAGAATGGCCTCTTGGACATTAGGGTCGGACGGGGGCCGGGCCGTAGTTGTGAACTCGGTGGTGGGCGGGGGCGCTTCGGTGATTTTGGGCAGTTGAGCGGAAGCCGAGATGGCCGCTGCTGAGACCAGCAGGATGGGAGCGATTCGGATTTGCAGCCGCAAGCCGCCTGATTTCATTCTCTGCACAAACTACCTTAACGTGCTATTCTCTACACCTAAACTGGTTTCGCGCCTCACATGTCGTTTAGAATCGCCACAATAGCCGGCATCCCCATCCGAATCCATTTCACGTTTCTGCTGGTGTTTTTGTGGCTGTTTATGGCGGCCGAGGAAGGCGGGCTGGCAAAGAGCGCCGCCATGATTCTTGGAGTGTTTGTTTGCGTGGTGCTGCATGAGTTGGGCCATGCGCTTGTTGCGAAGAGGTTTGGCGTTAGGACGCGGGACATTACGTTGTATCCCATCGGCGGTGTGGCGATGTTTATTGACCGCCCGAAACCGAAGCAGGAGTTTTGGATTTCGCTGGCCGGGCCGATGGTGAACGTCGTCATTGCGCTGATTTTGTGGCCCGTGGTGATGGCAAGCGACGGACATCTGCCTTCGGTTTCGGCGCCGTTGTGGAATTTGTCCATACAGTCAGGGCTGTTCATTGCCAATGTGATTCTCCCGGTTTTCAACATGATTCCAGCGTTTCCGATGGATGGGGGGCGTGTGCTCAGGGCGGCGCTCGGCATGATCATGCCCGAGTGGAAAGCCACTTCGATCGCCGCAAAGATCGGCCAGACGCTGGCGATGATCGGGTTTGTGGTCGGAGTGATTACGGGGTGGCTGGGAGTTGTGCTGATCGCGATTTTTGTTTTTTTGGGAGCGGGTCAAGAGTTGGCGGCGTCGTACAGCCATTCGCTCCTTGAAGGGAAGAAAGTTTCCGATGCGATGAAAACAAGCTTTGCTACGGTTGCGCACAACGATACGCTGGAAGAAGTTTCGAAGCTTTTGCTGAAAGGCACTCAGCATGACTTTCCTGTTGTTTTTGGAACTGAACCTTTGGGCGTGCTGACGCGAGCCGACATCGTGCGCGGAATGGCTTCGGGTGCGGCGAATGCGTATGTGGCTGGATTCATGCGCCGGGATTACGCGCAGATGTCGCCGAGCGATCCGTTGGAGGAAGCGTTGGAGAAGTTTTCACAAACGCAAAACACCCCGATTTTGGTGATTCGCGATGGGCAGATCGTTGGAATGCTGACTTCCGAAACGTTGTCGGAGTTTTTGTTATTCGAGCAGGCAAGGCGGCAGTAGTTAATTCCTGGCAGTCAATCTTCGATATACGCTTCGGCTTCTACTTCGACTAACCATTCGTCTTCCAGCAGCCGGTCAACAAGAACCATCGTGGCCGCGGGGCGGATATCGTGAAACACCTCGGAATGCGCTCGGCAGACAGGGCCGTAACTCGCACGGTCGGTGATGAAGATGCGCGTTCTAACCACGTGTTCGATTTTTGCGCCTGCTTTTTCCAACGCTTGTTTGATGATTTCAAGACAGCGGTGCATTTGAAGGTACGCATCGCCTGGGGCGGCGCTTCGGCCGTCGGCATTGATCGGCGCAGTGCCTGCCACAAACACAAACTTGCCGACTCTCACCGCTCGAGAAAATCCCACGGTGCGCTCATAAGGCGAACAGCCGGTGATCAGAATCCGATCTCCCATCGTTTATCTCCTTTGCATAAGACGGCCGAGTGCGGCTTGCGGCATTCGAGAGCCGCCTTCCCCCAACAGCAGATAATCAATTGCGAACATGTGCTTTTTGATAGCGGAGTTGTTGGAACCAACAATTTCGGCCTGAAGTTCGTTCCGTTCTCGAACTTCAACCTCGCCGAAGTCAATCAAACGCACGGACAAAGAGTCGCTATAAAAGTCCACGGGCGAGCCGAGTTTTTGACCGTTCCAATACAGCTGCACGATTCCATAATCTCTTGCAATACAAAACTGTCCCTTGAGCCGCATGGCGCCAAGTTTTGCGCTTGGGATTTCCCAAATCGCTTTATCTCCCGGCGAAGGATCGTGCCACCACACTTGGGCTGCTCCCGACCACCTTTCATCCAGAGTTTGATTTTCGATTTGGCCGCCTGTGCTGCTGATCAGTTTGAGCGATTCGCCCTCGATTGCGCCTTTGATGTGCGGAATTTCGGGCAGCGGGAAGATCGCAAACGATGCGGCATTCGGCGCTTGAAACGTATCGCTTCCGCCAGGGAGTTGATACCAGAATGCGACATCCGCAAAATCGGCGAGTACATCGGCCCAATGCCAGATTTCAAGATCGAAGCGAAGCGAGGTGGTGAACGGAATATCGTCGCTGATTTGGTATCGGCTTACGCACGTGTATCCGCGATTGCCGGGGCCATCGCACCTAAGTTGATTGTGATATGGCTGTTGAAAAAGCTGGCTGGACGACCACGCGTAACCGAAATAATCTTCGCTGCCTGTGCCGAAGGTCGAAGGAAACGTTTCGCCATTCACGTACACCTTTTCGTCACCTTCGCCCCACCATGCGCTCACCGGGTTTGCAACGCACAACGTGGTGCCGACATAGCGTCCGGTTCCTGCCGCATCGAGAAGTGTCCAATCGCGAAACGGTCTGGTTTTCAAAGTTTCGCGGCGCCATTTGGCTTTGAAGTGCATCGTATCGGGCGTCCACGCCCTTGGAATCCAGGTGATTTGAAGGTTCAACTGCACCGGATGCGTGCCGCGATTGATGAAAAACATCCTTCCTGTTTCGGATTGCGGCATTACCCATCGCGATTCCAGAAAACCGGTTTCCGCAAACGAACTCATCGGAAGCGATGCACTGGCCCGGAACCCCGGAGCGAACCCAAAAAAATCTCCGAGCGGCGCGTCAATGCAATGTTCGTCGTCGAAATCGGCTTCGAACTGTATGGTTCGCAGCAGATCTTCTGGCTGTTCGCTCACATCCTCTGCGTTGGCGCGCACCAAAAGTTGGCTGATGAAACCGGCACCCTCGGGAGTGCGCACCGAAACGATGCCGCCCGGCTGCAATGTCTGCTCTTCGTTGGTGACTTGTTGTTTGATGCTCGAAACAGGCTTCGGATCGAGCAGTTTTGCTGCGGCTTTTTCTGCGACTTTGGATGCATCTTTGACGGCGGCCAACGAAAAACTGCGAACAACCACACCCGGCTCATACGTTCGATAGCCGACGTGATAATAAACTCTGCGTGGATCGCCTCCCACATCGTCCAGCGTGATTTTCAAACTGTTTTGATATGGAATCGGATAGTAACAGTTCC
>Ga0070741_10007482_pt1 | contig 22550 bp, 19 predicted proteins | sample Coa_R1_4_FD_66440 | JGI IMG/M metagenome (GOLD analysis project Ga0070741, IMG submission 66440) | Surface soil microbial communities from Centralia Pennsylvania, which are recovering from an underground coalmine fire - Coalmine... | ecosystem: Environmental > Terrestrial > Soil > Unclassified ... | reverse complement strand
GACAATTTTGAACGCCGCACAGATACCGGAAGAGTGCAGCGCCAGACGGCCGCAGTCTTCGAACACAGCGGTATGGGTTATATACTCGGACACTGATTCACCTCTAGGATTGGTGGATCGAGATTAGGCGAATGAGCGGATTCAACGCAAGTTACGAACTGCTACCTGGACCGCGTAACCTTCGCGAACGTGCTGATTTCTAACGCCCGAGGGCAACTGACACGTTTGCACCCGGGAGCCGATTGATGACCCGGACCAACTCGATTCGTCCTGCCAGCGGCAGGGTATTTTTGTGCACCTGAACCTGAAGAACCGCCTGAAAGTAAGTCGGACGGCCGGGCTGCGCGCCGGCCTTCCGCAGTGCTTCGGCCAGAGCCTCCACGTGTGAGGGAGTGGTCAGGTACTCGGCCCCGAACTGTGCTGCCATGCCGGTAAGACCGCTGACGGCCAGCAATCGGTGCTCGCCATCCAGCCCCGGTACCATGCTGATCAGAACGTAAAGATCGTCGGGATCCTTTTCGTTGACTGCATACATTGACCGCTCGCCCGCGTGCGGCGACGTGACGACAATGCGTCTGGGCAAATCCCGCTGACTGGCTTGCGTGCGGATGGGATAAGGCGCCAGCAGGCGATCGACCCAGGGAGTACTCTCGCTATGCCCGAACACAATCAGGTTATCGTTGCGGGCATGGTTCCACTCCAGGAACGAGGCCGACTCCACCCTCACCGGGACGTGGTGTGCAGATAACAGCGAAGCCAGCCGGATGGCCGCCACCGCTTCACCCATTTTGGCCTGACCGACACTGGGGTACTCGCTCAACTCTCCACCCGGAGGAAGGCTGAAGAATCCTCGCAACTCGCGGTCGCGCGGCGACGCCAGCGGCACCACCTCTTCGATCGGGCTCTTCGGATGCGATTCCGGATAATACTTGACCACGATGGTTCTTGGGTTGGTCAGGCAGATCGTCGCGCCAGACGCGTCATTCAACCAAGGACTCCAAAGCCATTGCATCGAGGCCGGCATTTGAACAGAGCGTCCGCTATCTGAATGCGAGACTCGCCCACTCAGAAATCCCGCACCGAAAATCAGCACGCACGCGGCAACGCCCGCCCAGCGCGTCCACCGGCGATTGCCAGCGTTCGGACCCGGCGCCAGCGGCGCCGCGTTTTCCACGACCCGAAAAACAGCCGCGTAGTGGCCTAAGGGCAGCTCGATCCGGATGCGGGCATCCCTACCCTCGTTCTGGTAATACTCTTCCAGCTTCTTCCGTAATGCGTGCGCCTGGCGTCGCACAATGGAATCCTCGCTGGGCGAATACGCAGGTTGCCGGTCGAAAACCTCGATTCCGATGAGGTACTCGTTGATCTCCTCGCCTCGCCCGGCCAGAACGAGATCGCAAACGAAACTCAGGAATCGCTTCAGCCGTTCCGACCGCATAAACGTGTTGCTGGTCAGTACGGCATCGAGTGCAGCTTGCAACTCCTGATCCCGAAGTTTTTCAGACAACATGGTGACAACCCCCGCTGACGGATCAGGCTACTTGAGCCCGGCGGGGGAAGTCAAGCGGCAGGAAACGTCGTAAAGCGGAAAGCTGCGATGCCGGCGCCGGGAACCGGGGCGACGGGATGGAGCACCAGGGCGGAACATACGCGTCGTCTTTTGAAACACCCCAATTATTTTGAAACACCCCAATTAACGTAACGGGCCGGCCACGTGCGAGAATCGCTCCAGGCGGCGGAAGTAGGCGTTAGCGCGACCGACGTCGCGCAGGATCTGGGCTTTCAGCGCTTCCGGATTTTCGAACTTGCGCTCATCACGCAGGCGCCACAGGAAGGATACCTGGATGCGCTTGGGGGAGTCGCCGGTGAGCGGTTCCAGTAGGAAGGTTTCAATGCTTACTGCCGGGTCGTTGCCGAAGGTCGGGCGGTGGCCGATGTTCGTGATCGACTGCCAGCGCCGGCGATTGTCCAGATCGTCGGTGCAGGTGATGTAGACGCCATTTTTCGGCAGGACCTCGGCAGTGGGTTGCAAGTTGAGAGTCGGGACCGTTTGCTTGTGGCCGATGCCGTGGCCCGATACCACGTCGCCCTGAAGACTGTACGGACGCTCTAGGAGGCGGGCGGCGCGGGCGACGTTGCCGGCCGTCACCAGACGGCGGATTTCGCTGCTGCTTACCGGCACGCCGCGAATGGTTACGGCCGGCACAATTTCCGTGGTGAATCCGAACCGGCTGCCTAATTGGCGGAGAACGTCCGTGTTGCCGGCCTGGCGGTGGCCGAAGCGGAAATTGTCGCCGACCGCCACTACCCGTACGCGCAGCTTGTTCACGAGGATATCGGAGACGAATTGTTCGGGCGAAAGCTGCGCGATTTCGGGTCCGAAGGGGAGAATGAGGACCTGCTCGATGCCTTCATCGGCCATCAGGGCGGCGCGTTCGTCGCAGGTAGTCATCAGCGGCGGTGCGCGATCGGGTCGCACGACGCGCGTAGGGTGAGGATCGAAGGTCAGGGCGCTCGGACGAAGTTGGCGTGCGGCGGCCAGTTCGCGGACACGGCGGAGGATGCGGCGGTGTCCGGCGTGAAGGCCGTCGAAGTTGCCGATGGTGAGGGCGGAGGGACCGAAATCCGGCGGAACCTCGGCGAGGCTGCGAAAGATCCGCAGCGGCATCAGCGCGGCTCCTCCAGGGTGATTTCCAGGCCGTCGTACGCCAGCCGGATGTGCGGCGGCAATTCGCTTTCGGCGCGCTCGTGCTGGATGTCGTGGCAGATGTGCGTGAAGAAAGCGCGGCGGGGCGTAAGCTTGGCGACGGTTTGGATGGAGTGCGCCACGGTAGAGTGCGTCGGGTGGGGTTTGTAGCGCAACGCGTCGAGAAAGAGGACGTCCAGATCGCGCAACTGCGCGCACGAGTCTTCCGGGATGTCGCTGTGGTCGGTCAGATAGGCAGCACTGCCGAACCGAAAACCTAGCACCGGGTTGTTGCCATGCAGGATGGTGACGGGAGTGAACTGCAGTCCGAACAGTTCGAACGGAGCGCTGTCGATTTCGTGAATTTCGAGATGCGGAACGCTGGAGAGTTGCTCGCCGGCGTCGAAGATATAGCGGAAAACGCGGCGGATAGCGCTGAGAGTGTCGGCGTTGGCGTAGATGGGGATGTCGGTACGCTGGCGGAAGTTGAAGGGCCGCACATCGTCTAGGCCCATGATATGGTCCGCGTGGGCGTGTGTGAAGAGGATGGCGTCGAGATGGTTGATGCGGGCGCGCAAGGCCTGCGTGCGGAAATCGGGCGTGGTGTCGATTAAGACGTTGCGGCCGCCATAGCTGACGAGAATGGACGGGCGGAGGCGATTGTCGCGCGGGTCGGTCGAGGTGCAGACCTCGCAATAGCAACCGATGGTGGGGACGCCGACACTGGTGCCGGAGCCGAGCACGGTGATTTTCAGGCTGCCCGAGAATGGCATGTCAGCCCTGAGAGGGGCTCTCGGCTTTCTCCGACTTTTCCTTCTTAGCCTCTTCCATCACCTGGACGAAGCGGAACCGGAGCTCGGTGAGCGAGTTCTCCAGCATGCGTTGCTCTTCCAGAGAGAGATTGCCCCGAGTTTTCTCCTTGAGGACGCCCAGCAGGTCGATGCTGTGGCGGGCCAGTTCGAAATCGGGCTCGGGCTTTTCTTCGGGCGGGCCGAAGTGCATAAGGCCGAGTTGGAATTCGGCCTGGGTGCGTAGCGAGAGGGTGAGGAACTCGAAGGACGCCGGGGGAAGCGGCATCCGGGGTTCCTGTTTCTCCTGATCCTGATCACTCATTTCACTTGTATTTTACAACCTGGGAGGCGAGAACTGCCGTTGCCAGGCAGGATGGGATGGGGTTGCTGAACGGCGAGAGTTTGGTTCTCATTGGCGGCTCCAGGTGATTTTGAGGCGCGACGGAGCTGAGGAGCCCTCCCACTTAATCGCTGACCGTTTCATCAAGAGGGCCGGCGTTTGTCGGCGAAGGAGTGGAGCGCCCCAGCCGAGCGCGCAGCACTTTGAAGTCAAGGGCCCTGTTCTATCGGATTGCTTAAGTTTAGCCGCTAACGGCGGTTGTTGAGCTCCGTGGTGTGGGCGGTCAGGTAACGCGAGATGCACGCCGCGCGATCCTGATCGTTGGCGCTGGCGGCGCAGGTACGGCTATAGTTTCTGAACCACGCCGCATGATCGCGTTTCAGGGTGGCCTGAAGATCCGGGGAGAGCCGGCTCAAAGCGTTTTTGTAGGCGCCGGCCATTTGCAGTTCGAGGCGCGCGAGACGGCCGTCACGGCAGATCAGCAGTTCGATGCTCGTGCTGGCCCTGGAGCAGTCGAAGCTTGGCTTGACCGGAGCCGGCGCGGCCGAAACGACATCGCTTGTGGTGTATTCCGAACCGGTCCATCGATACACCGTGTCCTGATCGCAGACGAGATCATGGACGCCGTTTGCCATTGTCTTAAGCACTCCGATCCGCTTGCAGGCGTCGTTCGTCTTGAACTCTTTACCGTTTGCGAACCGGACGGTCCAGAAGATGCGGCCCCAACGCTCCCACAAGGTGCCGGTGATGACGTCTTTTCTGCCGTCGCCGTCGAGGTCGTATGCGATGCTGTGCTCCTCGTCCGGCTTGACGAAGATCTCCGAGCGCATTTCAACGACGGCGCCCATGTTTGTGCGGGCGGACTCGCTGACTTTGACGCCTTTGCCGTCGCGCAGGAGGAATCGGCGCGTGACCTCCTGCGGCCTTTCCGTATTCACGCCTTCGTTGTTGGAGACGATGACCACGCTCCAGGCGTTTTTCCATTTTTCGATAACGGGCTCGGTCCACGAATCGGCGAGATCGGTACTGACTTCGAACCGGCCGTTGCCGAACGCCGAAACGAAAAAGTAGGTGTTGGGGCAGCAGTTGCCGCCGCATGCCGTGATGCGCTCGACCAGGGCGTCCTTCAAGCCGTTGCCGTCCCAGTCTCGCTGGTCGGCGACGTCGAGGCACATCTTTTTCGAGGTGTCGATCAGGGTGTAGGTCTTGCCGTTAGCACGCGCACGGAGCGCGGTGTACCCCAGATCGTCGGTCTTCTCGACGAAGTATTCGATCTGCTGCGCGAAAGCGCCGGGTGAAACCATGAGCACGGAAAAGGCGAGCCAGCGTGTCTTCATGTTGCCCTCTCGGAGAATTGTATCCGGTTACAAAGTTCCCCGCCGCCTGGCGGCGCAACATTGCTGCAAATTATTGAGGGCGTTGTAACGAAGTATTCGCAAACGACGTGACATAATCAATGATTTCAGGGCCCAAATTATGCTTCGGTCTACGTGTATCACGGCGATGTAGGCGAAGATCGCCCGTGAAGAAAAACACCTCGGACCGGTTCGAAATATCAGGCGGGCGAGCGTTTTCGCCTTTTATTCGCTAACCTGAAATCGATATCGGAATGGATCTCTCTGCCAAGCTTCACATTCTGGCGGATGCAGCCAAATACGACGCCTCCTGCGCAAGTAGTGAATCGCGCAGGGCGCGGGTTCCGGGCGGACTGGGCAATGCGGCGCCCGCGGGCATTTGCCACAGCTTTACTCCGGACGGCCGCTGCGTTTCGCTGCTCAAAATTCTGCTGACGAACTACTGCATCTACGATTGCGCGTACTGTGTCACTCGAATTTCGAGCGACGTGCCGCGCGCCCGGTTTACCGTCGCCGAAGTGGTCCAACTCACCATCGAGTTCTACCGGCGGAACTACATCGAGGGACTTTTTCTGAGTTCCGGAATCATACAAAGCGTCGATTACACCATGGAGCAGCTTGTCGAAGTGGCGCGGCAGCTTCGAGTGGATCACAAATTCTGCGGCTACATCCATCTCAAGGGTGCGCCGGGCGCTTCGAAAGAACTGCTCGTCGCGGCAGGCAAGTACGCGGATCGGGTAAGCGTGAACATCGAGATGGCGTTGCAGCGCGACCTCGACCGGCTTGCACCCGCGAAACAGCACGAGCAGATCGAACAGTCGATGTCGCACATCCGCGATGCTGCGCTGGAATTCGGTGACGGACCCACTCCGGGCCAACCGAAGTTCGCTCCAGCCGGGCAAACCACCCAAATGGTGATCGGCGCAACGCCTGCGTCGGACGCGGAGATTCTGGCGAAGGCTTCGGACCTGTATCGGAAGCACGAATTGCGGAGGGTGTACTTTTCGGCCTTTTGTCCGATTCCCGATGCCAATTCCGAACTGCCATTGAAGCCGGCGCCGCTGGTTCGAGAACACAGGTTGTATCAGGCAGACTGGCTAATGCGTTTTTATGGATTTGACGTGAAGGAGCTGACCACGCCGGAAGAGCAGGATTTGCCTCTGGACACGGATCCGAAGCTGGGGTGGGCGTTGCGCAATCGTGAGTTCTTCCCCGTTGACGTAAACCAGGCATCGCGCGAGGCGCTGCTGAGAATACCCGGCTTGGGAGTTCGCGCCGCGGATCGGATCCTTCGGATTCGCAAGCATCGCCGGCTGCGGGAGACCGATCTCGCAAAGCTGCATATTTCGCTCAATCGTGCGCGCCCTTTCATCGTGACTGCGGATTCGCGCCCGGCGCTCCTCGATTCCCCGACTCTGGCCGCTCGAATCGCGCCAAAGCCGGCGCAGTTGGCGCTTTTTGGAGCGTCGCAACAGGCACTCACCGGGGAACTTTGATGTTCAGGACTCATAAAACGGTTTCAAATTATCGCGAATGGCGCGACGCGGCCCGCCAACTTCTGCGGCAGCGAGTGGCGCCCGAGGAGGTGATCTGGACCACGGCATATGATTCGCAAATCCTGCTGTTTGAGCCGGAGCCAGCCGGCCCATTGCCGCGTGAAAGCGCGAAGGTCATGTTTCCACGGGCGTTCTTTGAGATGGCGGCACCGGTATCGCGGCATTCATCGGAGCGCCGCTGGGACCTGCTGTATCGTGCGGCCTGGCGTATAACCAACGGCGAGCACAATCTGCCGGATATCGAGACCGACGACACGATTGCGGAGTTGAACGCGATGCGGCGATCGGTGGAAAGAGACATTTACCGCATGCGGCAGTTCGTCCGGTTTCGAAAGGTGGAGACCAGCGAAGGCCCGAACTACGTTGCCTGGTATGAGCCGGAGCATCACACGCTGGATGCGAACGGCAAGTTCTTCGTCGACCGTTTCGGATCGATGCGATGGGCGATTTTAACGCCTGAAAGCAGCCTGATTTGGGATTTGGAAAAGCTGGAAACCGGCCCCGGCGTGCCCCGTTCGCGCGTTCCCCAGGAAGACGAACTGGAAGAGCTGTGGCGATTGTATTACGCGACGATTTTCAATCCGGCCCGGCTCAAGCTGAATGCCATGCGGGCGCAATTGCCGGTCGGGCACTGGAATAACCTGCCGGAGTCGCGGGTCATTCCCGAACTGGTCCGCATGTCGCGCGGCCGTGTCGATCAGATGATCGGGAATCAGCCGTTATCAGCTTCCGATTTCATTCCGCGAGGCGCGTCATTAGCCGTTCTGCGCGAGGCCGTCAGGCAGTGCGGTGCTTGTGAACTTTGCCGCCGGGCGACGCTGCCGGTTTGGGGTGAGGGCAACCCCGAGGCGCGGATCGCGCTTGTTGGAGAGCAGCCCGGCGACGAAGAGGATCTACAGGGACGTCCTTTCGTGGGCCCGGCCGGAAAGGTGTTAGACAAGGCGCTGGAAGCTGCCGGGTTGGTCCGAAGCGCACTTTATCTCACCAATTCGGTAAAGGCATTCCGTTTCGAAGAACGCGGCAAACGGCGCATCCACCAGACACCTCGAAACCAAGACATCGCAGTTTGCCGGCCCTGGCTACAGGCTGAATTGGACCAGGTTCGTCCCGAAGTGATCGTTTGCCTGGGAGCCTCTGCTGCCCAGTCTGTATTGGGGAAGAGAATTACGGTCAGCCACGAGCGTGGACATCTGATTTCGCGGCCTGGGGCGCACGTTGCGATCACGTACCACCCGTCGGCTGTGTTGCGAGCACCCGATGACGCGGTTCAGCGACAGTTGTTCAAAGCTCTCGTCGACGATCTCGGATTTGTCAGGCAGGCCGTTGCGGCACCTGGGTAGCGGTAACGACCTATTCGGCACCGAGGTCGATGCGCACGACGGCGTACGTATCGAGCGTGTCCGGCGTGGAAGCGCCGGCAGACTGATCGTGTCTTCTCGCTTTACGCGGCGGCCGCGCGCCGGCCGGTTTGGCTGCTCGCGCCCGTCCAAGGTAGTGCGTGCATGCGGGCGACAACGATCTGGTACTAAAAAAGGCCGCCTCCTTATTCGCCCGACGACATCGCGGCGGAGTTGCTATCGGAGTGACCGGCTACTCGAACTCCGAATAGTCGAACGCCCGCTCGCGCGGCTGCGGGACCGCGCGGCCGTCCTCCTGGCACATCCAGCACCCGCAAGGACGGCAATGTGTGGAAGCATTAACCCCCACCTGGCGCGGATCGTTGTCAAAGCGTTCGCGGAACCAGAGCCGCATGACGCGGCGTGCTTTCGCCTTCATGCGGCGGGCATGGGCGCGGCGCAAAGCTCGCGGCGTCTTAACCATCCTTTTAGGCTACCAAGGTGGGAGAGCTATGTGAGCAGAGGCTTCACCACATTGCCCGCCACATCAGTTAACCGGAAATGACGCCCCTGAAACTTGAACGTCAGCCGGGTGTGGTCGATCCCCAGGCAGCGCAGGATCGTGGCCTGCAAATCGTGCACGTGCACGGGATTCTCCACGATGTTGTAGCTGAAGTCGTCCGTCGATCCGAGCGTGATCCCGGGCTTGATGCCCCCACCGGCCAGCCACATGGTGAAGCATCGCGGATGGTGGTCGCGTCCGTAATCCGTCGGCGTCAGCCGTCCTTGGCAGTATACTGTCCGGCCGAACTCGCCGCCCCAGATTACCAGCGTTTCGTCCAACATCCCTCGCTGCTTCAAATCCGTGATCAGCGCCGCCGCCGGCTGATCCGTCTGCTGGCAGACTCGCGGCAGCCCTTTGGGGAGACCGCCATGATGATCCCAGTCGCGATGATAAAGCTGGATGAAGCGCACGCCGCGCTCGGCTAACCGCCGAGCCAGCAGGCAATTGTAGGCGAATGTTCCGGGCTTGCGCGCATCCGGACCGTACATCTCGACTGTCGCATCGGATTCCTTCGAGAGATCCGTCAGCTCCGGGACCGAGCTTTGCATGCGGAACGCCATCTCATATTGCGCGATGCGTGTGGCGATTTCCGGGTCCCCGAACTCGTCGAGCGTCATGCTGTTGAGTTGCTTCAGGGCATCCAGATACTCGCGCCGGTTGGCCGCGGGAAATCCGGCGGGGTCTGACAGATAGAGCACCGGATCGCCGACCGAGCGGAATTTCACTCCCTGATATCGCGTGGGCAGAAAGCCGCTTCCCCACAGGCGATCGTACAGCGGTTGACCAACCCCGCCGGAGCCGGGTGAAATCATCACCACGAATCCGGGCAGATCCTGCGTCTCCGCGCCAAGCCCGTACACCACCCACGAGCCCATGCTTGGCCGTCCCGCCAGCACGGCGCCGGTTTGGAGAAACGTCGCCGCGGGATCGTGATTGATCGCTTCGGTGAACATCGACTTCACGAACGTCAGATCGTCGGCGATGCGCGCCGTGTGCGGCAGCAACTCGCTCAACCACGCGCCCGAGTGTCCGTACTGCCGGAAGCTGAAGCGCGACGGCACCATCGGGAAGCTCAACTGCGTGGCGGACATGGTGGTGAGCCGCTGTCCCATTCGCACCGACTCGGGCAGGTCGACGCCCTGCACGTCGCGCAGCTTTGGTTTGGGATCGAACAGCTCGATCTGCGACGGCCCGCCCGACTGGAACAAATAGATGACGCGCCGCGCCTTCGGCGGGAAGTGCGGCAGTCCGGGCAACGCGCCGCTGGACGCTTTCAGATCCCGGCTGAGCAGAGAACCGAGTGCCGCCGAACCGATGCCCGTGGCGGCTCGTCCGAAAAAGTGTCGCCGCGTCAGCTGTAAGCTTTGATCCGGAGTCATTCCTTCGTGATGGCCTCGTCCATATTCATAAGCAGGTTGGCAACCGCGGAGTACGCGGCCAGTTCCGCTGTGTTCGCCCGGGGATCGCGCGGTGAATCGCCGTGGCTGACGAGTTTCACAGCGTCCGCGCGATGCGATTCATAATAAGCCGTGAACTTCGCCAGCGCGCCTTCCAGCACCGCGATTTCGCCCGCGCGCGGCTCGCGCCCCAGCACGGTGCGCACCGCCCAGTGCAGCCGCTCGCGCGGCTCCGGCCCACCCTCGCGCAGCATCCGCTCGGCAAGCTTGCGCGAGGACTCCAGGTAAATGACGTCATTCATCAGGTTCAGCGCCTGCAACGGCGTGTTGGTGCGGGTCTCCGCCACCACGCACGTCTCGCGGTTCGGAGAATCGAACACAGTCATTGAAGGCGGCGCGACCGTCCGCCGCCAGTAGGTGTAAAGGCTTCGCCGGTAAAGTCCGTCGCCCTTGTCCGGCACATAGCCGTTGCCGTTCGAAAGCTCCTGCCAGAGCCCCGGTGGCTGATATGGCTTCACCGAAGGACCGCCGACCTTCTCGACCAGGAGACCCGACCACGCCAGGGCCTGGTCGCGAATCATCTCGGGGGGCAGGCGGAACCGGGGCCCGCGTGCCAGCAGCCGGTTCTCCGGATCCTTCTCCAGCAGTTCGTTCGACACCTTCGACGACTGCCGGTACGCCGCGCTGGTCACCATGGTCTTCACGATCCCCCGCACATTCCAGCCGCTCTCCATGAACTCCACGGCGAGCCAGTCGAGGAGTTCCTGATTGACCGGCCATTCGCCCTGCGAGCCGAAATCTTCGAGCGTCTTGACGATGCCCGTGCCGAAAATCATCTCCCAGAAGCGATTCACGGTGACCCGCGCGGTCAGCGGATTCGACCGGTCCACCAGCCATCGCGCCAGTCCCAGCCGATTCGCCGGCCAACCGTCGCGAAACGGCGGCAGCACGGCCGGCACTCGCGCCGACACCTTCTCTCCAGGCGCATCGTATGCGCCGCGTTTGAGGACAAAGGTCTGGCGCGGCTGCGCGCGCTCGGCCATTACCATCACGGTGGGAATCGAATCGTAGAATTTCTTCCGTTCGCCTTGTGCGGCGGCCAGAGCCGCGCGCGCCTGATTGACGGAGGCCGGCGCGGCGGTCTCCAGGAAGCAGATGCGCAGCTTCTGCTGCTGCGCACGCGTGCGCCGGGCCGGGGCGATCGCCGCGATCTGACGCACCGAATCGGTCAGCGCTGCCACTGCCGCCTCATCCGCCGACAGCGCGCGCTTGTAGACCAGCACGTCGCGGATCGCGCCTTGAAACCGCAATCCGCCTCCGGCGCCGATGCGGAACGGCTCCTTGCTCTCGAGCGGCCAGATCAATTGATCGAAGAGCACGTTCAGCTTCTGCGCACGGCCGTCCACGTAGATGCGCACGCCCGACGCCTTCATACCGCCGTTATAGGTCACCAGCACGTGCTGCCAAGAGCCCAGCTTCACCGGCTCCGCGGTCTCGACGCGCATGCCCAGATCCGTCCAGCGAAAGATCACGTGCAGCCGGATCTTGCCGTCGATCAGGTACAACGCGTGGCCCTTGCCTTCGAAATAATCATCGGCGCGGGACAGGATCGCGCCTTTTGCGGATTCGGGACGGATCCACGCGGCAAACGTGAACGGATCACGATAGTCGAACTTCGCGATATCCTTCCCCGGCGCGGTCACGAAATTATTGCCGTCGAACGAATTCTCCGCCGGGTCGTGGTAGGTCAGACCGTCGCCAAGCGTCCACGGAATATCGGTCTTGCGCGCCTTTTTCTCCCACTGGTGCTGGGCCTTATCAATCTCCGGCTCGAGCGCCGCCACCCGCGCGCCGGCATCCGCCACCACGCGATCCAGTTCGGCCAGCCGACGCTCCTCCGCGGGCCGCGGCGCCTTGATATACGGCTCCTCGTTGCCGAAGTTGTACACGAAGCCCTTCTCCGGCACATTGTTGAAGAAGGCGAAAAGCTGGTAAAACTCCTTTTGCGAAATCGGATCGTACTTGTGATCGTGGCAGCGCGCGCATCCGACCGTAAGGCCCATCCAGACCGACGCGGTCGTGTTCACGCGATCCGCCACGTACTCCACGCGAAACTCCTCGTCCACGATGCCGCCTTCCGCGCTGGTGCGATGGTTGCGATGAAATGCCGTGGCGATCTTCTGGGACAAGGTGGCGTTCGGCAGCAGATCGCCGGCAATCTGCTCGACCGTGAACTCGTCGAACGGCATGTTTTTGTGGAACGCGTCGATCACCCAGTCGCGCCAGCGCCACATATCCCGCGGGCCGTCGGACTGATAGCCGTTTGTGTCGGCGTAGCGCGCCGCTTCCAGCCATCGGATGGCCATGCGCTCGGCGTAGCGCGGAGAAGCCAGCAAACGGTCGACAACTTTCTCATAGGCATCCGGCGAGGTGTCGCGCAGGAATGCATCCAGTTCGGCCTGCGTGGGCGGCAGCCCCGTCAGATCGAGGGTGATGCGCCGCAACAGTGTGGCGCGATCGGCCTCCGCCGAATGATGCAGCCCCTCGCGCTCCAGCCGCGCCAGGATAAAACTGTCGATCGGATTGCGCGGCCACGATTTCTCCTGGACCGCAGGCAGCGCCGGACGCTTAGGCGCGATCAGCGACCAGTGCGGCTGATACTTGGCACCCTCCGCAATCCAGCGCCTGATGGTATCGATCTCGGCCGCCGTGAGTGGATCCTTGCCGGCATAGGCAGGCGGCATGCGCATCGCGGGATTGGGGGCCGTAATGCGGCGCACCATTTCGCTGTGATCCGGCTCTCGCGGCACGATCGCGAAGCGGCCTTTGCCGAGGTCGGACTTGGCGCTCGTCTCCTGATCGAGCCGCAGGGGGCTCTTGCGCGCGGCTTTGTCCGGACCGTGGCAGGAATAGCAGCGATCGGAGAGGATCGGGCGCACATCGCGGTTGAACTCGACGGGGCCGGCGTGTGCCGCCAGGACCCAGACCGCGGCGACAGAAAACGCGCGCAACATAGGATCGCTTCTGTCAGTATAGTCCTCCCCATATTTCATCCGTCGCCGGCAGCTAACCAAACGTACGGTCGCGATCAAGTCGAATAATCCCCTCGACGAGCAGATGCTGCCGCGCCGGAATGAACTTGCGCAACAACGCGTCCGCCTCGGCGAACGTTTCCGGATGACGCGGCTTGCGAAGGTTTCCCCGCGCCAACTCCACTTCCGCCGGATCGACCAGGTCCGCCAGCCGCAGATAGTCCATCGCATGCACGGACGGTAGGGCGGCGCCTTCCACGAGGCCGAATAACAGCGGCGCGGTCCGCGCCAGCAGATCCTCCAGCGAGATCAGCCGCACCGTGCCACAGGGAAGTTCCACCGCTCCCGCCTGGTCCATCGTGCCGCCGCAAGCGCGAAACACGTCGACGCGCAACGCACTCTCCGGGTCGATCGCCTGCAGCATCGTCTTATTCGGCGGATCGGCGGGATGGATATGCCGGAAAATGAATCGGCGATGAAGTCGATGTCGTTCAGGGCGCGCGCCGCGGGCTCGTATCCACGACGCAAACGGTGGATCTCGGTGGCGAGACCTCCGGTGACCGCCCATCGGCTGATATCGTGACGCGCAAGCTTTCCGAATGCCCGGACCGCACGCTCCGCGTAGGGAGCAGACAGGAATTGCGCTGCAGGGCGTTGAAGCTCGCGATGCAAACCGGGTACGCCGCCGCTCCGGCTTTCAGCTCATAATTCGGACTTAGCCGATCGTCTTCAACTGGCCATGCGACGACGATCGCCGGTCTCACGCATCCATGCTTCGAGTTGTCCGTGCAGCTTCTCGCGAACCGGCCGCGCCTGCGGATCCTTCAGAAGATTCCTGGTTTCACCCGGATCCTTGGCCAAATTGTAAAGCTGCGAAGCGCCATTTGACGCGTAGACGTACTTCCATTCGAGAGTGCGGATCAGCCGCTGGAAGCCGTCCCTGCCGCGCTCCCGCTCGCAGAAGATGGGGCGGCCTTCATCCTCCCGGCCATCCATGAAAGGCCGCAAGCTGAGGCCGTGTACCGCGCCTCCAGGCTTCAGCCCCAGGAAATCGAGAATCGTGGGGCTCAGATCGCAACTGCCCGCCTGGGTGCGGACCGTCTTGCCGGCCGCGATTCTGCCCGGCCAGCGCCAGATCAGAGGAACGCGCGTGGTCTCCTCGTACATCGAGAAGGTGGTTTTGTCGTACATACCGTGCCCGCCGTGCATGTCGCCGTGATCGGCGGTAAAGACCACCAGCGTGTCGCGCTCGACGCCGTGCCGCTGCAACGCATCCAGCAGCCGGCCGATGTTCCAATCGACCATCGAGATCAGGCCGTAGTAGACGCCCAGATATTCGCGCATCCCGTCGGGGCCGAGCAATTGTCCGAAGCGCCATGCGGCCGTCGTTCGGTCCATCGGCTCGACGAAGTCGCGATTCGCAGGCAGCGGGATTTCCGAGCGGTTGTACATGCTGTACTGGGGCTCGCCTACTTCCCACGGCGCATGCGGAGCGGGCAGGCTGACCGTGAGAAAGAACGGCTTGCCCGCCAGACGGTCCAGTTCCGCGATGGCCTGATCGGTAATGCGGCTCTCCTGCGTCTTCTCCGGAGGACGATCGATTCGGCCGATATGCGTATTGGCGGCGCCTTGGCCATCCCACTTCGCGTTCGCCTGCTTGACGGCGCCGGTCATATGGACCACCAGGCCGTTGCGGCCGACATCGCCGCCTTTCTTCCGGCCAGGTTCCCGATACACTTCGTCCGGCTCGCCCGCATACGGCGCCAGCGTACCGCGATCGCCGAGGTGCCACTTGCCGAACTGCCGGCAGGTGTAGCCGTTTTCGAAAAGCACCTGTTCGGTGGACGGCAGGTGGGGATCGAGACCTGGGCTGTTGCCGTCGACATTGTAGGTGATGCCGTGCTTGTGCGGGTAGAGTCCCGTCAGAAACGACGCGCGCGTGGGACTGCAGAAAGGCGTCGCACAGACGGCGTGTTCGAACTGCACTCCCTCGCGCGCCAGCCGATCCAGATTCGGCGTCTTCACTACCGGATTTCCCGCCGCTCCATAGGATCCGTAATGGAATTGGTCGGAAATGATGAACAGGACATTCGGGCGGGAAGCGGCGCTTGCCAGCGGCGCAGCCAGGGCGCCTGCAATGCCCTTGAGAAACAATCGCCGGTTGCCGATTAGGTTCATGAGCGCGTCCTATGGACATTCTAAGCGACGGGTGTGCGGGCCGGTCGTCAGTGACTCAAATCGGCACACCCACATCGGAGGGGTTGTATCCCGGGCCGACGGCGATCATAATCGATAAAGGGAGTCTTTTTATGAAGTTCAGGCTCGCGTTCTTCGCATTTGCAGTTGTTGCGCTTACAGTTACGGGCGCATCGGCCGAAACCCGCAAAACCGGCCTTACAGTGCCGGTCACGTATGAGGGCGGCAATTTGCCGCTGGCCCAGGGCAGAATCAAAGCTACCGTGCAGGAAGATGCCGTGGTGCTTCACCACCGCCATCAGAAGGTTTCCATCCCGATTGAGAGCATTACCGCGATCTCCAGCGGCACCGATGTCCGCCGCCGCTTCGGCGCCACTGTGCTGGGTGTAGTCCCGAAGATGCACCTGGATAAGGCAGAAACCCATTATGTCGGGCTTACCTGGAGCGGTTCGGAGGCTGTCCTGAAGCTTAGCGCCGGTGAATATCGCGATTTTCTGGCCACACTGGAACGGCTTACCGGCCGCAAAGCTACGGATAGCAGCAAGACCGCGACCGTCGTGCGTTATCTTTAGAAACACAAACAATGCCCCCAAAGGGGGTATGTGCGGTCACCGCATGGTTTTCGTTGTAACCCTTCAGCGGGCTAAGTTATCTTCGTAATCGCAAGGAGATATAAGGGATGCCAGTTGAATTGATTTGGCTAGCGGGAGTCGTAGCGGTGGGCGCGGCGATTGTGGGATCCGCCCTTTATTCGGAAGCCAGCGAGCAATACCGCCGGCGTCTGGCAAAGTCGCAGGCGAGCTACAAGCCCCGGCTGACGCGCTAGGAACTGCGGAAAACCGCTAGCGGATCTCCGCTTTCGGCGCTGTCAGCACTTCCTTCACCTTTCGCGCCAAGTCCTCCGGTACGAACGGCTTCGAGAGGAATGCAGTTCCCGGTTCCAGCATGCCGTGGCGCAGCACAGCCTCATCGGTATAACCCGAAATGAAGATCGTACGGATTCCAGGCCTCGTTTCCTTCACTTTGCGGACCACGTCCGGTCCACTCATCTCCGGCAGGATCACATCGGCGATCATCAAGGGCAGCGGACCGCTGAAATTCCCCGCGATCCGGATCGCTTCGTCTCCCCGAGTGCTCTCCAGAACCTGATAGCCCTTGGAGCGAAGAATCTCGCACACGAGACGCCGCACCTCCGGGTCATCCTCGACAATCAAAATATTTTCCGAACCGTTTAGCGAGCCGACAGACTGCGGCTGGGTACTCATGTCTTCGAGCGCCTGATCGACCCGCGGCAGGTAGATGCGGAATGTCGTGCCGCGGCCTGGTTCCGAATACACGGTAATCGCCCCCGAACACTGCTTGACGATGCCGTAGACCGTGGCTAACCCCAAGCCTGTTCCCTTCCCGGCTTCCTTGGTGGTGAAGAACGGCTCGAAGACATGGGATTGCGTCTGCGCGTCCATGCCGATTCCCGTATCGCTGACCGCGAGCAGCACGTGCGGTCCGGGCGCCAGATCCACCTGTGGCGTTGTCAGGTCTACGTTGCTGGTTTCAATGGTGAGTTTGCCGCCGTCCGGCATGGCATCGCGGGCATTCACCACCAGGTTCATGAGCACCTGTTCGAACTGGCCCACGTCGGCTCGAACCAGCCCGATATCCGGGCGCAGCACGCTGACCATACTGATGTTCTCGCCGATCAGCCGGCCCAGCATCTTTTCCATGTTGGCGACAAGGTCGTTCAGGTTGACGCTCTTGGGGACCAGCTTTTGCTTGCGGCTGAAGACCAGCAACTGGCGCGTCAATGTGCCCCCGCGTTCGGCCGCTTTCTTGATTTCTTCGAGCGCGGAGCGCGTGAAATCGTTCAGGGAGCCCGCTCCCAGCAACAATTCGCTGTAGCCGGTGATGACGGTGAGCAGGTTATTGAAGTCGTGTGCCACGCCGCCGGCGAGGCGCCCGATGGCTTCCATCTTCTGTGCGTGGCGGAACTGCTCCTCCAGCCGCCGCCGGTCCTTACGCCCCTCAGCCTCGCGCAACTCCCGATCCACCGCCGCCGACAGCCGCATCAAGTTGTCTTTCATGAGGTAGTCGGCGGCGCCGGCTCTCATGGCATTCAGAATCGTGGTTTCATCCACACTGCCCGAGACCAGGATGCACGGGATATCCAGGCCCCGTTCCTGCAATATCTTCAGAGCGCTCAGCGGGTCGAAACGCGGCAGAGAGTAATCCGAGACGATGAGGTCCCATTTCTGTTTCAACGCCTCCTGCATTTGCTCGGCGGTCTCGATGCGCAGGTGTTCCGGATCGTATCCGCCGCGACGCAGTTCGCGCAACAGCAGCAGGGCATCGTCTTCGGAGTCTTCTATAACCAGAACCCGAAGCGGTTTTCCCACCTACTGTCCTCCGGGGGCGGCGCCGCGCGGCGGAATTTCGTTCAGCAACAGCCAGTACATGCCGAGATGCTTCACGGCATCTGTGAACTCGGTAAAGTCCACAGGCTTGCGCACGTAGCTGTTCACCCGGAGGCTGTAGCTCTTCAGAATGTCCTGCTCTTCGCGCGACGATGTCAGTACGACTACCGGCACCAGTTCGGTGCGCGGGTCGGCGCGCATCTTCTCCAGCACTTCCAGGCCGTCCACCCGCGGAAGTTTCAGATCGAGCAGGACGACGGCGGGCATGTTTTTCATGTCGCGCCCGGCCCATTCACCGCGTCCGAACAGGTAATCGAGCGCCTGGACGCCGTCTCGCGCTACCACGAGATCGTTAGCGATACCGTTCTTACGCAGCGCGCGAATCGTGAGTTCTTCGTCGTCTGGATTGTCTTCTACGAGCAGAATAATTCTGTCTTTAACCAGCATATGCGTTAGGGCACCGTAGCCGATCCGGCTACTGGTTTGTATTATAACTTCGCAGTGACTCGGGAAACGCACCCTGTGCGAAAATTGAGATTCAGGCCCGCATGTCGGTCCACTTTATTCTTGCCGGTCTCACCATCCTTCTTATCGATCTGTTGCTGGGTGGCGATAACGCCGTAGTGATTGCTCTGGCGGTGCGCGCGTTGCCCGAGCGTCAGCGCAGGATCGGCACGGCTTTGGGAGCCGGACTGGCGGTTGTGCTGCGGATCGCCCTTACTTTTTTTGCCGCCGAACTGTTGCGGAGCCGCTATATCCAACTTGCCGGGGGATTGCTGGTGCTATGGATTGCCGTAAAGCTTTTCGCCGATGCCGATCCCACTCAGGCCGATCCCCCCGTGCCCGGATTCTGGCGCGCCGTACGGTTGATCGTGGTGGCGGACGCCACTATGAGCACCGATAACATCCTGGCCATCGCGGCGGCATCGAAAGGCAGCCTGCCGCTGTTGATCCTCGGGCTCGGGCTCAGCATTCCGCTGGTGGTGTTCACCAGCACGCTGCTCGCGCGACTGATGGATCGGTATCCCATCATCATCTATTTCGGCGCTGCCATCCTGGGACGGGTGGGCGGAGAGATGATTATGACTGACGCCGTTGTTGTCCAGGCGCTCGAGCCGACGGCGCTCTGGCGCTATTCCGTCGAGGCGATCTGCGCCTCGGGCGTGGTGCTGGCCGGCTACCTGTGGGCGCGCCGGCATCATCCGACATAAGCTGCGCTGCTCGACCGGCAGGCTGCGCCGCTCGCACACCCGCTGCGTTCGGCACAGCCACGCGTTTAGATCTTACGCGATGTAGGAGTTATCCGTTTGGGGCGAGCCTAGCTTCTGGCTCTTGGGACGTGTCACGAACTCGTAGCGGCTGGTTTTGACGGCGACGGTGTGATCTTCGCATCGCACGATGCGGCCCACGATCAACAAGGTGAGCGGACAGGTGTCATGCAGCAACACCGGCCAGTGAATCGAGAGCTCTACGAAGGCGCCCGCGGGCAGGCTTTGGTCCACGCCAAGCAGAACCCCGCCTGAGCTCATATTTACTGTCCGGCCACCGCCGTCCAGTTGCATCCGGCTGCGCGCTATGACCTTGTAACGCAACTCCAGCTCAATCGGATACCGGCGATCGTCACGCCGATCCTCGTGAATCAATTCCATTTTCATTGTCGTCGGATACATTAATCGTTTGTTCCTGCCAGCCCTTCCCGAATTCCACCGTCCTTATGGTCATAAAGGTGGAGGAGACGTCCCGCCAGCACGCACTGCGCCTCGACGCTCCCGAATTCATCGTCCTTATCTTTATAAGGTTGGAGAGCCTGTCTGGAACAGAGGGGTAAGTACTATGAGAAGTACGGATTCGCGCGCTCTTGCAAAATCCCAGCACGGGTCCGACGATGAAGACGTGACGGCGAGCAAGCTGCCTAATTTCTTTGTTGTGGGCGCCGGAAAGGCAGGTACAACTTCGCTTTACCACTATCTCCGGCAGCATCCGCAGATCTACATGAGTCCCGTCAAGGAGCCGTGTTTCTTCGCGTCCGAGCTACGTATAGAAAATCTCAGCAGGGACTTCGCCCGTCACATCAGGCGCCAAACCCGCCACTTGCCGGGCTATCTGGGCGACGATTTGCCGGTAAAGCCGTTGGGGTGGCTGGTGTCGGAATGGGGTGACTATCTGCGCCTCTTCCGGAAAGTACGGGACGAGCCGGCGGTCGGCGAGGCAACGGCGTCTTACCTCTGGTCCGAGACCTCGGCGGCCAACATCCGCGCGCGGATTCCCGGCGCCCGCATCGTAATGATCCTGCGGGATCCCGCCGAGCGCGCCTTTTCCCAGTACATGCATCACCTGGCGGAGGGCTTCACCCGCTACACGTTTCGCGAACAGATCGAGAAGAGCGCGCGCTACGGGGCGCCCGAAATCAGCATCCTGCATCCTTTCCTGGAGGTCGGGCTCTATCATCGGCAGGTTGAACGTTATCTGCGGCAGTTTCCGCGCAAAAACATCCGCATCTACTGGTACGAGGAAGACTGGCGCCAGCCCAAGCGCATGCTGGGCGATCTGTTCGCCTTCCTCGGAGTGGATCCGGCGTTCGAGCCGGATCTTTCACACAAGAGCCTGGCGAAGCGGGCGCCGCGCGTGGCTGCCGTCCATTACGTGCTGAAGCGATCGAACATCTGGCCGTCCGTGAAAGGATTTGTGCCGCCGGCCCTGCGTGCGCGTTTGCGCACATTGGCATTTCGGAACGGCCGCCGGATCGTGATGGATCCCAAAGACCGGCAATTCCTGATCGAGTACTACCACAAGGACATCCTGGGCTTGTCGGCGCTCTTGGGGAAAGATCTCAGCCACTGGTTGCGGTAGCACAACTGCTGACAGACTCCTATTTCTGGGTCTCTCGGAAACAGGTTGTCTGACACGGGTTTTTGCGGCCGGCGAAGCTACAAACTTGCCAGCGCTCCATAGAACGGCTGTAAGGCCGGATAGAGCAACTGGTAAATCGCATGGCCGCGCCGATAGAACTCGCTCGATTCCGGCCTCGGGTCGACCGTATGCACCTCACGAATTGCCGCGCGGCAAACCTCCGGAACGGTTGCGTACTCACCGCTGGCGACCAGCGCCAGCAACGCCGCGCCGTATGCCGATCCTTCCTGGGTAGCCAGTGTGACGATGCGCTTTCCGAGGATATCGGCCAGTAGTTGGCGCCAGAAGAGACTCTTGGCTCCGCCTCCGGATGCACGCACGGAATTGATCTCGACACCCAGGCTTTCGATAATGTCGAGGCAATCGCGCTGGCTGTAGGAGACGCCTTCGATGACCGACCGTACCAGGTCGGCACGAGTGTGCCTGGCTGTGAGTCCAAACCAGCCGCCGCGCGCGGTGGCGTCCAGGTGCGGGGTGCGTTCGCCCATCAAGTATGGCAGCCAGAAGAGGCCTTGCGACCCGGCAGTCGTGCTGGCGGCCTCCGCGGTAAGGGCGTCGTAATCCATCGCCGGCGCGAGTTGATTGCGGAACCACTGCAGGCTCAGGCCGGCGCCCTGCGTGACGCCCATCACGTGCCACTTGTCGCGAACGGCGTGACAGAACGTGTGGACGCGCCCGGCGTGGTCGTAGGCCACTTTCTCCATGTGCGCAAACACGACGCCCGATGTCCCCAGGGTACACGAGACGATGCCCGGCTCCACGATGCCGTTGCCGACCGCGCTCGACGCCTGATCGCCGCCACCGCCCGCTACCGGCGTCCCCGCCCTCAAACCCGTCAACTCCGCCACGGCGGGCGATACTTTGCCGGCCACATCGCTCGATTCGCAGCAAGCCGGCAGCAGTCCGCGATCGAGGCCCAGGGCATCCATCATTTCGTGCGACCAGCGGCGGTTCACGACGTCGAAGACGGCCGTTCCCGAAGCGTCGGAGACTTCGCTGGCGTAATCGCCGGTCAAGCGTAAGCGCACGTAGTCCTTGGGTAGAAGCATCTTGCGCGCGCGCTCAAAATTCTGCGGTTCGTGATCGCGGACCCAGAGCAGTTTGGGGAGCGTGAAGCCGGTGAGCATCGGATTGGCGATGTAGCGGAGCACGTTTTCGCGGCCCACCCTGGCGTTGATGGCATCCACCTGCGGCTGGCTGCGCTGATCGCACCAGATCAGCGAGGGCCGGATCACCTGGTCGGCGGCATCGAGCAGCACCAGGCCATGCATCTGGCCCGAAAGCCCGATCCCCTTGACCTCGGCGCCGACGACGCCCGCCTGCGCCATAACGCCGCGGATGGCCTGGACCGCGGCGTCCCACCAGTTCTCCGGGCGCTGCTCGGCCCAGAGCGGACGCTCCATGCGCATGTCTTCGTGCGCCGCGGTAACGCCGGCCTTAACCTGGCCCCGCTCGTCGACCAGAAGCGCGCGTGAGCCGCCCGTGCCGATATCGATTCCCATCCACATAAAATCAGTTGGCCTCGACCCAGGGCAGGTATGCCGCGCCGTAGAGTCCGGCTTCGTTGCCGAGCGTCGCCTTCTCGATGCGCGTGTCGGTGGTACGGAACGTGAAGGAGCGCTCGCGCATGACGGCGATCATCCTGGGTGCGAAGAACTCCCATGCGGGTAGAATGCCGCCGCTCAGCAGGTAGAGCGGATAATTGAAGACGTTGGCCAGCATGGCCAGCGCGACGCCGAGGTTCTCGCCCATGATTTCGAATACGCGTTTTGCGCGCTCGTCTCCGGCAACGGCACAGTCGTGGACCTGTTTGGGGGAAAGATCGTCGCCCAGGTGCAGCAGCGCCGCCATTGCAGTAATGGCGGTAGCGGAGGCGTGTTTTTCAAGGCAGCCGCGATTTCCGCAGCCGCAAGGATTTCCGTTGGGCACGACGGTGAGGTGACCGAGTTCGCCCGCCATCCCGAGATATCCGTGCAA
>Ga0070741_10007481_pt1 | contig 22551 bp, 21 predicted proteins | sample Coa_R1_4_FD_66440 | JGI IMG/M metagenome (GOLD analysis project Ga0070741, IMG submission 66440) | Surface soil microbial communities from Centralia Pennsylvania, which are recovering from an underground coalmine fire - Coalmine... | ecosystem: Environmental > Terrestrial > Soil > Unclassified ... | reverse complement strand
CGGCCCGACCTCGACTGGAGCGCGCTCGCGCATCCGGAGTTTCGCGTGCTCGGCGCGGCGCGCCATGCGCGCAAGCTCAAGCGCGGCGCGCTCGACGCGAATTTGTTCACAATTGTACTTCGCGGCGTCGCGGGCGACCGCGATGCCGCGGCGCGCCGCCTCGCCGACATCGCAGCGCGCGGCGTGCCGAACTACTTCGGTGAGCAGCGGTTCGGCCGCGGCGGCGCGAACCTCGACAAGGCGCGCGCGATGTTCGCGGGCCGGCGCTTGCCGCGGCATGAGCGCTCGCTCCTGCTTTCGTCGGCGCGCTCGCATTTGTTCAATCTCGCGCTGGCCGCGCGCATCGAACGCGGCGGCTGGCTGCGACCGCTCGACGGCGAGGTCTGGATGCTCGCGGGCAGCCGCAGCATCTTCGGTCCCGAGCCGCTGTCGGCCGAGCTCCGCGCGCGCCACGAGGCGAACGACATCGCACCGACGGGGCCGCTCTGGGGCGCGGGCGAGCTGCGTTCCGCCGGCGAAGTCGCCGCGCTCGAACAGGCGGTCGCCGCCGCACATCCGGATCTTTCCGCCGGCGTCGTCGCGGCCGGCCTTTCGCAGGAGCGTCGCTCGCTCGTGCTGATACCGCAGGGGTTCGCGTCGACCTGGATCGCGGCCGACGCGCTCGAGCTCAGTTTTCGCCTGCCGGCAGGGGCCTATGCGACGGCGGTGCTGCGCGAAGTTTGCGATTGGGCATGACTTTCGAGCGACGCTTCGCCTTGCCGCCGCGTCTATACTGAAACGAGGAATCTGGCGAAGGAACTTGCGCGTGCCGCGGCGCGCTCGGAGGCGTCGGGCACCACCATTCCGGCAAGCGAGGTGGCTATGCTCAAGATCGTTCTCGTTTTCCTGCTCATCGCGGGCTTGAGCGCCTGCGCGACCGTGGGCAGCAGCAACGGCGGCGCCGCGTATCGCGACGCCAATACCGTGTTCACGAGCCCCGATACCGACGTCGAGAAGGTCGCGGCCGTGAACAAATGGGCACACGACCGCGGCGCCAAGCTCATCTGGGTCAACTATCCGCAGAAGCCGAAGAGCGCGTCGAGCGCACCCGGCGCGAGCGGCACTTCGAACTGAACGTCAGTCCTGCGCGAGCAGGACGATGACGGCGCCCGTCCCGCCTTCGGCCGGCTTGGCCGAGGCGAAGGCGAGCACGTCCGCGCGCCGGCGCAGCATGCCGTCGACGAGGCGCTTGAGCACGGGCCCTTGCGCGCTCGAGCGCAGGCCCTTGCCGTGGATGATCTTGATGCAGAGACGGCCGGCGCGCTTGTTTTCTTCGAGGAATTCCTTGACCGCGGCACGTGCGACCTCGGCGCCCATCTGGTGCAGGTCGATCTCGTCGGCGATGCTGAAATGGCCGCGCTTGAGCTGGCGCAGGAGGCGCGGCGAGAGGCCGGATTTGAGGTAGCTGAGCTCCTCGCCGACCTCCATCTCGGCCGGATCGATCGCGGAGCGCAGCAGTTCCTGCGGCACGCGCGCTTCATCGAGCAGCGATTGCACCGGCTCTGGCGCGGGCCGCGCGCGGCCGTGCTCGGCGTGTTCGTGCTCGAGACGGCGCACCGGGCCGACGGCCTCTTCGAACAGCCGCCGGTCTTCGGCGCTCACCGGAATGTCGCGACGCTTGGCCATCGATCGAGCTTAGCAGAGCACGTCCACGCGTCCAGTTTGTGCCGCAGTCCGGTACAATCAACCGCTTGCGCACTCGAACCGGCAGCGTTGGCGGGCAGCCGGCTTCGGGGCAGACCAGGGACGGCCTGCGTGCCGCAGCGCGAGCTGCAGCGCAGTTCGTTCGACCGACCATACTTCCGCCGCACAGGGCAACGGCTGCGATTCCAGCATGCGAGTGTTAGTAAGCAACGACGACGGCGTGGACGCCATCGGCATCCATGTGCTGGCCGACCGCTTGTCCGTGGTAGGCGAGGTCACGATCGTCGCTCCGGACCGCGACCGTTCCGGCGCCAGCAATTCGCTGACGCTCGATCAGCCGATTCGCGTCACCAAGCTCGACGAGCGCCGCTACCGCGTGGCCGGCACGCCGACCGACTGCGTGCATCTGGCGCTCGCCGGACTGCTCGAATACGAACCCGACATCGTCGTGTCGGGCATCAACAACTCGGCGAATCTCGGCGACGACGTGATCTACTCGGGCACCGTCTCGGCCGCCATGGAAGGCCGTTTCCTCGGCCTGCCGGCGATCGCGGTGTCGCTGGCCTCGACGGACCATTTGGGACAGCACTATCACAGCGCTGCCCAGGCGGCGCTCGCGATCATGGAGCGCCTGCTCGTCGACCCGCTGCCGGCCGATACGATCCTCAACGTGAACGTGCCCGACCGGCCGTGGTCGGAGCTGCGCGGTTTCGCGGTGACACGCCTGGGCAAACGTCACCGCTCCTCGCCGTGCATCCGGCAGACCGATCCGCGCGGCCGGCCGATCTACTGGATCGGACCGCCCGGCGAAGCCGAGGACGACGGCCCCGGCACCGATTTTCATGCCGTGCGTGAGGGTTTCATTTCGATCACGCCGATCCTCGTCGATCTCACGCGTTTCCAGGCGCTCGACAAAGTGAGCGGCTGGGTCGGTTCGTTGTCGCTGGAGTTGAGCGGCGCATGAACGTCTTCTCGCGGCCGACGCCCGAGGCGCGTGGACTCGGCATGACGTCTCAGCGGGCACGCGACCGCCTCGTCGATCGGCTCAAAGCGAACGGCATCGCCGATGTGCGCGTGCTCGACGTGATGCGTCGCCTGCCGCGGCACCTGTTCATCGAGGAAGCGCTGGCGTCGCGCGCCTACGAGGACACCGCCCTGCCGATCGGCCAAGGCCAGACGATTTCCCAGCCTTGGGTCGTGGCGCGCATGACCGCGGCGCTGATCGAGCACAAATTGCCGGCGAGCGTGCTCGAGATCGGCACGGGCTCGGGCTATCAAGCCGCGGTGCTCGCCGCGCTGATCGCGAACGTGTACACGGTGGAACGCATCGAGGAGCTCCTGCGCAGCGCGCGGCGGCGTTTCCGCAAGCTCGGCATCGCCAACGTGCGCTCGAAGCACGACGACGGCAAGCTCGGCTGGCCCGAGCACGCGCCGTACGATGCGGTCATCCTCACCGCGGCCGGCGAAACCGTCGATCCGGCCTTGTTCGATCAGCTCGCACCCGATGGCGTGCTCGTCGCGCCGGTCGGTCCGCCCGGGATGCAGCAGCTCCTGCGTTACCGGCGCGGCGATCAGGGCTGGAAGGCCGAGAACCTGGGCGGCGTGAGCTTCGTGCCGCTGCTCGGGGGACTCGCCTGATGAAGCTGTTCAAACCGCTCTACGAATTCGCGCTGCGCTGGGCCGCGCATCGCCGTGCCGAGTGGTATCTCGCCGGCTTGAGCTTCATCGAGGCGTTCATCTTCCCGATCGCGCCCGAAATCATGCTCGCGCCGATGACGCTCGCGCGTCCGCGGTTATGGGCGCGCTTCGCCACGATCAGCCTCTCGGCGTCGCTGCTCGGCGCGTTCGTCGGCTACGCTCTCGGCCACTACGCGTTCCAATACATGCGGCCGTTGCTCGTCGATCTCGGCTGGATGCCGAAATTCGAGAGCCTCGTGGCGCAGCTTCACACCGACGACGGCTGGCACGTCTTCTGGCTGCTCGTGCTCGCGGGCTTTCTGCCGATACCGCTCAAGGTGTTCACCTGGGCGGCAGGTTTCGTGGGCGTGCCGCTGCCGGCCTTCGTCGCCGGCATGCTGGTCGGCCGCGGCAAGCGCGTGTATCTGCTGTGCGGTCTCATCCGCCTCGGCGGTCCGCGCGCGGAGCAGGCGTTGCACCGCTGGATCGAGTGGATCGGCTGGGGCGTGCTCGTCTTGATGGCGCTCGTCGTGGTCTACTTCCGCTACCTGCGTTGAACCGCGACGATGACGCACTACCGGTCCCCGCGACTCCATGGCCTCGCCGCGCTCTGCGCGCTGGTCCTCGGCGCGTGCGCTTCGGACCCGGCGCCCGTGGAGGATCGCTCGATCGGCCCCGCGGCGCCCGAGCGCACCGATCGCGCCGCCGCCGAGGTCGAGCGCGCGCCCGCGGCCGGCACGTACCGCGTCGTGAAGGGCGATACGCTGTACTCGATCGCCTTCAAGCACGGCCTCGATTTCCGCGATCTCGCCGCGTGGAACGGCATCGGGTCGCCGTATCGGATCTACGTCGGCCAGGAGCTGCGCCTGAGCAGCGATGGAGCAGCGGTGACGAGCGCCGCGCCGGAGCGCACAGCGCCTGCGGCCGTGCCGATTGCGCAAAGTCCACATGTGGACTTTGCGCCAGCGCCCAAGCCGGTCGCGGCGGCGCCCGCGCGGGCAGCGCCGACTCCGGTGCCCGAATCGGCGGCGAAACCCGCCGAGAAGCCGATCGAAAAACCGGGTCAAACGTCCACGGCGGAAGTCGCACCGGCGCCCAAACCTGCGGCGCCGGCCGAAGCGCCTGCCGAGGCCGCAACGCCGCCCGTGGCCCCCGCTGGTACCGCGAGTGCGGCACAACTCACCGCGGGCGGCGTCACATGGCGCTGGCCCGGCGAGGGCAAGGTCGTCGGCACCTACGTGGCGGGCGACCAGACCAAACAGGGCATCGACATCGCGGGCAAAGCCGGCGAGCCGGTGCGTGCGGCGGCGGACGGTGAAGTCGTCTACAGCGGCAACGGCCTGCTCGGCTACGGCGAGCTCGTCATCATCAAGCACAACGCGAGCTTCCTCTCGGCTTACGGGCACAATCGCAGGCGCCTCGTGCAAGAGGGCGACAAGGTCAAGGCCGGCCAGCAGATCGCCGAGATGGGCGAGGGCGCGGGCGCGCGCGACGAGCTGCATTTCGAAATACGCAAGAACGGCAAGCCCGTGAATCCGCTCGACTACCTGCCAGCGCGCTGACTCGACTGTGAACGCGCGCGCGTCGCGAGTATGCTTCGCGCATGACTACGCGCGCACCCGACGACGAGCTCGATGCCGAGGAACTCATCGAGCTCGTCAACGCCGTCGAGCCGCAGGACGAAGAGGCGCGTAATTCCACAAGTATATATTTGAACGAGATCGGCCTGATCCCGCTGCTCGATGCGGCCACCGAGGCGGCGCTCGCCGAACGCGTGCGCGCCGGCGATGCGGAGGCGCGCCGGCAGATGATCGAGGCGAACCTGCGCCTCGTCGTGACGGTCGCCCGCGGCTACGTCGGCCGCGGCGTGCCTCTGCTCGATCTCATCGAAGAAGGGAACCTCGGCCTCATCCGCGCCGTCGAGAAATTCGACCCGGAGCGCAAGCTGCGCTTCTCGACCTATGCCGTGTGGTGGATTCGCGAGTCCGTGCAGCGCGCACTCATGCACCAAGGGCGCACCGTGCGTTTGCCGGTGCACGTGCTGCGCGAGCTCGCCCAGGTGCTGCGTGCGCGCCGTCAGTTCGTAGCGACGCAGGGGCGCATGCCCAGCATCGAGGAACTCGCGCAGGCGGCCGGCAAGGCGCCGTCCGGCGTGGCCGAGCTCTTCTGCGTCACGGAGCGGATCAGCTCGCTCGATGCGCCGTTTGCCGAAGGCGACGACCGCGCCCTCATCGATCAGCTCGCCGCGGAACACGCGACGGCGCCGGCCGAGGACACCACGGGCGGACGCATCGGCCGGCTGATCCAGCGTTTGACTCCGCGGCAGCGCTTCGTGCTCGAAAGGCGCTACGGGCTCAACGAGCACGGCGCGCAGACGCTGGCCGAGATCGCCGCCGAACTCGGCCTCACGCGCGAACGCGTGCGGCAGATCCAGAGCGAAGCGCTCGCGCGACTGCGCGTGCTGGTGGCTGCGGACTGAGCGACCGTCTCGCGATCGAGAGTGATTCGCTCAGAGCAAGAACACCGCCACCACGCGCCGCCCTTCGGCGACCAGCACGTTGAACGTGCGCGCCGCGGCGGCGTTGTCCATGGTTTCGATGCCGATGCCGCGCTTCAAGAACTCCGCTGCGATGGCAGCGGGCGGGAATACCGCGCGTGCGCCGGTGCCGAGCAGCACGACGGCGGGCTCGAGCGATAGCACCCGCGCGATCGCCGCGCCGTCGAGCTCGGCGACGGTACGCGGCGCGAAATCCTCGATCACACCGTCGACGCCGACGACGATGCTGTGGTCGAAGCGGCGGTCGACGACCGTGACGTAGTCCGCGTCGGCGTGGCGCAGGAACAGCTCGCGCTCGTGGCGGTGTTCGGTGAGCTGCATCGGATGCGTTATTTCGGCAAGGCGAGCTTGGGTTTTTCGGGATGGCGCCGGTAGAACGTCGCGGTCTTGCCGATGCGCTGCACGACGTCGGCGCCGGCGGCCGCGGCAAGCGCTTCGATCTGGGCGGCGCGCTCCTCGCGATCGTCGCTGCCGAGCTTGACCTTGATCAGCTCGTGATGCTCGAGCGCGGACGAGAATTCGCTGGTCAATGCCGGCGTTACGCCTTTGTTGCCCGTCTGGATCACTGGATTGAGGGCATGGGCGAGGCCGCGCAGGTAACGGATTTGGCTCGGTGTCAGGCTCATCGGCTTCACGCAAGGCAGGGCATAACAGGGTATCATGCGGCCATGCAGCATTCATTTTGCCCGGCCGGCGCTACCTGAACCGCAGCGCCGTGGCCCGCAGCAAGTCCAGTCAGCGCTGGCTCAAGGAGCATTTCAGCGACCCCTACGTGAAGCGCGCCCAGGCCGAGGGCTGGCGTTCGCGCGCGGTGTTCAAGCTCGAGGAGCTGCTCGAGCGCGATCACCTGCTCAAGCCCGGCATGGCCGTCGTCGATCTCGGCGCGGCCCCGGGGGGCTGGTCGCAGATGGTTCGCGACCGGCTGCGCGACAAGGGTCGTGTGGTGGCCTTGGACATCCTGCCGATGCAGGGCATCGCGGGCGTGGAATTCATCGAGGGCGATTTTCGTGAAGAAAACGTGCTCGCGCGTCTGGAGGAACTGCTCGGCGGGACGCCCGTCGACCTTGTCCTCTCCGACATGGCGCCCAATATGAGCGGTGTGGATATCGCCGATCAGGCACGAGCGATGCATCTGGCTGAACTGGCGCAGGAATTCGCGGCCGTGCACCTCAAGCCCGGTGGCGCGTTTCTGGTGAAACTGTTCCAGGGACGCGGTTTCGACGAATTCCTGAAACGCTTGCGCGCAGGCTACGAGCGCGTCAGCATTCGCAAACCGAAGGCCTCGCGCGCGCGCAGTGCCGAAGTCTACGCGTTGGCAACCGGCAAGCGCTGAAGTGGTACTGAGAGTCGAGTATGAATGACATGGCCAAGAATCTGCTGCTCTGGGTGGTGATCGCCATCGTGCTGATCATGGTGTTCCAGAGCTTCAACCCGCGCGGCGAGAGCACCACGAACATCCCGTATTCGGAGTTCATGCAGCAGGTCGAGAACAACTCGGTCTCGAAGGTGACGATCAGCGCGACCGAGCCCGCGACGATTTCGGGCAAGCGCAAGGACGGCAGTGCGCTCGTCACGATCGCGCCGATCGAGGATCGCGACATGGTCGCGATCATGCGCCAGCACAACGTCGAAGTGCGCCAGGACCCGCCCGACAACAGCGGTGCGCTGTGGCGCATCCTGCTCGACTGGGTGCCGTTCCTGATCTTCATCGGACTGCTCGTCTATTTCATGCGCCAGATGCAGGCCGGTGCCGGCGGGCGCGGGGCGATGAGCTTCGGCCGCTCGCGCGCGCGGCTGCAGGGCGAGGACCAGGTCAAGATCACGTTCGCCGACGTCGCGGGCGTCGACGAGGCCAAGGAGGAAGTGCAGGAGCTCGTCGAATTCCTGCGCGATCCGTCGAAATTCCAGAAGCTCGGCGGACGCATTCCGCGCGGCGTGCTCATGGTCGGCTCGCCCGGCACGGGCAAGACCCTGCTGGCCAAGGCGATCGCCGGCGAGGCCAAAGTGCCCTTCTTCACGATTTCAGGTTCCGACTTCGTCGAAATGTTCGTCGGCGTCGGCGCCTCGCGCGTGCGCGACATGTTCGAGCAGGCGAAGAAGCACGCGCCCTGCATCATCTTCATCGACGAAATCGACGCGGTCGGCCGCCATCGCGGCGCCGGCTTGGGCGGCGGTCACGACGAGCGCGAACAGACGTTGAATCAGCTCCTCGTCGAGATGGACGGCTTCGAGGGCAACGAAGGAATCATCGTCATCGCTGCGACGAACCGCCCCGACGTGCTCGATCCGGCGCTGCTGCGCCCGGGTCGCTTCGATCGCCAGGTCGTCGTGCCGCTGCCGGATCTGCGCGGCCGCGAGCAGATCCTCAAAGTGCACATGCGCAAGGTGCCGCTGTCGAGCGACGTCGACCCGACCGTCATCGCACGCGGTACGCCTGGGTTCTCGGGCGCCGATCTCGCCAATCTCGTCAACGAGGCCGCGCTGTTCGCCGCGCGCGAGAACGCCAAGTACGTGTCGATGGACCATCTCGATCGCGCCAAGGACAAGATCATGATGGGCACGGAGCGCAAGTCCATGCTCATGAGCGAGGACGAAAAGCGCAACACGGCCTACCATGAAGCCGGTCACGCGATCGTCGGGCGCCTCGTGCCCGAGCACGATCCTGTGCACAAGGTCACGATCATCCCGCGCGGACGCGCGCTCGGCGTCACGCTGTTCCTGCCCGAGGCCGATCGCTACAGCATCAATCGCACGTACATCCACAGCAATCTGTGTTCGCTGTACGGCGGCCGTGTCGCCGAAGAGCTGATCTTCGGGCCCGAGAAGGTCACCACGGGCGCTTCCAACGACATCAAGCGCGCGACCGAAATGGCGCGCAAGATGGTGACGAAGTGGGGCTTGTCCGATGAGCTTGGACCGATCGCGTACGGCGAGGAAGAGGACGAGGTGTTCCTCGGCCGCGCGGTGACGCAGCACAAGAACGTGTCCGACGAGACGGCACGCCGGATCGACGAAGTCGTGCGCGGCATCCTCGATCGCGCGTACAGCGACGCCAAGCGTCTGCTCACCGAGAACATGGACAAGCTGCATACGATGGCGCAGGCGCTGCTCAAGTACGAGACGATCGACAGCGAACAGATCTGCGCGATCATGGAAGGCCGCACGCCGGGTCCGCCCAAGGATTGGCAGAAGCCGAACGATCCCGGCAGCGGCAAGAGCGACGTCGGCAAGCCGGCGCCGCCGATCGGCGGCGCGGCGACGATCTGAGCGCGCCGCGCGCTGCTCCACCAGGGCTCGGGACTTCACTGCGAGCGGGCTGCCATCGCCTGGCGCCCGCTCCGTCCGTTAAAGTGGCGCGAGGAGACGTGCGCGCCGCGAACGTCGCCTGAGTCCTACTTCCGACCGGAGCCGCCGTGTTCTCCCTGAGCCCCACTCTCAACTGCGCCGGCCGCGAGCTCGTGCTCGACCGGCCGCGCATCGCGGGGATACTCAACGTCACCCCCGATTCGTTTTCCGACGGCGGTCGCCACGCCGACGTCGACGCGGCCGTCGCGCATGCGATGCAGCTTGTCGAAGAAGGCGCGGATCTCATCGATGTCGGTGGCGAATCGACGCGTCCGGGCGCGACCGAGGTGCCGGCGGACGAGGAGATCGCGCGCGTCGTGCCGGTCATCGAGCGGCTCGCGAAAGAAACCCAATTGCCGATCGCCATCGACACGAGCAAACCCGAGGTCATGCGTGCCGCGGTCGCTGCGGGCGCCGGTTTCGTCAACGACGTCTACGCGCTGCGCCGCGAAGGCGCGCTCGATGCGGCGGCCGCGCTCAAGGTGCCCGTGTGTCTCGTGCACATGCTCGGCGAGCCGCGTTCGATGCAGAACGATCCGCACTACGACGACGTCGTCTCGGACGTGCGCCGCTTCCTCGCCGAACGCATTTTTGCCTGCGAAATGGCCGGCATCGAGAAGAAGCGCATCGTCGTCGATCCCGGCTTCGGCTTCGGCAAGACGCTCGAGCACAATCTCGCGCTGCTGCGCGGTTTCGGCCAGCTTGCCGCACTCGGGGTGCCGCTCCTCGCCGGACTTTCGCGCAAATCGATGATCGGCGCGCTGACGGGCCGCGACGTCGGCGCGCGCGCGAGCGGCTCCGTCGCGGCGGCGCTCATCGCCGTGCAGAAGGGCGCCGCGATCGTGCGCGTGCACGACGTCGCCGCCACGCGCGACGCATTGGCGGTTTGGCAAGGCGTGGCGAGCGGCGTCAAGCCTGCAGCAAGACCCGCGAAACCGTTCGGTTCGCAGCGGTTCGACGACGACTGAATCGGCAAGGCGCCGCTGCCGGACTCGTGCGCATGCGAGACTTGCATTCGCGCTTCCGCGCTCCGATCTAGCAAGCATGCGGCGCCTCTTCGTGCTCACGGCGATTTTTGCTTTCTTGGCGAGCTCGGGCGTGCATGCGCGCACGGTGTGGCGCTGCGTGCGCGACGGCACGGTGAGTCTTTCCACCGCACCCGAGCCCGGCTCACGCTGCGTCGCGAAAACGCTCGACGACGCCTCGCCGAGTGTGCCCGATCTTTTGGGCTCGAGCGGCGTGCGCCGCGGTACGCTGTATCGGCGCGAGCAGGACGGCCGCGTCGTCTACGGCACACGCGCGTTGCCGGGCTCGATCGCGGTGCAGACGTTCACGATCCACGCGCCACCGGATTCACCGGCCCACGTCGGCCTCGGCGTGGTAGGAAAACCCAAGCTCGACGTGTATCGCCGCGAATTTGCGAGCGCTGCGCAGGAAACCGGCATCGACGAAGCCTGGCTTCGCGCGATCGCCCATGCCGAAAGCGATTACGCGGCCGATGCGGTCTCGAAGAAAGGCGCCAAGGGCGTGATGCAGCTCATGCCCGAAACGATCGCCGACTACCGCGTGGCCGATCCGTTCTCCGCGAAGCAGTCGATCCTCGCGGGAGCCGAATATCTGAAATCCCTCGTCGTTCGCTACGACGGCGACCGCATGCTCGCTGCGGCTGCGTACAACGCGGGACCCGGTGCCGTCGCGCAGTACGGCGGCGTTCCGCCGTACACAGAAACGCGTCGTTACGTGGCGAAAGTCGATGCGCTATACGAGCGTTACCGCGAGGCTTTGCGTTGATGGCGAGAGCCTCACCCACGAAGGACACGAGATCGCGACGGACCCATTGGCGGAGCGGCTAACTGTCGCTCGTATCCGACTGGACGCGGCCCTACGCCGCGCTCATTCGGAGAGTCCATGCAATCTCAAGTTTCGCTTGGTACCGCAGCGAAGTGGTACAAGCCGGCGGCGGCACTCGTATTGGCGCTCGCGATCGGAACCGAGGCCGGCGCCTGCACGGGTTCCGTCGCTGCCGACAGCTTGTCAGCGTCGATCAGCTGCAGCGTGGAGGCCTCTGCGATCACGATTTCGCAAGGTACTTTCGTCCCCGCGGGCGGCGCAATCGGATTTCCCGCATGGCGCCACAACACAGGCGTGAATGGGTTCGCTGGAGACTTCAAGTTCGACGGTTCGTCCGATCCAAACGACATATCGGGCGTCGTGGGGGCCGGCAGCGATTCGTCGATCACGATCGAGGATCTTGCGACGAACACCGTGTTGACCGTCGGCGACGGGACAAAAGCAGCGAGCGATCTCAGCGGAACCTTGTCCATTCAGACGGCGAATGCCTACGATTTGGTTATCGATTCGACGGCTGCCGCGAGCGACGCTACCTACGACATTTCGAGCGAAGGCATACTCGTCAACGGTGCGCTGCTCATCGTGACGGCGCATGCGCCGCAATCCATCGCCGTTTTTACAGGGAAGGGCTCGGACCGCGTCAGCGTGCACGGTCCTCCGTCGCCTTTGAACATCAAGGTCAACAGCCGGCCGCTTGCAAGTTCTCGCTATTCCGTAACGATCGATCAGTTGGCATCGATGACGGGCGACTTTTTTGTTTCGAACGTCGCCGTTGCGCCGCTCAGCTTGACTGTTGACGATAGCGGTCGGTCAAGCGTCGCGGTCTATTCGGGTGCGGATGGCCTGTTGAAGGGCATGGCGCCAGCTCAGATAGCATGGACCCCCAACGCATTGCAGTCCGTGTCCCTCAAGTTCGGCTTGGACGAACTTCTGAACGTAGCAAGTTCTGGCGTCGAATCCTTAGATCTCGAAGGAAATGGGGTTGGGGACTACCAGGCCTATATTCAGATCGGCGCTGACCAAACGACGCCACACACGTTCTCAGGCCCCATAAACGTCCACAGCGTATCGGGTTCCGTGCTGCTCGAAATTTATCGAAACACCGATTTCCCCGATGAAGTCGTGAATGTGTACAACGATGCCGTGTACGGAATGACGAACAAGCCAATCACGCGGGATCCTTCGGTGCAAACGGTTGATCTGCTCTGCGGAACATCATGTCCGGGCAACGTCGTGGTTAACGGGGTTGCCGCGCAAACGCACCTCGGCATTAATGGCGCTGCAAACGTCACGATCGGTGACGGCGACACAAGTAAAGTACTCGGCGGTGTGGGCGTCGTCGGCACCGCGCACACTGCTTTGACGATCGATGGATCCGCGGAAATCGAAGCGCATAACGCCGTTCTTACCTCGACCTACTTCATTGGCATGAGCTCCGTGGGTTGGGGCGAATCGTCGCTGAGCAGTCTGCGCATCCTTTTCGGAAGCGGCGACGACACAATCGACGTCCAAAGCTCGGTACCCAACATAACGAACCGCATCGAGCTCGGCGACGGAGACAACGTCGCGACCGTCGTCGGGTCGGGCTTGGGAACGGGCAGCGTGAACGTCCTCATTGCCGGTACGGGCGACGACGTGTTCAAGATTTCCGCCGTGCCCGCCGACGTTGGCGAACTCTCGATCTTCGGCGGCGCGCAGAACGACGGCGATACGCTGGAGTACAGCGGCGCTCCCGTTCGCTATGCGAATGTCTCCAACGGCGCGATCCTGAGCACCGGCACGATCATTCCTCTCGACGGTTCGTTGCCGATCGAATACAACTCGATCGAATTTCCCGACCGCATTTTCTTCGACGGTTACGGAAAGTAGACGAGAGAGCCTGAACTTCGGAGGGTGCGAAGAGTCGAGAGAGCAGGTTTATTTCCTCTTCGTGCTCTTCGCGTCCTTCGTGGCTGAATCTCTTCGCTCGACTAGCGACCGAAATCACTGACAAAGATCGCGTTGAGATCGAACGCTCCGGCCGTGCACGGTGTGCCTCGCGGATAGCCGCGTTGATCGAGCACCACGGCGGGAGCGCCCGCGCAGTTGCCGGCTGAACGCGCGGGACTGTCGGCGCGCAGCGCGAGCGTCGGCGTGGCGCCGCCGTTCGCGGCGAGACTGCCGGTTGCGAAGCCGGGATCGAGCGGCGCCGCGGCGGATCCGGCTTGATCGCTCGCTTGCGTCGGAAAAACGAGGCTGCCATCGCCGAACAGGTTGAAGCCGAGCGAGACGAAACTCGAGAAATTGTATACATCGGGCGCGTTCGGGCTGCGGTTCGTCGCGACGATGTCGCTCGAGAGCGACAACGTGCCGTCGTTGGCGATGCCGCCGCCGTTGCCAGTGGCGTAGTTGTCGGCGATCGTCGAATTGGCGACGGTCAGCGTGCCGCCCGAGTAGATGCCGCCGCCGTCGGCCGCCGTGTTGCCGGCGATCGTCGAGTTCGTGATCGTCATGCCGCCGCTCGCGTTGGCGATCGCTCCGCCGAATTGGATCGCCGAGTTGCCCGTGAACGTGCACGAATCGATCGCCACGGTGCCGCCCCCGTTGTAGACCGCGCCGCCCGAGAATTGCCCGACGCCGTTTTGCAGCGTCAGGTGCGATAACGTGAGGCTCACGCCGCTCGGTACGACGAACATGTCGAACGATTCGCGGCCGTCGAGCACCACGCCGAGCGGCGAACCGTCGATCGTCAGGCTCGCCGCGAGCGGGCTTGGGAAGGCGTCCGAAATCAGGATCGTTTGCGTTTGCACGCTCGCGGAGAAGCGCACGACGTCGCCGTCGGCCGCTGCGCGGATCGCCGCGTCGAGCGTGCAATCCGCGTCGGTCGTCGCATTCGCCGTGCAACTTCCGCCGCTCGCGGTCGACGTGACGGTGTAGGTCGCGGCGTGCGCAAGCGGCGCGGCGGCGGCAAACGCCATGCAGACGAGACGAGCGAGCATGCGCACCTCCTCGGAGCCGGGGCACTCCATGTAAGCACTCTGAGTACTTTGCCGCAAGCGCCGACGTGGGTTCCATGACGGCCGTCGCGAACCCGCCTGTGACCGCGCCCCATTCCGAATTCGGCGAGGCACACGTATATTCGCGCGATCCGATCGGATCGCATGCATGGGCGAGGACATCCAACCGTTCGATATTCCCGGTTATCGCGTCGTGCGCTGGCTCGGGCGTGGCGGGATGGCCGACGTCTACCAGGCGATCCAGCTCTCGCTCGGGCGGCCCGTGGCGATCAAGGTGCTCGCCGCCGAACGTGCGCCTAGCGATGAGCTCGTCACGCGCTTCGAGCAGGAGGCGCGCATCATCGCGCGCCTCGATCATCCGCACATCGTCGGCATCTTCGATGTCGGCCGCACCTCGACGGGGCAGCTGTTCTATACGATGCCGTTCATGCCGAACGGCGATCTCGCCGCACGCGATCTCGCGGAAGACCAGCAAGCCGTGCTCGAGATCGTGCGCGCGATCTGCCAGGCGCTGGCCTACGCGCACGAGCAAGGCATCGTGCACCGCGACGTCAAGCCCGAGAACGTGCTATTCGACAAGCTCGACCGGCCGCTGCTGGCCGACTTCGGCATCGCGCTGACCAAGGTCGGACAATCGCGCGTGACGCGGGAAGGCGCGACGCTCGGCTCGGTCGCTTACATGAGCCCGGAGCAGTCGCGCGGCCGCCCGCTCGACGGCCGTTCGGACATCTATAGCCTCGGCGTGGTCTGCTACGAATGCCTGACCGGCAAAGTGCCGTTCAGCGGCGAGGATTCGATGGCCGTGGCGCTTGCGCATGTCGAGCAGCCGGTGCCGCATCTGCCGCCCGCGCGCATGCATTGGCAGTCGCTGATCGAGAAAGCGATGGCCAAGCGGCCCGAAGACCGCTTCCAGTCCGCCGAGGAAATGCTCCACGCGCTCGAAATCGTCGAGAAGCGCATGGCCGTGATCGCGCCGCTCGCCGCGGTGGCGACCTCGCTGGCCGCCGTGCCGGAGCGCTTGGAGCGCAGCCTCAACGTTCCCGTGCGGACGCGGCCGACGAGCGCGATTCTCATCGTCGCGCTCGGTGTGTTCTCGCTCTTGGGCTACGCTGCGTACAGACTGCGGCCGACGCCGGTCGGAGATCCGAATGCGTCCTCCGTCGTCGCTCCGCCGGTCGCCGCTGCCGCACCGACGTTGGCGTCGCCCCTGCCGGTCGAGGAGGCGAGCGCGGCAGCGATGCCCGATGCGGCGCCCGGCCAGACCGCTGCGGAGCCGCCGCCGCCGGCGTCAGGCGAGCCTCCGCCGGCACCGGCGCCGCTCGCGCCTGGGGCTCCGATCCACGACCACGGTGCGCCCGAAACGATCGTCGTGCCGGCCGTGCTGCGCTATGGCGGCGGTACGTCGACGGTCGTGCATGCGTTCGCGCTGGGCCGCTACGAGGTCACGCGCGGCGAATACGCCGAATTCGCGCAAGCGACAGGACGTGCGCCGGCGTCGTGCCGTCAACCGGGCCGAGTCTGGTCGGCGCTCGAGCATCACGACTGGCGCCGGCCCGGTTTCGATCAGGACGATCGTCATCCCGTGGTCTGCGTGAGTTGGGACGACGCCAACGCCTACGTGCAGTGGCTCAGCAAGCGCACGCACCATCGCTATCGCCTGCCGAGCCAAGCCGAGTGGCTGCATGCCGCGCGCTCGCAGGCCGAGGGCGGCGACGTCTGCAAGCTCGGCAACGTGTCCGACCAATCGGACCGGCCGCTGCTGCATTTGTCGAGCCGCTACGATTGCAACGACGGCTATCCGCAAACGGCGCCCGTCGGCCGTTTTGCCGCGAGCAAGCTCGGGTTGCACGATCTGATCGGCAACGTCAGCGAGTGGACGCGCGATTGCGCCAGGCAGCCGGCGAACAGATCCGAGGCTTGCCCAGAGCGTATCTACCGCGGCACCTCGTGGTGGGACGGTCCGGGCCACCCGAATCTCGAATTCAGCGACAGCGCCAAGCCGGACGTCGGCTATACGACGATTGGGCTACGCGTGTTGCGCGAACTCGAGCCCGAGGAGACCGGTCAGGCGGCAGCCTCGCCGCCCTAGGTTCTCTAGCATGCCGTCCGGCGTGATCATGTTTCCTGCCGGACTCCGATTGATCGTGTTGAGGCGAGCGTTCGCCTCGGCAACGACGAGGTCGGCATGCAATACGTCTCCGGACAGGCGCGGGGTGCACGATGAAGGTGCACGAGGCGCAGCGTTTGCGCAGTCTTGCGCGCACGATGTCGCTCGAAGCGCGCATCGATCTCGTGGGCCGCGCCGCGGCCAGGCCACTTCCCGGTCGACAGGCGGCGCAGGCGCGCAAAGCCATCCGACGCTGGAAGAAGCGGCTGCCGTTCAAAGACGGCGCCTTCGCTTCGTGGCTGGCCCGCTTCGGACTCGACGAGCAGCAGTTGGTGTCGCTCGTGCGGCCGCGCGTCACCCCTTCGGCGTGTTTGGCATCGGCGACGTCTGGACGTGGACGGCGATCTGCGCGGATACCAAGCTGATTGCGTCTTACATGGTCGGCTCGCGCGACGGCGATGCGGAAGACGTTCATCGCCGATCTGGCCTCGCGCCTCGCCAATCGCGTGCAGCTCACGACGGACGGCCACCGCGTCTATCTCGATGCCGTCGAGTCTGCGTTCGGCTCCGGCGTGGATTACGCCATGCTGGTGAAGGTGTACGGCGACGACAACCCGAACAAGACGCCCGAGCGCCGCTATAGCCCTAGCGAGTTCGTCTGTGCGCAAAAGCAGCGGATCGAAGGCGACCCCGACCCGGCGCACGTCTCGACGAGCTACGTCGAGCGCCAGAATCTAACGATGCGCATGAGCATGCGCCGCTTTACACGCCTCACTAACGGCTTCTCGAAGAAGGTCGAAAACCACGCGCACCCGGTCGCGCTGCACTGCATGTACTACAATTTCGGCCGCATCCATAAGACGCTACGCGTGACGCCCGCTACGCAGGCAGGCCTTAGCGATCACGTCTGGTCGCTTGAGGAAATCGCTGCGCTGATTCCGGCGCCGGTCGCGAAGAAACGTGGACCATACAAGAAGGCGCAAGCGCAAGGATAATGCCGAAGTTCCGCTACGATGATTCATACGACTACGGGAATGTAGAGAGTCGAATAGCCGCCGTAGAAGCGGCGGCGGCGCGTGCTGGCGGAAAATGCATAACCACGCGCGATTGGTCTACCGGATGCGCGGTTGTCTACATTGTTGTGCCCACTGAGGACCATGCACTCTTTTTCAAAGCGTCACTCCCTGACGGCTGCGTGTGCGCCGATGCTAAATTTCAAACTGAGTCACTACCCGACGTCGATTGCGAGCGCTCGATCAACCGCTGCGTCGACGCACTCGAGATCACACGCATCGTGATCGCGCACCGGCCCGAAACCATCGCGATCGCCGATCGCGTCGTCCGCCTCGCGGAAGGCAGGCCCGTCGCGGATTGATCCGGCGACTGCCACGCCGAATAAGCATTCATACGCATTTCCCGCCGATTTTCGGCTTGTTAGGATGATGCTGGCACTTCGTCCAGAGTGCTGATTCGTGAGAGATGCGTCGTCGTGGAGATTCGACTGCGTTGTCCGGTCCGGTTCGGGCTCGTTGTGCTGGCCTTCGGCGCCTGCGCGTTGCCGGGACTGCTGCGCGCCGAATCGCCGGCCGAAAAGGCACCGGTCGGGCACTACGTGTTCAAGGACTACGGGCGCTCCATGGGGCTCGGCAATCTCGGCATCGATCTGCTCGCGCAGGATCGGGCCGGCTTCATTTGGGTCGGCACGGACGACGGGCTCTACCGCTACGACGGCTATCGCTTCGACGCGTTCGGTCTGCGCGAGGGATTGCCGTCGACGGAGGTCGAAGCCCTGCACGTCGACGCTGCCGGCACGCTGTGGGTGGGCACGCGAACCGGACTCGGCCGTTGGAACGGCACGTCCTTCGAGCAAGTCGTGTTCGCCTCCGTACCGCAGACGCCGATCGTCGACGATCTCGCCGACGGCCCGGACGGCATCTGGGCGACGACCAATTTCGGACTCTTCGTCGGCCAAGGCACGCGATTCGAGCGCAAGAACGACTGGCCCGGAGGCGAGGCGACGGCCGTATTGCGGGACGCGCATTCGGCGCGCATGTGGGTCGGACAATTCGAAGGCGACGCCTGCATACTCGCGTATCAGGACGGCGGCTGGCGGCGATTCAACGCGCCGCCGGGACATCCGAAAGAGCGTGTCGACGACATCGTCGAAGACGGACAAGGGCGCATCTGGGCGCGCACTGCGCGCAGTCTGTGGATGCTGCAAGCCGGCGGCTCGCAGTTCTCCGAAGTCGCGACGCCGTTTCCGCTCAACGCGCAACGCGGGTATCTCGCGACCGACAGCCGCGGCAATCTCTGGGTCTCGACCGACCACGGCCTGTACCGCTCGGACGGCGCGAGCTGGATCGACTACGGCATTCCCGAAGGCAACCGGCCGCTGCTCGAAGATCGCGAAGGATCGATCTGGTTCGGCATCATGGGCGTGCGCCGCCTGCTCGGCGGCGGTGTTTTCCACGCGTACAACGGCCGCGAGGGTCTGCCGGGGATCGTCGTCTGGAGCGTGTTTCGCGATCGAGAGCAACGCCTTTGGGTCGGCACCGACGCCGGTTTGGCCGTGGCGAAAGGCGAGCGTTTCGACCCGATACCGGGAACGGAAGGCAATCTGATCCGTTCCATCGTGGAAGCGTCGGACGGTGCGTTGTATCTGACGGGCATTCCCGGAAACGACGTGCTGCGTTACGACCCCGCGACCAAATCGGTCACGCGTTCGGAGATTTGGCCGAACAATCCGATCAAGCGGACGTTCCGGCTGTTTCTCGACAGCACCGGTGCGTTCTGGGCGGCGACGGAAGGCGCGGGATTGTTCCGCGCCGAGCCATCCCGCGGCGAAGGGTTGCGATTCTCGCCGGTCGCCTTGCCCGACGGTACGCCGCAGGAAGACATCCTCGATATTCGCGAAGATGGCGATGGGCGCATCTGGATCGCCGGTCAACACGGGCTGGCCATGCTGGATCACGGCGCTTGGCGACGCTTCCATGTCGGCGACGGATTGCGCCGCGACCAGCTCGCCTATTTGCGCACGACGCACGACGGAGACCTGCTCGTTGCGTATCGCGATCCGATCGGCATCGACCGTATCCGCTATCGCGCAGGCGGCATCGAGGTTCGGGCGCATTACGACACCGCGAGTTCGCAGTCGGCCGACAAGGTGTTCATGGTCGGCGAAGACGCGCGCCATCGGATCTGGGTCGGTGGAGGCAGCGGCGTGGATCTGCTGTCGCCGGGCGCCGCTACGCGTCACTTCGGCGCAGACGACGGTTTGATCGGCGAAGACATCAGCAATCAAGCGTTTCTCGCGGATCCCAACGGCGACGTCTGGGTCGGCACGGCAAAAGGTCTCGCACGCTTCGATGCGGCGGCATTCGACGCGATCGCACCGGCCAAGCGGCCGGCCGTCACGTTCATGCGCATGCGCCTCGGCAGCGTCGACGTTCCCGTCGAGGCGGACGATCCCGCCGTCGCGCACGGCGACAATACGTTCCAGGCGCACTTTTCCGCGTTGAGCTACGCGGGCGAAGGCAAGGTGCAGTACCGGCAGCGTTTGATCGGGCGCGAGACCGATTCCAACATCACCGACTTGCGCGACGTGCGCTACTCGGCATTGGAACCCGGCGCCTACCGCTTCGAGGTGGCGGCGCGCGTCGGCGATCTCGGCGAATGGGGTCCCACGGCGGCGTTTTCGTTCCGCGTGCTGCCCGCGTGGTGGCAGACGTGGTGGTTCCGCATTCTCGAAGCGCTTGCCGCGATCGCCGTGCTGATGCTCGCCGTGCGTTTGCGCATGGCGACGCTGCGCCAGAGAAACGCCTGGCTCGAAGGCGAAGTCGCGCGCCGCACGCTCGAAGTCCGTCAGTCCAACGATCGCCTGAGCGACACGAATGCGAAGCTGCACGCGGAAATCGACATCCGTACGGCAGCCGAGCGCGCGGTGTCGCAGCGTAACGAAGAATTGCAGGCGTTGAACCGTAAACTCGCGGGAACGCAGAGCCAATTGCTGCAATCGGAGAAGATGGCTTCGGTGGGTCAGCTCGCCGCCGGCGTCGCGCACGAGATCAACAATCCGATCGGCTTCGTCGGTTCCAATCTGCGCCAGCTGCAATCCTACGCCGACGAACTGTTCGCGCTGCTCGACGCGTACGAAGATATCGAACGGTCTGCCGCGAGCGATGCCGCCACGGCGCGCTTGCAGGGCGTCAAGGCGCACGTCGATATCGCCTATCTGCGCGACGACACGCCGAACCTGCTCGCGGAATCGTTGTCCGGGATTTCCCGCGTCGAGAAGATCGTCAAGGATCTGCGCGAGTTCGCGCATCCCGGCGAACCGAAGTGGCAGAAAGTCGATGTGCAAAAGAGTCTCGAGAGCACGCTCAACGTGGCCGCGCCGCAGATCCGCGCCAAAGCCGAGATCGTCACGGACTATGCCGATTTGCCGCTGATCGACGGCGTGCCCTCGCAGCTCAACCAGGTGTTCCTCAACCTGCTGATCAACGCCGCGCAAGCCATCGAGAACCACGGCACGATCACGGTACGCACGCGCTGCGAGGGTGACGAGATCCTCGTGTCGATCGCCGATACCGGCTGCGGCATCGACCCGGCCATCCTGCACCGGATTTTCGATCCGTTCTTCACGACCAAACCGATCGGCGTCGGTCCCGGCCTCGGATTGTCGGTTTCGTACGGCATCGTCAAGGAGCACGGAGGCACCATCGATGTCGAGACCGAAGCAGGCCGCGGCGCGATATTTACGGTCCGCCTGCCCATTCGGCGCCGCACGCAAACTACGGGGAATCCGCACCCCGCTCCGTCCACGCCGGACTCATGACACGCGCGCCGCGTGCGCTTCGGGATAGGTGATTGCGGTTCCGTCGACGTGCGCGAAGGGCGTGAGTTTGTGCATGCGGAAGCTCGTCTCGGAGAGAATCTCGGCCACCGGGACGCCGCGAATCGTCACGGCGTCGGCGACCAAAGACCGATGGCAGCGCCACGGTACGGCTTCGGCGCACATGATGGCCGTCGGCTTCCGTCGGCTCATATCGATGAGGGTTTCGACGGCTTCGCGAAACGCCTCGGTTTGCATGTAGTCGGCGTATCCGCGGAAACTCTTGTTGCGCCAACCGGTGTTGGCGGAGCCCGCATGCGTATGCCGCAAACCGCCGAGCGCCGGCATCGCGCGGTATTCGATGCCGGCGGCATGCACACTTGCATCGAGCGCATCGCTGTTGAATTGAGGATTGTGCCGTGAGCGCGGCACGGTGCGTATGTCGACGAGCTGTTCGATGCCGTACGCCGCGAGCACGCGGATGAAGCGTTCGATAGGCAACGTCGAATGCCCGATCGTGAACAGCGTTTTCTGCGGCCAGCGGCGCGGTTCTGCGGGAGTTTGAGCAGTCGTTCGGCGCCTCATGCGAGTCAACATACGACGGAGGTCATGAATCGCGACTGGCGAGTTCAGCCGGAAGGCATGGCTCGCGCGGCGGCGGCGGTGGTGCGCGCGAATGGCAGATTCACGGTGCCGCCGTCGCGATCTTTCCTGCGAGAGCCTCCATCGTGGCCGCGTCCGGTTCGCCGGTTGCAGGAAGACCGTTGTCGTTCTGGAAATCCTCCAGCGCGGCGCGCGTCAAGCGGCCGATCCACCCATCGATCGGACCCGGGCTGTACGTGAGATACGTGAGATACAACTGTGCGGCGCGTACGGTGAGGTCCGGCAACGGACCGGCGGAAAATTTCGCATACGCCGCGGCGAGGTTCGCGTCATATCCATTCTTGGCGTACGCCGGACCGTTGTAGCCCTGTGCAAAACCCGCCCAGTCATGCGCGCCAAGCGGTGCGGCAAGACCATTGCTAACGAGGAACTTCGCCATCGCGTGCAATTGATCGGTTTCCGACGCCATGCTCGCGGCAACCAAGGCTTCTGCATCGGCGTAACCCGCAGCGGCGGCGTTGAAACCCATGATTTGGCCGAGTCCCCACGATGCGCTTTCCAGCGCGGCTCGACGGTCGAGTGCGATGGCGGCGCTCAAACGGTCGTACTCGGCTGCGCCGCCTTTGTAGCCGCCCGGACGGGCATTGCTGGTGTCAGGATGCGCGGCATCGTATCGGCCCTGCGTGCGCCGATGAAAGATATGGCGCTCGAACAGGATCGCCGGTCGACGATCGGGCAGGAAGCCGCACCCGCGCGTCTCGACGCTCAGGACGGTCCAAATCTCGGCCGCGCCGATGCCGAGAAACGTAGTCACCGCCTCCAATCCGGCCTGATCCAATGCGAGAGCCGTACCTGCGAACTCGAGCGGCATTCCGTTCTCCTGCTGTCGCGTGTGGGTGCA
>Ga0070741_10007480_pt1 | contig 22552 bp, 21 predicted proteins | sample Coa_R1_4_FD_66440 | JGI IMG/M metagenome (GOLD analysis project Ga0070741, IMG submission 66440) | Surface soil microbial communities from Centralia Pennsylvania, which are recovering from an underground coalmine fire - Coalmine... | ecosystem: Environmental > Terrestrial > Soil > Unclassified ... | reverse complement strand
GCTGTCGATCGCCGTCGGGCCGCCATGGGCCTCCTTGCTGCACTGGCTGCTGCTGGCGCCCTGGCTGTGCCTGGTCACCTGGACGCTCCACCACCACATCCTGCCGGACGCGCTGGCCGAGTGGGTGGAGCGGCGCGAGGCAGCGCTCGGACCCCGCTTGCAGCGGCTGCTGCGTTGGGGCAAGGGGCCCGCCGTGCTGGGTCTCGGCGCGGTGTTTCCGCTGAGCGGCCTGCTCGCGGTTCGGCTGTTCGGCGTGGCGGCGCCGCGCCGCTACGTGCTGGCCGCCGCCGTGGCCGGCGCCTATTGTGTGGTGACGACGGGGCTGATCTACGGCGGCGGCTGGCTGCTGTTGCAGCGGCTCATGGCCCAATTCCACTCGTGAGCGACGGCCCGATGGCCGGCGGCCCGAACGCGCTCGGCGGCGGCATGACGAGGGCGGTGGAGTCCGAGCGCGCGAGCGTGCCGCCATCGGCGTCCTGCGCCTCGACGGCAAACCGCCAGCTCGTGCCCGGCGGCACGCCGGTCAGCCGCAAACCGGTGGTGCTCACGGGCTGCTGGCGTGCGTCGGGCACCAGCGCGCGGCCCGGAGCGCCGACCAGCAGCGCGTAGCGCGCGGCGCCGGGCACCTCGTGCCAGGTGAGGTCGATGGTGCCCACGGCCGGCACGTCGGCCGTGATCGAGCCGCCGGGCGCCCCGGCGAGCGACACCTGGGCCAGGCTCGATTGCCCCTGCTCATGGCTCTCGCCGTCCACGGGCCGCACCAGTAAGGCGAATGTCCCTTCCGCTGGTAGATCGCGCAGCGTCAGCGTCGTGTTCTGGGCGCCGTGGACGACCTCAACCCACGTCCCGGGCGCCACGCGCTCCAGCGGATGCGGCTCATCGGTCGCCGGCCGCTCCGGGAGCTCGGCCGTCGCGGGGTCTACCACCACGGTCTGCGCGGCGTATACGTTGTAGCTGACCGCCCCGGGCTGCGGGCTCCAGCTCAATGTCGCGCTCATGTTGCCCATCGGCGCAACCGTTAGCGGAAACTCGGCGGCGCTCTGCGCTTGCGCCGCCGGGGCGACTGCTGTTAATCCCAGCAGCGCGAGCGCCCCGCGCGCGAACCACTTCCAGCGTCCCAGCATACTCCCTCCCCGACATCACCGGTAGGCACGGGCCCGATCCAGTCGACCGCAGCCCGCCCCTTGACAAATCTTAAGCTTGCTCTTACATTGAGTCCATACTTAAGTGTGTTCTTATAGTAGCCGCTCGGTTGCCGTCCCGTGCGGCCAGGGGTCCGAGAGGGAGGTTCGGGCCATGAGGCGACTGACGGCGGAGGTGCGGTGCCCGCGTCGGGTGGTGCCGCGCCGCGACGATTGAATCCCGACGCCCGCAGCCCGACGCTGGGCCTCCAGCCAGGGAGCCGTGGGCTGGCGCGGCGGTCGGAACCAGGCAGAAGCGCGACGAGGAGTGTGCCAGATGAGGTGGCGTTCGCTCGGCATGGCGGCCCTGATGTTAACGGCGCTTGGGGTGGTCGGGGCGCCGCGCGCTCACGCCCAGGAGATGGACCAGTGCTATGACACGCGCTGGGGCCGCATGGGCTGCGTAAGCATGGAGGAGTTCAACTTCTCCGATCCGACGATGGCGATGAACTCGCGCTACCTGCTGCGCGGCGACGCGATCTACATCACCCACTCGAACATGACCATATCGAGTATGCCCGAGGACCAGGCCGCGGTCCGGGCCGGCGCGAATCGCTCGACGTTCCGGGGCGAGTACCCTGGCCAGAACGGGCGCGAGCTGTACTGCATCGTCTTCGCCCGCGGCTGTTAACCCCGCCCCGCGCCGCGACACGCAGAACGCCCGGGTCCAACGGGGCCCGGGCGTTCTGCGTGTCGGGCGAGAGGAGTCGGGGGCGAAGCGACGGAGCGCTTTCGCGCCGTTCGCCAGGGTGCCCGCTGCTACACGGCCGTTTCGACGGGCGCTGCGGCCGGCGTGGCAGCGGCGGTCGTGGCCGCGACGGGCGGCGGGGCAGACCAGGACGGTGCCGGCGGCGCGGTGGACGCGAGCACGGTTTCAGCAGGCGCGCTGGGGGCACCAACGGGCGCGGGCTCCGCGAGCCCGCGCGCCACTGCCTCTTGTTCGGCCAGGGCGCGGCGGAACTCGTTGCGCCACTGTAGCCGCCACCACAGGTCGACCAGGTCGCGGCCCACGTGGGCGACGCGGCGCACGTTGAAGAACTGCGACCGTCCGTAGGCGCGGTGGTAGTGGTGGACCGGCACTTCCACGATGCGGCAGCCCGCCTGGTGGAGCTTCGTCATCAGCTCCACGCAGATGACGCCGCTGTTTGCAGTCAGCCCCACGCGGTCGAACACCGAGCGCCGCAGCAGGCGGAAGTCGCAGTCCACGTCGCGCACGCGCAGGCCGAACATGCGGCGCACCACGTGGTGGTAGACGCGCCCGATGACCAGACGATGCGGCGGATCGTGCCGCGCGATCTTGTAGCCGTTGACGACCTCGGCGTCGGGCGTAAGCTGCTCGAGCAGCAAGGCCAGCTCGCGGGGATCGTACTGGGCGTCGCCGTCGGTGTAGAAGACGAGGTCCTTGGTGGCCGCGGCGAAGCCGCTCCGCAGCGCGCCGCCGTAGCCGCGGTTGCGCGGGTGCGTCACCACCCGCAGGCGCGGGTAGCGCGCCGCCAGGTCGTCCAGGATCTCCCCGGTGTGGTCCGGGCTGCCGTCGTTCACGACGATGATCTCGTAATCGTCCGTGAGCGCCCGCAGCGTGCGGTCCGTCACCACCACCATGCTGGCGATCGTGCCGGCATCGTTGTACGCGGGGAAGAACGCGCTGATGCTCGGACGCCCCACGGTATCCTCCTTCGCTCGCCGATTCTTAAGGATGCTCTTAAGAGCATCCCGAGCGTACCAAGCGTCGCGCAATCTGTCAAGTGTGCCGTGACGGTTGGCGAGGAGGGAGCGGCGGGCGTGGCGCGGCAGCTAGCCGAACAGCCCCTGCGCCTGGAGCTGGTCCACGAAGCGACCGTCGAAAATCTGCTCGTTGGTGATGCTCGCCGCCTGTGGCTCTTCGGCGGCCGCCTCCTGCCGCACGCGCTCGAGCCCGGCGGCGGGGATGGTCGGCGGCCAGGCCAGGTACCGGCGGAAGAGATCCCACATGCCCTCGAGCACGTCGGGATCGTCGGTCCGCAGGTACTTGCGGTACATGGTGATGGCGGCGTCCTTGTCCTCCCGCAGGCGCTTCACGCCCAGGGCGTAGCCTCTCACCAGGCATTCCGCGAGTTGGGGCCGCGCCTGTGCGTCCGGCCGCATCATGGCGAGCCCCACCGAGGGAAACTCCGGCCCTTCCTCGGCGAGGTTGATCAGCTCTTTCAGCCCAGCGGCTTTCGCGAAGATGGTGTTCGGCGGCGAGATCGTGCCGGCGGCGATCTGGCCAGACTGGAGTGCCGCGAAGATGTTCGCGGTCGTGCCAAGCTGAACGAACGTGATATCGTCGCCCGTCAGGCCCCATTGCTGGAGCGCGAGGTGCGACGCCACGTCGGTGGACGATCCTACGCGCGTGATGCCCCATTGCTGCCCGGCGAGGTCGGCGGGACGCTGAACGTCTGGACTGGCGAATACCGAGAAGACCTGGCGGTTAGTCATGCCTGCCAGGAAGACGAGATCGCTGCCGGCAGCAAGCCCGCGCACGCCGACGAGCACGTCGAGCGCGCTCGCGTCGATATCGTTCGCGATCAGCGCGGGCAGCACCTTGGAGCTCGATGTGATGTTCGACAGCTCGGGCTCGATACCGCAGTCGTGCCAGGTGCCGGCCTCGTCGGCCATCCAGATGCCGGACATCGCCCCGCTCACCGAGTTCCAGTTGATGCGCATCGTGCCGAGCGCCTGCGGCGTGGTGGGCGCGCCAGCGCCGGCGGACGTCGGCGCTGGCTGTGGACCGGGCGCCGCCGAGCGGGGCTGGCTGCAGGCGACTACCGCTGGCGCGAGGAGCAGGCCCGAGCACCAGCCCAGGAATGTGCGGCGATCCAGCGACGCGCTGGCGGGCGGCGGTACGAGAGCGGGCCGCCGCGGCGCTCGACGATCGGGCGGGTACCTCATGGCTCAAGCTCCTCTCCACGGCGCGTATATAAGCCTTGTCTTATGTAAGTCTAGCACGCGCAGCAAGCGCCTCGGGGAGAGCCGGCCCGAGTCCGCCGGGAGGCCGGGCGGCCCAAACCGCGTGGAAGGTGACGAACACCGAGCGCTCGCTGAAGCGTGGGTTACACCAATACGGGGTGGCTGAAGGCGGCCAGCGCGGGAACGCGCCGTGGTGCTCCGGTCAAGGCGCCCGCGTGACGCTCGCCGGTCTGGCCGTGCCCCGGGACGCGGCGGCTGGCGGCTGCGAGTCCCGGCGGGTACGAAAGATCGGGGCGGGGCCGACATCCGGGTCGACGGCGATCACGCTGCCGCCTCGCCAGTGAGCCAGCGTGGTCTCGTCGTTCACCGTGAACGTCTCGGTGCGTTCGACGAGGTCGTAGCGCAGGCTGACACGGCTGCTGGCTGGCACCTCGTCGACCGCAACGTAGCCGCCGTCGCGGCGCGCATCCCGCTGCGTGTCGTTCACCCAGAGCGTCACGCTGTCGGGCGCGGCCCAGCTCGGCACGCGCAAGCGCAGCCCCGTCGCGGAATGCGGCACGACGTCCAGCCGACCCGCCGCTGGCTCGTGACTGGCCACGCGCGCGAGCGGACCATCGCGGCTCAGGCCCACGTGAACGTACAGCACCGGCCCGCGCTGCTCCAGGGCGTGCTCCCAGACGAGGCTTAGCGCGCGAGCGCCGGAGCCCGAGCAGCAGCCCTCGACGTAGCGCTGGTTATCGGGCCGAGCCAGGAGGCGATAGGGCAGCGCGAAGCTCTCCCAGGCGCCCGCCACCGCTTGCTGCACGCCAGGCGGCACCCGCTTGCACGCCTCCGCGCTGAGCACGGCCGTCGCGGAGCCGAACTGGTTTTGGAGCAGTTGATTGCGGGCGAATCGCTCCACGTCATCCCAGTAGTCGGGGCGCCCTTGGGCGGCCAGCAGGATGGCGAGGTTCAACATGTCGGCGACGCTGCACGTCTCGCAGGTGCGGCGTAGCGGCGCGTTGTACCAGCGGGCGAAGTATGGCGCATCCAGCCCCAGCGGCCCGGGTACCCAGCCAAACTGCGAGGAGTTCGCCTGCACCCAGCGGTAGAGCCGGTCGGCCCAATCCACGTAAGTCGGATCGCCGGTAGCAACCCCGTACCGTACGGCGGCGATCGCCATGCCCAGGTAGCCCGCCGCGTGGGTCTCGCCCGCGAAGTGCCCGTCCGCGTCGACCAGGCCCGTGTGGTAGATGAAGTGGCGGAGCAGGCGGCCCGCCAGATCGAGCGCTGGCCGATAGCCGGCTAAGGCGAAGTACTCCATCAGCGGCAGGGCGGCCTGGCTGGCGTAGCCGTAGCTGTCCAGGTGGTCGTAGGCTTCTTCCTTCGTCAGGCCGTAGTCGAGCCAGCCGTCGCGATAGGCGCGCCCTGGGAAGAAGCTGTAATCCTCGTTGCTCACGGCAATCTGCGCCAGCCCGTTCACGAGCCACTGGAGGCGTGTCTCGACCTCGGCGTCGCGCGTGCTGGCGACGAGTGTCGTGAGCCCCAGCAGCGCCCGGCTCTGGCAGAAGCTATCGGCGACGGCGGTCGCGTCCCCGCCATCGCCGTAGAAGAGCCCCAGGCTGCCCTGGTGAGCGAGGAAGAAATTCCGCAGGTTCAACTCGGCGTCGCTCGCGGCGCCGCCCACGATACGGCGCAGGCGAATGAGCGCGTCGATCGTGCGCCCACCAAGGTCCACGCTGTCCCAGTAATCGTCGTGCAGGAGGCGCGCGCTGTCCCCGTTGAGGTCGAGCAAGAAGTGAGGGCGATGACCCGCCGCAGGGTCGAGACGGGCTAGCAGGCCTTCCAGCGCGCGTCGGGCAGCAGCCTGAAATGCGGGCGGCGGCTCAGACGGCGACGCGGCGGCTGAGGCCGTCTGGGCAACGACGGTCCGCGGCGCGCGCAGGCCACCCGCCAGCGCCGCGCCGCCGAGCCCGAGCGCGCCAAGGAAGGCGCGGCGGCTGAGGCGGGGCCCATCGCATCGCATGATAAGAGACTTCTTATTCATGGGCCGCCCACTATAGCAGGCGGCCTACCTGGTACTCAAGTGATTTAAAGGACGCGATCACCGTGCGGCTCGGCCGCCGCGCTCGCGCATCCCGGGTGCGCAAGCCGGCGGGATGGACGGCCGCCATCACCGGCCGCGCCGGCGCTCGCCGCCAGTTCCCGGGCCGGGGAGCGCGCGCCGCTACTTCCCATACAACTGCTTGAAGTAGCCGGCGGCCTCTAGCTCGCGCACGAAGCGGTCGTCCATGAACTCCGCGGGCTGGTGGCTGGCGGCCTGAGGGTTCGTTGCTGCGACCTCCTCGATCACCGTCTGGATGCCCTCCGGAGTCGGGTAGGGAATCTCCGGGGCGAGCTGCAGGGCGTAGTAGCGCCACGTCTCGTGCTGGATCTCGCGGTCATCGATCTTCGTGTACTTGATCAGCGTGTCCACCGCGAACGCCTCGTCGGTCTTGTAACGATGGATGGCGTCGGCGTAGGCGCGGACCACCTTGCGGGCCACGTCCGGGTGCGCGTTCAGGTAGCTCTCGCGCGCCATCAGGCAGGAGCCCTGGTAGGGAAAGCCCTGCGCCGCGATGTCCACTAGCTCGACGTAACCGCGCTTGCGGGCCTCGAGGTTGGTCGGGGAAGAGAAGTCGGCGGCGTCGGCGGCGCCGCTCCCGAGCGCCGCGAGCACCTCCAGAAATCCCCCGCCGGTGCTCACCCAGATCACGTCGCGATCAGGGTCCATGCCGCGCGCGCGCAGCACCATGCGCGCGGCCACCTCCTGCGACGAGCCGCGCCGGTCGATCGCGATGCGCCGGCCTCGCAAGTCTTCTACGGTCCGGATCTCCGGCCGCGCCATCAGGTAGAAGGCGGGCACGTTCGTGACACTGCTGATGATCTTCATGTCGGACCCGGCCACGCGAGAGGCGATGGGCGCGCCGCCGGCGCAGGCGGAGAACTGGATCTCGTCGGCTAGCACCGCCTGCACCGCGGTGGACGACGACGCGACGAAGCTCAGGTCCACGTCGAGCCCGTACTTCTGAAAGTAGCCGCCCTCGTAGGCGATCCAGAGCGGTGTCTGCGATCCCGAGGCGGCGGTCCAGGCGACGCGGATCGCGTCGACCTTCGCCGTGTCAATCGGCGGCAGGCCAGCGGCGTCGGTAGGGGAGGGCGCAGCGGCGCTGAGTGCGGGGGCGCTAGCCGGCGCGGGAGCGGCGGCAGGTCCCGGGGCGGGCGCGGGGGCGGGTTGGGCGCAGGCGGCCAGGAGCCCCGCCAGCAGGCACGCGGCAAGCGCGCGCGGGGCGCGCAACCGGGAGTAGCGCATCGTCACCATCGTTCCTAGTCCGGCTCCTCGACGAGGCTGCTGTAGTAGGCCCAGCGCCCCTCAGGCGGCTGCATCTCCGCGCGGAGGAGCGCGAGCTCGTCGGGCGGGATCACGCGCGGCGTGCCAAGCGCCTGGGCGATGTAATTGGCGTGGGCCAGGCGTTCCAGCATGACGGCGGCCACCGTGGCCTCCTCGATGCGCGGTCCCGTGGTGACGATGCCGTGCCCCTGCAGGTGCATGAGGCGGTGCTGGCCCAGCGCCCGCGCCATCTCGCGGCCGCGCTCGGGTGTCGTGATCAGCTTGCTGCTTGGATAGACGGCGATGCCGTCGGCCACGAGCGTCGCTTCCAAGTGCAGGATGGGCAGGATCTCGCGCCCGGCGATGCCGAAGCAGGTGGCCATCATCTGGTGCGTGTGCACGATGGCCCGCACGTCCGGTCGCGCGCGGTAGATCTCCAGGTGCAGGCTCAGCTCGCTGGGAGGCGGGTCGTCGCCGACGTGCGTGCGGCCGTCGAGGTCGACGACCAGCATGTTCTCGGCGGTCATGGCGCCGTGGCCCTTGATGCGCGTGCTGAACTTCGGCTTCACGACGACGTACTCGGTGTTGCCGATGCGGGCGCTCGGATGGCCGAGATAGTCGGCCAGGCCCTGCTGGGCCAGGATACGGCAGCTCAGCGCCACGCGGCGGCGCAGTTCGCGCACCTCGGGCGAGGCCAAATCAGGTCGGTCCACAGGAAGCTCCTCGTGCGGTGGGGAGTGGCTGGGTCGCCTTATGTTACCATCAGGGGCCGCTGGCGCGCCGCAGCGATTGCCAGCGGCCGGAGCTCAATTGCTGCCCGCTTCGCGGACTGTTAGGATGCGAGCGGGGACCGGCCTGGAGCGCTTCGCCGCAGGACTCGGCCAGGGGGAGCCGCTGATCGAGGAGGAACGAGCATGGCGCGGTGGCAACCCGATCCCAGCTTCTATCCCACGGCGCGCGCGGCCATGGCGGGTCCGGCCGAGCAGCTCGCCTACGTGGTCACGCTGAACACGTCGGGCAACGGGCGGCCCGATGCGATGTGCGTGCTCGACGTCGACCCCGCCTCGCCCACGCGCGGCGAGGTGGTCGGGCGCACGGAGATGCCCCAGGCCGGCGACGAGCTACACCACTTTGGCTGGAGCGCGTGCAGCTCGGCGCTCTGCCCGAACGCGCCGCACCCGCACGTCGAGCGGCGCTATCTGGTGGTGCCGGGGCTGCGCTCCTCCCGAATCTATGTGCTCGACACCAAGCCCGACCCGCGCCAGCCGCGCGTCGTGAAGACCATCGAGCCCGCGGAGCTAGCCGCCCGAACCGGCTATAGCCGGCCTCACACCGTCCACTGCGGCCCGGACGGCATCTACGTGAGCGCGTTCGGCGCGCCCAACGGAGAGGGGCCGGGCGGCGTGTTTGTTATGGACCACGAGGCCTTCAGCCTGCGCGGCGCCTGGGAAGCTGACCGCGGGCCGCAGTACTTTGCCTATGACTTCTGGTGGCACCTCGGCCACGACGTGATGATCACCAGCGAGTGGGCCACGCCGAACATGGTCGAGAACGGGCTGATTCCCGACCTGTTGCTCGCGGGCAAGTACGGCCATGCGCTGCACGTCTGGGACCTGCGCAGCCGGCGCCACCAGCAGACGCTCGACCTGGGCGCCGAGCACCAGTTCGCCCTCGAGCTCCGGCCATCGCACGACCCCAACAAGACCTACGGATTCGTGAACGCGGTCGTGTCGCTCAAGGACCTCTCGTCGTCCATCTGGGTGTGGCACCGCGCGAACGGCGCCTGGGCGGTGCAGAAGGTCATCGAGATTCCCGCCGAGCCGGTCGACGCGTCGCTCCTGCCGCCCGCGCTGCAGCCGTTCGGCGCTGTGCCTCCGCTGGTCACCGACATCAACTTGAGCCTGGACGACCGCTTCCTGTACGTCTCCTGCTGGGGCTCGGGTGAGCTGCGCCAGTACGACGTGAGCGACCCGTTCCAGCCGCACCTCACTGGGAGCGTGCCGTTGGGCGGCATGGTGGCGCACGCGCCGCACCCGCGCGCGGGGGCGCTCAACGGCGGCCCGCAGATGGTCGAGGTCAGCCGCGACGGGCGGCGGGTCTACGTCAGCAACTCGCTCTACGCCGCGCTCGACGCCCAGTTCTACCCCGAGGGCATCCGCGGCTGGGTAGCGAAGCTGGACGCCGAGCCGAACGGCGGCCTGACACTCGACGCGGACTTCTTCGTGCCCTTCGAGGGCGAGCGGCCGCACCAGATTCGCCTGCAAGGCGGCGACTCGTCGTCGGATTCGTACTGCTTCTCGGCGTGAGCGCTGACGACGCCTGGGCGTGGTGGGCGCTTGCCGGGCTGGGCGCCTTCCACGGCCTGAACCCGGCCATGGGCTGGCTGTTCGCGGTCGCGCTCGGACTGCAGGAGCGCAGCCGCGCGGCCGTCCTGCGCGCGCTCGTACCCATCGCCCTGGGCCACGAGCTGTCTATCGTGCTGGCCGTGGCCCTGCTGCGCGGTGTCGAGGTGGTGTCGGCTCCCGACACGCTGCGCCTCCTGGCAGCGGGGCTACTGGTCGTGTTCGGCGTCTTCAAGTTCGCGCGGCCCCGCTCGCACCCGCGCTGGGTCGGCATGCGCGTCACGTTGCCGGAGCTGGCGCTGTGGTCGTTCCTGATGTCGAGCGCCCACGGCGCGGGCCTCATGCTGTTCCCGGTGCTGCTCGGCATCCATGTCCATGGCCACGCGGACACCGCGCCGGCGGACCTGAGCGCGGGGCTTCTGGCTCAGGACGCGGCGGCCGTGCTGGTCCACACGGTCGCTATGCTCGTGACGATGGGCGCCGTCGCGCTCGTGGTCTACGAGAAAGTGGGCGTCGGTTTCCTGCGCTGGGCCTGGATCAACCTGGACCTCGTGTGGGCCGCGGCCTTTGTCACCGTCGGCGCCGCCACGCTCTTCACCTGATAGGCCACGCGGCCCGCATGCGCGAACCTGGCATACTACCGACGACACACGAGGCTAATCGGAGGCGGTTCGTTGGGCTATCGGCTGCTGGCGCTGGACGTGGATGGGACGCTGCTCGACTCGGCGGGAGTGCTGCGGCCGGCGGTGCGGCGGGCGGTGCGCGCGGCGGCCGACGCCGGCTGCGCGGTAGCCATCGCGACCGGCCGCCGCTACCACGCGGCCTGCGAGATCGCCGACGCGCTGGGCCTCGACGCGCCGCTCATCCTGCACAACGGGGCGGTGGTACAGCGGGCGCGGAGCGGCGAGGTCCTCGCCGAGTCGCCGCTGGCGGTGGACGTGGCGCACGCGGTGGCCGAGGTGATGGCTGCCAGCGGCGCGCAGGTGGTTGCCTTCCCGCCGCCGCGGCTGGGCGATGTGGTGCTGGCCGGCCCGCCTGACCTGGACGGCGAGCTGGCGGCGCTCTACCTCGCGGACTGCGGTCTGCGCGTCCACCGCCGGCCGGTCGACGCGCTGTTCGACGGGGTCGGCCCACTCACGATGGTGGCAATGGACTCCGAGTCGCGCTTGGACGACGTGGCGGCCGCGCTCCGCCACCGGGCCGATTGCCGGATCACGCGCAATACGTTTCCGCTCTGGGGGCGCCGCTTCCACGTGCTCGACGTGCTGGCGCCCGAGACCTCGAAGGCGGCAGCGCTGGCGGCGCTGGCCGCGCGCCTCGGCGTGCCGATCGCGGAGATCGTGGCGATCGGCGACCACTTCAACGACGTGGAGATGCTGGAGGCCGCGGGCCTGGGGATCGCCATGGGCAACGCGCCCGCCGAGGTGCAGGCCCGCGCCGACCGTGTGACGGGCACCTGCGACGAGGAGGGTGTGGCGCAGGCGCTCGCCACGCTCGCCTTCGGGCCGGCCCGGGGCTAGCGGCGCGCGACTGCGAGCACCGCCTCGCTCGGGAGCGCGAGCCGGCCGTCTGGCTGCACGTAGGGCTGCACGCGCGCGAGCGCCTCCGCTCGCGCCGCTGCCTGCACGACGGGCGGGAAGTCCACGATCCGCCGCAACGCCCAGCCGTCCGGCGCCTGGACCGGAAAGCCGAGCACCGTGGAGACCCACGCCCAGTACTCGTCGAGGTCCGTGAGTGGATCCTCCACCGCTACGTGCTCCTCGCGTTCCACGCGCAGGCCCGCGGCGCTCAGCACGTCGGCGAGCGCGGCCGGCGCGGCCAGGCTGAATACCGGGTGCTGCTCGACCGCGCCGGCGCCCGGCACCACCGTGTGGATCGCCGCGAAGTACGCGGCGAAGCCGACGACGCGGGCCGGCTCGCTCCAGACTACCGCCGCTACCGCGCCGCCCGGGCGCACGATGCGCGCCAGCTCGGCCGCGGCCCGCACCGGCTCCGTCATCAGCATCAGGCCGAACTGACAATAGGCGAGGTCGAACGCCGCGTCGGCCAGGGCGAGCGCGTGGGCGTCCATGACCGCGACACGCGTCGGGGGCGCGATCGGCTCGTCGGGGGGGCTGGCGCCGGCGGCTTCTTCGGCGCGAATGCGCGTGGCCGCCACCATCGCGGGCGAGCGGTCGACGGCGACGAGCAGGCCGCGCGGCCCGAGCGCTGGCGCGACGGCGCGGGCCACGACGCCTGTGCCGCAAGCCACGTCCAGCACCCGCGCGCCCGGCCACGGCGGCGCGAGCGCCAGGAGGGGCCGGGTGTACGGTGCGCCGCGCGGGGCGCCGAAGCGCTCGTAGGCGGCGGCCTCCGCGGGGATGGGACGAAGCGAGTTGGGCATGGCGGCGACATTATGGCCCATTGTGGCGTACCATGAGCGGGGCAGGAACATGGGGAGGGAGCGAGATGGCCGAGATGAGACCCACCGAGCGGGTGCGCGCGCTCGCACGCGAGGCGCGCGCGGAGGCGGCCGCGCTCGCCGCAGACTGGGCGAGCCGCGACGCCGCAGCCTGGGACGCGCCGTCCGCTTGCCGGGGCTGGGCGGTGCGCGACGTGGCCGGCCACCTGGCGCAGGGCGCGGAGCGCGCGCCCGTCGTGGTGCGACACGCGCTGGAGGGCACGCCGCCGCCGGACCTGAGCCCGGAAGACCGCGCGGCGCGCTTCCGCGTGATGCGCGCGCTGAGCGGCCCCGAGCTAGCGGAGCGGTTCCCGCGCGACATCGACACTGTGTTCCGGCTGCTGGAGAGCGCCGACGACGCGGCGCTCCAGACCATGGTCACCGTGCCCGCAGGGCCGCACACGCTCGTCCAGTTCGCCACGCAGCGGCTAAGCGAGGCGGCGCTGCACCACTGGGACATCCGGGCGCCCCGCGACGCCGCGGCCACGCTGCGCCCTGAGGCCGCCGCGTTGCTGGTGGATTATCTACTGGGTCGCATGGCGCGCATGGTGGACCCCGATCGCGCGCGGGGCCTCGACGTGACCTACCACTGTGCGCTCGATGGCCCAGGCGGCGGTCCCGTGAGCCTGACGCTCCGCGATGGCGCGGCCAGCGCCACGCGCGGCGCGCCCGCGGCGGCTGCCGCTACGCTCACGCTGCCCGTCGAGACGTGGATTCGGCTCGTGTGGGGCCGGCTCGATCTGGCGGCCGCGCTCGACAGCGGGCGCGCCCGCTTCAGCGGCCTGCGCACCGAGGCGCTAGCTCTCCAGGATCTCTTCCCGGGGCATTAGCTCGCTTCATGGGGCGGTGAAGCGCGCTGGCCGCCGGGCGGCAGCCGACGAGCGTGTCACTGCCACCGGGGCGCGCCAGCAATTGCCGCGGGCGTGCAGCGTAGTCGCCGTCCGGCAGGACACGAGAGCCCCCCTGCACTACGCTCAGGCAGCGCTACACAGAGACGTCGAGCTGCTGGCCGAGGGCGGGCGGCACGCCCTTGAGCACCTGCAGCGCCTGGCCGCCGCTGACCTTGAGTAGCTGGTACAGCGTCGTCTGCTGGAGGAGCGTCTGGTCCAGCACCGCCGTACCGACCGCTTGCATGACCGCGCCCGGCAGGGCAGGGACTGCAGGCGCCCCGGCCCCGACCGGATAGACTGCGCCGCTGCCGCCAATAGCGCCGATTCCGCCCATGCGTCCCACCTCTCTCGCCGCGCACGCGCGACGATGCCTTGCGCGCTCGCGGTCCGTCGCGGTCCACGGGCCACCGCCGCGCGCGCTTCCCGCTACGCTGCCATATAGATTGTCGGCGGCCGCCGTCTGAAGGCGAGGGCCGGCGGGGGCCGGCCGGTTAAGGATAGGAGAGGACGATGGCGCACGAGCGAGACCGAGTACCTGACGGGCGACGTGGTGCGCGTCGGCCAGGAGCACGGCCCGCCCATGCCGCTGAACGCGCGCGTGGCGGCGGTGGTCGCGGAGATCGAGCGGGGGGAGCGCCGTGCTGCCTGGGACAACCTGCGCGCCCTGGAGGGACTGGCGAGCGCGCGTCTGCCAGCGTAAGACACCGCCCCCGGCCACCGACTCTCGCCCGCCCGCTTCGCAGCGTAAAGGAACCTCATTCGCTCGGACGCGTGTCCCCTCGGCCACGATTGTTACGACGCGGCCGGGGAAGTCACAATTCAAACCGCCGCCCCCGGAGCGGCCTCCGTGGCATGCTGCTTGCTAGCACCCGCCGCGGACGGTCGATTCACCAGAAGGGGGGCCTATGTCTCGACGAATCCCGTCACGCGCCGTTGGCGCAGCCCTGGTAGCGTTGACGCTCATCGTGAGCTTCGCGCTGCCGGCGAGTGCCACGCGGGCAAGCGGAGGAGGAGGCTCGCTGACCATCGCAAACTCGGTGGCTAGTTTCGACTCGCTGGCAGCCGCCGATGCCCCTGGGCATCACTTCGGCTTCAGCCAGGCGAGTGTGCTGGCCCAGACGACCGCGCTGACGATCTCCAAGACCAGCTCGCCGACCACGGTGAACGCCGGTGGCACCGTAACTTACACGATTCCTGTCACGAACCCCTCGGCTAGCACCGCAACGGGTGTGACAGTAACCGACACGCTGCCGTCAGGGATGACTCTGTCGACGGCGACGTCGACATTGGGTAGCTGCTCGGGCACCGCGCCCACGGTGACCTGCACAATCGGCTCGCTCGGCGCCGGGGCCAGCGCCACGGTCACCATCGTGGGGGTCGTGCCCACAACGACGGCGAACGGCACGGTGCTCACGAACATCGCCACGGTGAGCGGCACCGTGGGCACGACGCCAGTGAGCGCGACCGCGACGGCGACGACCACCGTGACGGGCACCACGACCGGCCAGTCAGTAACGGCCGCGAATGCGCTGCCCGTCCTGCAGGCAGGCGGGTTCACCGGGCTTGCGACCAACCCGTGCATCGCGGGCGGCTTCTTCGGCCAGCCCGGGTTCCCCGGCCAGCCTGGCTTCCCCGGCCAGCCTGGCTTCCCGATTCAGCCTGGCTTCCCGGGCCAGCCCGGGTTCCCCGGCCAGGTCGGTTTGCCCGGCCAGCTCGGCTTCCCGGGCCTCACCTGCCAGGTGACGGGCGGTGTGACCGGTAGCGCGACGATCACGGGGAGTGCCGTCTGGAACCTCACCGTGGCTGCCGCGCCAGGGGGTGCCGTGGCGGGCGGCGTGCCCGCTGCCTTTGCCCTGACCACGACCGCGCCGGTGGCGCCAGGCGAGGGGCCGTTCCCGTGCACGGCGCTTGGTGCCGTGGGTGGCTCGACCACCTGTAACTTCACGACGACGGGCAACCCGCTGGTCGGGACGTCGGTGGCCGTCTGCTTCCCAACGGCCGGCGCGCCAGTGTGCGTGTTCGGCACGGTGAACCCCGCGGGAGGCGGGCTCTTGCCGAACCTGCCGGGCCTGGGGCTGCCGCTGTTGCCGCCGCCGCCGCTGGAGTTCATCCCGCCACCACCGCCGCCGCTGCTGCCACCGCCGCCACCCGCGCCGGCGGGCGTGGGCGTCCCGGCGCCGGCTTTCCCGGAGGTGCCGGTGATACCTGAGGCGGACACCGCGCTCCTGCTGCTCGGCGGCCTCGCCGCTCTCGGCCTCGCGGCGGGCGCACGCGCGCTCCGGCGCCGCAAGCGGTAGCGCCAACGGAAGACCGTCCGCGGGCAGGGGCCTCCCGGCAAGCGCCGGGAGGCCCCGCTGCATGCCGAGGCGATTCGTCGCGACCTGCTCGGCGCGGAAGCTCGGCTCCGCCCGGTGTACACTAACTCAGTGCGCTGTGCTCCGCGGAGCCGCGTGGTCCGCTCAGCACTCAGCACTCAGCACTCTACACTTCGGCGGCGGTGTGCATGGCCCAGATGTCCCCGAGCGACGACCCGCGCGCGGCGCGGCTCGCGAAGCTCGCTCGGCTCCGCGAGGCGGGCGTCGAGCCGTACCCGTACGGCTACGCGCGCACGCACCTTGCCAGCGAGCTGCACGCGGGCTACGACGAGCTGGCGGGGCAGGAGGTGGCGGTCGCCGGCCGGCTGGTGGGTGGGCACCGGGTGATGGGCAAGGCCGGGTTCGTGCACCTGCAGGACGGGTCGGGCCGGATCCAGCTCTATTGCCGCGCGGATGCGCTCGGCCCCGAGGGCTTCGCGCTTTTCAAGGACCTGGACGTGGGCGACTTCGTCGGCGCGCGCGGCACGCTCATGCGCACGCGGACCGGCGAGGACTCGGTGGAGGTGCGCGAGCTAACGCTGCTCGCCAAGTCGCTCGCGCCGCTGCCCGAGAAGTGGCACGGCCTGACGGATGTGGAGAAGCGCTACCGCCAGCGCTACCTCGACCTCATCGCCAACCCCGAGGTGCAAGAGGTGTTTCGCATCCGTAGCCGCACCTTGCAGGCGGTCCGCAGCTTCCTGGTGGCGCGCGGCTACCAGGAGGTCGAGACGCCGGTCTTGCAGCCGATCCCGGGCGGCGGCGCGGCGCGGCCGTTCACCACCTTCTACAACGCGCTCGACCGCACGCTCTACCTGCGCATCGCACTGGAGCTGTACCTGAAGCGCTGCGTGATCGGCGGCATCGAGCGCGTGTTTGAGATCGGCCGCAACTTCCGCAACGAGGGGCTATCCACCAAGCACAACCCCGAGTTCACGATGCTCGAGCTGTACGAGGCCTACGCCGACTACCACGACATCATGGCGCTCGTGGAGGCGATGGTGCCGGCGGTGGCCCAGGAAGTGCTGGGCACGACGCGCCTGACCTACGGCCCGCACACGATCGACCTCGCGCCGCCCTGGCCGCGCATCGCCCTGCGCGACGCGATCCGCGAGCGAACGGGCGTGGACTACGTCGCGCTCTGGGACGACGAGGCGCTGCTGGAAGCGGCGCGGGCGGCCGGCCTGCGCCCGGAGCGCAACTGGACTCGTGGCAAGGTGATCGACGAGCTGCTGAGCGTGTTCGTGGAGCCGCGCCTGATCCAGCCGACGTTCCTGATTGACTATCCGGTGGAACTGTCGCCGCTGGCGAAGCGCAAGCGCGACGATCCGAACTCGGTCGAGCGCTTCGAGTGCTTCATCGGCGGCATGGAGATCGGCAACGCCTTCTCGGAGCTGAACGACCCGCTCGACCAGCGCGCGCGCTTCGAGGCGCAGGTGCGCGCCCGCCAGCAGGGCGACGAGGAGGCGCAGCCAATGGACGAGGACTTCCTGGAGGCGCTGGAGTACGGTATGCCGCCGACCGGCGGGCTGGGCATCGGCATCGACCGGCTGGTCATGCTGCTCGCCAACCGCCAGTCCATCCGTGAGGTGATCCTGTTCCCGCAGCTCCGCACCGTAATGACGGAGTAGCCCAATTCCTCTTTACCCTCGGAGAGGGTAGCGAGTGGGGAAACGCCCTCACCCTGACCCTCTCCCAGGGGGAGAGGGAACCTATTGATGGATTCGCCATGTTAGCGCTTCAATTCCTCCGTGAGCACCCGGACCTCGTGCGGGCCGGCCTGGCCGCGAAGGGCGCCGATGCGCCGCTCGACGAGATCCTGGCGCTGGACAAGCGCTGGCGCGAGGTGCAGGCCGAGCTGGAGGACCAGCGGCGCCAGCGGGGACTCTTTCAGGCCGAGATCGGGCGCCAGAAAGACCCCGTCCAGCGGCAGGCGGCCATCGACGCCACGCGCGGCTTCTCCGAGCGTATCAAGCAGCTCGAGCCCGAGGCGGACACCCTCCGCGCGAAGCTCGACGAGCTGCTGCTGCAGGTGCCCAACATTCCCCACGCCAGCGTGCCGGTGGGGCCGGGCGAGAGCGCGAACGTGGTGGTGCGCACCTGGGGCGAGCCGCGCGCCTTCGACTTCACGCCGAAGCACCACGCCGACCTAGGCGAGGCGCTGGGCATCATTGACTTCCAGCGCGGCGCGAAGCTTTCCGGCGCGCGCTTCTCGGTGCTGCGCGGCGCTGGGGCGCGGCTCTCGCGGGCGCTCGTGACCTTCATGCTCGACCTGCACACGGGCGAGCATGGCTACGAAGAGGTCTACCCGCCGTTTCTCGTGCGGCCGGCCGCGATGCTGGGCACCGGACAGCTCCCGAAGTTCGGCGCCGACATGTATCGCACTGAGGCTACCGACGAGGAAGACGCGCTGTACCTCATCCCGACGGCCGAGGTGCCGGTCACGAACCTGCACGCCGACGAGATCCTGGAGCCGGGCACGCTGCCCCTCTATCTCGTGGCGTACAGCGCGTGCTTCCGCCGCGAGGCGGGCGCCGCGGGCCGCGACACGCGCGGGCTGATCCGCGTGCATCAGTTCGATAAGGTCGAGCTGGTGAAGGTCGTCGCGCCCGAGACGTCCTACGACGAGCTGGAGCGTCTGGTGGCGAACGCGGAAGCCGTGCTGCAGCGGCTGGAGCTGCCCTATCAGGTCAAGCTGCTTGGCTCGGGCGACATGAGCTTCGCGTCGGCCAAGACCTACGATCCCGAGGTGTGGATGCCGGGGCTCGGGCGGTACGTCGAGATCTCGTCGTGCAGCAACTTCGAGGACTTCCAGGCGCGGCGCATGGGGCTACAATTCCGGCCGGCGGTCGGAGAGCGCGCGCGCTACGCGCACACCCTCAACGGCTCGGGCCTGGCGATCGGCCGCACGCTCGCGGCAGTGCTAGAGAACTACCAGCAGGCCGACGGCTCCGTGATCGTGCCGCACGCCCTCCGCCCCTACATGGGCGGTCTGGAGCGCATCGCCCCCCCGTAGACGGGCGCCTGGCGGGGTTGGCGCACGGCCGGACCGCGCGTTGCTGCTCGCAGCCGGGACGGCTGCCCTGCACGTGCCCGCGCTCGGCCTGGGCGATGAAGAGTGGCGCGCCCGGGGCGCTGTTACGGGCGAGGCCCCGGGCGCGCCGCGGTCGGGCGGGAGGGCACGCGCCCACCCCACCGCGGGGGGGCCTCCCTACGTGCCGCTGCCGCCGCCGCTGCCGCTACCACCGCCGCTGCCCCCGCTTCCAAAGCGAAACGCATCCGGTGCGCGGCGTCGCGGGGCTCCAGCTCCACGATCGCGAACTCCTCGTCGAACAGACTGTCGTCGCGCATCTCGCTGCCCTCCTCGGCAAGCTGGATGCCGCGCGGCCATCACGTCGGGCGCTCCCGCGCCCCGGGCCGCTTGGCGCTACACCAGGAGATACTGCAACGCCCACCCGCCGGATCAATTCCGGGGGCACCGTGCGCGCGAGCAATAGAGCTGGTGCTACAGGGCGTAGAGGGCGCGGGCATTGGCGTCGAGGATCTTGTCGATGATGGCCGGGCTCAGGTCGCCCTGCGTCTTGAGGGTCTGGAGCGCCGTGATCTCGGACGACGTGTCGTTGTGGCCGTAGTCCGAGCCGATGATGATGTGGTCCTCGCCCGCGTACTGCAGCACGTAGGCGAGGTCGTCGTCGGTCTGGCAGGCGACCCAGATGCGGTTGTCGCGCAGCGGCGCTTCGCTGAGCTGCCGGCCGCGGCGGGCGAGGCGGCGCTTGAGGTCGTGGAGCACATAGGGCACCCATTGGGCGCTCAGCTCGATGAAGCCGAAGCGGAGCTTGGGGAAGCGGCCGGGGATATCGTTCCAGATGAGCGCGTGGAACTCGCCCACCGTGGCCAGCTTGAACTTGCAGAAGCCCGGCTCGTCGACGAAGTAGTCGTGTACGTCGAAGCTGCCGTTGCCCGAGTGCGGGCAGATCGGCAGGTCGAGGCTGCTGGCTTCCTCGAAGAGCGGCAAGTAGTAGGCGTCGCTCAGGTGGCGGTCGCCCTCGAGGCCGCGCACGAAGACGGCGCAGGCGCCGTGGTCCTTGGCCCAGCGTAGCTCGGCTAGCGCGGCGTCCATCGTCATCAGCGGCAGGACGGCCGCCCAGCGCAGGCGCCCCTTGCCCTCGGCCCAGATGTCGGCCAGCCAGCGGTTGTAGCTGCGGCAGAGCGCCAGCTCGGCCTCGGGGCGCTGGGTGATCGGCCGCAAAAAGACGGTCGGGTAGAGCACCTGCACGTCCACGCCTAGCTCGTCCATGTGGCGCAGGCGAGCCTGGATGTCGGCCATCTCGCGCGACTCCTCGGGCGTCTCGTGGCCGACGTTGACTTGCTTCGAGTGAGTGCGGCCGTCGATCAGCCACCACTCGTTCTCGACGCCGAGCGGGTCGGTGGTGCGCACGATGCGCGGCCGGTACTGCTCCTCGGAGCGTGCCATGTAGGACCAGGTGCGCTCCGTCTCCAGCACGTGAGCATCCGCGTCGATGATCGGCATGATCGTGTCCCCTTCTTCTGGCTACAAGTCCAGGAGCTTCTTCGCGTTGTCGAGCAGGATCTTCTGGCGCACTTCCGGCTTGAAGGGCAGCTCGTCGAACTCGCGCATGTAGCGTTCGAGGGTGAGCATCGGCCAGTCGGTGCCGAACAGGACCCGGTCCTGGATGATCGTGTTGGCGTAGTGCACCAACTCGGGCGGGAAGTACTTCGGCGCCCAGCCGGAGAGGTCAATATAGTAGTTCGCCTTGTGGCGCGCGACGGCCAGCGCCTCGGCCTGCCAGGGCCAGGACGGGTGCGCGCCAATGATTGTCATGTCGGGGAAGTCGGCGGCGATGGTGTCCAGGTCGGGGATGGGCCGGGTGTACTCGAGCTTGAAGCCCATGCCGCCGCGCGTGCCGGCGCCGGCCGCCATCATGCCGGTGTGGAAGAGCACGATGAGCTTGCGCTTGGCGCACTCCTCCCAGATCGGGTAGAAGCGGCGGTCGTGGGGGTGGAAGAGCTGGCGGCCCGGGTTCAGCTCGCCGATGCCGCGCAGGCCCAGCTCCTCGTGGCAGCGCTTCACCTCGTCGATGGCGCGCTGGCCCATCCATGGATCGATCACCCCGAAGGCGATGAACACGTCGGGATGGTGCTTCTGCGCCTCCGCGAGATGGTCGTTCGGCACCGGCTTGTTGCCCGTGACGGTCTCGTCCGTCGAGTTCATGAGTACGGCCATCGTGTTCCACTGACGGTACATGTCGGCCATTTCCTGGAACGACACGGGTTTGCGCTCGCCGCGCCCAAAGTAGGCCGCCATCTGCGCGCCGCGTGCGCCGGCCGCCTTGATCATCTCCTCGGTCTGCGGGTGCACGTGGATGTCGATCGCCTTCACGTCCATGGTCGGTCCATCCTCTCTTCGGCGCCCGCCGAGCAACCAATACTTCAGGGTGTGGTTTGCCGGCTCACCGGCCCGCGATGCGAGACGCGGCCCGCGACCCGAGCGCGGTGTGCTGGCTTCTTGATCGCAGCGCCTCCGCGGCGCGCGGAAGGCCCTGCGTATAATAAATCCGGTGGCGGGTTGGCCGCGACCAGCGCCCCTCAGAGAGACGATGCCGCGATGCGCACGATCGACGACCCGCGCGCCAGTCCGAGCGCCGCCGACCCCTCCCCGGGCGCGGAGCGGGCCGAACCATTGCCGGAGGCCGTGCGCGAGGGCCTGGGGCTGACGGAGCTGGCCTCCATCCTCGAAGCGCTCGGCACGTCTGAGCTGGCGGGTGTGTTCGAGGCGCTGGACGCCTGCGAGGCGCCCGCGGTGGACGGCGCGAGCGCGTGGCTGCGGGCGCGCAGCCGCGAGTGGCTGCTGCGTTGCGAGGCGCGGCGGGCGCGGCTCGCCGTGGCGGCCACGACGGACCCCTTTGCCCGTATGCTGCTGCGCCGCGAGGCAGTTGCCGCGGCCAAGGAGCACGCGGCTGCCGAGCGCGCGCTCGACGCCGCCGACGCGGCGCTGGCCGGCCTGCTCGGACCGGCGCGGGCGGCCACGCTCCGCCGCGCCCTCGCCCGCCTGCAGGATCTCGCCAGCGCCCCCGCCGGAGAGTGATGCATGCTTCAGGTGCACCGCCAGGTCGAGCTGCGGCAGCCCGTGCTGCTCTGCGCGTTCACGGGCTGGGCGGACGCGGCCTCGGGCGCGAGCGGCGCCCTCAGCTACCTGCTGATGAAGTGGCCGGGCGACGAGCTGGCCCGCTTCGACGCGGAGTCGATCTACAACTACACCGTCACGCGGCCGGTCGTGCAGATGAGCCGCACGGGGCCGCGCGAGCTGAAATGGCCCGCCCTGACGTTCACCGGCGTGCGGCTCCCCACGGCCGAGCACGACCTGCTCGTGCTGCTCGGGCCGGAGCCGGACCTGCGCTGGCAGGCGGCCACGCGCGAGGCCGCCGCGTTGGCGGGGCAGCTCGGCGTCGAGCAAGTGATCGCGCTTGGCTCGTTCTACGCGCCCGTGGCGCACAGCGCGCCCGTGCCGCTGGTGGGGACGTCGAGCGATCCGTCGCTGCGCGAGCGGCTGCGGGTGCTGGGACTAAACGAGACGCGCTATCAAGGCCCGACTGGTTTCCTCACCGCGCTGCTGGATGCCGCGCGTCAGCGGGGCATGCGCGGCGCCGGGGTATGGGGTGTCGCACCCAGCTATCTCCCCGGCATGACCAACCCCAAGGTGTCCGCGGCGCTGCTGCGGATCGTCGAGCGCCTGTTGCGCGTGGACCTGCGGCTGGCCGAGCTGGAGGTCACCGCGCGCGACCTGGAGGAGCGCATCGAGGAGGCGCTGCGCGAGCGTCCCGACCTGCGCGAGTTCGTGGATAAGCTGCGGAGCGGTGAGGGCGCTGCCGAGCTCGCCGCGCCGGCCGAGGAGCCGGAGGAGCTGCCGAGCGCGGAGGCAGTGCTGCGCGACCTGGAGCAGTATCTGCAGCAGCTCCGGGGCCCCGACGCCGACGAGTAACCGACCTCCTTCCCGCGCGGTGTATAGTGGAGCGCCGCGCCGGCAGCCGCGCGGCCGACGGGGGAGCCTAG
>Ga0070741_10007479_pt1 | contig 22554 bp, 19 predicted proteins | sample Coa_R1_4_FD_66440 | JGI IMG/M metagenome (GOLD analysis project Ga0070741, IMG submission 66440) | Surface soil microbial communities from Centralia Pennsylvania, which are recovering from an underground coalmine fire - Coalmine... | ecosystem: Environmental > Terrestrial > Soil > Unclassified ... | reverse complement strand
TCTGAAATTTCATTTCTCTTGAGGATGCTGCGATTAGCGTAGTTTGATGCGGAAGTAGATCTCTTTGGTGTGGTTGCCGTAGACGCCGTCGATGTAGTTGGAGAGGGCGTGTCCGCTGCGCTGGATGGTCAGGTTGGGCGAGTGACAGAAGTCGTAGTCGCTACAGCCGGGAAGCTGGGAAATGTTGAGGCTCACCGGAGGATTGAGTAGCGTGCCATCGGTGTCGCTGGCCGTTCCTGGATAGATGTTCAATGAATTTCCATCTTGCGATGTACTGATGATGTAGAAATGTCCCAGCGCGTCCTGGAAAACCCTGGCTTTATCACCATAATCAATGTTTAGCTTGACTTCTTTGATCACATCCCCATTTTTTAGAATAACATGATGTACCAGATTGTCGTACAGATCGAAGTAGAGTATGTGTACGCGTCCCAGGGTATCCATGTAGCTGTCGGTCATGTAGGTGATATCAGCATCAGTGTTGCTCTGCGGCTCCTGCTGTGCAACGACGGCTTGCTGTGTCACGGTTGGATTGCTGCTGTTGGCGTTGCTGATATAGAAATATTTGATTTGATTGAAGATGTAGTCAAAGCCGCCTCCGGCATCGGGGTAGCCGAGTTCGTTGCGCAGTGCGTCACGCATGCCAACAATGGTGATCCCGTTGTTGGCGTCGGGAAAGGCGAAGTTATAGGTATAGCGTATAGGAAAATCGGTGGTGTGGAATTGCCATTTGCCGCTGGCTGGTGAGTAGTAGCACCAGTACAATGTGCCGGGGATATCGTTGCCGGTCTGGACGACGACGATATCGCCTTGCGCGTTTACATCGGCCCCGATATAGCCCTGGTCCGTTGACCATTGGCCGGGAAGCATCTCACTGGTCCAGGTTTTCCCCAGATCGGTTGATTCAAAGTGTTCGACCTGTCCCTGTGTGCCGGGGAAGGCAATGATGTGGATCTCATCGTTGGGGCCGCGTACGATGTTGATGGGCTCCTCTCCTGCGTCGCCTGTTTTGATTTCTTGCCAGCCCCCATTGGGGCTTCTATGCATTAAGTGCCATGTGCGGTGGAGGTGCGTGCCTTCCGAAATGAAGACCGTGAAAATATCGCCCGTCGAGGTGCGAATAATGCGATTCTTGTGTTGTCCCCAACTGTTAGGCACATAGGTAGTGCCATCGCCAAAGGCTTGATCGGTGACCTGTTCGAGTCTGTCGAGCGTCGGACTGCCGGGCGTTGATGGGCCTGAGGGAGGACCTGATGTAACTGGCTGCTGAGCGCCCTTCTGCCCCTTTGGTGTGGCCATCCCCGACTGTTCAGGGAGTTGTAATGGCGATTGCCTGCCAGGTAATTGCAGACCAACGGGAGTTCCTTGTGCTTCTTTATCGAGAGATATTAGTAAGTGCGTTTTTTGAGCAAAAAGCACGATTGGATAGGAGACAGCTACCAGCAATAGTACAGATGATAAGACGATAAGCAATCGTCGATCTTTCTTGAAACCACCCAAAAATCTCAATGCACAATCCCCCTATGTATCATATTATCTTATGTAATAGTGCTGTATTTCATTCCCATTCCCCACTATACCAGAAGAGTTTTCAGAAGGCCAGTAATGAGAGCTTTAATAGCCAGAAAGAGGTACCACACGGGCCAGATCTCAACCACAAAAAACAGGCTCCTTGCCATAGACAAAGAGCCTGTTTTTTGTGGTTGAGGATTAGTCGGTATTGTTCAAGCCTTGCGCTACCTCGAACAAGAACCATTTGTAGCGCTCGACATTATCGAGGATCTCCTCTAAGTTGTTGCTAGTAACGCTGTCGCGATTCTTATCGCATACCTCGATGGCGTCGCGTATATTTTGCGCGATATGCGCGTCATCATCTATCAAGCGGCGGACCATCTCACCAGCTGGAACGAACGCATCGTTGTCGTCCTGGATGGTCTGTAACTGGCTGATGTGGCTGATACTGCGGATAGTTGTGCCGCCGATGCGACGTACACGCTCAGCCATTACGTCGATAGAAGCAAAGAGCACATCGGCTTGCTCATCGAAGAGCAGGTGATAGTCGCGGAAATGTGATCCCGACAAATGCCAGTGAAAGTTTTTCGTTTTAACATACAGCGCGAAAGCGTCCGCGATAAGCGGATTGACTGCCTCGGTAACTGCCTGCACTTCCTCCGGCTTGAGGTCTGTTGTCGTTGCCAGCTGCGAAGGAGCAGGATATGCTTTCACCTTATTTGTGGTTTTTGTTGCTTGCTTTGTGGTCATGAGAAACTTCCTCCTGTTTGCAATCTCTTTCATCTGACGCCCACAAGGGGCGGCGCTACGCGGTCAGCGCTGACCCTTATGGGCGATCTGACCTCAGCTGTTATCTTTTTCTTCCTATTACTTGAGGCGCATTCTCAAAAAAGGGATGCGTTGACGTTGGTATGAGTATATGCTGCAATATGTGGCGAATCTGCGACGCAACCTCCACTTACTACACGCCATGTTTTGTTAGTTGGTTACAACCAAACAATAACACAACATATTTTCCATCATGCGCGAGCGCATGATGGAAAATATGTTGTGTTATTGTTTGGTTTCCTCTCTCAAGTAATTGGGAGCTAACCTCTCAAGCACGATCAGGCTAAACTCGGCAAGATCGCTAGCCACGACTTTGCCGAGCACTACCTGTTCTTGCTCTGTCAGTTCAAACCCCCGTTGTCTGATGGCCTCAAGAGGATTATTTTGTAACTCTTGCCAGAAGGCTTGATCGACGGCGGCTAAACCTAGAATGTGATTTATCGTTTGCCATGTCATCATGCTCTACCCTTCTGTCCGAGCTATCACCGATCTATTATGAGTTCACCTCTTGCGCTAGAAGATGTACCAGAGAGGCGACGTTGGGTGTGCCAAGACCAGTAACGGCATCCCATCCAGGGCCAGCATTGTATCCTGAGATCATGCTTGCCTGCTTTCCCTGGTTTTGAATGGTCACTGTATTATTACCCGTCGTCACATCGTGGAAGGCCTGTGCGTAGGACCCACTCTGGCCTATGCGATAAAGGGCGTCGTTCAGAAAACCGAGTCGCTTGTTGGCAAATTGATCGGCCAGGGCTACTATCGCTGCCCACACTGGCGCACAGACACTCGTTCCCCCGACCGGAGTGATCATAGTCTTTCCTTTCGGGCTATACACGATTGGTATACCGGTGAAAGGATCAGCATCAAAGGCAACATCTGGTATTCCGCGCATCGTGCCCGTCCCGGTAACTCCTTGCTGATAGGCTGGCCGTGGGAAGAGAGTGCTGAATCCGCCGCCGGTAGAATATGCAAAGGAAAGCGTACCTGGGCGATGATCGTTCCAGGTTGTCTCGCCAATATAGTCCCCTGTCTTCACTGTCGCATTAAGAGAACTCCCACCAACAGCAGTTACCAGTGGATCGGATGCTGGTAGGCTGACCCCCCTGGTGAAGGGGAGCGTACTACTTCGCGGAGCCTGCGGACCATTCGGGCAGTGGAGCACAGCGGCACCAGCATCACCAGTGGAGGCAAGTACCGTAATATGTCTGGCCTGCGCTTCCTGGAGAATCTGGTGCTCTTCTTGCAGATAGGCTGCATCGACGCAGTCTTCACCGGTCCCAAAAACCTGCTCGATCACATCGCCTAGATTCTGATTCACGGCGTACTTCATCCCACCCAGTATATTCAGGGTGTAGTCGTCCCAGCTCTTACTATGACTGACATCGACCATGACAAGATCAATGGCGGCGTCAGGTGCGAGCGCATGCGCTATCTCTACGTCCAACGTCGTCTCTTCAGAAGCAATGAAGTCAGATCCGGGCGGAGTCTGGTATGCGATGAAGGTAGTGATCTTTGGGTCTTTAAGTCCAAAGATTTGGTCGTAGAGATGGACATCCATGTTGAGTGTAGGGCTGTTAGCAACCTCAATAAGGACAATTGTGCGTCCCTTGCCTGTAATGCCAGTGTCGAGCAGCGGTTGGATCTGATATGCCTGGCGAATCTGTTGGGGACTATAGCAGCGTGGGGCGCTGGTACTGGCGAGACATTTCGGTAACGGAGGCAGTGTAGCGCGTTGGGGAGGTGTGGGAGTTAGTGCGGCAGGCGTGTTCTGCGTAGTAGCACAAGCTCCTAGTATGCCCAGAAGGACAATGGCGGCCATGCCGACCGATATCAAATGGTAAACAAAACGGGAGAATTTCATGTGTTTGACCTCCTGAAGAGAATTTCTGTCTGTTTGCGTTGTTTGACCTGAGTGTACATGGGCGCTTGTTAGCAGGGTGTTCGCAGTCGAAGTGCTGAGGTAGTGCGAACGGTGCTTTCAACAACTTTTCTCTGCGTCTGTTGAGCCTGACGCGCTCGTCGGCCTCTGTACACAAGTTATTATGAATATCTAGCAATTTATATTGACGAGTTAAATTATCTCAACTCGCATCTACTGTGTAATCTCATAAATGCCACTATATGATCATATAGTGGCATTTTTAATAGTGATGAATTTTACTACAACGTTTTTAAAATAAGCGAGAGGTGTTATTTGAGCCAGAGAGGTAAGAACAAACACGAGTTTCATGATGGTTGTGTAAAAATATAGGTTTATCTGTATTATTTTATGAAACAAGCAAAAAGGAAATTTGTGTTCAATTTAGATTAAAGCCGTTCTATGAGGGGGAGCTGCTGTCGAAATGATTCTTGCGCGTGCATCCTGGCATTGAGCGCTGCAACACCGACTCTTACATTTGATGAATGTTTATTCATACTGTCAGAGAAGTAAAGATACTGCAACCAGACACCGTTGATCAGTTAAGAAATAAACATTGACCATCTTTTATGCATTGGGTAAACTTCTGCGTGTAGAGAGATTGCTGAGATCATTTAGAGATCAGAGACATTGATAAGCCTCTATTAGAGATATATCAGTATCAAATAGCAATGGATCTGATTTGTTTGAGATAGATACTCAGACAACCACTCATAAATATATAGTTACATATTTTGTAGTAAGAAAGGGTTTAAAGACATGTTTGAACTAAACGAGCAGGAACTTGAGCAGGTAGCAGGTGGGCGCAAATTGTCGAGTGTTGCAGGTGCAGCAGGCGATGCCAGCGCATGGTATGGCGTAGCAGAGTCGACCTCGACATCTACTTCAGTAGCCACCAGTCACTTCACGATGTCCGGCGCAGCCAATGATAGCTATGCAATTGGCCTGGGTGTTGACGCCACCAGCATTGCTCAGAGCGGTGCGCAGTCCAAGTCCTGGTAGTCCTTTTTCCGGTAGGGAAAATGCTTCTTCAAGAAAAGGCTAGTAGCTCACTGATAAACAGTAAGCTACTAGCCTTTTCTTGAATGAGATGTAAAATATAACGCTTCATCCTCAAAGGGTGGCGCTACATAACCTGCCTGGGCAGGCCACGTAGCGCCACCCTTTGAGGATGAAGCGTTACTGCAAAACGTTGATTATCTGGCGATAATGCGTTGGTAGAGGTTCTGAATAGCCGGTCCGGGCTGCACGGCGAGTTCTTGTTGTAAGATGTCGCGACAGCGTTGGTATTGGCGCAGCACCAGCCCTCGTTTGCCCTGGCGCAAGTAGCAGCGCATCAATCCATAGTGTGCCTCTTCAAGACAGTTATCTATCGCCAGCATGTGTTGCCAGTGAACGGTGCTTTCGTCAAGCTGTTCGTCGCGCCAGGCCATTTCTGCCAGTTGACGCCGGGCGTCCAGGTAGGCGCGCCGCAGTTCGTCGCGCCGGAACGTGCACCAGTCACTATAAAACGATTGCACGTAATCGCCGCGATAGAGCTGGATCATGGCCTGCAATGCCTCTCTGGCGTGTGCTTCGTCGCCGCTGTCAAGCGCCTGGGTCGCCAGCTTTTGCTGCTCCTTAAATATTGCAATGTCATACCAGACACTATCGCCGAGATTGAGGCTATAGAGGCTTCCTTGTGAGACGATACTGGATTCGCCCAACGCTTTACGCAGGTAGTAGATTGTAGAGCGAAACGTCTGATTGACTTGCTCGTCGAACTCCGGCCACAATACCGTGAGGATCTGCTCTTTGTTCACTGGGCGACCACAGTCAAGCAGGTAGAAGAACATTTCCATTGCACGCGCCATGCGCCAGCGTGTGACCGGCTTGTCTTGCAAGAGCACGCTCGGCTCACCAAAGGCCAGAATGCGCAGTCGTGGTTGCGCGCTAGTCGCAGGAGAAAATGCCGTTGGTGTTATTGCTGGTTGGGGTTGGGGCGCGGCAGCCTGCGTCTTCTGAGGTTGCTCCAGGCGTAGCAACATTCGCAAATGGGCCATCTCTGATTGTGTCTGGATGGCTTGCATGAGCGCGGGAAAGTGGCGTACCTCGGTGTGTATCCCTGACTGGTTACCATCATAGGTGAGCAGTGCATCTGCTATGGATTCCAGCCGCTGCGCAGCCTCGTTATGTTTTTCCTGAGCAACGAGGCAGACTGCGATACGCACCGTAGCAAAGAGGTGTTCTGGTTTGGGGCCGCTGACACGCAAGATGGCCTCAAGTTCCGTGAGATAGCTGTAGGCTTCGTCGTAGCGCTGCTGGTACATGAGAAGCAAGCCATAGGTCAGGTCACGATGCGCACGTTCATAGCTGATTTGCCCATCGCTGGCTGGAGGGGCGTCTATTTCGGATATGAGGAGAGCAGCTGTAACTGTATCACCCATGTAGAGATAGGTCGTAGCCAGCATTGATAGCGCACAATTGATTAAATATTGATCTTCCATCTGTTGTACAATCGCTAATCCCTCTTCGAGAACTGCCAGCGAGCGCTTAAACTGTTCCTGATCCTGGTAGAGGATGCCGAGGGTGATGAGGGCCTGGGCCTGTACAAGCCGAAAACGTGGTGTGTTGCTGGCAAGCCTCAAAACCTCGTTATAGGCTGCCTCGGCTTCTGAATGGATCTCCTGATAGTGTTTGATTGATCCTAGTCGCAGGAGAGTTCTGATCTGACCTCGCTCGTCATGCAAGTGTTCGTAACATGCTTTGGCACGCAGGATGTGATGTTCTGCGAGGGCGAAGTTGGCTAGCATGCAGTAGGAAGCAGCCAATACGAAATGGGCTTCAGCCGTCTGACGGTTAATAGTGTGGCGTCCCCATAGCTGAAGGGCCTTCTGTAAATATAAGACAGCACTATTTAAATCACCCGATATGCAGGCACACGCGCCAAGACGATTGTGCGCCTGGGCATGGAGCGTGATCTCATCGGCTGGCAAACTGCTGAGCACCTGCTGGCAAAGTTGTTGTGCCTTCTGATAGTTGCCTTTACGATAGACTACGAGGCTGCGAGCTAGCGCGATTTCGGCCAGCAATGTTGGTTCCTGTTCGCTCAATGAGGATTGGTTCACGATTGCAAGTGCGACTTTCTCGGCCTCCTCAAGAAGGGGCTGGGCGCGGCGGTGATCCCCTTCTATGAGATAGAGGTTTGCACGTAACAGCAGCAACCTGGGGAAATGGCCTGTTGTCTGCGGGAGATCATCGATCCAGCGTGCCAGCGTCTCCAGGCGTCCCTGGTTCAGCATCTGCTCGGCGGCTTTGATGATGAGATGGGCTGCGAACTCGTCTGCACCCACTGCTAGCGCATGGTAGATCGCTCGTTCGTAGTCATGGGTGGCGCTGAAAAGACCTGCTGCGCGGCGGTGTAGCATGGTGAAGCGTTCTGGTGCCTGGCGACGGAGCTGATCATAGAGCAAGTCGCGCAAAATGGGATGGCAGGTATAGATTATCTGTGACCCTTCGCCGCTGTGCGTCACGAACATTCCCTGTTGTTCAAGCCGCTGCAAACGCTCAGCCGCATCCGTAATGTCCAGGAGCGCAGCGCAGATGGCCGGTGGAATCTCTGTAAGTAGCGAGAGGTCCTTGAGGAAAGCGTACAGAGCGGGATCGCGCTTGAACACTTCGTTGACGACATAGGCAAACAGGTGTTGCCGTTGTATAGGTATGCCTGATGTGTGCCACCGATCATTGCCGCCACTCTGGAGGTCCGGGAGAAATTGAAATGGAACCTGTATATCTCCTAGTCCCAGGCGCGTGCCCAGCAGGATGCCTACTATCCAGCCATCGAATGACGTTGCCAGTTGCTCTGCTTCCTTATCATCTGGGGCTGCTACGCCCTGGACGCGTGCCAGATCGCGAATCTCCTGAGTGCTCAGGCTCAACATAGCACGGCCAATGCCAACCATTTCACGTCGCGCCAGTAACAACGCAAACTCTAAGTTTGGCATAGCCCGGCTCTCGATGACCAGCAGGCACTGAGACGGCAGCTTATGCAAGAGAAAATTGACCAGCTCGTTCACCGCCTGGCTCTCATTGACCTCATGATAATTGCAGAGCAGCAGCACAAAACGTTCTGAAACCTCTGTAACCAGCGCGTGAATCAGCGCTTCCTCCACAGCTTTCCAATCATACACCTCGCTGACATCTGTCGCTGTAGTCCCTGTTAACAATGTATCGAGCGTGCGGCCAAACTGTGGGAAGCGCTGGCGAATGCTTGCCAGCAGGTAGGTGAGAAAGGTGATTTTGTCGGTATCCGTGCGATCCAGAAAATACCAGCAACAGGGAATGTTTGTTTGTCTAGCAAAATCGGCCAGCAATGTTGTCTTGCCATATCCTGCTGGAGCATGCAGCAGTACAAGTTTATAGGGGAAAAGACCTTCATGTGGTCCACTGATTACCTCGTTGAGCCGTTCCAGAAGCGCCTCACGATGCAGAATTGCTGGGGGTAGCGCAGGGCAAATGATTTTTCTCTGTTCATAAATCTCGCTCAATGGACCGCTCCCCTTTCAGGCACGAAAAAATTTGAAACATCTCCCTTTCATGATATTGTAGTACGTGAATCGCTCCTAAAACGTTGCGTGGAACGGTATTTTTTCCCTTGCTGGCTGCATAACATAGTTCATCCCGAATTTCCGATTATCTGTTCAATCGCGCAGAAGCCCGCCAGCGGTGGGCACTCATGGGGAAAGAACTTCCTTCAAAAACTGCCTGCGGGCAGTTTTTGAAGGAAGTTCTTTCCCCATGAGTGCCCGCCTGAAGCAGGCTTCTGTGTGTGATAGAGTTATCGTTTAGCCAACAACTATTAACGCGTCGGGCGATGACGTTGAAGCGGTTGTCCAGATCTGACTGCCGTCTGTGGCCTTGAGCGCGATAGTGGCACCGCTTGCATTACCAGCGACTTTGGCACCGGTGTTGCCGGTGGACACATACACGACTCCGTTGACTACGGTAGGTGTGGTCATGATTCCAGCGGGTACCTGTACGTGCCACTTGATGCTGCCATCGTTGATATTGAGTGCTGCGACCTCTTCAGGCTTCGTTAATTCAGCATACGCCGAAACGTAGACCACACCATTATCTACGGAAGGTGCCCACTCGACCGCGCCGTCCAGCGGCGTGTTCCAAAGTTGTTTGCCACTCTGTGCGTCATACGCGCGCAGCCCGCCTTTGAATGGGGTACCATCGGTCATTGTTCCCACGAACACCTTGTTATTTGCTACAGCGATGCCAAACAACTCGCTCTGGATGGGGTCTGATTGCCAAAGCTTCTCACCAGTGCTCGTTTTAAAGGCTGCAACAATGGCTGTTGATTGACCAGCTAATTCGCTGACATTGCTGATCGTGGTATACATCACGTCGTTGACAATGTGGGGCGTTGTGATATCAACTTGCTGACCGCTGATCGCCGTATACCAGATTTGCTTGCCATCGGAGAGGCTAAGAGCTTGCAGGCCGTTGGATGCGCCAACGTAAAGGGTTCCATTTGCGGCGCTGAGTGTTTTTATTCCTCCACTAACTGTATAGCTGTCGTGCTGCTTGCCGTCTATCGCGTTGAATGCGTAAATGGTGCTCGTGGTTGTACTGGGAGCGGGGAGCTGGCCTGTGCTCTTGCCCTTTTTGGTGGGCGGAATGATATTTTGTGATACGGGATTGGTGCCTGCGTAGAGTATACCATCTGCGGCAGCCAGATCGACCAGGGTGGCGTGGGCGAACTCGTGCGACCAGAGCAGTTTACCGGTTTGCGCGTCAATTGCCAGCAGGGTAGGTTTGACGCTCTGGGTAAAGCTTTGCATGCTGACATAGATCGTATTGCCGATGGGCACGATCTTCCGGGTAAAGAGCATACCCGGAAAATTCGTATTGGGATAGCTATACTTCCAGATTTGCTTGCCTGTCTGTGTATCGATGCGGGCAATACCATCGCTTCCACCAACGTACACACCAGAAGGTGTCTGTACTACTGGCTGGTGATTTTGTTGTTGTCCCTGTGAGCGCTCGCTTTGACCTGCTGAGGCACCACCCTGACTGGAGTTTGTGACAATGTTAAACACCCAGAGCGTGCTGCCAACCAGGATGGCAGCGATGAGTACCGCTGCTATAACCGCGATGCTGCGCCAGATCTGAAGTTTAGGAGAATTGCCATTATGTTCTACAAACATACGACGCTTCCTTTCGTATGGGAGAATTCTGCTTTGACCTGTCATGCGTCCCTGCGAGGTCTCGGCCTGGTGTATGGCCTGGGTGAAAGATGTGTGCTCGCCCAGGCCCAGCCTCTGCCAGACACGACCTAGTGTAACTGCATCCTCGCTGTAGAGACGGTGCAGGTTTTGTACTATGTGTGCATCCGGTGATGTTGGAAGCTGGCTTTGTAAAAGATCGTCAATCTGCTCATCGACTGTCTCAGGCGTGAATTGCTCATTGTGTTTATCCATCTTATTTCTCCTCCCCGCTCTCTTTATAGGTATTTCGCAAGAGGTTTAATGTGCGTGAGAGCATCACGCGGATTGCTGAATCGCTTTTGTTGAGCAATCTGGCGATCTCTGAGCAATGCAGGCCGTGAGCAAAACGCAAGCTTAAAAGCTTCTGTTGCTGTTCGCTAAGAGACGATACATGTGCGCGCAAAACATCGTGGGTCTCGTGGCGCAAGGTAACGGCCTCTGGTGCAAGCAAGTCGTCATCGTAGAGAGCCTCCTCGACCTCTTCCAATGGAGCAGCCGGTCGTCGCTTAAAACGGCGATGAAGATCGATCACCTTGTTGTGTGCCACGCTCCACAACCAGGACTTCTGTCGCCGTTCGTCCAGACTGCTTAAAATATCGCTCTCAAGCGCCGCTAAAAAAACTTCTAGCAGCAAATCCTCCGCATCTTCCCGTGAAGGGACGTACCGACGTATATACATAAGCAACGCCGGTCCATATTGTAAGTAGAGTTCTGCGATGAGCGAATGATTGGATAAAGAGGAATGTTTCAACAACTGCATCCTGCTCCTCTGCATTATCTTTTTGAACTTCCATTAACTGTGTCGTCAGCGCGCGGAAAAGTGTTACATTAACGAATAATGGTGATACTAAGGTCGCTATAAGGAGCTAGAATTTCATCGGGTACCTGACGTTCGGTAACCAGGTGAGTGAGGTCTTTCAGCGATCCGACCACGTAAGGGGCGGCGGTGTAGAGCTTTTCGCTAGCAGCTAGAGCCGCCACTTCTGCGGAACTGGCGATCATAGCGCGCTTGACATAGACCTCTTCGAGTTCGGGGATGCAGATACCAATTTCGGGATGCAAACTGCAAATGCCGAGCATACAAAGGTCGGCTCTATACGTATGTAGCGCCTCGACCGTCTCCACTCCAACTGTTACAAGCGATTTTTTGTAGAGTTTTCCGCCAAGCTGGATCACTTCTATATAGGGATGCGCTGCTAACGCTACTGCGATGGGAGGACTATTGGTGATGATAGTTGCATGCAGATTGGCAGGTAGGTTGTGAGCCACCTGTAGCGTCGTGGTTCCACCGTCCATGATAATCACCTGTCCATCGCGCACAAGCCGTAGAGCAGCCTGGGCAATCTCCAATTTGGCATTGATTGCTTGCTCTTGCCTGATTGAATATGGGGCTGTTTGAGAGCGTAAAAGTGCGCCTCCATGCACGCGTTGAATCAATCCCTGGTCGGCTAGGTCATTGAGATCACGACGAATGGTATCTTCTGAAACGTTGAGCCTCACGGTCAGTTCTGATGCCAGTACTTTGCCTTCGCGCCGTAATAGATCCAGGATCGATTGTTGGCGTTCCTCTTTCAGCATGCTTGCGTCCTTATGCGTATTTTTGCGGTTATCGATATTGACATTGCGTATTTTTGCGGTTATCATCTTATTTGTGCAGTATAGTGCGTGAGATTGCTCATTGTCAACAGGATAATTTTACTCTATGACGTGGCGGGTGACCGCCTGGATTGACAGGGGATCATGAAAATAATACAGGAGCAGCAGGGACAGACCAGTTCAATGTCATCAGCGTTGCGCTTGAGTATCGCGCTGGCCTTTGGCGCTTTTATCATGATAGGTGCTAATGATGGGGCACTGGGAGTGTTGCTACCGGGTATCGGTGCTCATTTTAATGTGAATAAAGCCACTCTCGGGCTGCTCTTTCTGGCAAGTACGTTTGGCTATCTCATCTCATCTTTCAATAATGGGCTGCTAACCGAAAAATTGGGGGATCGGCTCTCGCTCATAATCGGGACGAGCCTCTTCTTGCTTGGCGCTGGTACCGTCAGCCTGATGTTGCCTTTTGCTGTGACGCTCATCGCCTTCTTCTGTATCGGGATGGGTATAGCAAGCATAGATGCGGGTCTGAACTCCTATATTGCTAGTCTCCCGCGCAATACCTCTTTGCTCAATTATTTACATGCCTTTTATGGAGTTGGCGCATGGCTTGGTCCGGCGTTGGCCTCCAGTTTGCTCGCCATCCGTTGGGGCTGGAACAACATCTACCTCATCTGGGTAGGGCTGAGCCTGGTGGTGCTGCTCGGCCTGGGAACGATCTTCAGAAACACGACTGTTGTGCAAAAGAATGAGGCAAGGGCCGAAGGCAACCTCATGGTAGAGACGCTCAAGCTGCGCGTTGTCTGGCTGGCAGCGTTGTTCCTGTGTTTCTACGTGGGGACCGAAGTGAGTCTTGGCAGTTGGAGCTATAGTTTTTTAACCGAAGAACGGCATGGATCAGCATTGTTCTCTGGCTGGATCGTGAGCGGCTACTGGCTTGGGCTGACGCTGGGCCGTGTGCTGCTAGGACACGTAGCGCAGAGAATAGGCAATAAGCGCATGATAGAAGGGTGCCTGGTCGGAGTCGTAACGGGCATTGCGCTCGTCTGGCTTGCGCCATCGCCGATTGTCTCCGCGATAGGTCTGGCCCTGACTGGTTTCTGTCTGGGACCAATCTTCCCCACTACGATCGCGTTGATGTCAACCCTCGTATCCAGCCGTGTGCTGCCGGGTGCTGTTGGTTTTCTTGCCAGCCTGGGCAGCATGGGTGCTGCACTTTTTCCCTGGCTTGAAGGTAATCTTGCCCAGGGTATTGGCCTGTGGTCGCTGCTGCCTTTCGTCGTCATCCTGACTCTATGTATGCTCGGCCTGTGGGTCTCGTTACAGAGAGCGTAAATTTTTTCGCCCATCTGTTCGACCACACTGAATCCTCGCCTGCGGCGGGGACATACCAGGATTCCTCATCAACAAAATTTTTGTTGATGAGGAATCCTGGTATGTCCCCGCCGCAGGCGGGATAGAGATTATCTGAAGCGGACGTTCAAAATTTCGGGATGGCTCGTGTATTGCACGATAAATATATTGTTTACATAATTACATCGATTTTTATCAATCAAACCATAAATAGTACAATATTCCTATATTCTCATCTTGACTCGTTAAATGATCCCGGCTATACTTAAACAGTGCGAGCGAGCGGTTAACACTTGATGAAGAGCATCGCCATTTTCCTCGGTCGATGTGGTTGTCCCCGTAGTATCATCTTCTAGTGGTGTGGTCCTTTCTGTGGGCGCTTGAGCAACGCCTGGTATTCATTTCTCTCCTCTTTTTGTATAGAGGTTTCCTTGTATGCTCTTTGTCATCATCGTTTCCCCCTTTGGGATAGAGAGCATACAGGGGAACCTCTCCCCTTATGCCTTTATTTCTACTACAAAAAGATGTTTTGCTCATCTCTCAGTCTTCCTCTAGCATTATCAAGCAAGCAATTAGTGTTATTTGGGAAGAAATTATAATATAATGTTGAACTGTAAAGAGGAGGTAATTTATGCAAAAGCAGAAAGGCGTCTTGCGCCGTGAGTTGTCTTTCGTAGAGGCCATTGCGCTTTCCATCGGTATTATGGCTCCGACTGCTGCCATGGCACTTAACGGTTCGCTTGCCGCTGGCACGACTGGAAGTGCTGTTCCTCTTGCGTTCTTGCTTGCTACTATCGCGGTCGGATTAGCAAGCTTCTCCTTCATCCAGTTTAGTCGATATTTCTCCCATAGCGGCTCTGTCTACGCATTTAATGGTATAGCACTGGGGCCGCGCGCAGGATTTTTCTCGGGTTGGACGCTTTTCGGCACATATCTGGCCTTTACCGGGGCCTCGATAGCGGAAGTGGGCAATTTTGCCCAGACGTTTTTTGCCGATCTGCATGTGCAGGTTGGTTGGTTGCCATTAGCGCTGGTAGCCGGAGCAATCATCTGGCTACTTGCCTATAGCGATATTGCGCTCTCAACCCGTCTTACTTTGATACTGGAAGGAATCTCGGTCCTCCTCATCGCTATTTTAACTGTTATTATTCTGAGCAGGGGAGGGGCTAGCGGAAGCCTGACCGCTCAACCATTCGTACCAGGCGATCAGCCTTTCAGTAACGTTGGTCTGGCTGCCGTCTTCGGCTTCCTCTCGTTCGCGGGCTTTGAGGGTGCCGCAACGCTTGGTGAGGAGACGCGCAATCCGCGCCGCAATATTCCCCTTGCTATCCTCGCTGCCGTTGTTGGCACTGGCATCTTTTATGTCGTTGTTACCTATGCACAAACCGTTGGCTTTGGCACAAATGCTGCTGGAATTAAGGAATTTGCTGCATCGACTGCGCCACTTGGGGATCTTAGTCTGCGCTATGTTGGTATTGTCATGGCATCTTTGATTAACATTGGCGCAACGATTAGTGCCTTTGCCAGTGCGCTTGGTACGGCTAATGCAGGTTCGCGCATCCTCTTCTCGATGGGACGCGATGGCTTTATTAACGAGCGGCTGGCAACGACGAGTCGTCGTACAGGCTCGCCAGTTATTGCTGTAGCAATCGTCATGGTAATTGCCCTTGCTATTGTGTTTGTTTGGAGCTTTGCACCAGGCATTAATGGTGCTGCACTCTTTGGCTACCTTGGTAGCATCGGGGTTTTCCTTATCCTGGTAGCCTATATTCTGACGAACATTGGCGCTATTCGCTTCTTCATGGCCCGTCGTCTATGGACGTGGCAATGGATTGTTCCAACTGCGGCTATCCTTGTGCTGGCATATACGCTGTATAGCAATCTTTATCCTGTTCCTCAGTTCCCAGGTAATCTTTTCCCGTATGTTGCCCTGGCCTGGTTATTCATTGGCCTGGTCATTATCCTGGTAAGCCCTACACTTGCAAGGCGTATTGGCGAACATTTTAGAGAGAGCGAGGGTTTGCAGGTCGAAGAACACGCTGGTCTGGTACCTGAGGTACGTACTGATCCAGCACCTGAGAATACAGAGCCGATTTCCGGTGAAGAAGCTGATTGAGCGGCTGAGAAAGATACAGGTCCAATGTCGTAGATATATATAGCCGTCGTTTTCGTCTTCAATGCTTGGACATATGAGAGAAAGGATGCACAATGACAAATACCAGGCGGACGATTCACGTACAGCGTGATCAATGGCATCTGGCGTGGGATCACAGCATCACGCCTATCGCAACCATCGCTTCAGGAGAGACGGTGTCTTTTGACTTGCTTGATGCCTCGTGCGGTCAGATTACAGCGGAGAGTACCATCGAGGCTATCAGTACGCTTGACTTCTCGCGCGTAGATCAGGTGAATGGCCCGATCTATGTCGAGGGTGCAGCGCCTGGAGACACGCTGGAAGTCGAGTTTCTGGATCTGCAACCTGCCGATTGGGGCTGGACGGCAATCATTCCCGGCTTTGGCCTGCTGGCTGACGAGTTCCCCGAGCCAGCTCTCAAGATCTGGAGGCTTGAAGGGGGTGCAGACGGATGGGCTGAGTTTGCTCCGGGCATTCGCATTCCTCTTGCCCCTTTCTGCGGAGAGATCGGCCTCGCACCTGGCGCTCCTGGCCCCCACTCGACCATTCCACCATATCGGCATGGCGGCAACATGGATACCAAGCATCTCACAAAGGGTGCGCAGCTCTTCCTACCGGTTGAGGTCGCAGGCGCGCTCTTCTCGCTGGGGGATGGACATGCGGCACAGGGAGATGGCGAGGTGTGCGGGACGGCGATTGAGACGCCTATGCGTGCTACGGTGCGCCTGACAGTGCACAAGGATCTCCAGGTACCCGAACCGCAATTCTTTACCAGCGGACCACTAACCCAACGCACGAACACGGCTCCCTACTACGTGACCGACGGTATCGGCCCCGATCTCGTGGAGGCAACGCGTAAGGCAGTGCGCCACATGATTGGTCATCTACAACGCGTCTATGGCCTCTCACGCGCCGACGCCTACATGCTCTGTAGCGTCGTTGTAGATTTGAAGCTCTGTGAGGTAGTGGATATGCCCAACTGGACTGTTGGGGCCTTCCTTCCACAAAGTATTTTTTTTAAGTAGGTGATTGGTTTTCTCGCCTTCTGTATTGTCTGTGAGGCAGTGTGCTAGCTTATGAGAAAGGTGTGAGCAATATGATCAATCGTCGTGTTGTACTCAAAGGACTCGCATCGCTTGTGGGTATGGCTCCAGCTCTCTTGGATTGGACTTCAGAAACGACGGATGCAGTTGCAGCAACCAGGGTTCCCAGTGCTTTAACGATTGCCTCTACCAGGGAACTTGGTACGGTTGGTCATCCTAAAAGCGTAGCAGCACGGGATGGTGGCGCAACTGCTCTGATCGGCGGGCAACTGCTCTGGATGTTCGACGATACGTTAGTCTACGGTGATTCGCATGTTCGTTCGAGCAGTGCAGCTCTGGCTAATCCCACGAATCCGCTTGTAGTGCATGAACCATTGGATGCCAATGGAGCCCCCTTCCAATTTGTACCATTCACCGCCGAAGAGCAAGCTTACAACGACTCGACAGGCAAACCAGACGATAGAATAGCGATCTGGCCTGCTAGCGTTATTAACTATCAAGGTGGCGGTCTGGTGTACTCCTATAAGCTCAAGGTGCAGCCGGGCTTCCTTAACTATCAGTTTATTGGTGTTGCCCTTGCCACTGTTCGGGCAGGTCAGACAGCGGCAACACGTGAACCTGGCCTGCTCTTTACTGACCCTGAACCAGATTTCGTGAATGCGATGATTTACCACAATATGGTTTACGTCTTCGGTCGTCCTCATAATATGGATACAAGTAACGCTCCGTATGTTGCCGCGCGTGCTCCTTTAGCGCAGGCGACCAACCGAAGTGCCTATACTTTCTGGAATGGGAGTAGCTGGACTTCTGATGTAAACCAGGTGACAGCTTTATTTACAGGTATCCCCGGTGCCATGTCAGTCTCCTATAATTCCTACCTGGGCCAGTTTCTTGCTGTCTATAGCCAGGCACTCTCAAACAATGTCATGATGCAAACTGCTCCAAGTATTGTTGGTCCCTGGAGTAGCCCCATCGTCGCTTTCTCAGGTCTTCCGCCATCTCAGGGAGCCAACGATTACGCGGGCATTGAGCATCCAGAACTCGCTAAAAATGGCGGTCGTACGATCTACGTCAGCTATTTTCAACCGCTGAGCGATGTGACAGGAGAAATGCATCTTGTCGAGGTGAACTTTCAGTGATGCTTTCTTAATATACTATTTTCTCACGCTGTAAGATAGAGATATAAGGAAAACGATGGTTTGAGAGGGAAGATTTGTATGTTTATATCGGAATTGCAGCGTGTACGACGCCCGTTGGTGGAGAACGAGGACCTGGCAATACAGGTGGCTATCGACCGAGAGCGTAAGCGCATTGCACGCGATCTCCACGATGGGGTGGTTCAGCAAATCACCTATGTTGTGCATAAGCTTGAATTTATCCAGCGCCAGCTAGAAATGCAGCAGACACCAGCGGCCCTCTCGGAGATGAAGCATGCCCATAGTGTTTTGAGGGACAGCCTTGACGATCTTCGTCATAGCATCACTTCTCTCGTGCCCGATCAATTGGAAAAGGGGGGGTTAGCAGCCGCGCTTGAGACGCTGATATATGGCTACAGATTAGATTATCCCGATCTGGAGCTTTCATGTGATATCGTTGAGCCACGCAAGCTGCCGTCTGTGCTGGAAGTGCCTATATTTCGTGTAGTTCAAGAGGCATTGACAAATATCGGTAAGCATGCCTATGCCTGGCGTGTCTCCATTCATATCTATACGCTCTCTACCATGCTTATCGTAGAGGTGCGCGACAATGGCATCGGTTTCCGACCTGAAGCAATGGATGCAGTTGCGGGAAATGATGGGCATGGGTGGCATCTCGGCCTGCGCGGCCTGCGCGAGCGTGTGCAGGAAGCTGGTGGTGTGCTGGAGGTACAGAGCCAGCCGGGCGAGGGAACCACGCTGCGTGCGCGCTTTCCTCTGGTGAATACCGCCGTCGTCCTGACAAACCGCGAGCGTGACGTGCTGCGCTTAATCGTCGAGGGCCTGTCCAATCGGGCCATTGCCCACCGCCTCTCTATTAGCGAGAAAACCGTGAAGACGCATATTCATCACATCATGCAAAAGACGCACGCCAAAGATCGTACGCAGGCCGCCGTTGTTGCTACGCGCTATGGTCTGCTCAGATAAGTGGAATGTCAGGCAAAACGTTCGCTCACTTTTTCGCACTTCAGGTGCAGGGAAACACGCTGTTGCTGAACGAAGGCTGTGATATATTCCCGCCTGCTCTCTTCGTCTTTTTGATAGCGTTCTACGAGGCGGTGTATATCGTGATGAACTATCGTCTGATCTTCGATTACTTCGACGGTGCCGTTAATGGTCACGTAACGAGGTCCGTCTGCAACACAGATGGCGATGCGAGGATCGCGGCGGATGTTCTTCATTTTCTGGAGACGGACCTGAGTATTCATGATAATGGTGCCATCCTCGTCAAGCAGATACCACATGTTCGTCAACTGCGAACTGCCATCCTTGTTGATCGTGCTAAGGACGGCGAAATGAAGCTCTTTGAGAAATGCCTGTGCTTTGTCAGATAAAACGGCTGCCATAATGAGGAAAGTTTCCTTTCGTTTTTGCTTTGTACAGAGGTTCTCTTACCATAAACACTTCTGGTAGGTGTCCTCATTCCTTAAGCCCTGGATAGCAGGATGAGTTCCTTGACGCGCTCCCAGACATTCTGTAGAATGGAACCACGTCAAATGTTGTTGTAATCAGTCGATATAGGCATTGGATGAAATTATGGGCGCAACCAGGGAAAAGGTATCGGATACTCCTGCTGGAGAGGAAATAGCATCATCAAGTAGCCGTTTGAAGTTTTTGAGCTTCAAAGCATTGAGGATTGGTCCGTATGGGCGCTATGCTGCTATGATCATCGCGTTTGCAACGGGATTGCGTGTTCTGCTTGATGCGCTGGGCTGGCCCCCGACCAACGCCGATGAAACGACGATGGGCATCATGGCCTTGAATATTGCCAACCGGGGCGAGCATCCTTATTTCTTTTATGGACAGGATTATATGGGGTCCCTGGAAGCCTACCTGGCGGCTATCTTCTTTCACCTTTTTGGTGGTCCCTCGCTGTTCGCGTTGCGACTTGGCGTGATCCTGCTGGTAACCCTCTTTTTTGTCACAACCTACCTGCTGGCAAGCCTGCTCTTCTCCAAAAAGCTGGCGCTGGTGACCCTGTTACTGCTCCGCGTTGGCTCGATCCCCTATCTGACGCGCCAGATGATCGCGACCGGTGGTTCCTCGCAAACGCTGCTCTTTGGTTCCATTGCCTTCTTGCTGGCTGCCTGGCTGGGGCTCACGTACAGACGTGGGGCGGCGTTGCGCATCAAGCTCTGGCGGCTGCTGGGTTGTGCATGCTGGGCGCTGGTGATTGGTCTGGGCCTCTGGAGCGACATGGTAGTGCTGCCTTATTTCTTGATGGCTGGCCTGTTGCTGCTCCTGTTCTGCTGGCGCGACCTGCTGTGGGCCTGGGTGGCGATGCTGCCTGCCTTCATCGTCGGTTTAGCACCGCTGCTCAAATACGACTCTGATAAGGGGCTCAGTTCTTGGAATGTGCTGCTGGGGCTTGTGCACGGTAGTAGCTCGGTAGCGCCTCATACGCTGTCGGGCATCACCCATAACATACTGGCAACCGTGCAGGTGAGCATTCCTACCGCGACCGGCTATCCCTTCTGTCCCGTGCTGGAACTGCCTTTCCTGGGGGATACATCTCCGCACGTTTTGCAGTGTACGATTGCACATGGCGTCTGGGGCTGGGGTTACCTCCCCCTGCTGGCGGTCGCGCTGATGCTCGCGTTGAGCGCTGTGTGGCGTGTCTTCCGCAGCCGAGAGAACGCTGGGGATGAGAAGCGGCGGGAGTGGGTGCGGCACGTGGCCCAACTGCTGATGCTTGGCGCGGCGGCACTCAATATACTCGTCTACATCATGAGTTCGGGACCGGTAGATTGGCCCGGCTTCCACGCCCGCTACCTGATCGGTCTGCTGATAGTCACGCCTGCTGTGATCGCACCCCTCTGGAGCGCAGCCAGCAAACTCAAGCCTGCACCGCAATTATTCGAGCGCGTGAAAGTCTACGGATCTCGGGCTGTTCTTATAGTCGTATGGTGTATCCTCTTTACCGGAACCATCATCGCCTTCAGCGAAGTCCCAGCAGCCCAGGCTGCCAGTCAGCAGCGTGCCGACCTGATCAATCACCTGCTGAGCGTCGGCGCTACACATATTTATACCGATTACTGGAGCTGCAACAATCTGGCCTTTCAGAGCAACGAACGCATCATCTGTGGCGTCGTAGATAATAATTTGCAACCCAGCCATAACCGTGCTCCGCGCTATTATGATATCGTGCATGCCGATCCTCATTCCGCCTATGTCTTCCCTGTTGGCATCGGTCAATTGCCCGCTGTCTATCGCAAAGTCCAGCAGGCCGGACCAGAGGCTTATCGGCGGTATGAGTTCGATGGGTATATTGTGTATGTGCCTGTAGGGAAATAAACTCGTATGTCTTACAGAAGCTCAGCCGCAAGAGAGGCAGTGATGACACGCTCTAGCCAGGCATACGCGCAAGCAGCATAAACAGACAAAGCCATGGGAGAAGTAATGTAGAGTTTGTAAAACATTTTGTGAACTGCTGATTTTTTCGCAGAAAAAATCGACAATACACTTTGATCAGAGGTATTTTCAAAGAGACCTGCATACGACTAACTATTCAAGATCAGATGGTTATGGTAAATGCCCTACCATGTGGGCGACTTTTGCCCTCAAACATGAGCAATTGCCCCAATATTGAGCAGCACAGCCTTTGATCAGTTGAGAAACAACCTCTAGAGCCGTTGACGGTGAATCGTTTTTGGTAATTCCAGAGTCTAACGAATCATCTCTTACGTGCCTTTTTGAAACGAATTTTGTGGTTCAGGTTAGATTGGTGCTAAAACGTGTAAATCCCAAAATTCAATAGGTAATTTCTGCACACGTATCTGAGGTAGTAGCCTTCGTACTGCCTCAGATACGTGTACTCATTTCCCTTCACAACATGCTGGGATTTACAGCGAACGGAAGAGAGCAAGATAGGAGAAGTTTTTTCTGATCGACTTCTGGTAGTCTATCCGCACTTATTCTTTGCGTGTACTCTACAGGTGATGATGGAAGCGGTGAAGCAAGCAGAGCGATCTGATCATCAAACCAAAGGAGCATACCATAACGCTCTCATGTGAGTGAGAAGAAGTAATTACCGATTATAGGAGTGATTTAATGAGAAGATACATTGTTCTCTATTCTGCGCCACTGGCAGTAGCAGAGCGGTTTGCCCAGGCAACACCTGAGGAAGCCATGAAGGGTATGAAGCTCTGGGTTGACTGGGCAGAGAAAATGGGACCTGCACTGGTTGATCCGGGGAAACCACTTGGGAATGCCGTGAAGGTGACAAAGACCGGCATGACGAAAACCGATAGCAAGATCATCGGCATGTCTATCTTGCAAGCCAACACGATGGATGAAGCATTGGAAATGGTGAAAGGCCATCACCATCTGCATTGGGCAGAGGACTGTGAAATAGTGGTTCTCGAAGAAGTGCCAATACCTGAAATGCAATAGGCACAAGGTTGTCAATCCCAGCATTTTGTGAGAGGAAATGCTGGGATTTATACAAAGCGTGATTCGGTTTAGCCCTCCAAAAGCGGAGAGTAGAGAGAGACTTTCGATACCTCTCTAAAATGACCTTTCAGGCGCTCTACTGGCAGTGGTCGGCGCGAAACTGACTACTGCTTTTTCGACATAATAAGCGCTGAATTTACAAAAACGGTATGTGGAGATTCACGCACTACGAGCGGCTTTCCATCCGATCAATGACCCTATTGCTCAAGATTGAGGGCAAAACCCGCTCACTTCGCAGGGCATTTACCTGGTTACTACGGCGATGGGA
>Ga0070741_10007478_pt1 | contig 22556 bp, 23 predicted proteins | sample Coa_R1_4_FD_66440 | JGI IMG/M metagenome (GOLD analysis project Ga0070741, IMG submission 66440) | Surface soil microbial communities from Centralia Pennsylvania, which are recovering from an underground coalmine fire - Coalmine... | ecosystem: Environmental > Terrestrial > Soil > Unclassified ... | reverse complement strand
CGAGGCGGAGACGAGCGCGTTCGGGCGCTGGGTCGCCGCGGCGCCGCCGGGCCCGCTCGGCTGGGCGGTGCGCACGACCGAGCTCGACGCGACCGCCGCCCGCCTCGGCCTGCCGGTCGCCGCCGGCTCGCGCGCGACCGCCGCCGGCGAGCTCCTGCGCTGGCGGGTCGCCGGCTTCGAGCACGCCGCCGCCGAGCCGCTGCTGCCGTTCTTCCTCGAATGGGCGGACGACGCGCCGTTCCCCGGCCGCGCCGCGCCGCCTGCGGGCCGCCTCGCCGGGCTCGAGCTGCGGGGCGACGCGTCCAGGCTCGACGCGTGGCTCGGGGGCGCCCGGCTCCCGCTCACGGTGCGGCCCGGCAGGCCGGGGATCGCGCGCGTGCTCGTCGAACCCGGCTCTAGGACGGGTCGCCGTGCTCGATCGCCGGGTGGAAGGCGATCGTGATCGTCTGGGTCGGCTCGGCGTCGTTCTCGCGCTCGTCGAGCTTCCGCATCAGCTCGTCGAGGAGCTCGCGGACCGCCTCGACCGTGACCTTCGCGTGCACCTGCGCCGAGCGGAACTCCCCCTGCGCCGCGAAGAGCTCGAACCCGCGCTGCAGCTCGCGCAGCTGCGCCGCCTGCAGCTCGCTCGCGAGCCCCTGCGCGCGGATCGCCGGCTCGACCTTGTAGTGCTTGGCCACCGGCCGGTACGGCTTCTCGCGGCCGCCGGTCTGCACGAGCTCGATCAGCCCGGCGCGGTGCAGCATCCGCACGTGGAAATGCAGGTGGCCGGGGTCGACGGCGAGGCTCGCCGCGAGCTCGCGGTTCGTCAGCGCCCGGTCGGACTCGTTCAGCACGTGCAGCACCTTCAGGCGCAGCGGATGCCCGAGCGCCTTCAGCTGCTCCGGGCGGTCGACCTGGAGGACGTCGAGCGGCTCGTGCCGCGGCTCGGGACGGCTGCTCATCTCCCGCCTATCTTGCAGGCTGCGGCCCGGTCGAGGAAGACCTCGACCGGAGCGTCGGCGAGCCGCAGCAGGCTCCCGGGAACCTCGTCGTCGACCTCGCCGCCGAACGCGCGGGCGACCGCGTCGGCCTTCTGCTCGCCGGTGACGAGCACGACGATGCGCCGCGCGGCGCGCAGGACCGGCATCGTCATCGTCACCCGCTCGACGAACGGCTCGAGCCCCGCCGGGCCGTGCACCGCCCGCCGGTCGGCGACGGCGAGCTGCGGCGATCCCGGGAAGAGCGACGCGACGTGGCCGTCGGGGCCGAGCCCGAGCAGCAGCAGGTCGAGCTCGGCGGTGCGCAGCGCCGCGTCGAGCTCGGCGGCCGCCTCGCCGGGGTCGAGCTCGCCGCGGATCCGGTGCGTCTCGGCGGGCGGGCCGAGCAGATGGTCGAGCAGCGTCTCGCAGGCGAGGCGGTAGTTCGACCGCTCGTCGTCCGGCGGAACGCAGCGCTCGTCGCCCCACCAGACCGCGGCGGCGCTCCAGTCAGGCTCGAGCGCCGCCGCCCGCTCGTACGCGCGGCCCGGCGTCGAGCCGCCGGTCAGCACGATCGAGCCGCCGAGCCGCGCCTGCGTGGCGAGGAGCTCGCCGACGACGACCGCCGGATCGTCGAAGACGTGCAGCTCAGGCGGCTTGGGCACCCTGGCAGGGTACGAAACCCCGCGCGTGCCCGGCGAGCAGGTACACGCTCGCGAGGCCCGCCCACTCGCCGTAGGGCTCGAGCAGCACGTCTGTCTCCTCGGGCTCGACGCGCCGGCCCCAGAGGGCCGACGCGAGCCGGGCGAGCCCGAGGTCGCGCGCCAGCCCGTGCTCGTAGCGGCCGAGACCCTCGAGGCAGACGACGCCGACCGACCAGGGGCCGAGACCGCGCTCGCGGCCGAGGCGCGCCGCGACGGCCGCGCTCGGCAGCCCCTTGAGGCGCTCCAGGTCGAGGGTGCGGCAGAGCCGGACGAGGCAGGCCGCGCGCCGCGCGCCGAGGCCGAGGCAGCCGAGCTCCGCCGGCGCGAAGCGGGCGAGGTCGGCGCAGCTCGGCGGCGCGTGCAGGTCGCCGACCCGCGCTGTCGCGGCGCGGACGATCCGGCGCTCGATCTCGCGCGCGCGGCTCGCCTGGATCAGCTGTCCGGCGACGGCCCGCAGCAGCGCCTGCGCGACGCTGCCCGTCCGCAGCGGCCGGAGGCCGGCGAGGCGGCGGATCGTCTCGGCGAGCAGCGGGTCGCCCGCGAACCGGCGCAGGAACTCGGAGTGGTCGTCGTCGAGCCCGAGCACGAAGCGCACGTGCTCGACGCCGCCGTCGCTCTCGGCGGCGACGGCGATCGTCCCGTCGGGGCGCTGCAGCGCGTGCACGCGCTCGGCGCGGCCGTCGACCAGCGCGGTCGCCCGATAGGTGCCGCCGGCGACGACGCGCGTCGCGTCGCTGCCGTGCCGGCCGGACAGCCGCAGGGAGTAGGGGCCCTTCGGCCGGAGCTCGGCGTGCACCATCCGCCCGAGTGTACGAGTACGGTGGGCGGGTGCTGCGCCGCGTCGCGTCGCGGGTGTCGCTGCGGAGCCGCGAGCGGAAGCTCCGGCAGTTCCTCGACCTCTTCGAGCCGGGCCCGGAGACGACGATCGTCGACGTCGGCGTCACCGACGCGCCGTTCGGCGCCGGCTCGACCGACAACTTCTTCGAGGCGCTCTACCCGTGGCCGGAGCGGATCACGGGCGTCGGGCACACCGGGCTCGACCGCTTCGCGGCCGCGTTTCCCTCCGTGCGGGCGGTCCGCGCCGACGGCCGCGACCTGCCGTTCGCCGACGGCGAGTTCGACATCGGCTTCTCGAACGCGGTCGTGGAGCACGTGGCGGGCGGCCGCGAGGGCCAGCGGCGGTTCGTGCACGAGCTCTGCCGGGTTGCGAGGCGCGTGTACGTGACCACGCCGAACCGCTGGTTCCCGCTCGAGGTGCACACGCTGCGCCCGTTCGTGCACTGGCTGCCGCCCGGGCCGCGCGCGCGGCTCGTGCCGTTCGACGACGTGCTCGACCCGCTCGGGCCGCGGGAGTTCGCGTCGCTCTTTCCTTACAGCGTGCGTGTACTGAACAACGGCATGACGCTCGTTGCGGTCGGCCCCCGATGAACGCCGCCCCGCGCCGCTTCGCGCTGATCGCCCTGCACGTGCTCGTCGTCGGGCTTGCGCTGCACAACGTCGTCATGGCGTCGCTGTGGCGCGCGGGCGTGCGCGGCCATGCGCTCGACGCCGTCGCCGCATGGAAGGACGTGCTGCTCGTGGCGTCGCTCGCCCTGCTCGTCGGCGCGCGAGGCCTGCCGTGGCGGCGCGCCGGCCTCGTCGACGCCCTCGCGCTCGCCTATGCCGCGTTCGTCGTCGCGTACGGCCTGCTGCCGCAGTCGTGGCTCGGCGGCGGCGCCGGGCACCGGGGCGTCCTCTATGCCGCGCGGCATGACCTGCTGCCGGTGGGGGGCTACTTCCTGGGCCGCGGCCTCGGGCTGTCGGCGTCCGAGCGCCATGCCCTGTGCCGCACCGTGCTCGGCACGGCCGCCGGCGTCGCCGCGATCGGGCTGGTCGACGTCTTCGCCGTTCCGCTCTCGTTCTGGCGCCGCTTCTCCGGCTGGTACGGCGACCAGCTCGGGCTGCACTACTTCGGGCTGTCGGGGCTGCCGGAGAACTTTGTCTACAACGCGGGCAACGGCGTCGTGTATAGGCGGCTGACCTCGACGTTCCTCTCGCCGCTCGCGACCGCCTACTTGCTCGTCGTGGCGATGTTCCTGCTGCCGCTGCGCCGCCGCGCCGGCCTCGCGCTCGGGCTGCTCCTCTTCGCGGCCGTCCTCTGGACGCACACGCGGGCTGCCCTCGTCGCGCTCGCCGCCGGGCTGCTCCTCCTCGCGCTCGTGCGCAGGGCGGCGCGGCCGCTGCTCTTCGCCGCGGTTGCGGTCGTGCTCGGGCTCGCCTTCGTGAAGGGCTACGGCCACGTCGCGCCGCGCACGCACTTCACGCCGACGGAGCTGCGCGAGCAGGAGCGGCACGCAGCGCAGGGCCCCGCCCCGTCGTACGACGCGACGGCGGCCGGCGAGTCCTCGACCTCCGAGCACCTCTCGTCGCTGCGCGCCGGTGTCCGCACCGTGCTGCACCACCCGTGGGGCTACGGCCTCGGGAACGCGGGCGTGACCGCGGAGCGGACGAGCGTCCTGCCGCAGGCGGGCGAGTCCACGTACACCGAGCTCGGGGTCGAGACCGGCGTCGCCGGCGGGCTCGTGTTCGTGGCGTGGTCGCTCGGGCTGCTCGTCGCCGTGGCGCGCCGGCTGCCGTGGCTCGCGGCCGCCTTCGCCGCGGTGCTGGTGATCGGGATCCAGACCGACGTGATCGGCGTGCCCTGGCTCGCGGTGGTGGCCTGGGCGCTCGCCGGCTCCGCGGTGGGGAGCCCGGGGGCCGACGGCGCCGCCGCAGGGACGCCGTCCGCCCGCACCGGGCCTCGTGCTCGCCCAACCTAGGGATCGGCGCTCGTGACGTCTGCCGCGACACCTTGAAGGGTGCATCGCCGCTCCCTCCAAAAGGTGACGCGACTGCAACAAGTGTGCGCCGTTTCCGAACGGACACTTGTCGCGCCGCCCGCCGTTCGTACCGTGGAGGGATGCGCGTCACGCCCCTCGAGCTCGTCCTGCTCGCAGGCGCCGCCCTGGTCGCGGCGGCGCTCGTCCTGCAGGCGCACAGGGGCGCAGGCGGCGCGCGCTCCCGCACGGTGCTCGCGAGCTGGTCGCGGACGCCCGGCGCCCTCAACCCGGCCGTCACCCAGGCCACGATCGGCTCGACGATCTGCAGGCGGGGCTGGACGGCCACGGTGCGGCCGCCCGTCTCCTACACGAACGCCCTCAAGCTGCGGCAGCTCGCGCAGTACGGCCTGCGGGGACCGCCGTCCGCGTTCCAGGAGGACCACCTGATCAGCCTCGAGCTGGGCGGCGACCCGGTCGACCCGCGGAACCTGTGGCCCGAGCCGTATCCGCGCGCGGCGGCCGTCGACCGGATCGAGAACGAGCTCAGGAGCCGCGTCTGCAGCGGCGCGCTCAGCCTCGCCGCCGCGCAGGCCGTGGAGTCCGACCTGAAGCATCGGCAGGGCTGACGAGTGCTTCGGTCATCCGCTCGAGCAGCCGGACGAGCTCCTCCCGCTCCGCCGGGGCGAGAGCCGCCGCGGCCGGCGCGAAGGCCCGGGCGGCGCGGTCCTGCCGCTGCTCGACCAGCCGGCGGCCGGTGGCCGTCAGGTCGATGCGCACCGCGCGGCGGTCGCTGACATCGGTCGTCCGCGCCACGAGGCCAAGGTGCACGAGCGCGTCGACGGCGCGGCTCGCGGTCGCGGCGCTCGTGCCCGTCAACGCGGCGAGCTCGTTCAGGCGCAGCGGGCCGCCGTCGAACAGCTCGACCAGCGCGATGCGCTGGGTCGCGGTCATCGGCGGGCCGTCGTCCGCTCCGCCGACGAGGCGGGTGAGCTGGCGCAGGAGCGCCCCGAGCGGGTCGAGGATCCGCGCGCTGTCGGTGCGGGAGGCGGACGGCATCCCGCCATATTCTTGCAGATCGAAATAGTTACGTGGTGTCTGATATCGTGCCGGGGTGAGCGAGGGCCTCGAGGGCGCAGCCACCGGCGAGCCGGGCATCCAGCCGCAGCAGCGGGTGCGGCTGATCTTCGTCGCGCTCCTCCTCGTCCTCCTGCTCGCGTCGCTCGACCAGACGATCGTCTCGACGGCGCTGCCGACGATCGTCGGCGACCTGGGCGGGCTGTCGCACCTCTCGTGGGTCGTGACCGCGTACCTGCTCTCGTCGACCGTCGCCGGCCCGCTCTACGGCAAGCTCGGCGACCTCTACGGCCGCAAGCTCGTGCTGCAGGCGGCGATCCTCCTCTTCCTGGCCGGGTCGATCCTCTGCGGCCTCTCCCAGGACATGGGGGAGCTGATCGGCTTTCGCACGCTGCAGGGGCTCGGCGCGGGCGGGCTGATCGTCGTCACGCTCGCTGTGGTCGGCGACATCATCCCGCCGCGCGAGCGCGGCAAGTACCAGGGGTACTTCGGCGCCGTGTTCGGCGTGTCGACGGTGATCGGGCCGCTCCTCGGGGGCTTCTTCGTCGACAACCTCTCGTGGCGCTGGATCTTCTACGTCAACATCCCCGTCGGCGCCGTGGCGCTCGCGGTGATCGCCGCCGCCTTCCACGCACGTTCCGGCCGCATGCGCCACCAGATCGACTACCTCGGCGCCGCGCTGCTCGCGGGCACGCTCGCCGCGATCGTCCTCTTCACCTCGCTCGGCGGCACGACGTACGCGTGGCGCTCGCCGGAGATCGTCGGGCTGATGGCCGCGAGCGTGGTCCTCCTGCCGGCGCTGCTCTGGGCCGAGAGCCGCGCGGTCGAGCCGATCCTGCCGCTCTCGCTCTTCCGGAACCGCACGTTCGCGGTGACGAGCGCCGTCGGGTTCATCGTCGGCTTCGCGCTGTTCGGCGCCGTCACCTACCTGCCGCTGTATCTCCAGATCACGAAGGGGGCGAGCCCGACCCGCTCCGGGCTGCAGCTGACGCCGCTGATGGCAGGCGTGCTGATCACGTCGATCACGAGCGGCCAGCTGATCGTTCGGCTCGGCCGCTACCGGTACTTCCCGATCGGCGGCACCGGCGTGATGGCGGTCGCGATGTTCCTGCTCTCGCGGCTCGACGTCGGCACGCCCGTGTACGTCGCGTCGATCTACTCGCTCGTGCTCGGCCTCGGGCTCGGCATGACGATGCAGGTGCTCGTGCTCGCAGTGCAGAACGCCGTCGACCATCGCGTGATGGGCGTGGCGACGAGCGGGTCGACGCTCTTCCGGCAGGTCGGCGGCTCGATCGGGGTCGCGCTCTTCGGCACGATCTTCGCGAACCGCGTGCACGTCGAGCTCGGCAGGCGGCTTCCGCACGGGACGCACGTCCCGAAGACGATCGACCCGGCAGGCATCCGGCGCCTGCCGCCGGCGGCGCACAGGGCGTTTGCCGAGGCCTTCGCGGCGGCGCTGCATCCCGTCTTCCTGATGGCCGCCGGCGTGTCGATCGCCGCCTTCGCGACGGCGTGGCTCCTGCGCGACCAGCCGCTCCGCGCGCACATGCCGGCCGGCGACGCGATCCCGCCGCCCGGCGACGAGGCCGGCAAGGCCGCCGCCTGACGCGGCTGCGAGCCGCACGGCGCGGGAAGCACGGGGCCGTCGACGGCAGGTCGCGGCCGAGCGACTACCCTGTCCGCATGCCCCGGCGGACGATCGTCCCGGCCGCGGCGCTCGCCGCCGCCTCGCTCTTCTGCGTCGCGCTGCTCGCGGCCCGGGGGTACGCGTGGGCGGACTACCGCGGCCTCCTCTGGAACCTCGTGCTGGCCTGGATCCCGTTCGTGCTCGGGGTCGCGCTCCTCTGGGCCTACCGCCGCGGGCTGCCGCTCCTGCACCTGCTCGCGCTCGCCGCGGCATGGCTCCTCTTCCTGCCGAACGCGCCCTACGTGCTCACCGACTTCGTGCACCTCGGCCCCGACCACCGCCTGTTCGACACGATCCTGATCGGGTCGTTCGCGCTGACGAGCCTGTCGCTCGGGTTCGCGTCGCTCCTGCTCGTCCAGCTCGTGACGACGCGCGCGGCGGGCGCCGCCGCCGGCTGGTGCGTCGCCCTGGCCTCGCTCTTCCTCTCCAGCGTCGGCATCTACCTCGGCCGGGTGCAGCGGCTGAACAGCTGGGACGTCGTGCACCGGCCGCGGCTCGTCGCCTCCCTGCTCTCGGCCGGCCTCGCCGACCCGCTCGGCCACCACTATCTGATCGGCTTCGTGCTCGCGGTCTGCGGCCTCCTGACGCTGGCCTACGTCGGCCTCTGGGGTTTCGCGCTCTTCGCCGCGTCGGCCGCTCGAGACCAGGGATAAGCACGGTCCGACGCGGCCTCCGCCGCTGCTAGTGTCGAACTGGTTACGTGAGCAAGCCCGTCGAGCAGCTCGATTCGGTCGTGATCCGTTTCGCCGGCGACTCCGGCGACGGGATGCAGCTCACCGGCGGCCGGTTCACCTCCGAGACCGCGCTCTCCGGCAACGACCTGGCGACGTTCCCCGACTTTCCCGCCGAGATCCGCGCGCCGGCCGGCTCGCTGCCCGGCGTGTCCGGCTTCCAGGTGCACTTCGCCGACCACGACATCCTCACGCCGGGCGACCTGCCGGACGTGCTCGTCGCGATGAACCCGGCGGCGCTGAAGGCGAACCTGCGCGACCTGCGCCCCGGCGCGACCCTGATCGTCGACACCGACGCGTTCACCGACCGCAACCTGCAGAAGGCGGGCTACGCGGGCAGCCCGCTCGACGACGGGTCGCTCGACGGCTACCAGGTGCACGCCGTGCCGCTCACGTCGATGACCGTCGGCGCGCTCAAGGACGTGAGCGGGGTCACCCCGCGCGAGGCCGAGCGCGCGAAGAACATGTTCGCGCTCGGGCTGATGTCGTGGCTGTACGGCCGCCCGGTCGAGTCCACGCTCGAGTTCCTGCAGACGAAGTTCGCGAAGCGGCCGGAGATCGCCGAGGCGAACGTGAAGGCGTTCAACACCGGCTACGCGTTCGGCGAGACGTCCGAGTCGTTCGCCGTGCAGTACGAGGTGAGGCCGGCGAAGCTGGCGCCCGGCCGCTACCGGCAGATCACCGGCAACGCGGCGCTCTCGTACGGGCTGATCGCCGCGTCGAGGCTCTCCGGTCTGCCGCTCTTCCTCGGCGCCTACCCGATCACGCCCGCGTCGTCGATCCTCGAGGAGCTCGCGAAGCACAAGTCGTTCGGCGTGCGGACGTTCCAGGCCGAAGACGAGATCGCGGCCGCCGGGGCGGCGCTCGGGGCGTCGTTCGGCGGGGCGCTCGGCGTCACCACGTCCGCCGGCCCCGGGGTCGTCCTCAAGTCGGAGACGGTCGGGCTCGCGGTGGCGCTCGAGCTGCCGCTCGTGATCGTCGACGTCCAGCGCGCCGGCCCGTCGACGGGCATGCCGACGAAGCCGGAGCAGGGCGACCTGCTGATGGTGCTGCACGGGCGCAACTCCGAGTCGCCCGTGCCGGTGCTCGCCGCCGGCACCCCGGGCGACTGCTTCTACGCGGCGATCGAGGCGGCCCGCGTCGCGCTCACCTACCGCACGCCGGTCTACCTGCTCTCCGACGCGTACCTCGCGAACGGCGCGGAGCCGTGGCGGATCCCCGACATCTCGTCGCTCGCGCCGATCGACGTCCGCTTCGCTGAGCCGGACGGGGACGAGTTCCTGCCGTACCGGCGCGACCCCGAGACGCTCGCACGGCCTTGGGCGATTCCCGGGACGCCGGGCCTCGAGCACCGGATCGGCGGCCTCGAGAAGGCGAACGAGACCGGCAACGTGTCGTACGACCCGGAGAACCACGACCTGATGACGCAGCTGCGCGCGCAGAAGGTCGCCGGGGTGAAGGTCGACGACCAGCCGGTCGACCACCAGGAGGGCGCCGACGTGCTCGTCCTCTCGTGGGGCGGAACGTTCGGGCCGGTGCACGCGGGCGTCCGCCGCATCCGCCGGCGCGGCGGCAAGGTCGCGCACGCGCACCTGCGGTGGCTGAACCCGTTCCCGGCGAACCTCGGCGACGTGCTGCGAAGCTACGACCGCGTGCTCGTCCCCGAGATGAACCTCGGGCAGCTGCTGCAGCTCGTGCGCGCGCGCTTCCTGATCGACGCGGTCGGCTACAACCGCGTCACCGGCCGGCCGTTCAAGGCGGCCGAGATCGCGGCGGCGATCGAGGATCTGCTGTGAGCGACGTCAAGCTGACCATGAAGGACTTCAAGTCCGACCAGGAGGTCCGCTGGTGCCCGGGCTGCGGCGACTACGCGATCCTCGCCGCGGTCCAGTCGTTCATGCCGGAGCTCGGGCTCGAGCGCGAGAAGATCGTCTTCATCTCCGGCATCGGCTGCGCGGCGCGCTTCCCGTACTACATGCAGACCTACGGGATGCACTCGATCCACGGCCGCGCGCCGGCGATCGCGACCGGTCTCGCGGTGACGCGTCCCGACCTCTCGGTGTGGGTGGTCACGGGCGACGGCGACGCGCTCTCGATCGGCGGCAACCACCTGATCCATGCGCTGCGGCGCAACGTGAACCTGAAGATCCTGCTCTTCAACAACCGGATCTACGGGCTGACGAAGGGGCAGTACTCGCCGACGAGCGGCCAGGGCAAGGTGACCGGGTCGACGCCGGCGGGCAGCATCGACTACCCGTTCAACCCGCTCGCGCTCGCGCTCGGCGCCGGCGCGACGTTCGTCGCCCGCGCGCTCGACGTCGACAAGGCCGGGCTCACCGGTGTGCTGCGGCGCGCCGCCGCACACCGCGGCGCGGCGTTCGTCGAGATCTTCCAGAACTGCAACATCTACAACGACGGCGAGTTCGCCGCCATCCGGGAGGACAGGGACGCGCGCACCTACCTCGCGCACGGCGAGGAGTTCGCGGGCACGGGGATCGTCCACGACGAGACCGACTTGTCGACCGCCTTCGAGCTCGCGCAGCTGTCCTTCGAGCACGGCGGGGCGATCCCGCTCGGCGTGTTCCGCGACGTCGACCGCCCGAGCTACGACGACCTGCTGCAGGCGCAGCTCGACGCCGCGCCCGGCGAAGGCGACCTGCAGGCGCTCGTCGCCTCCGGCGACACCTGGACGATCAGCTGATCGTCTACCAGGTCTACGTGCGGTCGTTCGCCGGCGACCTCGCCGGGCTCGTCCGCCGCCTCGACCATCTCGAACGGCTCGGCGTCGACGCGGTCTGGCTCTCGCCGGTCCATCCCAGCCCGAACGTCGACTGGGGCTACGACGTCGCCGACTACCTCGACGTCCATCCCGACTTCGGGACGCTCGCCGACTACGACGCGCTCGTCGCCGAGGCGGCGAGGCGGAACATCGACGTGTGGCTCGACCTCGTCCCGAACCACACCTCCGACCGGCACGCCTGGTTCACCGACCGGCCCGAGTACTACGTCTGGTCGGCCGACGTGCCCAACGACTGGCGCTCGGTCTTCACCGGCGGCAGCGCGTGGACCTGGGACGCGCGGCGCAAGCGCTACTACCTGCACCAGTTCGCGCCGCAGCAGCCCGACCTCGACTGGTGGAACGACGACGTGCGCGCCGAGTTCGACGCGATCCTGCGCTTCTGGTTCGACCGCGGCGTGCGCGGCCTGCGGATCGACGTCGCGCACGGGCTCGTCAAGGACCGCGAGCTGCGCGACGGCGTCGAGCACATGCGCAACCGGCCCGAGGTGCACGAGATCTACCGGCGCTGGCAGGAGATCGCCGCCGCGTACGACCCGAAACCCACGCTGATGGGCGAGACCTACGTCCTCTCGCTGCCGGAGCTCTACCCGTACTGGCAGCACCTCGACCTCGCCCAGAACTTCCCGTTCGTCCGCGCCGGCTTCGAGCTGGGGCAGCTGCGCCCGATCGTCGAGCAGACGATGGCGCATCTCCCGCCCGACCGGCGCGCGGTCTGGTTCGCGTCCAACCACGACCACTCGCGCCTCGCCACGCGCTGGGCGGGGGGCGACGAGGCGAAGATCCGCGCCGCGCTCTTCCTGCTCCTGACGCTGCCCGGCGTCGCCATCCTCTACCAGGGCGACGAGCTCGGCCTCGAGGACGGCCGCGTGCCGCCCGGCCGCGTCGTCGACCTCGCCGACCCGCCGCGCGACCCGGAGCGCACGCCGCTCCCCTGGACGCGGAGCGGCGCCGAGTGGCGCGACCCCTGGCTCCCGCTCGAGGACACGAGCCGGAACGTGGAGGATCAGGAGGCCGACCCTGGTTCGATCCTCCACTACACCCGCGACCTGATCCGCGCCCGGCGCGGCCTCGACGACCGCTCGTACGAGACCCTGCCGAGCCCGGACGGCGTCTGGGCCTACGCGCGCGGCGCGAGAGCCTGCGTCCTCAACCTGACCTCGAAGCCGCAGGTCTACGACGGCGAGCGGCTCGCGCCGTGGGAGGGACGGCTGGTCTAGCGCCGAACACCGCCCGCATGAAGGATTTCAAGGAGTTCCTCCTGCGCGGCAATCTCGTCGACATGGCCGTGGGCATCGTGATCGGCGTCGCCTTCGGCGCCGTCGTCACCGCTCTCGTCTCCGACCTGATCACGCCGCTCATCGCCGCCATCGGCGGCAAGCCGGACTTCGGCTCGCTCACGTTCACGATCCATTCGAGCCACTTCCTGTACGGCCACTTCATCAACGCGGTCGTCTCGTTCGTCGTGATCGCCGCCGTCGTCTTCTACTTCGTCGTCAGACCGGTCAACGCGCTGACGGCGCGCCAGCGCGCGCAGACGCCCGTCGAGGCGACGACCCGGCCGTGCCCGCAATGCCTCAGCGACATCCCGCTCGCGGCGCGCCGCTGCGCCTTCTGCACCTCCGAGGTCGCGCCGGCCTAGGAAAGGTACGTCGAGCCGTCGTCCGCAACCCGCCAGTGCGGGTTGTGGGCGACCTCCCACGGGTGGCCGTCCGGGTCGACGAACACGCCCGAGTAGCCGCCCCAGAACGTCGCCGCCGGCTCACGCGCGACCCGCGCGCCCGCGGCGCGCGCCTCGTCGACCACGGCGTCCACCTCTGCGGGCGAACGGACGTTGTGTGCGAGCGTCACCCCGCCGAAGCCGCCGCTGTCCTCGACGCCGGAGTCCTCCGCGAGCCGGGCGCGTCCCCAGAGCGCGACGATCAGGCCGCCCGCCTGGAAGAAGACGACGTCGTCATCCGGCCCCGCGCCGGTCGACCAGCCGAGCGCCTCGTAGAAGCGCCGCGCGCGGCCGAGGTCGGCCACGCCGAGCGTGACGAGGCTCAGCCGCTGCTCCATCAGCGCGGCGGGTGGCCGTGCTCGCGCATCAGGGCGTCGAACCGCTCCCACTCGAGCGACCAGGTGCGCTTCGCCTTCCCGGGCTTCCAGTCGACCGAGCCGCGGCTCACCTTCAGCTGCCCGAGGCGCTCGCCGTCCTGCGTGACGATCACCTTGATGTCGACGTTCCCGACCGGCAGCTCGTGGTCGATCTTCAACCCGACGGCGTGCGCCACCGGCCGAGTCTATGCGCAGGCGGCCTGCGCGCGCAGCCGGCGCAGGAGCGCCGCGGAGCGCGGGTTGTCGCCGGTCACCGTCGCCGTGAACCGGCGGATGCCGGCGGCGCGCGCATCCGCGGCGAGCCGGTCGACGAGCACGCGCCCGACGCCGCGGCCCTGCCAGTCGTCGGCGACCGCAAACGCCACCTCGGCGCTCTCGCCGTCGCGGACGAGCCGCGCGATCCCGATCGGCTCCCCCTCCGCGATCGCCACCAGCACGTGGTGATTCGCATCGACGCGGGCGAGCCGCTCGAGGTCGCCCGGCAGCAGGACGTTCTTCGCGCCGCCGAAGCGGAGGAGCCGCGAGCAGGGGCCGAGCCGGTCGAAGACCGCCTGGATCGCGGAGCGCTCGCCGTTCCGCAGGGGCCTGATCGTGATGCCGCGCGCCATGCCGCTTCTGCATACGGAAAACGACGCGGCGCGGATGGCTCATCCCGTCGAGGGCGCCGGCCGCCGAGCGGCCGCACTAGCCGATCGCGCGCGCGACGCGCGCCGGCGCCTCGAGCATCGACAGGTGGCCCGCTCCGGGCACGAGCAGGAACGGCGCCCGCAGGTCGCGTGCCGTCGCGCGCCCCGCCGACGCGGAGTCGACGGTGTCTGCGCCTCCCCAGACGACGCGGGCGGCGACCCGCAGGCGCCGCAGCTCGGCCCGCGAGACGCCGGGGACGCCCGCCTCGAGCAGCCCCTGCAGCGCCTGCCGCGCCCCCTGCGCCCGGAACTGGCGGGTCCAGCGCCGGAGCTCGGCCGAGTCGAGCGGCGGGTGACGCGGCCCGTACGCGTTAAGGAGGATGCGCCGCACGAGCCAGTCCGAGCCGACGGCGATCCGGTAGAGCGTCGTGAAGAACGGCGAGCGGGCAAGAAGCTCGCGGACGACGTGCGGCAGCCCGCCCACCGGCAGCGCGTCCCCGTCGACCAGCACGATCCGCGAGGCGGCGCCGCGCTCGGCAAGCGCGACGGCGACGGCCGCCCCGACCGAGTGGCCGACGACGATCGGCCGGCCGAGCCGCAGAGCGTGGATGAACGCCTGCACCTGCTCGACCCAGTGGGCGAGCGTGAACGGGCCGGCACGGCGCGTGTAGCCGAAGCCGTCCAGGTCGAGCGCGAAGACGCGGTGGCGGCGGGCGAGCAGCGGGCCGACGCCGCTCCAGACGAACGACGGCTCCAGGAACCCGCCGAGCAGGACGACCGGCGGGCCGTGCGTGCCCCACTCGCGATACGCCGTGCCGTCGACGAATCGTCCGTGCCACAGCTCGGTCACGGGGACGTTCGCGTCCTGCGACACCGCGTTGTACGCGACCGACGCGAGCAGCAGAGCCAGCGCGAGCGCGAGCAGGACGGCGAGCACGCGGCGAACGATCCGCACCCCTGGCAGCGTAGAGATCCGGCTCGCTACCGTGGTTTCTCGTGGCGGGGGTCGAGCTGCACGCGCTCGAGAAGAGCTATCGCACGCCCACGGGCATCGTCGAGGCCGTGCGCGGCGTCGACCTGCGCGTCGCCGAGGGCGAGACGGTCGCCCTGCTCGGCCCGAACGGCGCCGGCAAGTCGACGACGATCGACATGCTGCTCGGCCTGCAGACGCCGGACGCCGGCGCCGTCGCCCTCTTCGGCTCGCCGCCCGGCGAGGCGGTCTCCGCGGGTCGGGTCGGCGCGATGCTCCAGACGGGCGGGTTGCTGCGCCAGCTCACCGTGCGCGAGCTCGTGACGATGATGGCGGCGCTGTACCCGCAGCCGCTCGACGTCGACGAGACCCTCGAGGTCGCGCGCGTCGCCGACCTCGCCGGCCGGCGGACCGAGAAGCTGTCCGGCGGCGAGACGCAGCGCGTCCGCTTCGCGATCGCGCTCGTTCCCGACCCGGACCTGCTCGTGCTCGACGAGCCCACCGTCGGCATGGACGTCGAGACGCGCCACGCGTTCTGGACGACCGTCCGCGACATCGCCGCCCGCGGCAAGACCGTCCTCTTCGCGACGCACTACCTCGAGGAGGCGGATGCGCACGCCGACCGCGCCGTGCTGATGGCCCGCGGCTCGGTCGTCGCCGACGGCCCGACGACCGAGATCAAGGCGATGGTCGGCTCGCGCACGATCCGCGCCACCCTTCCCGACGCTCCACCCGAGCGGCTGCGGGCCCTGCCCGGCGTCACGCGCGTCGAGCGGCGAGGCGACGCGGTCGTCCTCGTCTGCGACGACTCGGACGCGGCGATCCGCGCCCTGCTCGCCCGGGAGCCGGCGGTGCGGGACATCGAGATCCGCGGGGCCGGCCTCGAGGAGGCGTTCCTCCGCCTGACCGGGGACGGCGACGGCTCGTGAACGGCCTCGTCTACGCGCGCTACGAGCTGCTGCGCACGTTCCGCAACCGCCGGCTTCTGATCTTCTCGTTCGGCTTCCCGCTCGCCCTCTACTACGCGATCGCGGCTCCCAACCGCAACGTGCACGACCTCGGCTCGTCGGGGCTCTCGGCGCCGCTCTACTTCATGGTCGGCATGGCGACGTTCGGGACGATGAACGCCGTCCTCTCGAGCGGGGCGCGCATCGCCGCCGAGCGGCAGGCGGGCTGGAACCGCCAGCTGCGGCTGACCGGGCTGTCCACCCGGACGTACTTCCGGGTGAAGATCCTGACCGCGTACGCGCTCGCGCTGTCGTCGATCCTCCTGCTCTACCTCGCGGGGGCCACGCTCGGAGTCGGCCTCGCCGCCGGCCGCTGGGCCCAGATGACCCTCTTCATGCTGGTCGGGCTCGTGCCGTTCGCCGCGCTCGGAATCCTCGGCGGGCACCTGCTCACCCCCGACTCGATCGGGCCGGCGATGGGCGGGTCGACCGCCCTGTTCGCGCTGCTCGGCGGCGTGTGGTTTCCGATCAACTCCGGCGTGATGCACGACGTCGCCCGCGCGCTGCCGTCGTACTGGCTCGTCCAGGCCGCGCACGTCGGCACCGGCGGCGCCGGCTGGGGCGGCGCCGGCTGGGCGGTCGTCGCGGCCTGGAGCGCCGGCGCCGCCGCGCTCGCGGCCCGCGCGTACCGGCGCGACACGAAGCGCGTCTGAACCCGCCTCCGTAGAGATCACGGACGCCGGACGCGGGTTTGCGCCGATGCCAGGACCTACGGGGGCCAGGCAGCCTCGGCACCGTGAGCGCGCTCGACCTCGCCCGCTGGCAGTTCGCGGTGACGACGCTCTACCACTTCCTGTTCGTCCCCGTGACGATCGGCCTCGCCTGGTTCGTCGCCGGCTTCCAGACCGCCTGGTACCGCACCCGCGACGAGCGCTGGCTGCGCGTCGCGCGCTTCTTCGGGAAGCTCTTCCTGATCAACTTCGCCCTCGGCGTCGTCACCGGCATCGTCCAGGAGTTCCAGTTCGGCATGAACTGGTCCGCCTACTCGCGCTACGTCGGCGACATCTTCGGCGCGCCCCTCGCGATGGAGGCGCTCGCCGCGTTCTTCCTCGAGTCCACGTTCCTCGGCCTCTGGATCTTCGGCTGGGACCGCCTGAAGCCGAAGGCGCACCTCGCCACGATCTGGCTCGTCGCGGTCGGGACGACCGCGTCCGCGTACTTCATCCTCGCCGCCAACTCGTGGATGCAGCACCCGGTCGGCTACCGGCTGAACCCGGTCACGCACCGTGCCGAGATGACCTCGATCGCACAGGTGCTCACGAACTCGACGCTGATCCGCGCCTTCGGGCACACGATCGCCGCCGCCGGCCTCACGGCGTCGATGCTCGTGCTCGCGGTCGCCGCGTGGCACCTGCGGGCGCGCTCGCCGCAGGCGGGGCTGTTCGAGCCCGTCGCGCGGATCGCCCTGTGGGCGACGCTCGCCACCGCAGTCTTCACGATCCTGATCGGCCACACGCAGGCGCAGCTGATGACGAAGCAGCAGCCGATGAAGATGGCCGGCGCCGAGGCGCTCTACACCACCCAGAACGGCGCGAACTTCTCGCTGTTCGACATCGGGCCGTGGCAGAAGTACCCGTCGAAGTCGCTGGTCTCGATCCACCTGCCGCACCTGCTCTCGGTGCTCGCCGACAACTCGTGGAACGGCCGCGTCGAGGGCATCAACGACCTGCAGGCGCAGGCGGTGCAGCGCTACGGCCCCGGCAACTACCGCCCGATCGTCGGCGTCGACTACTGGACCTTCCGCATCATGACCGGCCTCGGCTTCCTTGCCGCGCTCCTCGCCGCCGGCGGCCTGCTGCTCGCACGGCGGCCCGGACGGCTCGCCGGCTCGGCCCGCTTCCTGCGGCTCGCGGTGTGGGGGGCGGCGATCCCGCTCGCCGCCAACCTCGCCGGCTGGCTGTTCACCGAGATGGGGCGCCAGCCGTGGGTCGTCCAGGGCCTGCTGCTGACGAAGGACGCCGTCTCGCCGACGGTCGGCCCGTGGTCGGTCGGCCTGACGCTCGCCGGGTTCACGCTCCTCTACGGCGTCCTCGCCGTCGTCGAAGGCCTGCTGATGGTCCGCGCCGCGAAGGCGGGGCCCGAGCAGCCGGGCTCGCTGACGGCGGCCGGCGCCGACACGCTCCCCGACGCGCTCCCGGTGCTCTCGTACTGATGCTGCTCGCAAACACCCACGGCTACTGGAACCTGCAGTCCTTCTGGTTCCTGCTGATCGCGATCCTCTGGATCGGCTACTTCGTGCTCGAGGGCTTCGACTTCGGCGTCGGCATCCTGCAGCGCCTGCTCGGCCGCAGCGAAGCGGAGCGGGGGACGCTGATCAAGACGATCGGGCCGGTCTGGGACGGCAACGAGGTCTGGCTGCTCACCGCCGGCGGCGCCACCTTCGCCGCCTTCCCGACCTGGTACGCGACCACGTTCTCCGCCTTCTACCTCGCGCTCTTCCTCGTGCTGCTCGGGCTGATCGTGCGCGGCGTGGCGATCGAGTACCGCAACAAGCGGACCGACCCGGCCTGGCGCGCACGCTGGGACTGGGTGCTCGCCGTCTCGAGCGCGCTGCCGGCGCTGCTCTGGGGCGTCGCGTTCTCCGACTTCGTCAAGGGCGTCCCGATCGACGCGCACGGGACGTTCACCGGCAACCTGCTCGACCTGCTCGGCCCGTACGCGCTGTTCGGCGGGCTGACCACGCTCGCGCTCTTCACCTTCCACGGCGCGCTCTTCCTGTCCCTGCGCACGACGGGCGAGCTGGAGCAGCGCGCGCGCCGCGTCGCGCTGCGGCTCGCCTATCCGGCAGCGCTGCTCGTCCTCGGCTTCCTCTGGTGGACGTACGCGAACGCGCGCTCGATGCACGACAAGGGCCTCGTGCCGGGCATCGTCCCGCTCGCCGCGATGGCGCTCCCGTTCGCCGCCGGCATCTTCGCCCGCGCCGGCCGCACCGGCTGGGCGTTCTTCGCGACCGCGCTCTCGATCGCGCTCGTCACCGCGACGCTGTTCCTCAACCTGTATCCGCGCGTGCTCGTGTCGAGCACCTCGAACGACAACAGCCTGACCATCTTCACGACGAGCTCGAGCCACTACACGCTGACGGTGATGTCGATCGTCGCGCTCGTCCTGACGCCGGTCGTCCTCGCCTACCAGGCCTGGACCTACTGGGTGTTCCGCGCCCGGCTCGGCGGCGAGGAGGTCGGCACGCCGCTCGAGGCGCTCGCCCGCTCGCCGCTCGGCTCCGAGCACTAGCCGGCCGTGCGCCCGCTCGACGCGAGGCTCGTGCGGGAGGTGCCCGCCGTCCGCCGCTACCTCGCGGCCTGCGGCGCGCTCGCCGCCGTGTCGGCCGCGGCGATCCTCGCGCAGGCGATCCTTCTCGGGAGCGTCGTCGCCGGCGCGTTCCTGGGGCACGAACGGCTGCACCAGCTCGCCCCGCGCCTCGCCGCGCTCGCCGCCGTGTCGATCGTCCGCGGCCTCGTCGCGGGCGGGCTCGAGGGGGGCGGCTCGCTGACCGCGGCCGCCACGCTCTCGACGCTGCGGCTGCGCGTCCTCTCCGCGCTCGTGCGCTCGCGGCCCGGGGGGCTGGGCGGGCTGCGGGCCGGGGAGGTCGCGGGGGCCGTGCTCGACGGCGGCGACGCGCTGGAGCCGTACTTCGCCCGCTTCCTGCCGCAGCTCGCCTTCGCCGTCGTCGTCCCGCCGGTCCTGCTCGGCTGGACGCTGTCGCGCGACTGGATCTCGGGCGTGCTGCTGCTCGTCACGCTGCCGCTGATCCCCGTCTTCGGGATCCTCGTCGGGCGCGCGACCGAGCATGCGACGGCGAAGCGCTTCCAGGCGCTGCAAACCCTCTCGACGCACTTCTTCGACGTCGTCCGCGGGCTGCCGACGCTGCGCGCCTACCGGCGCGGCCCGGCGCAGGTGGACGCGATCGCCCGCTACACCGACGACTACCGCCGCACGACGATGGCCACGCTGCGGGTCGCGTTCCTCTCGGCCTTCGTGCTCGAGCTCGCGGCGTCGCTCGGGACCGCACTCGTCGCGGTGGAGCTCGGGATCCGGCTCGTGCACGGCTCGGTCGGGCTCTCGCCCGCCCTTGCGATCCTCGTGCTCGCACCCGAGGTCTACGCGCCGCTCCGCACGGCCGCCGCCCAGTTCCACGCGAGCGCCGACGGGCTCGCGGCCGCCGGGCGCCTCCTCGAGCTTGCGTCGCTCGAGCCGCCCGTCCACGGGTCGGCGCCCGCGCCCGTGCCCGGCGCCGTCGAGCTCGTCGGCGTCGGCGCCTCCTACCCGCGGCGCGGGCGGGTGCTCGGCGAGGTCGACCTCGTCCTGCGGCCCGGCGAGCGCGTCGCGGTCGTCGGCCCGAGCGGCGCGGGAAAGTCGACGCTGCTCGCGCTGCTCCTGCGCTTCCACGATCCGGACGCCGGCCGCATCCTCGTCGACGGCAGCGACCTCGCCCTCGCCGACCCCGCGTCGTGGCGGACGCGGCTCGCCTGGGTCCCGCAGCGCCCGCTGCTCGAGCCGGGCACGGTCGGCGACGCGGTCAGGCTCGGCGACCCGGCGGCCTCCGACGAGGAGGTGCGTGCGGCGCTCGCCGGCGCCGCCGTCCACGTGTCGCCGGCCGCCCGCACCGAGACGCTCTCCGCGGGCGAGCGGCGCCGCGTCGCGCTCGCGCGCGCGTTCCTGCGCGCCGCGCCGCTCCTGCTCCTCGACGAGCCGACGGCGCATCTCGACGGCGAGGCCGCCGAGGCCGTCGTCGACGTGCTCGCGTCGCTGCCGCGCGAACGGACGCTGCTCGTCGCGACGCACGACGCCCGCGTGCTGCGGGCCGCCGACCGCGTGCTCGAGCTGCGCGCGGGCTCGCTCCGCGAGACGGCGAGGATCGCGGCATGAGCGCGCTCGGCCGCGTGCTCGAGGACGCCCGCCCGCTGCGGGGCCGCGTGCTCGCCTCCGTCGGGCTGGCCGCGCTCACGCTGGGCGCGGGCGCGGCGCTGCTTGCCAACTCCGGCTACCTGATCTCGAAGGCGGCGACGCGTCCGGACGTGCTGTCGCTGACCGTGGTGATCGTCGGCGTGCGCTTCTTCGCGCTCGCGCGGGCGGTGCTCCGCTACCTCGAGCGGGTCGTCTCGCACGACGCGTCGTTCCGCTTCCTCGCGGCCGTGCGCGTCCGGTTCTTCGCCCGGCTCGAGCCGCTCGTGCCGGGCGACGTCGGCGGGTCGCGCGGCGGCGACCTGCTCTCCCGCTTCGTCGCGGACGTCGACGCGCTGCAGCACCTGCTCGTCCGCGTGGTGGCGCCGCCGCTCGCCGCGCTCGCCGTCGGCGCCGCCTCGGTGCTCGCGGTGTCGCTCGTCGCGCCGGGCAGCGGGGTGGCGCTCGGCCTCGCGCTCGTCGCCGGCTGCGTGCTGGTGCCGCTCGCCGTCGTGCGAGGCGCCCGCGGGGCGGCGCGGCGGCGCCCGGCGGAGCGCGCCGAGCTCGCCGGCGCGACCGTCGACCTGCTCGGCGCGCTGCCGGAGCTCGTCGCCTACGGCGCCGCCGCCGAGCGCCTGCGCCGCATCGAGGCCGCCGACCGCCGCTTCCGCCGCTCGACCGCGCGGCGCGCGCTCGCGTCCGGCGCCGGCGACGGCGCGCTGCTCGCGCTCGGCGGTGTCACCGCAGCCGTCGTGCTCGCAGCCGCCGTCGGCCACGCGCGCGGCCTCCTGCTCGGTCTCGTCGCGCTCCTCTGCCTCGCCGTCTTCGAGGGCGTGCGCGCACTGCCGCTCGCCGCCGACCACCTGGTCGCGACCGAGGCCGCCGCCGCGCGGCTGCTCGACCTCGCCGGCCGCGAGCCGTCGGTGCGCGACCCGGCGTCGTCCTCTCCGCTCGTCGGCCCGCCGGTGCTGCGCGCCGAGGACGTCCGCGTCCGCTACGGGGACGGGCCGTGGGTGCTGGACGGGGTCTCGCTGGAGCTCGCGCCCGGCCGGCGGATCGCCGTCGTCGGCCGGAGCGGCGCCGGCAAGACGACGCTCGCGCACCTGCTCGTCCGCTTCCGCGACCCCGACGGCGGCCGCGTCACGCTCGCCGGCGCCGACCTGCGCGAGCTCGCCCAGGACGACGTGCGGCGCGTCGTCGCGCTCGCCGGCCAGGAGGCCCACCTGTTCGCGACGACGATCCGCGAGAACGTCCGGCTTGCGCGGCCCGACGCCACTGACGCCGAGATCGCCGAGGCGCTGCGGCGGGCCCGCGCCTGGACGTGGGTCGAGTCGCTTCCCGCCGGGCTCGACACGGACGTCGGCGACGAAGGCGCGCTCGTCTCCGGCGGCGAGCGCCAGCGCATCGCGCTCGCGCGCGCGTTTCTCTCCGAGGCTCGCCTGCTCGTGCTCGACGAGCCGACCGCCCACCTCGACGACGAGACCGCCGCGGCGCTGCTCGACGACCTGCTCGACGCCGCCGGCGACGTCGGCGTGCTCCTGATCACACACTCGCCGCTGCGGCTCGACCGCTTCGACGAGATCGTGTCGCTGGATCGCTGAGCGCGTCCGGCGTCAGACGTCGTCGAGGTCCGCGAGCACGACGCGCTCGGCCGGCTGTTTCGGCAGCTCGCGCTCGACGTACGAGCGGATCGCCTCGTCGAGGCCGACGTCCTTGCGGGCCCGCTCCGACAGGAACCAGCGGTGCTCGAGCACCTGGTGGAACACCTCGGCCGGGGGCAGCCGCGCCCACAGCTCCTCGGGCACCGCGGCGACCGTCGGCTCGAACACCTCGTCGCGCCAGCGGGCGGCCGCGACGGTCTCCGGGATCGGGCGCCGCTCCGAGCGCGCGAGCGCCTCGCGGAAGCGCGCGATGTCGTTCAGCATCCGGCGGGCCTGGTTCTCCTGCGCGTCCAGACCGGTCAGCCGCAGCAGGCGGTGGCGGTGGTGGCCCGGCTCGACGACGTGCGGGTCGAGGACGAGGTGGTAGCCGGTCGGCGTCGCGTCGAGCCGGATCTCCTCGACGTCGAAGCCGAGCGCGTTCAGGCGGTGCAGGCGCTCGTCGAGGCGGAAGCGCTCGTCGGCGCCGAAGGTCTCCTCGCGCGTCAGCTCGTGCCAGAGGCTCTCGTAGCGACGCGTCACCTCGGCGCCGGTCTCGTCGGGATCGAGGCCCTCGGGCAGTCCCACCTC
>Ga0070741_10007477_pt1 | contig 22560 bp, 20 predicted proteins | sample Coa_R1_4_FD_66440 | JGI IMG/M metagenome (GOLD analysis project Ga0070741, IMG submission 66440) | Surface soil microbial communities from Centralia Pennsylvania, which are recovering from an underground coalmine fire - Coalmine... | ecosystem: Environmental > Terrestrial > Soil > Unclassified ... | reverse complement strand
GTTCGTCCATGGGTTTACACACCTTCCAGGGCATCTTGCGCTCCCCGCAAAAGGCCCAATTGTGTAACCCATGTCTCCGGAATGAACTGTCACCCCTCTCTCAGGAAGGGCAAAAGACTTAGATCGGGGTTCGTGCTCCTCGCGATCTCGTGAAGCGGTTTCTTCGCAGCGGGGCGGCGAAACCAAATCTCAGCCCCACGCAGCCGTTTTTTATAGCTAGCGACGTTGGCCGGAAACGAAGCGTGCTCAACCTGGACATCACTGATCAACAACGGAGTTCGATCGTGACCAAGTCAATTTGCAAGCCCGCTTTGATTGCAGCGTTCGTCATTTCCTTTTCGATGTTGCCGACCTCAAGTCACGCCTACAGCCCGGAGGCGCAGCAGATGTGCACCGGAGACGCTCTCCGGCTTTGCAGCTCCGAGATTCCGGATATTCCCCGGATCACGGCTTGCATGATCAAGAACCGCGCAAGCCTGAGCTCTGGCTGCAGGTCCGTGATGGACAACGATCAGGCCGAGCAATCCAGATAACGAGAGAGCCGTCCGCGAGACGTCTTGGGATGTCGTGGCAGCTTCTCCTCCTGCAACCCGGATTGACCGCGAGCGTTACCTTTGGAAGGTTGGAGGCGCTCATGGCCAAGCACGGCATAGAGACGCGGGATATTCGAAGCGGGACTTACGATCCCATCAACAGGGACGGTCGCCCGCAGTCGAATCAAGTGCGCGACAAGGCGACGCCACACGAGAAAGCCCAATGGGGCGCGGATGTCAGGGCCGATCCTCTGCCGGGAACCGAACCCGTCTTGCCAGAGGGATTGGTGAGGCCGCCCGCCGGGCCGCTCAATCCGCGAACCGGCCGGAACAAGACGAAGTAGCGCCGTCATGTTCCGTCGGCCTGGAATCGCTAGGCGCGGATAAAATCCAGGGTCTCCCTCATCACCTGATCTTCATGGGTCAGCACCAGGCAATGTGGCGCGCCCGCGATAACAACCAGTTTGCTGCCGGGTATGAGGCGGGCTGTCTTGGCGCCGGTGATGGGCAATGGTGCGCTTGCATCCTTGTCGCCGTGAACAATCAAGGCGCGCCGATCGATCTTTCCCACCGCGCTGCGCAGGTCCGTCGACGCGATGGTGGCGCGACAAGCGAGAGCAACCTGCAACGAGACGTCAAGCATCATCGTTTTGATCCAGTTGCGTGTCGCGGCGATGGTCTGCGGTGTAAAGAACGGCGCCTCGTTATCTGCAATCCATACGGGGAAATTGCTGGCGATGGCGCGGTATTGCGCTTCGATTGCGGCTTTCGGCACGCCATCGGCGTTGTCGTCCGTCTTCGTCAGATAGGGTGTCACGGGCGCGAGAAGGACGAGTTTCGATATTCGGTCCGACCCATGGCGAGCCAGATAATTGACGGCTTCGATCGAGCCCATGGAATGGGCGACGAGGATTGCGTCGCGCAAATCCAGCTGATCGAGTACAGCAGCGACGTCGTCGGCAAGGCTATCGGCATCGTAGCCGTTCGACGGCGCATCGGAGCGCCCGTGACCGCGCCTGTCAGGCGCAACGCAACGGAAGCCGCTTTCGTTGAAGGACGCGATGTGGCTGCCCCAGACATTCGAATTGAAGGTCCATGCGGCCAAAAGGACGATCGGGCGACCGCTGCCCCAGTGCCTGGACGAACAATCGGGTTCCATCCTTGGCCGTGACGAAGCAGCGCGATGATGCCGTCGTGACGGGTGGTGCCGGCCTCGTTTGCGCGACAGCGGTCTTGATGGCCGCGGGCGAGCTACCCAACGTACCGGCGGCTGAGGCGCCAAGGATGGGCGTTCGGCGATTCATCTGAGGATCCCCTTCATGGAAGAACCGCACGGGCTCTTCGAGTTGCAACGTTTAAGGCTTGGGCGCGGGGAAGACCTCGCACCCCTGAGGCATTCGTATCGGGTGCCTGAAGATCAGCTCAGGTCGAGGCCGGCACGAGGTCGAGAAAGCCGGTCACGGTCGCGATCTTGTCGCCGTCGCGCGCGATGAAGTCGGTGCCTTTCACGATGGCGGCGCCACCTTTGGGACCAAGCGCCCACGAAAATCGCACAACGTCTGCGTGACCATCCGCCTTTCCGGACAACGAAAAAGTCAGGCCCCGGAATCGCTCCTGCACCGAATTGATGATGCTGTCGATTTCGACGAGACCGGCGGCCTGTGCCATCGGATCCAGATAAGTCGCGGCCGGCGTCCAGGTCGATTCCAGCAAGGCGCGACGGCGTGTGGCATCGCGCTCGTTCCAAACAGCAATATAATCTTCTGCGACATTTGCAGCGGTCCTCATCTCACGGCCTCCGTTGGGTTTGGCGTTTGAACAGCAACATCCTGCGTCGCGTCGCCGCGTCATGCCATGAAGTGGGAGGTAAAGGCGGGCTGGAATTTTTCCTCTTTGCCACGCAATATCCAGTTGTGCTGTAACCGTGATCTAAAGGGAGACCATGGAGACCCTCTCGCAGACTGAATCGCCACTGGCTTGGCCCGCAGGCGTGCGTACCGAGCAGATGCGTGTCACCGATGGCACTCAATATGTGCGCGTCGCTGGCAGCGGCCCGACTGTCCTGTTGCTTCATGGATTTGGCGACACGGGTGACATGTGGGTTCCGCTCGCCAAAGTCCTGATGAAGGATCATACCGTGATCGTCCCCGATCTGCGCGGCATGGGCCTCTCATCGCATCCGGAGGGCGGTTACGAGAAGATGGCGCAGGCGCGCGACCTTGCTCATATCCTGGATCAGTTGCGGATCACACAGGTTGCATTGGTCACGCATGATATCGGCAACATGGTCGGCTATGCATTCGCCGTGCAGTATCCCGAGCGGACGACGAAGTGGGTCGTCATGGATGCGCCGCTACCCGGCATCGGACACTGGGACGAGCAGCTGAAGAACCCCAAGGTCTGGCACTTCAATTTCCGCGGCCCGGATGTCGAGCGGCTGGTTGCGGGAAGAGAACGTATCTTGCTCGATCGCTTCTATAACGAACTTTCGGCGACTCCCGCCAAAATCGACGAGGCGACGCGTAACCATTACGCGGCGCTTTATGCGCTGCCCGGTGCCATCCACAACGCTTTAGGTGGTCAGTTCGCGGCCTTTGCCCAGGATGCGATCGATAATCAGAAGCTGTTGGCCGAGAAAGGCAAGCTTGCGATGCCGGTGCTGGCGATCGGCGGTGACCACTCCTATGGCGCCTACCTCGCAACGGAGATCGGTTTTGCAGCTTCCAATGTTCAGACCGGCTTCATCACCAATTCCGGGCACTGGATCATGGAAGAGCAGCCTGAACAGGCGATCGCGCTGATCCTGCCGTTCCTGCGAGGGGCATGAGGCGCCGACCTCGCGTCAGGCTCAGCATCCGCCCGGCGAAAAGCCGTCGATCACGGTGATGTTCGCCGAGCCGCCATCGGTCGTGGGGATCGAAGGCGGACAGATGGTCGATGGGACGCTCGGCGCTGCTGCGGTCGTGCCCGCCGATTGCGTCGCGTTGTCGAGCCCTTCGCCTGGCAGCTGCCGGGGCACCTGCGAACTGCGCGAGGCCGGTGCGCTTATTCCGCTCGAGCTGCCGCCCGCTGGTCCCGATGTTGACGATCCGCTTGTCGCAGCGGCGGATGTTCCCGCGAAAAACGAACTGAACGGCAGCGGCGAGGTCGGCACGCTCAGCGGATCGGTTGCAGCGCCCGTTGCGGTTTGGGCATGGGCCGTCGTGATGATGCCGAGAAGGACAGCCGCTGTGAGGATCGAGCGTTGCATGGCGTTCTCCTGCCTGGCGACAAATCGCAGATCCAATCTGCGCTGCAAGACAACGCCCGATCCGGCGAAAAGAAAAATGAAGTTTAGGAAAGGTGCAGCGGGAACCGCGCGACGCTGATTTCAGAAGATGTCGCGGCAACAATCGTCGTTACGTTGCCACGCGGCCGGAACATGACGGCGCAGTGCGATCATCGGCGATGTCGAATGCGACTTGTCCGAAGCTGTTGCCGTGCTGCCAAATGCAACGGCAAATTCTGCGCAAGAATCAGACGCCGCCCGGCGCGACGTAGCAGTAGACGTAATCTCCCCTGCTCAGGAAGATGATGCCGTGACCTGTCGGATTGGACTGGTCGTATTTCAGCTTGTGGTTTGGAACCACAATCCTGGTTCCAATGTCGATATGCTTGCGACGCAGCGGCTCGTCGGGCCGGGAGTCCGTAATGATGGCGACGTATTTGTCGCCATCGACTTCGAACGAGTCCGCCCAATAAGCATCCGCTTCGCCGCAACACGAAACAGCGGGATTGTCGGGCTGCATCAGCGCCTGGTACCATTGGCGAATGAGCGGGTCTGTGGCTTCCCACTGCCCGAAATCACGGGCGCTCGCTACGCTCATCAACAAACCGAACGCTGTACAAAGGACGAGGCGTTTCATGCCGCACTCCTGTGTTGTTCCAGCCGTGTCGTTCGAAGCAATGTTCGTGCCGCGAATCGGTTGATGGTGATAGTCTATGTTAAAAAAATGCGACGCGTTGGCTGCGCAAATAATCCAAGTCGAAATGTTGTCAGCTGTGGCTTGGATGCACGGGAATCGGAGCATCTTGTCGTCAGATGCTGGCGGCTCGCGTGCTCTTCACGATCGATTGCGACGATGACGGCGCGGATTAGATTGTCGTCGCAGCAATCGTCGCCTTGCCATCCTGTTAATTCCCTCACGATGGGTTTCGCAGATGACCATTTTAAGGCCGGGCGATCTCGTCATCTTGAAATCCGGCGGCCCCGTGATGACGGTAGATGCGGTCAACACGGACATCTTTGACGACGACAAGGTCACGGGTGTGTTGTGCGTCTGGTTTGTCGGGAACAAGCTCGAGCGGGCGCGTTTCGATTGCAACGCAATAACTCATCCGCCGCCGCAAGACGTCTCTTCCGATCAAATGGAACCGCAGCCACCGGAGGCTGCCGGCGAATACAAGGCAATGATCGACGACATGATGGCGGCGATGAACGACCTGGCGGAGGCGTCGGAAAAGGTGTCGGGAGCTCCGCCCAGCAGGCCGAGGCGGGCGTCGGCCACGAAGGATGCCGCTGAGCCAAATACGCCGGCGCCGCGGCGTATGAACTAACCGGATGCCGTGCAGGTCTGCCGCCGGCGAAGGCGGGCGATTTCCTCTCACGAGGCAAGCGTCAGGCGGCGCGAACGCTGTCGAGGAATTCTTCGACGGCATCGCGCAGGTGGATGCTCACCTCGGAAAGCGCCTTGGCGGATTGCAGCATCTGTCCAGAGGTCGCCTCTGTTGCGTCCGCATCGCGGGCGACGCGCTCGACATTCTCAGCCACCTCGATCGTGCCGCCGGCCGCGGCCTGCACGCCATGCGCGATGTTCTTGGTTGCGGTGCCTTGCTCCTCGACGGCTGCGGAGATCGATGCGGTGATTTCGCTGATGCGCTCGATGGTCTGTCCGATCGCCTTGATCGCCTCGACCGACTCGCCGGTGGCGCGCTGCATGTTGACGATGTGCGAGCTGATTTCGTCGGTCGCCTTGGCGGTTTGACCGGCAAGATTCTTGACCTCCTGCGCCACCACGGCAAAGCCGCGGCCGGCATCGCCAGCGCGCGCGGCCTCGATCGTTGCGTTGAGCGCGAGCAGGTTGGTCTGTTCCGCAATCGAGGTGATCAGTTTCACGACGTCGCCGATTCGGTCGCCGGCGGCCGACAATTCCGCCATTCGTTGGTCGGTGGCGCCGGCTTGCTTGACGGCGTCGGCCGCAACGGTGTTGGAATCCTGAACCCGGCGGCTGATCTCGGTGATCGACTGGGAAAGTTCGTCGGACGCGGTCGCCGCGCTGCGAACGTGCTCGGAGGCCTGCCGCGAAGCGTCGGCGGAGTGGCCGGACATCTCAGCCGTGGAGCGCGCGGTCGTTGAAAGCTGCTGGGCATCCTGTTCGAAGCGGTGGGACGAATTCAGCACTTGCTCGATAATTCCGCCGATCTTGGTGCGGAAAGCCTCGACGAACTGGTTGAGCTCCTTCTTGCGCTGTTCGGTCGCCGCTTTCTCCGAATTCCGCCGGTCAGCCTCGAGCTGATGGCGCTCGATCCGATTGCTCTTGAAGACGTCGATGGTCCGCGCGATGGCGCCAATCTCATCGGCGCGGTCGGCATACTGAACCTCGACATCCGTTCTGCCGTCGGCAAGCGCGGTGAGCGTGTCGGTCACGGCGTTCAGCGGTTTGGTGACCCGGCGAACCATCATCAATGTCGCGCTGAGGCAGAGCAGGACTGCGACTCCCCCGGCAATCGTCATGGCCCAAATCGCCTGATGCAGCATGCCGTCCAGTTCAGCCGTGGCAATGCCGACATAGATGATGCCGATCACCTTGCCGGAGGGGTTAAAGACCGGGTGATAGGCGGTATAGAACCGGCTTCCGAACAGGACCGCCGGTCCCTTATAGGCTTCGCCCCGGCGAATAATGGCTTGTCCGGGATGGTCTTCCGCAAGGTGCGTGCCGACGGCGCGGTCGCCATTCTCCTTTTTTACGTTCGTCGTTCGGCGCACGAACTGGTCCTTCGCGTCGTCATAGACGAAAAGTGTGGCATTGCCGCCGGCATAGGAGACCGCGCGGTCGACAATGCTGTGATCGGTGAATTCCGGCATCTTCGAAATGACAACGCGCTCGACGACGCCATCGCTGCGCAGCGTGATCTTTGCGTCAGGGTAGGCTTCGCCAAACGCCAGCGTGAGGGTGCGAAGGCTTAAGTCGATATCGCGAACGGAGCGGAGGTTGAAGTTGCGTGTCAACGACCAGTATCCGGCGCCGACCAGGAGCGTCGTGTTGATCACAATCAGAAGCGCGGCGCTCAGGACCGCCTTGGGCCCAAGCTTCAGCCGCAGGAGCGAGAAACGACTCCAGCCAGATTGGAACGTCATGAAAAATCCCCCAAAATACGGGGGTGATTCTACGGCCGTATACTTAAAATAATATTTTCGTGATCCTTTTAGAGGAAAAATCCTATACTATAGTACCGGAATTCGAGACAGCTGAGCGTCCTGTGCTCATTTTCGCAGCAAAATCCGGGGCCGAAACCCGGCCGGTCATGAGGCCGAGATGGCCATCAGGTAACGGATTCGGCTGCGGCAATTGGCGCTCCGCCGGCTCCCAAAATTTGCCGGAGAGTCCGGGCAACCATGCTGTTGGCGACGCTTTGAGCGCAATGTTATGAAGGGAATCAAAGGGAGTCTTTGGGGATGAGAGTTCTTCGTGCCGCGGCCTTATTGAGCGTTTTGCTCGCCAGTCCCGTTTTTGCGCAAGGGATCAAGCCGTCGGCGCCGACCGACCCGCCAAAGGGGCCGGGTGAACTCGAGACGGAGAAAAACACCAGCGAGGCCTACAAGAGGTCGCTGCGCAATATCCCCGATAAGCCTCCGGCCGACCCGTGGGGCGGTGCGCGCGCAATTGATGGATCGTCGTCAAACAGTACGACGCCGCCGCCCAAGCGAACCAAGGCCAGCAGCGGCACGAACTGATTTGACGAAACGGGCGACAGAAGCGAAAGCTTCTGTCGCCCGTTTCGATTTTCGGCGGCCTTCTAGAGCGTTTTCAGATATTCGATCAGATCGGTGCGTTCCTCTTCCAGGAGCAGCCGACCGATGACGCCCGGTTTTCCGGGGCCGGGCTTGCCTTCGAGCGAGTGGCCGAGATTGCTGTTGCCCGGGATCGGCAGCCCCTTCGAATCGACCGTGGAGAACCGGGTTTCGCCCCTGGCACAGGTTTGCTTTTGTCCGGCGTCGACATGGAAGCCAACCTGCTGCGGATCGAAATCGCGCGTGCCGATGCAGAATTGCTTCGGCCGTTGCGCGGCGGGCGTCAGCATCCAGTAGAGCGACGGCACCGAGCCATTGTGAAGATAGGGCGCCGTGGCCCAAACGCCATTCAACGGACGCGCGCGGTAATGGGCTTCCTGGGCATTGCCGGGATTGGGACAGTTCTTTCGCGTTCCCCATATCGCGTCGCGCGCGTCAGGCGAGAGTTTTTGCTCGTCCATCTTCGCCTTCGCCGTGCGGTCGACCGCGATCATCAGCGCCAGCGCATACGGCATTTCGGCGGAAGGCCCGGGCATGTTGGGGCATGCAAGATCGCGCGCCGGCTGGAAGTCGAGGAAGCCGGGCACCTCGACCGTGCGTAACATCAAGATATGGGCCTGGCCGGGATCGGTGCCCATTCCACCGACGCCCTGCTGAACTTCCTCCAAAACGACACTATCCCCGTCCTTTTTCCAATGAGGGTCCTTCCAGAAACTTTTGTCCGGATACTGCGCATCGAACTCGGGATCGTTGACCGGCCCGAGATGGCATTCGACGCAAATCTCGGCATAGATCTTCCGGCCATTCTTGACCTTGTCGGGATCGATCTTCCAGGCGTCTTCGTCGGGGAACATCTCGGACGGCCATTTCGGCGACTTCAAACCGCCAAAACCCTTTGGCGTCTGCTCAAACGGGTTCGATCCCTTCAGCATCTTCTCGATGGCGTCGAGATTTTCGACGTCGACAGAGGAACGAAAGAGCGTTTTCGGCGAATAGTCGGGCGAGACATTGAGCAGCGCGGACACGCCGAGCGCCTCGCCGGCGTTGCGAATGAGCGGCTGCTGGATCGATGCGTCATACTGCGCCCACATGAACCACGGCACGGTCCAGATCGGCGGGAAGCTGACCGGCGCGTCGCGCACGCGCATGTTGTTGTCAGAGACGGCGACGCCGCTCAGCATCATGTCGGTATAGAAAACCTGATTGCCGATCCGGTTCAGCGCATCGAGGCGGCCGTAACCCTCCTCAGTGTCTTGCTGGTGCACTCTGTTGAACAGATTTGTTAACGTGTCCGCCTGCGCCTTCACGAAGACGCCTGCGTCAGTCAGCCCCTTTTTCAACTCAGTACGCTGCGCCTCCGTGGCGTTAGCGCCAAGCACGCGCCTGGCGAAACGATCGAAGCGGCAGGGAAGCAGTGGAACGCAGGGAAGCAACGTATAAGCGATGGAAAGGCCCGTCGCCTTCTCGAGATTCAGCAAGTTCACCATCGCCGGACCGCCGTCATAGCGGATGCTAGTGCCTTTGTAATGAATGCTGCCGGTGTGGCAGGCAGCGCAGGTCAATCCGATCAGATCGGGTTGAGAAATACCGGTTGCGGGGCCGGCCGCACCGACGAGACGCGCAAAGCCGACCGGAAGGCCGTCGGTGTTTTCGACCGGCCACTTGTCTCTCGCCGATGGCGCCGACGGCGGTGCAGTGGAGGGGTCCGCATAGCCGTAGCGAAGCAACGTGGCTTCGTCGGTATGGATGGTCTTGGGACTTGGGATGAAGCCAAAGCGCTCGAGATAATTGGTGGCGCTCAAAAGACCCGGCCGGGTAAACAGATGAATCCGCGGCTGCTCCAGCGCCACGAACCAGGCATAGGGCACTGGAAACGTCTTGGTGCCCTGGCTCACATGGTGAAACCAGTGCCGCTCTTCAGTCGACCAGTTTTGATCGAGCCAGCGCGCCGCCTTGACGGGCGGCATGTTCGGCAGAGGAGGGGGCAGCAACTGCGCGAGCTGGTTCACCGGCCCCGGCAACGCCGCCAGGAACGTCTGAAGTCGGTCCGGAAACTGGGTAATCGCGAGCACGAGCGCCACAAGCACAAGGACAAGCACGGCAGCGGCTCTCTTGACGAACGTGGCAAGGCGGCTCGGCGCCGGCGCAGGTTGCTTCAGCCGCAGCACGATCCGCTGGGGAAATAGCCGCTCCACAAACAGCGTCTTCACTTCCGCGACGCTGAGATAGCGGTTGTCGCCTTCGCCCTTGCCCATGATCTTGAGCAGAACCGGCCATTCGCCTTTCATGAAGAGGCGATAGATCGGGCGTTGATTCCCTACGGCGCGATCGAAATTCGCGTTCATATAGTTCGTGATTTGCTGCGCGTTCAGCCCGCGTTCGCTGCCACCGCCGAACGGGTCGGGGTAATCAGAACCGAATTCGGCAAGGCGCGCGATCTCGGACAAGTCCACCTGACCGTTGACTTCGAGGATCCGCGAACCGGCGCCGTGCTTGTCCAGCGGGCCGTCGCGCAATTCGTCCAATACGGCGCCTGACCACCAGCTCTTGAACAGGCGCAACGGGCTGAGCCCGTTCGCGATCAGCGCAATCCCATAGATTTCCATCCCGGCAAGGCGCTCCTTCACGCCTTTTTCGCCGGTCGCGGATTCAATCGTCGAGGTCAGTTTCGGCAACGGGACGACGTGACCGTCGACATAGCCGCCGGCGACGAGCCCGCGCAAAAACGGGCACGGATTGTCGGGCGATACGGGGATTTGGGAATGGCCTGCGGATGAATCGGCGGGCTGGTCTTGCATGGCCTTCAATCCTCAAAATATGGCGTCATCGAAAGAGGCTGCCTTCGAATGGAAGCCCGAAGAAAGAAATCAAACCGCTATCAGCGCTGCTCTACCTATGGGTGTGGCGGAGCTTTGGCAGAATCCAATCTCGTGTCAACTCTACGCAGGCAAATCGCGGCGCGCAATTTTTCGAATGGTCGCACCGTCTTGCCTGCTCGGTCTATTTGATTTCGCTCAGGCGGAGCCCTTCGGTGCGGTCTCGGCGAGGCTAAGCTCGTCCACCGGAACGCCCGCTTTCAACAATCCTTCCCGATAGTGGGCAATGTCGGCTGCGTTTTTCCAGCGGAAGTTCCGCAGGTGTCGGTCGACAGTCAGGGTCGGGAAGCCGTTCAAAAGAACCGCGGTGGCTTGCGCTGCCTCATCGGTTCGGCCGGATTGCGCCAGCGCTGCGGCGCGCACCGAGAGAAGCTGAAGGTGATTGGGGGTGAGATACATGGCTTCGCGCGCCCATGACAGGCAGGCGTCATATTGCTTTAGCATGTAGTGGGCGAAAGCCAGCAGCGTGCCCCACTTGTACCGCGGGTCGCTGTTGCCACGTTGCACAGCCGTGGAAAACAGCTCGATCGCCTGTTGATACTCGCCGCTCCAGAGATAGCATATTCCAAGTACACCCCGCGCGCCCATGTCATACGGGTTGAGACTGACCGATCGTTTGGCGGCCTCCATGGCGATGTCGTGATTTCCTTCCATCGCGTGCATGTACGCCAAAATGCCGAACGTGTAGGAGGAGCGGGGATCAAGGCGGACGGAGCTTTCGGCCAGGCTCATCGCCTCAGCCCACAATTCCCGGGTGCTCTTGATCCATCCATATTGCACGCCCTGCACCATGATCGTCGCCAGATAGGCGCGTGCAATCGCAAGCGATGGGTCAAGCACGGTCGCTTGCTTGAAGAGATCGATCGATTTTTCGAAATCGGATTTCGTATGCCTGTAATAATGAGACAGGCCCTTAAGGAAGCGGTCCCACGCGGTCGGATCGGCCGAGACGCGCGCCGGGGCCGACGCCTCGGCGCGGAAAATTTCAGGCGCGATCGCTGCCGACAGGTTGGTGGTGAGTTCGTCCTGCATGGCGAAGATGTCGCCGATGTCGCTGTCGTAGCGGTTGGCCCACAGTTGCTCGCCACTTTCTGGAGCGATCAGTTCTGCAGTCACGCGGATCTTGTTGCCGGCGCGCCGGACTGAACCCTGGATCAGATAGGTGGCGTCGATTTCCCGCGCGATCAGCCGCGTCGAGAGGTTCTTGCCTTTGAATGAAAACGTTGCGTTGCGGCTCAGCACGCGGAAGAACGATTGCAGCGACAGCGCGTGGATCAGGTCTTCGGTCAGGCCGTCGGAGAAATACTCCTCCGTGTGGTCGCTGAGATTGACGAACGGGAGCACGCCGACAATGGCGGTGCGATATTGGGCGGGGAGGTTCGATTTGTCGTGAAGGGCGTGACCATTGGTTTCCGATCCGCTCGGATCCCAGGTCCACACGCTGATCGCTTCCTCGATGTTCTTGAAGCGGCGGCTTCCGGCATCGAGCAGGGGAACGTGGATGTGCTTGTTCGCTTCCTGATAGGCTTTGCCGGAAACCGCGACGCCGCCGGGCGTCGCGACCGATTCAAGGCGAACGGCAATGTTGACGCCGTCGCCGAACACCTCGTCCTCGTCGGCCATCACGTCGCCCATGTGGACGCCGAGACGAAATTGCATGAGCCGGTCGGACGGCAGCTGGCTGTTGCGCTCCGCCATCAGGTTCTGGATTTCGATGGAGGACTGAAGCGCGCCGACGACGCTGGGAAATTCCAGCAGGAAGCCGTCGCCGGTGTTCTTTACCAGGCGGCCGCCGTGATTGAGGATGATCGGATAGATCGCGCTGCGATGGGCCTTGAAAGTCGCATGGGTGCCTTCTTCGTCAGCCCCCATCATCCGGGAGTAGCCGGCGACATCCGCGCAAACAATGGCGGCCAGGCGTCTTTCCATCCTTGAGCCTATTCTTCCGGGATAGCAGTCCCGCCGGGGCCAAACTACGCGGTCGGGGGGCCGAATCCAATGCCTTATATAGCGCGAAGATTGGCGCTCTAATGTTCAACCGTGCACAATTGCCTTCGCAATCATGCAATGGATTCCCTTGGATCCGTTAACCGTCTGCGTCACGCGCAGGTCGGCCGCGAGGCTGCAAAGGGTATAGGCATCCTCGCGTGACAAATTCCGCTTTTCACCGATCAACACAATCATTTCACGCAGCGCCCGCACGACGCATTGGTCGAGATCGGGATCCATGGCCATCGTCATATAATGGGTCGGGGTTTCGGCGCGGGGATAACCGAAGCGCAAATCCTTCCGCAGCGTCAATTTGAACCGCCCCTGGAGCGCAGTCTCGATTGCGGTGACGCAAACCTCGCCGTCGCCCTGGACGCCGTGGCCATCCCCGCAGGAAAACAGAGCGCCCGGTACGAACACCGGCAAATAGAGCTTGGCGCCCGGCGTCAGCTCCTTGTTGTCGAGATTGCCGCCCATGGCGCGCGGGATCAGCGAGGTGATGCGGCCCCAGGCGGGCGGCGGCGCCACGCCCATCACGCCGAAAAACGGTGCGAGCGGCAGTTCAAGTCCCCACGGCAACCGGCCCACCATCCGCGTACTGTCCAGCGGAATGTTGATTGACCGTGGTTCGGGGAAATCGTCCGGCAGAGTGCCGGCCAGCGGCCGGATCAGATTGTAACCCCAGTCCTGGCGCAACTGGATGTCGAGGATGTCGACTTCGAGCACATCCCCGGGCTCGGCGCCCGCAACGGCAACCGGTCCGGTCAAGATGTGACCCGGCACCATGCGCTCGTTCTTGGCGTGAACCTCACTCAATTCCGGTGGAACGTGAAAACGGCTGCGATCCGGCACCACCTCGGGTCCGCCGCTGATGGTGTCGATGGTGACCTCGTCGCCACTCTCGATGGTCAGAACGGGTTTCAGCCTGGCTTCGAAAAAGCCCCAATGGCAGGTTTCGGGGCTGGAATGCAGATGGTGTTGCTTCATGACCGGACTTCTCGACTGGAGCTAGTGGTCTCAGCGGGCAGCGTCGCGTATGACGCTCGCGTATGATGCTTGTGGCTAGGCGGGTAGAGAATGTCAAATCTGCGCCGCCAGGAGGGGTGCCTTGTTTTTCGTTCTGTCAAAGACCATCGGCACCATGTTGATGCCGGTCAACTTTCTGATCGGCATCGGGGTGTTGGGTGCGATCCTTCTGCTCACACGTTGGGCGGTACTTGGCCGCAGACTGCTGGTCTTCTCGGCGTTGCTGCTGGCGTTGTGCGGATTTTCGCCTATCGGAAGGCTTCTGATCCTGCCCCTGGAAGAGAGATTTCCACCGTGGGACGCCTCGCACGGCGCGCCCGATGGAATCGTGGTGCTTGGCGGGGCAATCGATCCCGATTTGTCGGTAGCGGTTGGCAGAACGGCCCTCGGCAGTTCGGGCGACCGCATTGTCGCAACCGCTGAGCTTGCCCGCCGCTATCCAAACGCTCGCATCATTTACTCCGGAGGCAACGCCAATCTGATTGGCGATGCCTCTCGAAAAGAAGCCGACTATGGGCTTGCCATGCTCGAAGAGCTCGGCGTCGCGAAAGCGCGCCTGACCGCAGAGCGGCAGTCACGCAACACGGTTGAAAATGCGGAATTCGCCAAAGCCGTCGCCAGGCCCAAGGAAGGCGAGCGCTGGCTACTGGTGACATCTGCCTATCATATGCCGCGCTCGATGGGCCTGTTCCGCAGAGCGGGATTCAAGGTCGAGGCTTATCCAGTCGACCGGCGCGCGAGCAGATCCGAGGCTTTCTCATTTTACTCCGTGGCAATGTACGGCCTGGAACGCACCGATATCGCCATGCGCGAATGGATCGGCCTCACGGCCTACCGGCTGACCGGCAAGATCGATCAGTTCTTTCCTGGACCGACAGAAAAATAGCTGCAAAAGCCAGTGTCGCAACGACCCGCCAATCTGATTAGGATGCGCGTGGCACAATCAAGAATGCCGATCGCAGGAGCAGCCGCCATGCAGCAGCAGAAATCATCGGAGACGTTCGATCCCACCGCCATGGTGGCTGATCTCAACAGCCTGCTTCGCCTGAAGACGACGGTGATCGGCATCAAGATGTTTGCGACCGTCGAGGAAATGACGGCGATTCCCAAGATCAGACGGCCGACGGCGATCCATACCACCGACCAGATCGTCAGCATGGCCTCTCGCCTCGGCTGGACTGTCGGCATCACAGGCGACGATCTCGTCGGTGCGCAATGCCGCGCGGTGATCGGCTTGGGTCCGCAGGACGAGAAATGGCTCGCCGGCGCGAACTACGTCGGGGTGTGGCACGGCACCGCGGAGGATGCGAAAAAGCGTCAGCAAGCGCTCGATGTCGTGCCGTTCGGCCGATATCAGGCGATGGCGGTGAGCCCGCTCGTGAGTGGTCGGCTGAATCCGCCGGATATCTGCCTCGTCTACGCGACGCCTGGCCAGATGATCATCCTGATCAACGGGCTGCAATATACCGGCTACAAGAAGTTCGAATGGGGCGTCGTCGGCGAGACGGCGTGCGCGGATTCGTGGGGGCGGGCGCTCAAGACCGGCGAGCCCTCACTGTCGCTGCCGTGTTTTGCCGAGCGCCGTTATGGCGGCGTGCCCGACGAGGAAATGCTGATGGCGCTGAAGCCCTCCGACCTCGCCAAAGCCATCGCCGGGATGAGGCAGCTCGCCAAGAACGGTCTGCGCTATCCGATTGCGCCCTACGGCATCCAGAGCGACGTGCGCGCCGGCATGGGCGTGTCGTACGGGAAGAAATAGCTTGTCATTGCGAGCGAAGCGACGCAATCCAGAATCAGGAAGAGAGCTGGATTGCTTCGTCGCTGCCGCTCCTCGCGATGACTTTGGTTAAATGGAAGCATGAAATGAGCGTATCGAAAAAATTCGACATCGTCGTTTATGGCGCAACCGGATTCACCGGCCAGCTCGTCGCCGAATATCTGGCCGCGCACTACAAGAACGACGCGTCGTTGAAATGGACGATGGCAGGGCGCAACCTCGACAAGCTCGCCAAAGTGCGCGACGCCATCGGCGCGCCTGCGGATACGTCGTTGATCGCAGCCGACGCCAGCGATCCGGCGTCGCTGAAGGCGATGATCGATCAGACGAAGTCGGTCATAACCACCGTCGGTCCATATCAGTTCTACGGAAATGAATTGGTCGCGGGCTGCGCGGCCTCGGGCACCGACTATTTCGATCTTTGCGGCGAGCCGGTGTGGATGCGGCAGATCATCGAGGCGCATGAAGCCGTCGCAAAATCATCCGGCGCCAGAATCGTGTTTTCATGCGGCTTCGACTCGCTGCCTTTCGAACTCGGCGCGTTGTTCGTGCAGGAGGAAGCCAAGCGGGTCTTTGGCGCCGCCGTCTCGCGCGTCAAAGGGCGCGTACGCGACATGCGCGGGACGCTGTCCGGCGGTACGGCTGCGAGCGCCAAGGCGACATTTGATGCCGTCGCGAAGGATCTCAGCCTTGTCGCCATTCTCAATAATCCGTTCGCGTTGACGCCGGGTTTCGAGGGACCGAAACAGCCGCGCGGCAACAAGCCGATCTATGAGGAGGACCTGAAATCCTGGGCCGCGCCCTTCATGATGGCTCTGATCAACACGCGCAACCTGCACCGCTCCAACATGCTGATGGGTTTTCCTTACGGCAAGGAGTTCGTCTACGACGAAATGGTTTTGACCGGACCTGGTGAGAAGGGGGAGGCGATCGCCAAGCGCGTCATGGCCGCCAACACCGAGAAGACTGGGCCGAATGCGCCGAAGCCCGGCGAGGGGCCTTCGAAAGAAGAGCGTGAGAACGGCCGGTACGATCTGCTTTATGTGGCGACCGCCGCCGACGGCCGCCAGGTTCGCGCATCAGTCAAAGGCGATCGCGATCCCGGCTACGGGTCGACGTCGAAGATGATTTCGGAATGCGCGATCTGTCTGCTGCGTGATGCGCCCGATGTTCCCGCCGGGATTTGGACGCCGGGCGCGGCCATGCAGCACAGACTGATCAAGCGGCTTGTCGATCACGCTGGCCTGACGTTTCAGGTCGAGGCCTAGACCCGCGCCCCGCGTCATAGGCGTACATGAAATCCATCCCTCGTGACGTGACCGGGATCAGCATCTTGAGCATCCGGTCGCGGATCCAGGCGCCTGTCGCACTGAATTCGCGCTTGCTGTTGCCGTTGCGGCGGGCGATCGCGACGATGCGTTCCGCGCGCGGCCGCCGTTCCTCCTCAAAAGCCTGGAAGTTCTGGCCGAGTTCGCGGCCTTCGCGTATGAGGCAGCCAAGCTTCATGGCGTCCTCGAGCGCCAGCGATGCGCCCTGTCCCGCATGCGGGCTCGTTGCGTGCGCGGCATCGCCAATCAGGAGCGTGCGGCCGCGCGACCACACCGGCAGTGTGGCGACATCGAGCGTGTCGGTGACGACGATGTTTTCAGCGGCGTGCAGAATGCTCGGGATCGGTTCATGCCAGCCGGCATGGAAATCGAGCAGGTGACGCCGGATCGCTTCCTGGTCCATCGCGCGGTAGGCCACAGCGTCGAGACCATGGGACGGCTGCGTGCTCCACCACATTGCGCCGTCCTGCGGGTTCGGACTGCAAAAGCCGTAACCGAAGAAGCCGCTCTTTCCGAAGGTCGCCTCGACGCGCTGCCCGATTCCGGTACCCTCGATCAGCGCCCGCGGCACAAAGCCGCCGAAGCCGATCAGTCCGGTGTCGAACGGTCGCGGCCCGTCGGGGAGGACATGCTGGCGGACGATCGAGTGCACACCGTCGGCGCCGATCAGAAAATCGCCTTCGGCGCTGCTGCCATCGGTGAAATGCGCGACAATTGGCCGGTCGGCGCGGTCCTCGATGCGAGCGAGCCGCTTCTCGAAGCGCAACTCGACGTTTTCGCACCAGGCCTTGTTGACGAGCGCTTCCAGCAGCTCTGATCGCCGCATATTGACCGCGGGCCGGCCGAAGCGCTCGACCATGTTGCGGTTGATCGAACCGATCTTGCGGCCGGATTGCGAGCGGAAGTCGAAGGACTCCGAAATCGAGCCTGCGGCGATCATGTCGTCGGCAATACCAATCTCGGCCAGAACGCGCATGCCGTTGGGCGCGATTTGCAAACCTCCGCCGATGCCGGTCGAATAGGGCCAGGCCTCGAACAGTTCGGCGTCGAAGCCGGCACGCTTGAGAAGGATCGCGGTGGCGGAGCCGGCAATGCCGGCACCGATAATCAATGCTTTACGAGGACGTTGCAGCATGACTTGCTCCTGATGTCTCAGCGAGGTAAGAATGTAAGGCGGCTGATTATCTTATCTTACGTACTAAGATATCAAGTTGCTAAGAGAGTGGATCGGCTTTGTCAAGAGGAAAAGTGCGCACCGCGCTGATGCAGGAACTGGAGCACGCGATGCGGCGTGCCTCGGGGATCGGCGCTATTTTCAGTCAGGCCGTTGCCGACTACGCGGGCATTTCAAGTTCCGATCTCGAATGCCTCGATTTTCTCAATCTGGAAGGGCGCGCCACCGCCGGAAGGCTGGCCGAAGTGACGGGCCTGACCACCGGCGCCATTACGGGTGTGATCGATCGGCTCGAGAAAGCCGGTTTCGTCAAGCGAGAGCGTGACGAGCAGGATCGGCGCAAGGTTTTCATCGTCCTGATCCCGCAAAATATCGCGCGGATCGGCGCCCTCTACATGCATATGCAGCAGGCAATGCTGAAGAACTGGGAAAGTTACTCCGACGATGAGCTGCGGCTGTTGCTTCGATTTGCCACGCAGGGCTACGAGACGATGCTGGCAGCGGCCGAAGAGCTCAAGAAAACGATCGCAAACGAGCCGGCGAAGGGCCGGTCGGCTAGGAAGCTGCGGCCGAAGAACTAGGCTGTAACGCAGGTGCAGCCTTGTAAGCCTGCGCTGCTGCGAACATGCCCCACATCGTACCTAGCATCATCCAGAAGTGACGCCAGTGGTCGGTGTCGATGATGAACGCTTCGCCGGCGGTCCCCAGGAACGCCGCTAAGATCGCCAGATACATGCGCTGCCAGGGCACCGGCGTCAGCACATGGCGAAATCCCATGATGACCGTCACCGCGATCAGGGTCGGGTAGCAAATCCCCGACAACCATCCGCCCGACATGAAGGCGTTCAGATAGGAGTTGTGGGTGTCTTCCGGAAAGTAATTGTGGAATTGCAAGGGACCGATGCCGAACGGCAGGTCGAGCGCCATCTGGGCGCCGAGAATGTGCCGGCCGAAACGGCCGAAGCGGCCTTCGTCGTAGCTCTGATCGAAGCTTGCGCGCTGCTTGAACATATCGGCGATGGAATCGAACGACAGCAGGATCGCGAGCAGCAACACCAGCAGGACGACGGCCGCGACCGAGATGACCACGATCCGCCTGCGTTGCGCCGGCGTCCGGCTGGTCAGGAACATCATCGCCAGCATGAACGCAGCCGTGATCGCAAGTCCACCCCAGGCGGCGCGGGAGAAGGCAAACAATATGGCGAGCGCCATGATGGCGAACGCAACCGCGTTGCGGCTTGCTTTGGCAAAGGGGTCGGCGACTACGCTTTGTAGCGTGAACAGCGCCGGCAGGATCAGGAAGGCGCCGAGCACATTCGGATCCTTGAAGGTGCCGCGTCCCCGTCCATAGAGCGTCAGCAGGTCATGTCCGCCGGGCACCAGATTGAGGTAGCCGGCGATGGCCGATATCGACGCAATCACCGCGCCGACGATCAGGCCGCGGCGAAGCATGTCGAGCCGCGCTTCGGTGTCCTCCGACATCACCATGGCGAAGAACACCACGGTGACCGCCATGTACCAGGACGTGGCGATCCAGTTCGCGACTTCCGGTTTGTCGTAGAATGGAATGGCGCCGACGCTGTAACCAATGTTGATCAGCGCGAGCAGCAGAAACAGCGGCACCAGCACGATCCGCATGCGCATGCCGGTGGCGCAGAACAGCACCGCCGCGCCAAGCGTCATGATCTCGTAGGGACTGGGCTCGATGAACACGATCGCGCCCGACGCTGCGACCAGCCACACCAGCGCGCGCTGGAACGCCAGAAGGCGCGGCGAAGCCGTCATGGCCGGAAGGGGACCGGCGATCGCCATATACGCCATCGACATTTCGGTTACTCAAACTCACGCAACACGCGCCGGAATACCCACCGAGCGCAAAATCAATAGGCGTTCTCGTTCTTCGTCAGCAGCGCCAGGGGGGTCTTGAGCAGGATGAAGAGGTCGAACAGCACCGACCAGTTCTCGATGTAATAGAGATCGAACTCGACGCGCTTCTGGATCTTCTCTTCGTTGTCGATTTCGCCGCGCCAGCCGTTGATCTGCGCCCATCCGGTGATCCCGGGCTTGACGCGGTGACGCGCGAAATAGCCGTCGACGGCTTCATCGAACAGCTGGCTCTGCAGTTTGCCCTGCACCGCGTGCGGACGAGGACCGACCAGCGAGAGATTGCTCTTGAACACCACGTTGAACAGCTGCGGCAGTTCGTCGAGGCTGGTCTTGCGAATGAAGCGGCCGACGCGGGTGACGCGCTTGTCGTTCTTGGTCACGACCTTGGAGGCGAGGGGATCGGCCTGATCGTGATAGAGCGAGCGGAACTTGAAGACGTCGATGCGTTCGTTGTTGAAGCCGAAGCGCTTCTGCCGGAATAGCACCGGGCCAGGACTGTCGAGTTTGACGGCAAGCGCGACCAGCGCCATCACGGGCGCCGCGAGCAAGAGAACGATCGCGCCGACGAAATGGTCGAACATCCACTTCATCACCAGATCCCAGTCGGTGATCGGTGCTTCGAACACGTCAAGAGTCGGCACCTTGCCGAGATAGGAATAGGAACGGGGACGGAAGCGCAGCTTGTTGGTGTGCGCCGACAGTCGAATATCGACCGGCAACACCCACAACTTCTTCAGCATGTCGAGAATTCGCGTTTCCGCCGAAATCGGCAGTGCGAACAGCACGAGATCGATGCGGGTGCGGCGGGCGAATTCGACGATGTCGTCGACTTTGCCGAGCTTCGATTTGCCGGCGCAGGTATCGAGCGAACGACCGTCATTGCGATCGTCGAACACGCCGAGGATGTCGAGATCGGAATCGGTCTGTACTTTCAGCGCTTCGATCAGTTGTTCGCCATTCTCGTCGGCACCGACCACGACGGTACGGCGGTCAAGGCGGCCCTGGCGCGCCCAGTACCGGACCAAGGTCCGCAGAAACAGCCTCGCGGAGATCAGCGTCGCAAGCCCGATGAAGAAAAATGAGGACAGCCAGAGGCGCGAAATCTCGTTACCGAGCTTGGCAAAGAACGATACGCCGATGAACAACAGAAAAACGAACGCCCAGGACGAGATCATGCGCGTCATCTGGCGAAGCTGGCCGCGGAAGATCTGGACGTCATAGATGTCGGCGGCCTGGAAGCAGACCACGGCCGCGAGCGTCATCATCAGGATCGCCGCGACATACTCCCAGCGGAAACCGGCGATCGGGGCGACATAACCGAGATAGAGCCCAATGCCGATTGTGCTCAGCATGACAAAGTCGGCGATCCGAACGACGCCGGCGATCACGATCGGTGAATAGGCACGGCGGACCTTCTGGCTGGCGACGGTGAGGGCAGCTTGCGAAAGCCTACGCCTGCGTTCGACCGGCACTGCGCCCGCGGTGGCGGTCGCTGATGCCGCCACGGCGTTTAACATCGAACGTGCATTAACCGGTTCCACTTTGATCCAATCCGTGCTGACGCAAAATGAATATAAGCCGGCGCGCGAAGCGCCTAAATCCGTCAGCCTCGGCTTAGATGAGAAATCGGAAGAAACGGTTATCGGCGTAAGGAATGGTTAACGTCTGGCAAAAGCCTCGCGATAGCTCGCAAGCACGCCCTCGACCATGGCCTTTTGCGAAAAGTGCATGAAGATTCGCTCGCGAAGCTCTTTGGCGCGGGCCGCGGCAGACGGCGGATCGCCGAGAGAGGCTTCGATTGCATCCGCCATGGCGCCGACGGAGTTTGGCGCAAACAATGCGTCCCGATGCTCGCCGAAAATCTCCGGGATGCCGCCGACGTTGGCCGCAACCATCGGAATTCCGGCCGCCGCCGCCTCGATCACGACGTAAGGCATCGAATCTCCCCGCGAGGGCACGACGAGGAGTTTGCCCTTCGAAAATCCGAAGCGCGCCTTGACGTGGCCGATAAAGCGTACCGCCTCGCCCAGTCTGTGCTTTTCGATCAGGGCTTTGAGGGCACCGAGCTCTTCGCCATCGCCGGCAAGTGTCAGCGTCACCGGCTTGCCGTCCGCGCGCAGCCGCGCGACGGCCTCGATCAAAAGGTCGGCGCCCTTGATGTGGCGGAACTCGCCGACATAGGCGACATCGGTCGCGTCGGTTGCCAGGGTCACGGGATCGAACTCGGCGGCGGTCACGCCGTTGAAAACGCAACGCACGATGCCAACGCTCGGCGTGCCGATGGTGCGCTGATAGGTGTCGCGGGCGAAAGCGCTTTCAAACAGAAAGAGCTCGGTGTTGTTCATCAGCGTGCGCTCGAGGCGGCTGTAGAACGCGCCCTTCCATGTCGAGAGCGGATAATGCAGCGAGCCGCCATGCGGCGTGTAGACGCGGATGAACCGCTTCGACTTGCCGATCATGCGAATGAAGGCGCCGGCCTTGGCGCCGTGTCCGTGCAGCACATCCGGCCTCAGTCGCGCGACCAGATACATGAAGCGCAGCCAGACGAGGGGATCGCGGGGGTGGGGTTCGCGGTGGATTGCGACACGCCGAACCCCGAGTTTCAGCCGCGGTGCGATCTCGGCAAGCGCCGTGTTGGCGCGCTCACCGCCGGTCAGACTGTCGGCAATGATGCCGACGTGATGGCCTGCGTCGATCTGCCCGTTGGCGAGATCGATAATGTGACGAAAGATTCCGCCGACAGGCGCACGCACGGCGTGGACGATGCGGAGAGGCCGGTCTGCGATCTCGGCCATGACTAGAACCAGCGTTCGCCGACGAGGACGGTGTCGCCGGGACTGATCGGCGTGCCGAGCGGCACCACGGTGCGGCCGGCATTATGGGTCAGCGTGACGCTGTCGCGCCTGGCGCGCGGCGAAA
>Ga0070741_10007476_pt1 | contig 22560 bp, 15 predicted proteins | sample Coa_R1_4_FD_66440 | JGI IMG/M metagenome (GOLD analysis project Ga0070741, IMG submission 66440) | Surface soil microbial communities from Centralia Pennsylvania, which are recovering from an underground coalmine fire - Coalmine... | ecosystem: Environmental > Terrestrial > Soil > Unclassified ... | reverse complement strand
GTGGTGCCGGTGGTGGGGGAGTGGGTTGGGGTGGGCGTGGACGTGGGGCTGGGCGTCGTCGTGGGCGACGGGCTCGTCGACGGTGTCGCGGATGGGGACGGGGTCGGCGAGGCAGAGTGGGTTGGCTTGGGGGACTTCCTGGGCTTGGGCGACTTCGTCGGCGTGGAGAAGAAGGTGGCGGGCGGAACCGTCGCGGTGCGGGACGGGTGGCTTTTCGCCTTGGATCTGGACCGCTCCGGGGTCGGCGCGACGGGCGCGGAAGACGGGGACGGGGCCTGGGCCGACGACGTCACCGGGCTGGGGCCCCCGGTCCCGGAGCGAGCATCGAGGGTGGACGGCGTCGAGCCGCGCAGCGCGATCATCGCGATGACCACCGCGGCCGCGGCGGCGACGGACACCGCGGCGACGATGCCGGCGCCCGGGTCATTCTTACCCCGGCCGTCCCGCCGCAGCGGGCGGGGGAAGCCGTTCGGGCCGAACGAGCCGGCGTGCCGCACGATCGCCTTCCGCACGTCGACCGCGTCGGGCGACTCGTCGGCGCACAGCCGTAGCACCTGGTTGCGCAGCACGGGCGGGAGCAGCGGCAGCGCGGGGATGCCGAACTCCATGGCAGAACCCAGGGCGCGGCCCTTGCGCTCGCCGCACTCCGCGCACTCGTCGAGGTGCCGGCTGACCCGTTTGCCCAGCAGGGTCGCCAGCCGCCCGTCCCAGTCCGCGAGCAACTCGTTGAGCACGGGGCAGGCGCGGCGGCCGGACCGGGCGACGAGCAGCGCGCCGAGCGACTGCTCCAGCTGACCTCGCGCGCGCGAGGCCATCGCCTGCGCTTGCGACCGGGACATCCCGAGCACCGCGCCGAGCTCGGCGCCGTCCAGGTCATGCCGAAGGTTCAGCTCGATAACCTCGCGGTCCGCCGGGGTCAGCCCCAAGATCGCCGTCCGCACCATCTCGCGCAGCTCGTGGCGCTGCGCCGACTGGCCGAGGTCGGCGGTTTCCGACAGGTCTTCGGACTCCCAGATCGCCGCGGGAGCCTCGCGGGGCCGGAGCTTGCGCAGCGACTCGTTGCGTGCCACCGCGTACAGCCAGGGGCGCAGCTTGCGCGCGTCGCGCAGCGCGCCGAGCCGTGCGGTCGCGATGACAAAGGTCTCCTGGACCGCGTCAGCGGCGTCGGCGGGTGCGTGCAGCAGTGTCCGGCAGTAGCCGTAGAGAGACGTGGCGTATCGGTCGTAGACGTCGACGAGGCCAGCTGGGTCATCCGCGAGTATCGCGGCGACAGCCTCGCGGTCGTCCATGCAAACACGGTAGACGCCGTCAGGCGTATTGTGACACTTCGTTATTAGAAAGAGCTGGATTATCCCGAGTAGTGAAACTCAGGTCGTTCGGAACGGGATCCAGACCTGCACCGTGGTGCCGACGCCGAGCATCGACCGGAGCATGGCGTGGCCGCCATGGGCGGCCGCGATCGCCTGCACGATCGCCAGGCCGAGCCCGCTGCCAACCACCCCGTTAGCGCCATCAGGGCGTCGTCCTCGGTAAAAACGGTCAAAGGCCCGCGCCGCGGCGTCCTCGTCCATGCCGGGGCCGGCGTCGGCGACCTCGATCAGGGCGCCGTGGCCGGCCTGCGACAGCCGCACGGTGACCGCGGTCTCCGGCGTGGTGTGCTCCCGCACGTTGCCGAGCAGGTTGGCGAGGACCTGCCGGATCCGCGGCTCGTCCGCCACGATGACGAAGTCCGGCGGCGCCTGCGCCGACACCGGCCGGCGAGGCTCGACCGCGCGGGCGTCCGCGACCGCGTCCCTGACCAGCTCCGACAGGTCGGTCTCGGTCAGGTCGAGCGACGACATGCGGTCCAGCCGGGCCAGCTCGAGCAGCTCGGCGACCAGGCTGGACATGCGGTCGGCCTCCTGCTCGATGCGCCGCATGGCGTTCGGCAGCTCGGTCTCGCCGAGCGCGCCCTGGCGGTACAGCTCGGCGTAGCCGCGGATCGTGGTCAGCGGGGTGCGCAGTTCGTGTGAGGCGTCCGCGGCGAACTGCCGCACCTTCTGTTCTGACTGGAACCGGGCGACGAACGCCTGCTGGATCCGGTCCAGCATCGTGTTGATCGCGCCAGCCAGCCGGCCCGCCTCGGCGTGGTCACCCGGGTCGGGCATCCGGGCGGTGAGGTCGCCCTGGCTGGTGATCACGTCGGCGGTGCTGGCCATCTTGTCCAGCGGCGCGAGGCCGCGCGCGATCAGCCAGCGGCCGCCGACCGCGAGCAGCGTGAGCAGGACCGCGCCAGTGAGCAGCTCGGCGAGGACCAGGCCGCGGACCTGGCTGCCGACCGCGGTGTCCGGCCTGCCCACCAGCAGCAGGTTCGGGCCGAGCGGCAGGACGCCGGGAAACGCCACGCTGAACGTCTGCGTCTGGGTGGCACTGACCTGGTGGAATGTGGCCGTCAGCGCGGGGTAGCCGGGCACCTCGACCGCGAACTGCGCCCCGTCCCTGTTCTGCAGGTAGAACGACAGCAAGTCGCCGCTGGCGAGTTCTCGGTCCAGCCACGTTTTCAGCGCGCCGGACGCGGTCGAGACGGGCTCCTGGTCGAACACGCCGGTGGTGCCGGACTTCCGGTTGTAATACGCGGCGCCGTAACCCTGGCCGGCCCGGATGATGTCGTCGAGGTTCTGCTTGGCGGTGAGCGCCAGGTCGGTGCTGAACTGGTCCTCCTCCAGGTTCTGCAGCACCACGGTGGTGACCGTGCCCATCACGACCAGGAAGATCGCGGTGACGGCGATCAGGCCGCCGAGCAGCCGGGCTCGCAGCGACCACCGTCTCGGGCTGCTCATCTCCCGGCGGCGCGCTCAGCCTCGGGCGGCGGGCGCAGGCTGTAGCCGACGCCACGCTGGGTGTGGATGAGCGGAGGGCCTAGCGGGTCGAGCTTGCGGCGCAGGTAGCTCACGTACGTCTCGACGACCTGGGACTGGCCGGCGAACTCCCAGCCCCACACGTTCTCGAGGAGCTGCTGCCGGGTGAGCATCCGGCCGTGGTTCCGCATCAGGTAGGCAAGCAGCCGGAACTCGGTCGGGGACAGCTCCACCTGCTGGCCGGCCCGCTGTACCGTCCAGTGCTCCTCGTCCAGCTCGAGGTCGGCGACCCGGAGCGTCTGGGCGTCCTCGGTGGTGCCGTCCGGGCTCGTGGACCTGGTGGTCCGGCGGAGCACCGCCCGGACGCGGGCGACCAGCGCCTCGACGGAGAACGGCTTGGTCACGTAGTCGTCGCCGCCCAGCGTGAGGCCGCGGATGGTGTCGGAGGTGGTGTCCCGCGCGGTCAGGAAGATCACCGGGACGTCGTTGCCCGTGGTGCGCAGCGTCCGGCAGACCTCGAATCCGTCCATATCCGGCAGCATCACGTCGAGGATCATCAGGTCCGGCTCGTACATCTCGGCCTGATGCAGGGCGTCCTTGCCGCTGGCGCTCACCGAAACCGCGCAGCCGTGGAACTTCAGTGCGACCTCGACGAGCTCACGGATATTGGGCTCGTCGTCCACGACGAGCACTTTGGGGATCCGGTCACCATCTGCCATTGCGTCTCACGTTTCATTATCGGGTACCTAGCCACCCAACGCGCCGCGGCCCGCCGGCGTGCCAGCAGGTACCTCAGCTCAGGGGGACGCTGCTAGGCGACGCGGGCTTGTTCGCGGGCACGCCCGTCCGGACGACGATCAGCCGGGCGTCCTTCGCCCCGCTGGCCACCGGTCCGCCGACGAAGACCCGCTGCCCGTCGGACAGCGACTTCGTGCTGGCCTTGCCGTGGTCGCGGACCACAGTGTCGCTGACGAGCAGCCATGTCATCAAGACGCCGTCCGGCGCCTTTACCACCACGTTACTGCCCGTCACCGACTCGATCGTGCCGCGTTCGAAGGCGACGGTCCGCACGCCCGCCTTGGTCTTGACGGTAAGGGAACCGTAATACCCGCCGATCCCGCGCAGCCTGGCTAGTGCGGCCCGGCGCGGCCTCGTGGTCGCGTTCGCGGCGCTGAGCAAGGTGCTGAGCTCCGCGCTACTGGCGCTGGCCAGGTTCGATTGGCCGGCCGCCGGTGCCGCACTAGCGGCGGTGCCCGACGCCGGCGTGCCGTCGTTCGACGCGGCGACGGCGGCGAACGCGCCCCCGGCGACGAAGCCGGCGACCGTCACGCCCGCGCCCCAGCGGATTATCCTGCTTTGCGCGGCTAGCGTGCTATACATCTTCTTCATACGATCGAGAGTGCCTTCGGGCCCTGTGCTCGTATCAGGGGAACACTGGGCCGTTCCTGTGAGTAACCGGAGAGTTATCACCGGGGGGCTTGCGAATGACAGTGACCCAGCCAGGACGGGTCATCGCCGGGCGATATCGCCTGCTCACGCCCGTCGGCAGCGGCGGCGCGGGCGTTGTCTGGCGTGCCCGGGACGAACTGCTTGACCGCGACGTCGCGGTCAAGGAGATCTCCCGGCTGTTTGGCGTATCACCCGGCGGCGACGACTGGACCGAGTCCTATCAGCGCACGCTGCGGGAGGCGCGCGCGGCGGCCAGGATCAGCCATCCCGGCGTGGCCGCGGTCTACGACGTGGTCGCCTCGCCGGACGACGGGCTGTGCATCGTCATGGAGCTGATCGACGGCCGCCCGCTGTCCCAGGTTGTCCAGGACGACGCCCCGCTCACCCCGGCCGAGGTCACCGCCATGGGCCGCCAGGTGCTCGACGCGCTGATGGCCGGCCACGCCGCCGGGGTCCTGCACCGGGACCTGAAACCGGCCAACGTGCTGATCACGTCCGCCGGCCGGGCTGTGCTCACCGACTTCGGCATCGCCACGATGGCCGGCGACCCGTCGATCACCCGGACCGGCGTCGTGCTCGGCACCCCCGGGTACACCGCGCCCGAGCGGGTCCGCGGCGAGCCGGCCACACAAGCCGCCGACCTATGGTCGCTGGGCGCCACGCTCTACGCGGCCGCGTGCGGGCAGGGCCCGTACGACGGCTACGACGGGGTCATGGCGACGATGTACGCGATCGCCACCGAGGACCCGCCCGCCCCCGCGGTCGGCGGCCGGCTCGGCGAGCTCATCCGCGAGCTGCTCAACCGGGATCCGGCTCAGCGGCCCACCCCCCATGAGACCGCCCATGCCCTGGCCGCCGCGGCGGACGAGCTCGAATCCCTGGCGACCGCGCCGCCCGCACCGGCTACCGAGCCGCCCGCACCCGCGCCCTCCGCACCCGTGCTGCCCGCCCCGCCTCCCGTCACACCTGCCCCGCACGACACACGTCCCACACCCACGCCGACCGTGGAGTCCGTCCTCCTGGCCCCGGCCACGTCCTGGCGCGACGACCCCCTTCCGCCATCGTCGCCCAGCAGGTCGTCGCCCAGCAGGTCGTCGCCCAACAGGCCGTCGCCCGGCCGGCGGCCGCGTCGCCGTCGGCCCAGCCGCGGCGTCCTCACCGGCGCGCTCGCCGCGCTCGGCGCGGCCGCGGTGGCGATCGTCGTCGTCGCGGCGCTCAACACCGGCAAGCCGGCCAGCGCCGGCAACACGTCGTTCGGGACGACCGCGACTAATCCGCCCCCGGCGGTCGGCGAGCAGTTCCGGGTCGCGACCGCGCTGAACGCGGACAACTCCACGGAGCTGTTCGCCGTCGCAAAGAACGGTGACCTGGAAGCGAATCGATTCGCCGACGGGGCATGGCGCGGCTGGCAGCCACTGCCCGGCGGAACGGAATTCACCGGCGTGCCCGCCGCCGCCCTGGCCAAAGACGGGCGGCTGATAGTCTTCGCCCGCACCACCAACGGCCAGACCGGCTACTTCTACCAGGCCTCGCCGAACTCCAGCTCCTGGCACGGCCCGCTGCCCCTCGGCGCCCGCCAGGTCACCAGCGCCCCAGCCGTTGTCGGCTGGCCGGACGGCCACCTGGAGGTGTTCGCCCGGCTGCCCGACGGCACGCTCGGCCAGACCTCGCAGCTCAGCGCCACGAGCAAGACCGGCTGGTCCGGCTGGGTCTCGCTGGGCGGGCACCTGGCCAGCCCGCCGCGGGCGGCCTTGGACGACACCGGTCATCCGCAGGTCTTCGCGCTCGGCCCGGACGGCGGCCTCGGCGTGGACGCCTACGCCAACGGCCGGTGGCAGGGCTGGCGCCCGCTGCCCGGCGGCCACGCGTACACCGGCACGCCCGCCGTCGGCATGAACGCGGACGGCCGGCTCGAGGTGTTCGCCCGCACCACGTCGGGCCTGGTCAAGCACGTCTGGCAGAACCCGGGAGACGAGACCAGCTGGGGCGGGGCGCTGACGCTTTTCCAAAGCGCGGCCAGCGACCCGGAGGTGTTCAACACCAAGGGCGGCCGGATGGAGGTGTTCGCCCAGGCGCCGGACGGCACGGTCGAGCACTCCTGGCAGCTTCAGCCGGTGGCCGGCACCGGCTGGGCGCACCCCCAGTCGCTGAACGGAACCTCCGACGGCGCGCCGGTGCCGATCTGGGTCGGCACCGAGTCCGAGCTGTTCACCAGGGCCCCGTCCGGCGCGATCTCCTGGGACCATCTCGTCGATGAGCAGGCCGGCTGGACCGGCTGGTCCCCGCTGGGCGGTAGCTTCTAGCCCGTGATCCTGCTGCTGTCGACCGCCGACACCGACCTGCTCGCCGCCAGCGCCGCGGCCGCAGGCCCAGGCCAATCCAGCACCGCCGGCTTCGTGACCGCCAATCCCGCCCGGCTCACGCTCGACGCGCTGGCCGGCCTGCTCGGCGACGCGGACGTCGTCGTGCTGCGCCTGCTCGGCGGCCGCGACACCTGGCCGGACGGCGTCGATGCGGTGCTGGCGGCCGGCAGGCCCGCCGTCGTGCTCGGCGGTGAGGCCACGCCGGACGCCGGCCTGATGGCCCTGTCCACGGTGCCCGCCGGGGTCGCCGCCGACGCGTTCGGCTACCTGCGCGAGGGCGGACCGGAGAACCTGCGGGAGCTGGCAAACTTCCTGTCCGACACGCTGCTGCTGACCGGGCACGGCTTCGCCCCGCCCCGCGCGCTGCCGTCGTACGGCGTGCACGCCGAGTACGCCGGCGATGGCCCGGTCGTCGCCGTCGTCTTCTACCGCGCGCACGAGGTCAGCGGCAACACCGCGTTCATCGACACGCTGTGCGACGCGATCGTCGCGGCCGGCGGCGTGCCGCTGCCGGTGTACTGCGCCTCGCTGCGGGACGCCGGCCATGCTTGCGAACTGCGTGACCTGCTGGGTCGAGCCGATGTCGTTCTGGTCACTGTTCTTGCCGCAGGGGGTGCGGGCGACGGTGACTGGGACGCCGGCCTGCTCGCGGAGCTCGACGTTCCCCTGCTGCAGGGCCTGTGCCTGACCAGTTCGCGCGCGCAGTGGGCGGCGTCGAACGCGGCGCTGGCGCCGATCGACGCGGCGATGCAGGTGGCGATCCCGGAGTTCGACGGGCGGCTGATCACCGTGCCGTTCTCGTTCAAGGAGGAGGGCCCGGACGGCATCCCGCGCTACGTCGCCGACCCGGAGCGCGCCGCCCGCCTGGCCGGGCTCTCGGTGCGGCACGCGCGGCTCGCCTCGGTGCCGAACGGCGACAAGCGGGTCGCGATCATGCTGTCCTCGTACCCGACCAAGCACTCCCGCGTCGGCAACGCGGTCGGCCTCGACACGCCGGCTTCCGCGGTCGCGCTGCTGCGCGCGATGCGCGCGGCCGGCTACGAGCTCGGCGACGGCTTCCCTGAGGACGGCGACCAGCTGATCCACGCGCTGATCGCGGCCGGCGGGCACGACACCGAGTGGCTGACCGATGCGCAGATGCGTGCCGCGTTCGCCCGTACTGTGCCTTTTGTTCAGAACGACATTACTGCTTCGATCGCTACCCACTGGGGCCCGCCGCCAGGCTCGCTGTACGTGGACGAGGAGTCCGGGGAGATCGTGCTCGCCGCGCTGCGGTTCGGCAACGTGGTGCTGATGATCCAGCCGCCACGGGGGTTCGGCGAGAACCCGGTCGCGATTTATCACGACCCGGACCTGCCCCCGTCGCACCATTACCTGGCCGCGTACCGGTGGCTCGACGAGACGTTCGGCGTCGACGCGATCGTGCACCTGGGCAAGCACGGGACCTTGGAGTGGCTGCCGGGCAAGGGGCTCGGGCTGTCCGCCGAGTGTTTTCCCGATGCGGTGCTTGGCTCTGTTCCGTTGGTGTACCCGTTCATCGTCAACGACCCGGGGGAGGGGACGCAGGCCAAGCGGCGCGGGCACGCGGTCATCGTGGACCACCTCGTGCCGCCGATGGCGCGGGCGGACACGTACGGGGACCTGGCGCGGCTGGAGCAGTTGCTGGACGAGTACGCCACGGTCGCGGCGCTCGACCCGTCGAAGCTGCCGACGTTGCGGGCGCAGATCTGGACGCTGCTTGAGACGGCGCACCTGCACCAGGACCTGGGCGTTTCCGCTGCGCCCGACGCGGCCGAGTTCGACGACTTCGTGCTGCACATCGACGGGTACCTCTGCGAGGTGAAGGACGCCGCGATTCGCGACGGGCTGCATGTGCTCGGTCTTGCGCCTTCGGGGGAGGCGCTGATCAACCTCGTGCTGGTCATCCTGCGTGCGCCGCAACTGTGGAGCGCGCGATGGGGTTCGCTGCCGGGTCTGCGAGATGCTCTGGGTTTGACGGACGGCGCTTCGCGTGGTGCCACGGATGGGTATGAGCAGGTGTCGCGGGCTCTTGTCGAGGCAATGGCTGATTCGGGCTGGGACGCTGCGTCGGCTCGCGAGGTGACCGCCACTGTCCTCGCGTCCCCCCCGCCCGCAACTCCGGTGCTGCCCCCCAACGTGTCAATTGCGCAGTTGAGCCCACTAGACCGTGTCAACGAGGTGGCGCGGGTGCTGGAGTTCGCGTGCGCGGAGGTCGTGCCGCGGCTGCGCGCGACGACCGGGGAGATCGACGCGGTGCTGCACGCCCTGAACGGAGGGTACATTCCGGCCGGGCCATCCGGGTCGCCGACCCGCGGCCTGGTGAACGTGCTCCCCACCGGACGAAACTTCTACTCGGTGGACCCGAAGGCCATTCCCTCCCGCACGTCGTGGGACACCGGCCGTTCGCTCGCGGACTCGCTGCTCGCGCGGCACCTGGCCGACGAGGGTTCGTATCCGCGGTGCGTCGGGCTGACGGTCTGGGGCACGTCGGCGATGCGGACCCAGGGCGACGACATCGCGGAGATCCTCGCGCTGATCGGCTGCCGTCCGGAGTGGGACGACGCCTCCCGGCGGGTCACCGGGTTCTCCGTCGTGCCGGCTGGCGAGCTTGGCCGCCCGCGGATCGACGTGACCGTGCGCATATCCGGATTTTTTCGGGATGCTTTCCCGCACGTGGTCGCGCTCCTTGACGACGCCATCTGCACAGTGGCCGAGCTGGAAGAGCCGGCCGACGTGAACTTCCTGCGCGCGCACGCGCTTGCGGACAGCGCGGAACACGGTGACTGGCGGCGCGCGACCACCCGGATCTTCGGGTCCAAGCCGGGTGCGTACGGCGCCGGGCTGCTGCCCCTGATCGACGCGCGGAACTGGCGCGACGACGCCGACCTCGCCGAGGTGTACGCGGTGTGGGGCGGCTACGCCTACGGCCGGGACCTGTCCGGCGTCGCGGCACGGGCGGATATGGAGCAAGCGTTCCGGCGGATCGCCGTCGCCGCGAAGAACACCGACACGCGCGAGCACGACATCGCCGACTCCGACGACTACTTCCAGTACCACGGCGGGATGATCGCCATGGTCAGGACGCTGACCGGCCGCAATCCCGCCGCGTACATCGGCGACTCCGCCGTGCCGGACGCGGTGAAGACGCGGACGCTGGCGGAGGAGACCCGGCGGGTGTTCCGGTCCCGGGTGGTGAACCCGCGGTGGATCGCGGCGATGCGCAGGCACGGGTACAAGGGCGCGTTCGAGCTGGCCGCGACCGTGGACTACCTGTTCGGCTACGACGCCACGGCCGGCGTGGTCGCGGACTGGATGTACGAGCAGCTCTCCGCGTCGTACGTGTTCGACGAGGAGACCGCGGCGTTCATGCGCCAGTCCAACCCGTGGGCTTTGCGCGGCATCACCGAACGCCTGCTCGAAGCCGCGTCCCGCGGGCTGTGGGAATCCCCGGACGCCAAGACCCTCGACCGGCTGCGTCAGGTATACCTGGACATGGAGGGTGACCTAGAGGGCCCCTTACCAGGTGCGGAAAGCCGACGCGGTCCGGAAATGATTGCGGACACTTACCCCCCCGGATTGGGCAGGTAAGTGTCCGCAATATTCCGGCGCCGCCATAGCCGCGACCGCAATGAGCGAAATGTCCCGGTTCGCTGGGCGGCCGTTTGACTGCCCGAACCCTTGTTGGCCGTGCGCCTCGGCACGCCGTCCTGGAATGGCGCGGTCTAACACGGCAAGAGCAACGTTCTAGCGTCCCGGCAAGTGCTTACGCAACTCTGGTAACATCCACTCGATTGTCATGTCCGATTGCCGCTAGCAGCGCATAGATCGCACGATAGTTGCGATGAGCAGTATCGTGACCGCTAAGATGCCGAGCCGTCGTTCGTGATTCGCACGTCCTGTGTAAGACTGAGGACTGACTGTTTCCAGGGAGGCGGCACAATGCATCAGGCTCCGGAGGTTCCCGCTGGTGTGGATACCAGCGTGCCGACAGCCGCACGGATTTATGACTATATGCTCCGTGGTCACAATTATTTCGAGGCGGACGAGCGCGCCTGCGGACGGCTGCTCACCGCGGTGCCCTACGCTAGGGACATCGCGGCGGCCAACCGCGGCTTTCATCAGCGCGCGGCGAAATGGATCGCCGAGCAGGGCGTCCGCCAGTTCATCGACATCGGCTCAGGGCTGCCGACGGTGGGGAACACTCACGAGGTCATTGAACCGATCGCGCCCGGCGCCCATGTGGTGTATGTCGATCGCGACCCGATGGTCGCGCTGCACAGCCGCGCGATCATCGCCGGAAACGATTCGGTGAGTGTGATCTGCGCCGATTTGCGCGAGCCGGACAGCATCATCGACCATCCCGACCTGCGCAAGATGATCGACTTCGGCCAGCCGGTAGGTCTGCTGACCACGGCGGTGTTTCACTTTGTCTCGGACCCTTCCGATCCGTGGACGCTGCTGTCGCGGTATGTGGATCTGCTGGCGCCGGGCAGCTACCTGTCGCTGTCCCACTTCACCGACGATTACAAGCCGCCGGTCGCGGCCGAGGACTTTCGGGCCGTGTTCGACTCGGCGACCGATCATCTGTACTACCGTTCCCTGGCGAAGGTCGAGCGCTTCTTCAACGGGCTTGAGCTGGTCTCGCCCTACGAGGGAGCCGAGCCGGGCGTCACGTTCGCCGGGTACTGGGGCTGCGAGGACGTCGAGCTGGCCGACAGTGAGGGATCCCGGTGGCTGTACTGCGGGGTGGCGAAGAAGCCATGACGGCCAAACCCACGGTTGAGGCACTCCGCATCGACCTGTCCAGCCAGGCCTGGCAGCGCTCTGGCGAGGGCGACGGATCGATCGAGGTCGCGTTCACCCGCGCGAACGACGAGGACTGGATCCTGATGCGCGTCGCGGGCGACCCCGCGGAACGGGTGCTCGTGTTCGACCGTCACGAGTGGGAGTGCTTCCTTGACGGTGCGCGAAACGGCGAGTTCGACGACGCGGCACAGCTCTGACCTCGCACCCAGCTCATGATCATGAGTCGGCTGCGCCAATTGCGGCTCCAGCCGGCTCGTGATCATGGATAGGTAAATGTCTGGTATGCGGTATTTACCGACATTAACTACCGTCCGCGAATCATGTCTGCGGTCGGCGCGTAATGAGCGGACCAATCTGCGAGCTCGCTGAATCCAGCCCCTTGATTTGCGAATCGCAACATGGGTACGTTTACATCAAGGATCGCGCATGAGAACGGAGAGCCGCATGGCCGATGACGCCTATGGGGCGACCATCGCCAAACGCCGGCTTGCCCGGCTGCTCAGTGAGGCACGCGAAAGCACTGGTTATACCGCCAACAACGTGTGCGACATCCTGAACTGGGGCCGTGGCAAGGTCGGCCGGTTCGAGGCAAATCAGTGGAAGCGTCCCGAGATGAGCGACGTCAGGGACCTGGTCCGCATCTACGAGATCGACAGCGAACGCGCTGAGGAGATCGAGGAGCTGGCCATAAAGGCCCGCGCCAGAGCTTGGTGGCGGGAAGTTCCGGAGGTTTTCGACGGCGAGTTTCCCGGCTACGAGAACGACGCCACCACGATCCGGGTATTCATGCCGCTGGTCCTGCCAGGCCTGCTCCAGGTGCCGGCCTATGCCGAGGCCCTGCTGCGCTCCGGCCCGCGGCCGCCCGCCTGGCGCCGCAAAGCGCTCGAGGCCAGGCGGCGGCGCCAGGAGATCCTCGACCGCACTGACGGCAGCGCGCCCACGTTCAGCGCCGTGATCACCGAGGCGTCGCTGTCCTACCGGTGGGGCGCCCGCGAAGACCGCAGGGAACAGATCGCGCACCTGGCTGATCTGAGTACCCGCAGGAACATCGACCTCCGCATCCAGCGGTTCGAGGATGGCCCGCCGACGGGAGTGGTGTCGATGGTGAACATTTTCGGCTACCGCGACGACGAGCCAAGCCTCGTTTTCCTCGAAACGGACTACAGCATCGAGGAGGTGAGCAAGCCGGAGTCAGTGAAGGGGTACATCGAATCCTTCGAGCGAGCCAGTGATGCCGCGCTTGAACCGATCGACACCACCGGCTACCTCGAACGTCTTGCCAAACGGATGGAGTGAATCAGATGACCGACCTGTCTCGAGCAATCTGGCGGAAGGCCCGCCGCAGTGCGCACAACGGAGGCTGCGTGGAGATCGCGGCCAACCTTCGCGAAGTGACGGCTGTCAGGGACAGCAAGAGGCCAGAGGGCGGCGCGCATGTTGTCGGGAGGGATGACTTCGCGCGGTTCCTGGCCGACGTGAAGGGGGGGCGTTACGACTTGCGGTAAGGAGTCGTAACGGCAACAGCGGGCCCCTCGGAGGATGCAGCCTCCGAGGGGCCCGCTGCTATGTGAGCCTGTCTCGAGGCCCGGCCGCGTCCGGTCCGGCCGCAACCATTCGCGACTGTACACCGCGGTCCACCTGCTGGCTAGCGGTCAAACGCCTTATCAGGGGCTGATGCAACATGTGTTGCACAATGCTTGGAATATCCGAATAGTCCAACATAGGACGTTGATTACTTAACAACCTTAGATTGATATTGCGAAACGGCCCACACGAGTCGTAACCTGTGTTTCACAGATTTGAACTCAAAAGCCGGGTACTCTTCTTCCCAGGGATTGCATAGCCGACGGCGCCCCTCCTGCCGGCGGCCCGATGTCAGGACATCTGCCGGAGGCGCCAGCAATGAGGCAGCAGGGGAATATCAGACGCCGTGGTGTGCGCGCGGGAACGTGTGCCGTGTGGCCATTGCCAGCGGACGAGACGTGCGCGGGAATCGCGCGACGGCTGTTCAAGGACGCGGTCACTGAGATCGGTCTCGAACCCGGTGTTCTCGACGACGCGGTACTGATGGCCAGTGAACTCGCCGCCAACACGCTGCACGCGTGCGCGGCGGTCCGCACCGCCGACGGAGCCCGCACACGCGTACCTGGCTGCCCCGAGCTATGGCTCTACCTGCGCGGGCTGGGGCTCGGCCGGGAACTGGTGTGCAAGGTATTCGACGGCTACCGCGGCTGGCTGCACGGTGCCGCGCCCGCCGCGCTGGTTCCGGCTCAGCCGGTGGTTCCGGCTCAGCCGGCCAGCCCGGTGGCGGAGGACGATTTCGCGATTCAGGAATCGAGCGGCCGCGGCCTCCAGATCGTGCAGGAGCTGTCCGGCGGCCGCTGGGGTCATCACCCGACCCGGGCCAGGCTCGGCGGCTGGGAGGTCCGCGGCAAGGCGGTCTGGTTCGCGGTCCCGGCGCCGTTCGCGCATGCCAGGCTCGCGGACGTCACCGGCCTGCGCGCGTACACCCGGTCAGTGGACGTCACCGCGGCGCGACGGCACGAGCGGATCAGCGCCCGTCAGGCCGCCAGGGAACTCGAGGACATGCTCGCCGAGCGCGGGATCGGCAACGAGGGCGGCGGACTGGTTCGCACGGACGAGCCGGCCTCCGACATGTCGGTGCTGTCCGTGTGCAGCGGGCTGACGTTGTGGTGCCGGTCCGGCAATGTGTCGCTGACCGGGAGCGCGGGCTACCGCGAGACGTGGAGTTACGCCGACCTGGTGGAGGTCGGGGAGCAGACGGTGTGGCAGTACGAGGTGCTCGCGTCTGAGCGCGCGGCGGACCTGATCAGCGCCTAGGCGCCATCGCCTCGGCAAGCCGGGCATAGGCCCCGAGCGTCAGCTCCCAGAACCTGCTGACGTCGATGAGCATGGCCACCTGCGTGTTGGGCGTATCGTCGCCGAAGTCCGTGACGGTCATGCCCGACGTCAGCAGCCCGGCCGTCTCCACCGCCACGTGAGCGGGAACGAACCCGAACACACCCGGTTCGGCGACGTGCACGACCGCGCACACGTCATGTACCGGCGGGCCGCCCTCGCCAGCGGTCGCGCGGTACTGCTCCAGGGCCGGCCGCAGCAGTTCGGTGCCGAGCGGTCCGAATGCGGCCATCCGGTCCAGCACCGCCTGGCTCGCCCCGCTGCGCTGCGTCACGTCCAAGCCGACCATGTTGACCGTCCAGCCGGCCGCGAAGACCGCGGCCGCGGCCTCCGGGTCCGCCCAGATGTTGTATTCGGCGGCCGGGGTCGTGTTCCCGCGCCCGGACGATCCGCCCATGATCACGAAATCGCGCACCCACTGAGTGAGCCGCGGTTCCTTGCGCACCGCCAGCGCGATGTTGGTCAGCGGCCCGGTCGCCACGAGCGTGATCTCGCCCGGCGCCTCGCGGACCGTCTCGATGATGTAGTCGATGGCGTGCCCGCCCGCGGGCGTCGCGGCGGGCCGGGGGAGTTTCGCGCCGCCGAGCCCGGATTCCCCGTGCACGTGGGCCGCGTCCAGGGCAGGGCGCACCAGCGGCGTGGCGCAGCCCTCGGTCACCGGCACCGCCGCGCCGATGAATTCGCAGACGGCGAGCGCGTTCTCCGTCGTCTTCGCCAGCCCCACGTTTCCGGCCACGGTGGTGATGCCCAGCAGTTCGATGCCGGGGTGGCCGTGTGCGAACGCGATCGCCAGCGCATCGTCGATGCCGGGATCGCAGTCAAGAATGATAGAGGCAGCCATGGCGCCACTACCCTACCCAACGGTTACCCCCGCCTGACCTGTAGCCTGGCAGCGAGCTAGGAGTACGAGGAGGTCGCATGCACCAGCCGCCGATCCCGCACGTCGACAGCGAAGACCCGGAGATCGCCGGGCTGATTCACGACGAGGCACGGCGCCAGTTCGAGAAGATCCGGCTGATCCCGTCGGAGAACTACGTGTCGCTGGCGGTGCTCGAGGCATCCGGCAGCGTGCTGACGAACAAGTACTCCGAGGGCTATCCCGGCCGCCGCTACTACGAGGGCCAGCAGCTCATCGATCCGCTCGAAACGATCGCCAGGGACCGGGCGAAGGCGCTGTTCGGCGTCGACCACGCGAACGTGCAGCCGTATTCCGGATCCCCGGCCAACCTGGCGGTTTACCTGGCGTTCGCGCAGCCGGGCGACACCGTGATGGGCATGGCGCTGCCGATGGGCGGTCACCTCACGCACGGCTGGTCGGTGTCGGTCACCGGCAAGTGGTTCCGGCCGGTCCAGTACGCCGTCCGCGCGGACAACGGGCGGGTCGACTTCGACGAGGTGCGAGACCTGGCGCTGAAAGAACGTCCGAAGATCATCTTCTGCGGTGGCACCGCCATCCCGCGCACGATCGACTTCCCGGCGTTCGCCGCGATCGCGGCGGAGGCAGGCGCTATCCTCGTCGCCGACATCGCGCACATCGCCGGCCTGATCGCCGGCGGGGCGCACCCGTCGCCCGTCGGCCACGCCCAGGTCATCACCACCACGACGCACAAGACGCTGCGCGGGCCGCGCGGCGCCATGATCATGTCCGACGCCGAGCACGCCTCCGCCGTCGACAAGGCGGTGTTTCCTGGGCTCCAGGGCGGCCCGCACAACCACACGACGGCCGCCATCGCCGTCGCGCTCCGCGAGGCCGCGCTGCCCGGCTTCCGTGACTACGCCCACCAGGTCGTCGCGAACGCCAAGGCGCTCGCCGACGGTCTGCTCGACCGCGGCTACGACCTGGTGTCCGGCGGCACGGACAACCACCTCATCCTGGTCGACCTGACGTCGAAGGGCATCGGCGGCAAGCCCGCCGCCAAGGCGCTGGACCGGGCCGGCCTGGAGACCAACTACAACACGGTGCCGTTTGACCAGCGCAAACCCTTCGACCCATCAGGCCTGCGGATCGGCACCCCGGCGATCACCACCAGGGGCCTGACCACCGAGCACATGGCGAAGGTCGCCGCCTGGATGGACGAGGCCATCACCGCGGCCGGCAAGTCCGACGAGGCCACCCTCGACCGCATCGCCGCCGAAGTCCGCGAGCTCCTCGCCAGCTTCCCCGCCCCCGGCTGGTCTCCCACCCCCGCATAGTCGCAATCCACACATGAGTCACGTTTCGGGCGCGCCGTCAGGCGTGCCGAATCACCGCGGACCGTTACCCTCCCGGATCGCCGGATCGGATCCTGCTGGCTTATTCTCCTGAGCTTTGGATGCGCCGACCTGGCCGTCTGCGGCACCTGCCCGGTAGCCGCTGGGTCTGGCGTGCATTCTGTGGCTGACGATGTGCCAGCGCACTTGCTGGCTCCGCGTCAATGTGGTGGATGGGTAATCCGCCACATTGTTCGAGTGTTACCCGGCAGGGGCCGCTCGCCTCCAGCCGCGCGGCACGAACCAGACGCAACGGTCCCGGTCAAACCACTGCCGTTCGGAATGATGGTTGTCTTTGCCTTTCGATTTGCATTCCAGTTCGAAGGAACCTATATTCGAGGTGTCGGCTCGGAGCGGCACCGGAACCGATTACATATAGTACTGCCTGTCTTCCCCCACAGGTGGCAGTTCGTCACCCGCGGCAGGGAGGAAAGGCGCATGAACCGCGCGTACGGCGAGCCTGTCGACGTGCAGTATCGGCCAGACGGCAGACCTGTCAGGTTCGTGTGGCGCGGACGGTTGTACACAGTTCGCGCGATCGTCGAGCACTGGGTCATTAACCGAGAGTGGTGGCAGCAACCGGAAGGGGAACCGCGGCAGCCTGAACTGGTTTTCTGGCGGGTCGAGGCATCGCCAGGACAGGGCCTGGCCGTCGGCGTCTACGAGCTTCGCCGTGACATGGCGGAGGACACGTGGACGCTGCGGCGGGTCAGCGACTGACCGTCGCAGGTAAGGCTGGGGGGATCGTGGTTCGGCAGTTCGTGCATCTGCACGTCGCGTCGTGGTACTCGCTGCGCTTCGGGACGGCAAGCCCAGCCGCCCTGGCGACGGCGGCTCGCGAGCTGGGCATGCCCGCGCTCGCACTGACCGACCGCGACGGGCTGTACGGCGCGTTCAAGCACGCCCTGGCCTGCCGAGCGGCCGGCATCGCGCCGATCCTGGGCGCGGATCTGCCCGCCGGCGAGCACGAGCACGGCGGGCGGATCACGCTGCTCGCGACCGGCAGGCGGGGATGGGCGACGCTGTGCCGCCTCGTCAGCACCTCCAGTCCCGTCACTCCCACTGCCGACCTGGACGGCCTGGTCGTCCTGCTCGGTCCGGACAGCGACGTCGGTCACGCCGCGGCCGCCCGGCGCCCGGACCTGGCCAACGCCGCGCTGCGCCGCTGGCTGACAACGCCCGGCCCGGAAACCGTCGCGATCGAAGTCACCGACAACCGCGGTCCTGGGGACACCCGTCGCGCCCGTGCCATGCTCCGGCTTGCCCGCGAGACCGGCACGACCGCCGTCCTCACCAACAACGTCAGGTACATCTCGCCCGCCGACAGCACCGTCGCCCAGGTGCTCGACGCCGCGCGCGGCAACGTTCCGCTCGGCGCCCCCCGCCTGCACAAGCACAACGGCCAGGCCCACCTCGCCGCACCCGACGAGATGACCCAGCGAGCGGAGGTCCTGGCAGCAGACAGGCGCGACCGCGACAAGCTCCTCGGCGACACCATGGAAATCGCCGCGCGCTGCATCCTCGATCCGGGCAGCGACCTCGGCATCGGCACCCGCCACCTGCCCAGAGAAGACGGCGACGCCGAACTCCGAGCGCGATGCGAGCAAGCCCTGCGTACCTACCGGGGCGACCGCGAGAAGGCGAAAAACCGCCTCGAGGACGAGCTCACGATCATCACCGGAACCGGCCTCGCGCCGTACTTCGTCACGGTCGCCGACGTCGCGGACCGCATCAAGGCCAGGGGCATTCGCTGCGCGATCCGCGGCTCGGGCGCCGGCAGCCTGGTCAACCACCTGCTCGGCATCTCCGCCATCGACCCGCTCGACTACGGCCTGATCATGGAGCGGTTCCTGTCGCCGACCCGGGAGACGATGCCGGACATCGACCTCGACGTGGAGTCGGCGCGCCGGATCGAGGCGTACCGGGTGATCATCGACGCGTACGGCGAGCGGAGCACCGCGACCGTCGCCATGATGGAGACCTACCGGGCGCGCAGCGCGATCAGGGATGTCGCCGCCGCGTTCGGCCTGCCGCGCGACGAGATCGGCCGCCTGGCGAAGGCGTTTCCGCACATCAGGGCCGTCCATATCGGTGCCGCGCTAGACGAACTGCCCGAACTGCGCACCAGCAGCCTGCCCAGCGTCAAGCAGCTGACCGGCCTGTTCCGGATGGCCGAGCGTCTGGACGGCCTGCCGCGGCACGTCGCCATGCACCCGTGCGGCGTGCTGCTGTCCGACACTACGCTGCCTGACCGCACCGCTATCACCCGCAGCAGCGGCGATGACCTGCCGCTCAGCCAGCTCGACAAGGACGACGCGGAGACCGCCGGGGTGATCAAGCTGGACGTGCTCGGCGTCCGGATGCAGTCCGCGATGGCCTACGCGCTCACCCAGATCCCCGAACCGGTCGACCTCGAAACGATTCCGCACGACGACGAGCCGACGTTCGAGCTGATCAGGACCGCGCGGACAATCGGCTGCTTCCAGATCGAGTCGCCCGGCCAGCGCGAGCTCGTGGCCAAGGTCGCGCCGCGCGACATCGACGACCTGATCACGGAGATTTCGCTGTTCCGCCCCGGCCCGGTCAACTCCGACATGATCACGCCGTACCTGGCCACCCGGCACGGCCGGCAAGATGCGACGTACCCGCACGCAGACCTCCGCGAAGTGCTACGCGAAACGGGCGGCGTGATCATCTTCCACGAGCAGGTGCTCACCGTCATCGACACGATGACCGGCTGCGGTCTGGCCGAGGCCGACCGGATCCGCCGCAAACTCTCCGCGGTGCCAGCGGGCCCGGCTGTGCCGGCGGGTCAAGCCGGCGCGGCCGCGTGGTTCCGCGACGCGGCCCGCGCCCGGGGCTACGACCAGGTGGTAATCGATTCCGTCTGGGAGGTGCTCGCCGCGTTCGGCGCGTTCGGCTTCTGCAAGGCGCACGCGGCCGCGTTCGCGATCCCGGTGTACCAGTCGGCCTGGCTCAAGCGGCACCACCCGGCCGCGTTCTACGCCGGCGTGCTCACCCACGATCCCGGCATGTACCCCAAGCGCGTGATCATCCAGGACGCCCGGCTGGCTGGGGTCCGCGTGCTAGGTCCCGATGTCAGCACCTCTCAGGCCTCGTGGGTCATAACGACAAACGGTTCCACCCCAGCACTGCTGACGTCTCTGCGCGAGGTAAAAGGCATCACCGGCGCCGAGATATCGAGCATCGTCGCAGGTCAGCCGTACCGTTCCCTGCGCGACTTCACCGACCGCGCCAAGGTATCCCGCCGGGTTGCCGAACGGCTGATCACGGTCGGCGCGTTCGACCGGCTGTACTCCCCGCCCGTGACTCGCCGCGACCTGCTCGCCCGGCTCGGCGTGCTCGATCGTCCCGCACCGCAGCAGGCGCTCACTTTGGATATCCCAGGTGACGGCTTCGCCGATCTGGTGCCGGCCGGGGAACTGCGCGACCTGGACCCGGCCGAACGCGTCGCCGCCGAGCTTGACATCCTGGGTTTCGATGTCACCCAGCACGTGCTGGGCTTCTACGACGAACTGCTCGACGACCTCGGCGTGGTCCGGTCCAGCGAGCTGGCCGGATGCCGCCCGGGCAGCACGGTGCTCGTGGCCGGCGTGAAGGTGGCGACGCAGACCCCGGCGATCCGGTCCGGCCAGCGGATCATCTTCGCCAGCCTGGACGACGCGGTCGGCGTGGTCGACCTGGCGTTCTTCGAGTCGGTGCAGGACAGGTGCGCCGCGCGGCTGTTCGGCTCGTGGCTGCTGCTGGTGCGCGGGCGGGTGCGCAGCCCCGCGGCCGGTACCAGCACGATCAACGCGATCGACTGCTGGGACCTGACCGAGCTTGAGGCGTTGCGGGCCAGCGGCGGGATGGGCGCGGTGCGCGAACTGCTCGCCGTCGCGGCCGCCGCGGCCGACGCGGCCGAGCGGCGACGCCGGAACCGTCGCCGCCACGCCGAAGCGGCGCTGGTCTACCCGACCGGATTCACGCTGTCGCCGTACGCGGAAACGGGTTCACCCGGCGCCCCGCCGAAGGCGGCACCGCGCAACCTCTGGGATCCCCCATGTCCCCAGAAGAGGTGACATGCGTGCGGCGCCGGGGGTTCCTAGCGTGGGCCGCATGAGTACCACGAATCCGGTGACCACCGGGGGCGACTAAGCGCCCCTGGTGAGCAGCTCGATGTAGCGTTCCGCGGACCGGCGCACGGTGTCCTTGGCGCCGGAACGCAGGATCGGCGTCCACCAGCCGCCGTAGACGCGGTCGAACTCGTACGATTCGACCGCCTGCCAGACGCCGCGCACCGCGGGTTCAGACAGCGGCAACCGATTCGGCGCGGACCAGACGAACGTCACCCGGTCCTCGCCCGGCGTGACGAAGATTGTGTCCCCGGACAGCAGCACGCCGCCGCCAGCCGCGCCCGCCACCCAGTGCACCACGGCGCTGCCGGGGAAGTGCCCGCCGCACTGGATGAGCGTCACGCCCGGCAGCGCGCCGAACGTTCCCGACCAGGTACGCACCGGGTCATCCGGACCCGCCCGCAGCCAGGACGCGTCCGCCTCCGGCACCAGGATCTCGGCGCCAAGGGCGCGGCTCCACTGCGCGATCGAGCCGTAGAAGTGCGGGTGGCTGGCGGTCACGTAGCGCAGTCCGCCGCGGGAGCGCACCGCCTCGACCGCCGCGTCGTCGATGAACCCCGACGGGTCCCACAGCAGGTTGCCGTCCGGTGTGTGGACCAGCAGCGAACGCTGGCCGATCGCGACCGCCGGCTGCGCGCCGATCCCGGTCAGCCCGGGCTCGACCTCGCGTACGTCGGACCGGTGCCCTGCCGCGGCCAGTTCGGCCAGGCTGGTCCAGCGCTGGCCGCCGGGTGGCACCCACTGCCGTTCGTCGGCGCAGACCACACACGTCTCGGGTGTATCGCCGAGATAGTGATTACCGCAGGTAGCACACACAGTCGCGTCAGTCACGGCACCTCACCCCCGGCTCGCCCAGCATCGCCCTACCGAGCCTATAGCACCCGCCGTCGGCGGCTTCCTGTGCGAATCCTGAGAGATATCCCAGGCCAGAGGTTTGGCATTGTCCGAATTCCGTGAGCTGCTAGCATCAAGGCCGATCCAGCGTTTTCGAGCAGTCAATTGGAGTAGTCGTGCGCGTTCTCGTCCTCGGTGGTGACGGTTTCTGTGGCTGGCCGACGTCGCTGTACCTGTCGGATCGTGGTCATGAGGTCACCATCGTCGACAACCTGAGCCGCCGGAAGATCGACGTCGAGCTCGAGGTTGAGTCGTTGACGCCGATCCGTCCGATCAGCGAACGGCTGCGGGCCTGGGAGGAAGTCTCCGGCAAGCAGATCAGTTTCGTGAACGTGGACCTGGCCACCGAGTACGACAAGCTCGTCGCGGTGCTGCTGGAGATCCGCCCCGACGCGATCGTCCACTTCGCGGAGCAGCGCGCCGCGCCGTACTCGATGCGTACCGAGAAGACGAAGCGGTACACCGTGGACAACAATGTCCGCGGCTCGCACAACCTGCTCACCGCGCTGGTCACCGCTGGAATTGACGCCTCGCTCGTGCACCTGGGCACGATGGGCGTCTACGGCTATGGCTGGTCCGGCACCGCGCCGATCCCCGAGGGCTACCTGACCGTGAAGGTGCCGACCCCGGACGGCGAGCTGGAGCGGGAGATCCTGCACCCGGCCAACCCCGGTTCGGTCTACCACATGACCAAGACGCTCGACCAGCTGATGTTCGCGTTCTACGCCAAGAACGACGGGCTGCGGATCACCGACCTGCACCAGGGCATCGTGTGGGGCACCCAGACCGACCAGACGATCAGGGACGAGCGGCTGATCAACCGCTTCGACTACGACGGTGACTACGGCACGGTGCTGAACCGGTTCCTCATGCAGGCGGCCATCG